>Ga0316195_10001072_pt1 | contig 11902 bp, 11 predicted proteins | sample Phised1_MG_FD_204937 | JGI IMG/M metagenome (GOLD analysis project Ga0316195, IMG submission 204937) | Coastal sediment microbial communities from Maine, United States - Phippsburg sediment 1 | ecosystem: Environmental > Aquatic > Marine > Coastal > Sediment | place: USA: Maine | collected... | reverse complement strand
GCACCGCGCATGCGTTGGACATAGGCTTCGCGTACGCGTTCGAAGAAGGCCCGATCCTGTCGCTCGAAACGGTCGGGCTCTCGTGCCTGGCCACGTCGTGCAGCTGCCAGCTCGGTCGGCAGATCGAACCACAGCGTCAGGTCGGGTTCGCGCCCCTGCTGCACCCAGGCTTCGAGTTGACGCAGCACGGCGGCGTCGAAGCCCCGCCCGCCGCCTTGATAGGCGAAGGTGGCGTCGGTGAAGCGATCGCACAGCACCACCGCGCCGCGAGCCAGCGCCGGCTCGATGCCGACCTGCAGGTGGTCGCGCCGCGCCGCAAACACCAGCAGCGTCTCGCTCAGCGTGTCCATCGGCTGACGCAAGAGCAGTTCGCGCAGCTTTTCGGCCAGTTCGCTGCCGCCCGGTTCACGGGTCAGCAACACATCACGCCCGCGTTGGCGCAGCCAGGCCTCCAGCGCCACGATATGGGTGGACTTGCCGGCACCGTCGATGCCTTCGAAGGTGATGAAACGCCCGCTCACGGGCTGCTTTTCCGCTGGTACTTGTTCACTGCGCGATTATGGTCGGCTAGGTTGTCGCTGAAGACGCTGCTGCCGTCGCCGCGAGAGACGAAGTACAGCGCGCGGGTGGGCGTCGGCTCGATCACCGCCTGCAGCGAACGATGACTCGGCATCGCGATCGGTGTCGGCGGCAGGCCAGTGCGGGTGTAGCTGTTGTAGGCGCCGTCGGCGAGCAGGTCGCGCTTGCGCAGGTTGCCGTCGAAGGCCTCGCCCAGACCGTAGATCACAGTCGGGTCGCTTTGCAGCGGCATGCCGATGCGCAACCGGTTCAGGAACACGCCGGCGACCAGCCCTGGGTCGTCCTTCGGGCCGCTCTCCTTCTCGACGATCGAGGCCAGGATCAGCAGTTCGTCCACGCTGCGCAATGGCGTGTCGGCAGGGCGCCGGGCCCACGCCGCGTCCAGCCGACGCTGCATCGCGGCCATCGAGCGGCGTAGCACGGTCAGGTCGCTGACGCCACGGCTGTAGGCATATGTATCGGGAAAGAAGCGCCCTTCCCCCGCCAGACCACCCTGGCCCAGCGACTGCATCAGCTCGGCGTCGCTCAGGCCGATGCTCAGGTGTTTCAGGTGGGGCGCTGCCGCGACTGCTGCACGCAGTTGGCGCAATGTCGAGCCTTCCGGCAGCCGCAGTTTTTCCAGCGTTTCGTCACCCTGAACCATCTTCGCCAGCAATTGACGCGGCGTGGTGCCGGGCTCGATCTCGTAGCTGCCGGCACGAATGCGCCGCGATTGCCCCGACCAGCGAAACCATTGGTAAAGCGCCTCGGGCGACGCCTGAACGCCTGCGGCGACCCAGGCTTCGGCCACCGCGCGCGGCGTGGCTCCGGCTTCGACCGACAGTTCCACCGACGGCGCAGCCAGCACCAAGGGTCGATCGAGCCAGTGCCACGCGACAGCCGTGGCCAGCGCAACCGCAAGGCCCACCAGGGCCAGGGCCGAGAGTAGCCAGCGCGACCCTTTGGACTTCGCAACCATGGGCGGCGATGATAATGGCGGCATGCCTGAAGACACCTCCGTTGCCCCGCGCTTCGACGGCGCGCTGCGCCTGTCAGACTGGGGCGTAATCCGCGCCGAAGGCCCCGATGCCGCGAGCTTCCTGCACGGCCAGTTGACGCAGGACATCACCCACCTGGATGCTCAGCACGCGCGTATGGCCGGCTACTGTTCGGCGAAGGGCCGCCTGCTGGCCACTTTCATCGTTTGGCGGCCCGCACCCGAGCAGGTCCTGCTGGCCTGCAGCGCCGACCTGCTGCCGGCCACCTTGAAGCGGCTGTCGATGTTTGTGCTGCGCGCCAAGTGCAAGCTGAACGATGCCAGCGGCGAGGTCGTGCTGCACGGGCTGGCCGGCGCATCGGCGCAGACGTGGCTGGGCGGCGATGCCCCACCCGAAGCATGGGCGCTGCGCATCAAGGGCAGTGCGCAGATCATCCGCTTGCCGGATGCCGACACAATCCCGCGCTGGATTGCCGCCGGGCCCGCCGAAGCCCCGCCGCTGCCCCCGATCGACGCGAGCGCCTGGGACTGGCTGGAAGTGCGCAGCGGCGTGCCGCGCGTCACCGCCGCCACCGGCGAACAGTTCGTGCCGCAGATGCTGAACCTGGAACTGCTGGGCGGCGTCGATTTCAAGAAAGGCTGCTACCCCGGCCAGGAGGTGGTGGCGCGCAGCCAGTACCGCGGCACGCTGAAACGCCGCACCTATTTGCTCGACAGCGACGCGGCACTCACCCCCGGAGCCGAGGTCTTCCACAGCGCGGATCCTTCGCAGCCCGCGGGCATGGTGGTGCTGGCCGCGTCGCGGCCCGACGGGCGGCATGCGGCGCTGGTGGAACTGAAGATCGCTGCGATCGAAGGCGGCGGGCTGCATGCCGTCAGCGCCGACGGGCCGCGACTTAGCTTGCAGCCCCTGCCCTATCCGCTCGACACCGAAGTCGTCTAAGCGGCCCGGCGCGAGCACCGATGACACCGGGCCGGCGCCAGCTCTTCGTCTACTGGCGTGCGGCTGCTGCCGACGCACCTGTCGCGATGCAGGCGGTGCGGACCTTGCAGGACGCGATGGGCCGGCGACACCCCGGGCTGCAGTGCGCGCTCTATTTGCGCCAGGACCCGTCGGCGGCAAGCGCTACGTTGATGGAGACCTATGCCATGGACACCGGCGTGGCCGCTGAGGGTCTGGCGCCGGCGCTGCAGGAAGAGATCGAAGCGGCCGCTGGCCAGGCGCTGGCGAAGTGGTTGCGCGGCACGCGGCACGTCGAGGTGTTCGACCTGATCGGCGACTGATCGGCCGCGCTACAGCGCGCGATACATCTCGACGTGGCCGATGCCCGCCTCCTCGAAGACGTCGCCGCGTTGCACGAATCCGGCGCGTGCGTAGAAGCCCGCAGCACTGAGCTGCGCGTTCAGCAACAGCTCACGATCGCCGCGCTGGCGCGCGCAGTGCGTCAGCGCCTCGAGCAGCGCGCGGCCGATGTCGGCGCCGCGCATGGTTTGCAGCACCGCCATGCGGCCGATCTTGGCCGAGCCCGGCGCGTGTTCGAGCAACCGACCGGTGCCCAGCGCCATGCCGAAGCGGTTGTAGGCCACTGCGTGCACACACTCGACATCGGCGGCGTCCCACTCTAGCTCGGCCGGGATTTTCTGCTCCTGCACGAACACCGCGGTGCGGATGGCCTGCGCCTCGCGGCCGAGTTCATCCCAGGTGCCGGTGCGCACGTCGAGCATCGGTTGCCCGGCCTCGAAGCCCTGCAGCAGTTCGCGCAGCTGCACCGGCACCGGGAGCGAAGTCTGGGTCTTCGGGTCGGCAAACACATACACCAACTCGCCACCGACGAGCAAGGTCTCACCGAGGTACACGGCCGCGGCGAACACGATCGAGGTGTTACCGATGCGTGCGCAGCGCACGCCGACGTCGAGCTGATCGTCGTAGCGCGCCGAGCCTTCGTATTCGAGCGTGGCCTTGCGCACGTACAGGTCGCCATCGAGGTAGGCCATGGTCTCGTGGTAGGGCATCGCCATCGCCCGCCAGTAGCCGGCCACCGCGGTGTCGAAGTACATCAGGTAGTGGCCATTGAAGACAATCTTCTGCATGTCCACCTCGACCCAGCGTACGCGCAGCCGGTCGAAGAAGCGGAATTCGCTGCGGTTCATGGAAACAAGGCTCCGGTCAACGCCGCCGCGGCGGCCTGCTGCGCGTCGGCAGCTTCGCCGAGAACGCGCCCCATCTTGATGAAATCGTGCGTCAGTCCGCGGTACAGCTCCAGCGACACCGGCACGCCGGCGCGGCGCAGCTTGTCGGCATAAGCCAAGCCCTCGTCGACCAGCGGGTCGCACTCGGCAAGGATGACACAGGCGGGCGCCACGCCTTCCGGCGTGTCATGGTTGAGCGGCGCGAAGCGCCAGTCGGGGCGGTGGGCGTGATCGATGGTGTGGTCGAAGAACCAGTCGATGGTGGCGGCATCCAAAAGGAAACCGTTGGCGAACAGGCGGCGCGACGCCGTGTCGCCATGGGCCGAGGTGCCCGGTGTGATCAGCAACTGCAGGGCCAGTCGCAGGCCATGATCGCGGGCCTGCAGTGCGCTCACCGCCGCCAGCGTACCGCCGGCGCTGTCACCGCCCACCGCCAGGCGCGTGCCGTCGAGCTGCAGTGCGGCGGCGTTGACATGCAACCAGCTCAGCGCGGCCCAGGCGTCCTCCGCCGCAACCGGGAAGCGGTTTTCTGGCGCGAGGCGGTAGTGCAACGCCACCACCGCAGCGCCACTGCGCCGCGCCAGTTGTCGGCACAGGCTGTCGTGTGTTTCGAGCGAGCCGATGACGAAGCCTCCGCCGTGCAGGTACAGCATGGCCGGCAAGGTCGCGTGCGAGTCGGCGTAGAGCCGGGCGGCCAGCGGCGTGCCATCGCGCGCCGGCACATGGAAATCCAGCACACGCTGCAGCGGCGCGCGCGGCAGGTCGAGAATCTCGGCCGCGCTTTCGTAGGCCTGCCGTGCCTCGGCCGGCGTCATCGCATGGAGGGGTAGGCGCTGAGCGCGCTGGATGCGCTGCAGCAGGCCGGCCATGCGCGGCGTCAGAAGTGTCGTGCTCAATCGCGATGTCTCAGCCTATGCATTGATGCGCGCATGAAAAAGCCCGGGGGCTCGTGGCACCCGGGCTGGGGCGGGACGATGTGCTCGTTCAGCCGTGCTTCTGGTCGAAGAACTGTTCGTCTTCGGTCGAACCCTTCAGCGCCGCGGTCGAAGCCTCGCGCTCAATGGTCGTCGTGACCGCGTCGAAGTAGCCGGTGCCGACCTCGCGCTGGTGCTTGACCGCTGTGAAGCCACGCTCGGCGGCGGCGAATTCCTTCTCCTGCATCTCGACGAAGGCGCTCATATTCTTGCGGGCATAGCCGTAGGCCAGCTCGAACATGCCGTAGTTCAGGTTGTGGAAGCCGGCCAGAGTGATGAACTGGAACTTGTAGCCCATCGCACCCAACTCGCGCTGGAACTTGGCGATGGTGGCGTCGTCCAGGTTCTTCTTCCAGTTGAACGACGGGCTGCAGTTGTATGCCAGCATCTTGCCGGGGAACTTGGCATGGATCGCGTCGGCGAAGTCCTTGGCAAACTTCAGGTCCGGCGTGCCGGTCTCGCACCACACCATGTCGGCCACTTCGGCGTATGCCAGGCCGCGGCTGACGGCCTGCTCGAAGCCCTTCTTGGTACGGTAGAAGCCTTCGACGGTGCGCTCGCCGGTCAGGAAGGGCTTGTCGTTGTCGTCGACGTCGCTGGTCACCAGGTCGGCCGCTTCGGCGTCGGTGCGCGCCAGCAGGATCGTCGGCACGCCCATCACGTCGGCCGCCAGGCGCGCCGCCGTCAGCTTGGCCACCGCCTCACGCGTCGGCACCAGCACCTTGCCGCCCATGTGGCCGCACTTCTTCACAGAAGCGAGCTGGTCCTCGAAGTGCACTCCGGCGGCACCGGCCTCAATCATCGACTTCATCAGCTCGAAGGCGTTGAGCACGCCACCGAAGCCGGCCTCGGCGTCGGCCACGATCGGCGCGAAGAAGTCGATGTCGTTCTTGCCTTCGCTCCACTGGATCTGGTCGGCGCGCTGGAAGGTGTTGTTGATGCGCTTGACGACCTTCGGCACCGAGTCCACCGCGTACAGCGACTGGTCGGGGTACATCTCGCCGTTGCTGTTGGCGTCACCCGCCACCTGCCAGCCCGACAAATAGATCGCCTTCAGGCCGGCCTTGACCTGCTGCATCGCCTGGTTGCCGGTGAGCGCGCCTAGCGTGTTGACGAAGGGCTCGGTATTGCACAGCGTCCACAGCTTTTCGGCGCCGCGCTTGGCAAGCGTGTGCTCGATGGGCAGGCTGCCGCGCAGACGCACCACATCGGCGGCGCTGTAGTTGCGCTTGATGCCTTTCCAGCGCGGGTTGGTCGCCCAATCCTTCTCGAGGGCGGCGGCTTGTTGTTCACGGGTCGGCTGGCTCATGGGGGCTCCTTGATGGCTGAGGGTTGAACTCGGACTGAAAAGACAACCTCTAGGCTAACGGCTGGCCTCCATGTTGTGAAGACTTATGTCTTATATAAGACCAAGATTTTAGTCTTTTTAAATCAACAAGTTATGCGTTTTGTTTCGTAATATGAAAAGACATGCGCAGCAGATGAAAGCGAATGCTGCAGTGCAGCGAGCGCCAATCCCGCATCGTGAAAATATTTGCACGCGATATGGAAACGCTCAGCCGACAGCGCGCGGCGATGCCAGCCAGCGCGCGTAGATGCGGTCAGCGAGGGTCTGCTGCGCACGCAGATGTTCGGCGATCCCCGCGCACATCTGCGTCCCGCTCTGCACCGTGGCATGCAACCGCTGCTGTTCGCGGTAGGTCGGCGTATCCAGTTGCGCCCAGCGGCGCAACTTCTCCTCGTCCACTTCCACGTGAAATTGCATCGCCAGGTGCGGCCCGATAGAGAAAGCCTGGTGCGGGCAGGCCACGCTGCCGGCCAGCGGCACGGCGCCCTCGGGCAGGTCGAAGGCCTCGTCGTGCCACTGAAACACGCGGCGCGGGCCGACGTGGCCGAACCAATGTCTCGCCACTTCATGATCTGCGACCTGCATCGTCTGCCAGCCGACCTCTGGCGCTGGCGAACGAGTCACCTGCGAGCCCAGCGCCCGCGCCATCAGTTGCCCGCCGAGGCAGTGCCCGATGACCGGCACGCCGCGCGCCATCGCGTCGAGGATCAGCGACTCGGCGCAACGCAGCGACGGCAGCGGGTCGTTGGCACTCATCTCGCCGCCGAGGATGGCCAGCGCGGCAAAGCCGTCCATGGACGCGGGGTACTCGTCGCCGGCCTGGGTATTCATCACTACGTGGGCAACGCCCTCGCGGCGCAGCCATTGCCCCAGGTAGGCCGGGCCGTCGGTGCTCAGATGCTGCAGGATCAGGACAGGGCGCATGGTCGGCGGCGGCCACGGTACAGGCCGCGAATCGATGCAACAGCCCCGTATCATCGCCCGGCCCGTAGCACAGCAGCAGCCTTCGATGTCCGATTTCGCCTTCCTGTCCGACAGCCGATTCCTCAGGTGCGCCGGTGGCGAGGCCGTGGCGCCTTTTGCCGTGGCGGGCATCGCCTGGGACGGCGCCACCACCAACCGGCCGGGCGCGCGTCTGGGCCCGCGTGCGATCCGCCAGGCCAGCCACATGCTGTGCGATGCCACGCACCCGCTGTTCGACGTCAGCCCGATCGGGCAACTCGCCGACGTGGGTGATCTGCTGCTGCCCAACACGGGCCTGGAGCCGATGCGCGAGGCAATGACGCCACGGGTCGATGCGCTGATCCGCCGCCACCACATGGCCTGGCTCGGCGGCGACCACTCGATCACCCTGCCGCTGTTGCGCTGCTACCGGCGCTGGCTGGGCCGGCCGCTGGCGGTAATCCACTTCGACGCGCACTGCGACACCTGGAGCGACCACTTCGGCGAGCCCAGCGGGCACGGTACCTGGGTGTATGAGGCGATCGAGGAAGGCCTGGTGGACAAGCAGTGTTTCTTCCAGATCGGCATCCGCTCGGCCGGCGCACGCGAAGCGCGCGAATACGTCAACGACCAGGGTGGCCGGATCTTCACCGCGCGCGAATTGAGAGGCCTGGAAAGCCCGGCCCAACTGCAGCCGGTGCTGGACGAGATCCGTCATCGCCTTGCGCGAGCCGGCCAGCCTCCGCTGTACCTTAGCCTTGACATCGATGCGCTCGACCCGGCCTTCGCGCCCGGCACCGGCACGCCCGAGCCCGGTGGAATGACGACGAACCAGGTGTTCACGCTGCTGGAGGAACTGGCCGGCGCGAACTTCGTCGGCATGGATTGCGTCGAGGTGGCACCGCCCTACGACCATGCTGAACTGAGCAGCTACGCCGCGGCGCGTTTGGTCTGGACCTACCTGTGCGGCTGCATCGCACGCGGCGCCGCGGAGAGGCCGGCCTGAAATTGCTACAGCGCCAGCGCCGTGGTCTTCTTCAGCGTGCGCAGCACCAGCATCGAGTTCAAGCGCGCCACGCCGGGCAGACGCATCAGCACCTCGGTGTGCAGGCGCTCCAGATCCTCGGCATCGCGGTAGGCAAAACGAAGCAGGTAGTCGTTAGAGCCGGCCACGTAGAAGCAGTCCAGGATTTCCGGCGCATCGCGCACCGCCTGCTCGAAGGCCTGCAACTGCTGGTTGTTCATGCTTTCCAGGTTGATGATCGTGAAGCTCGTGCCGTGGCGGCCCACGCTGCGCGGGTTCAGCAGCGCCACGTACTGGGCGATCACGCCCGATTCCTCGAGCTGCTTGACGCGCCGCAGACACGCCGACGGCGACAGGTGAACGCGCTGCGCGAGGTCGACGTTGGACAGGCGCCCGTCGCGCTGCAGCTCGGTCAGGATGGCGCGGTCGATCGAATCGAGTTGCGCTTCAGTGGGAAGTGTTCGCATATTGTGTCGAATGGACCGCTATTGCTTGACATGATATTGCGCGGCCGGCATCGCCGCCCGAAGATTGCGCCGCCACATTGCGAAACCGTCTGATTACACTTAACAGCCTTTGCGTGCCGATACAGGAGCCCACCGCATGAAACCCGAACTCGACGCCTTCTGGATGCCCTTCACGGCCAGCCGCCACTTCAAGAAGTCGCCGCGGCTTCTGGTGCGCTCGTCCGGCATGCACTATTGGGACGACAAGGGCCGTCAGGTGCTCGATGCCGTGGCCGGCCTTTGGTGCGTGAATGCCGGACACACGCGGCCGAAGATCGTCAAGGCGATCCAGGACCAGGCCGCCGAGCTGGACTTCGCCCCGCCCTTCCAGATGGCTCACCCCAAGGCCTTCGAGCTGGCCGACAAGGTGGCGAAGATCGCGCCGCCGGGGCTGAACAAGGTGTTCTTCACCAACTCGGGCTCGGAATCGGTGGAGACTGCGCTGAAAATGGCCATCGCCTACCACCGCGCGCGCGGCGAAGGCCAGCGCACGCGGCTGATCGGGCGCGAGCGCGGCTATCACGGCGTCAACTTCGGCGGCATCTCGGTCGGCGGCATCTCGGCCAACCGCAAGATGTTCGGCAGCCTGCTCGCCGGCGTCGACCATATCCGCCACACCCACGATCCGGCGCGTAACGCCTTCAGCATGGGCCAGCCCGAGCATGGCGCCGAATTGGCCGAGGACCTGGAACGGCTTGTGGCGCTGCACGATGCCTCGACGATCGCCGCGGTGATCGTGGAGCCGATCGCCGGCTCCACTGGCGTGCTGATCCCCCCCAAGGGTTACCTGCAGCGGCTGCGCGAGATATGCGACAAGCACGGCATCCTGCTGATCTTCGACGAGGTCATCACCGGCTTCGGCCGCACCGGAAGCCCCTTTGCCGCCACCACCTTCGGCGTCACGCCCGACCTGATGACGGTCGCCAAGGGCATCACCAACGGCTGCGTGCCGATGGGCGCGGTGCTGGCCAAGCAGGCCATCCACGACGTGTTCATGACCGGGCCCGAGCATCTGATCGAGTTCGCGCACGGCTACACCTATTCGTCGCACCCGCTGGCCTGCGCGGCCGGCCTGGCGACGCTGGAGACCTATGCCGACGAGGGTCTGCTGACGCGCGCGGCGCAGCTGCACAGCTACTTCGGCGAGGCGCTGCACTCGCTGAAGGGCGAGCCGAACGTCATCGACATCCGCAACTTCGGGCTGGTCGGCGGCGTGGAACTGTCGCCCTTGGCTGGCGAGCCGACCAAGCGCGCGCTCGGCGTTTTCCTCGACTGTTGGGACAAGGGCGTGATGGTGCGCTACACCGGCGACATCATCGCCGTGTCGCCGCCGCTGATCATCGAGCGCGAGCAGATCGACCAGATCATCGACACGCTGCGCGGGGCGATCCGCCGAGCCGCCTGAACCTCGCCCAAAGCGAAACCTGTACGAGGGCTTGCCTAGCGCATACCGCACCCGATGGACCTGCTGAGCGCCGACCGCGAACTGACTCGCAACTCCTACTACGCCGCCACCGCCACGCGCCGGCAGGCCTTCCCGGCCCTGCAGGGCAGTGCCGTGTGCGATGTGGCCGTGGTCGGCGGCGGTCTGGCCGGACTGTCCGCGGCACTGGAACTCGCGCAACGCGGCTTTTCGGTCACACTGCTCGAGGCGCGGCAGATCGGGTGGGGCGCCAGCGGACGCAACGGCGGGCAGGCGATCCACGGCCTGGCCTGCGACCAGGACACCATCGAAGCACAACTGGGGCTGGACGAAGCCCGGCGCGTCTGGGCGATGTCGATCGAGGCGCTGGATCTGCTGCGCCAGCGCATCCGTTCACACGCCATCGACTGCGACTGGCGCGACGGCTACCTCGCTGTGGCCACGTCCGCGAGCAAGGGCCGCGACCTGTTGGCCTGGGCGGCGCGCATGCAGCGGACCTACGGCTACGAACAACAGGCGATTCCCGCGGCCGAACTGCCGCGATGGATCGCCAGCCCGCGTTATCACAGCGGCGTGTTCGATCCGCGCTCGGGCCACCTGCATCCGCTGAACTACACGCTCGGCCTGGCGCGCGCCGCGGCGGCAGCCGGCGTGCGGCTGCACGAGGACAGCCCGGTGACCGCACTGCGCAGCGGTGCGAGCGCCACGCTGCGCACGCCGCAGGGTGATGTGCGCGCCAGCCAGGTGGTGCTGGCGGGCAACGTCTATCTGCAGGGCATCGCGCCGCAACTCGAAGCGCGCATCATGCCGGTGGGCACCTATATCGCCTGCACCGAAAGGCTCGACGACGGCATCGCCGACGCGTTGATCCCGTCGCGTGCCGCGGTATGCGACACCAACTTTGTGCTCGACTACTTCCGCACCACCAACGACCAGCGCCTGCTCTATGGCGGGCGCGTCAGCTACAGCACCGTCACGCCCTCCAACCTGGCCGGGAGCATGCGCTCGCGCATGGTGGGCACCTTCCCGCAACTGTCGAAAGCGAAGATCGAGTATGCCTGGGGAGGCTTCGTAGACATCTCGATGAACCGCGCACCGGATTTCGGTCGCCTAGCTCCGGGCGGCGACAATGCAGCCAACGTGTACTACCTGCAAGGATTTTCGGGCCATGGCTTGGCGCTCACCGGCCTGGCGGGCAAACTCGTCGCCGAGGCGATTGCCGGCGATGCGTCGCGTTTCGACACCTTCGCCCGGCTGAAGCACAGACCCTTTCCCGGCGGGCGGGCCTTGCGCACGCCGGCCCTGGTGCTGGGCATGGCCTGGTACCGACTGAAGGACATGCTCGCATGAGGCCGCAAGGCGCGCTGCCCGTGGTGCTGGTGCCGGCATGCAACCGGCAACTCGGGCACCACCCTTTCCACATCGCCGGCAAGAAGTATGTCGATTTCGTGCGACTGGCCGGCTGCGTGCCGCTGGTAGTGCCGAATGCGACGCCTGCGGAATTCGACTCGCTGCTGGCGTTGGCCGACGGCGTGCTCCTGACCGGTTCGCCATCGAACGTGCACCCGCGCCATTTCGACGAAGGCGTTCACAACCCCGAACTGCCTCTGGACGATGAACGCGACGCATGGACACTGCCCTTCATCCCCCAGGTGCTGGCGCGCGGCATACCGATGTTCGCGATCTGCCGCGGTACGCAGGAGACCAATGTGGCCCTCGGCGGTTCGCTGCACCAGGCGGTGCATGAACAGCCCGGCATGGCCGACCACCGCGCCGACGGCGACGCGGCGGCCGCCGTGCAGTACGCCCCGGTCCATGTCGTCGATGCGGTCCCTGGCGGGCTGCTGGCGCGCATCGTCGGCGACACCCGCTTCGCGGTGAACTCGGTGCACGCGCAGGCCGTGAAGCGCCTGGCCCAGGGCTTGCGTGCCGAAGCTCAC
>Ga0316195_10001071_pt1 | contig 11903 bp, 11 predicted proteins | sample Phised1_MG_FD_204937 | JGI IMG/M metagenome (GOLD analysis project Ga0316195, IMG submission 204937) | Coastal sediment microbial communities from Maine, United States - Phippsburg sediment 1 | ecosystem: Environmental > Aquatic > Marine > Coastal > Sediment | place: USA: Maine | collected... | reverse complement strand
ATTTTGTTGTCGTGGACACGAACGCGGAGTTTCTTAAGCCCGCGCGATTCAACGATCAACTCATCGCGACGGCACGCCTGGTCGGCATGACGCGCGCCACTTTCACAATCGAACAGAATATTTACAGAAACAGCGTGGACGGCGAATTACTCTGCAGAGGCATGACCAAGGCGGCCTATGTAGACGCGGAATCGCAAAAGCCGCTCCGTGTACCCGCATCAATTTTCGAGGGCAAGTAAAAATGAACATGAATATGGACGTAATGCGTCTGATCCTGGATGCAAGCTGGCCGGTGCAGTTTGTTTTGCTGCTGCTGGTCGCCGCCTCGTTCGTGTCGTGGCGAATCATATTTCAGAAGCGTGGGCTGATCGGTCGGACCAAGCAGGCATCCGATGATTTCGAAGCCAGTTTCTGGTCCGGCGGTGACCTGAACACGCTCTACCGGAGTACGAGCCGGCAAAAGGGTGGCAGCCTCGGCATGTCGAGTATTTTTGAGGCGGGCTTTCGCGAATTCAACCGCCTGACTCAGCAAGGAGGCGTTTCCGCCGACAAGATTGTCGAGGAATGCCGGCGTGCGATGCGGGTTTCGCAGATGCGCGAGGTGGACCGGCTCGAGCAAAGCCTGGCGACGCTGGCTACCATCGGGTCAACCAGTCCGTACGTCGGCCTGTTCGGCACCGTGTGGGGCATTATGAGTGCATTCATGCAGATCGGGAACATGCAATCGGTCACGCTCGCGACCGTTGCGGGACCCATTGCCGAAGCCCTGATCGCTACGGCGATGGGTTTGTTCGCCGCTATCCCGGCGGTGATTGCTTACAACCGATACGCTGACAAGGCGGTGCGACTCGAAATTCGGTACGACGGATTTACGGAGGAGTTTTCGAGCATCCTGCAGCGCCATGCCGGCAACAAGTCAAAGGTAGTTTGAGATGGCTTCCGCGCTGAAAAAACGCAAGTTGATGGGTGAGATCAACGTCGTTCCTTACATCGACGTCATGCTCGTACTGCTGATTATTTTCATGGTAACCGCTCCGTTGCTGACGCAGGGCATTGAAGTCGATTTGCCGGAAGCAGGCGCTGAACCGATTAAAAGCGAGCCTAACGAGGTGCCTATCGTTCTGAGCGTCGATGCGGCCGGCAACCTGTATATCAATATTGGCGATGACGAGGATGCGCCACAAAGCAGCCAGGAAATCATTGCCCGAACCAGGAGTGTTATGAACAATCGTCCCGGCGTCTCGGTCCTGGTGAAGGCGGACAGGGCAGTACCGTATGGAAACGTGGTTGGCGCGATGGTTCTGCTGCAACAGGCCGGCGCGCAAAAGGTCGGCTTTGTCACCGATCCGCTCGATACCTACCCCGTTCCGGAATAGACCTGCGCCTGCACATGATTCGCGATCCGTACAGCATTGTTTCTACCGTGATGGCTGTGCTCGTGCATGTGCTGATCTTCGGCGGACTCTTTCTTGCGTTCGATTTCTCTCGCCCGGTTCATCCTGCGATGCCGCTGGCTATAGAGGCAACTCTCGTTACTGAGCAGACAAAACCTCCACCGCCGGTCGTCAAGCAGCCGGAACCTGAGCCGGAACCCGTGCCTGAACCGGAGCCTGACAACAGCGCGGCCGAACGACTGAAAGCCGAAGAAGCAAAGCGCCAGGCCGATCTGCGTGCCGAGCAGGAACGAATTCGGCTGCAGCAGGAAGAGGATCGAGTCCGTCGCCAGGCGGAAGAAGCCGAGCGCAAGAAACGCAAGGAAGAGGAAACGGAACGTCTGCGAGCCGAAGCCGAGCGCAAACGGGTCGAGGATCTCGAGCGACAACGGCAGGAAAATGAGCGCCAGCGGCGCGAGGCCGAGGCGGCGGAGATACGCAGGCGGCAGCAGCAGGAAATGGAGGCGGAAGAAAATCGCCTGCAGGCGCTGCAGGCGGACGACCTGACCCGCTGGGTATTTGCCCTGCAACAGGCGATTTCGCGAAATTTTGTACCACCGGCGTCGGCGCCCATTGGACTTGAATGCGTAGTCGATGTGCGCCAGGTACAGGGCGGCACAGTGACCAATGTCAGCATCGGCCGCTGCAACGGGGATGACGCGGTGAGGCGGGCAGTCGAGGCCGCCGTCTATAAAGCGTCACCTTTGCCGGCACCCGCCAACCCGAGAGTTTTTCAAAGGGACTTGCGATTAATATTTAAACCTGAACAATAAGGACACCTCTGGAAAAGCTTGGGCCATAATCATGAAAGATTTGCTTGTCCGGTGGCTGGTCGCGTCTGTTTTGCTCGTTTCATTTGCGGGCACAGCTGACGCGCAGCTGGAAATCGAGATTACCGACTTTGTCGGAAAGCGCACGCCTGTGGCGGTTGTGCCTTTCGGCTGGGAAGGAGAGACTCCGGCAGCCCCGTTCGATATTGACGACGTTATCGCCGCGGACCTGAACCGTAGCGGTCGATTCCGTCCTATTCCCGAAACCGACATGTTGCAGAAGCCCGACTCCAGTGTCGCCGTCGACTTCGATGACTGGTCGATTCTGGGTGTGGAGGCGGTCATCATCGGCAAGATCACGCAGACAGGCGCGAATGCTTACAGCGTTCAGTTCCAGGCGTTCGACGTTTTCAAGCGCGAACAACTGGTGGGCTACCGGATGCCAGCGAGTCTGGGCACGGCGCGGCGCGTTGCCCATCGTGCGGCGGATATGATTTACGAGAAGCTGACCGGGATTCCCGGCGTTTTCGGCACGAAAGTCGCCTACGTGAGCGCATCAGGCAGCGAAGCGGCGCGCAATTTTTCGTTGATCGTTTCTGATATTGACGGCGAAAACCCGTTTACGATCATGGAATCGACCGATCCAATCATGTCGCCGGCATGGTCACCGGACAGTCGGCAACTCGCCTATGTGTCATTCGAAAACAATGTCTCGACGATTTATGTACAAACCCTGCGAACCGGCAATCGCATCAAGGTATCGAGCCGCGCCGGTATTAACGGAGCGCCCGCCTTTTCGCCCGACGGGCGAAAACTGGTGCTGACGCTGGGTGGCGTTGACGGCAACCTGGACATTCATGTGCTGGACCTGCGCAGCAGGGAACTGCAGCGGCTGACCACGAATCGTTCCATTGACACCGAGGGAACCTGGTCACCGGATGGCGAAACCATCTACTTCACCTCTGATCGCAGTGGTGGCCCCCAGATATACCGAATAGGTGTCGCGGGAGGCTCGCCGGAGCGCATAAGCTTCGAAGGCAGTTATAATGCACGACCGAGGTTGTCTCCCGATGGCGGCAAGCTTGCGCTCGTGACCAATGATCGCGGTAATTACCGAATTGGCGTTCTGGACCTCAAGAGCAAGGATCTGTTGATAGTGTCGACCGGTAACCAGGACGAGTCCCCCAGTTTTGCACCGAACAGCGACTCGCTGATCTATGCGACGCGGCAGGGCAGGAATGGTGTCCTCGAATTGGTGTCGGCGGACGGGCTCGTGCGGCAGCGACTTGGGTCCGGTCTTGGCGATATCCGGGAGCCGGTGTGGTCGCCATTTCCGCGTTATTGACCATGTCGTTAGTGCGAAAGTACTTTAATTAAGAATTTTAATTTATTGTTTTAAAAGGCTTTTCCTTATTGTTTGGGCAAATTGAATAAAGGAACCAACATGAAATTTCATCAACTTATCTTGCTGGGCCTGGCCGCTCTGGTGCTGGCTGGGTGCGGCTCGCAGAACATTCCCGATCCGGATCCGGACAGTGCCGGAACAATGGTGGACACCGACTACGAGCGGGACACCGATGGCTTCGACGACGACGGGATGGGTGACGGCGAGTTTATCGATGCTGAATTCGGCAGCGATGACGAACTGACAATGGTCATCTATTTCGATTTTGACGAGTCCGACCTGCGTGCGGAGTATTCGGACCTGTTGCAGCGTCATGCCAGCAAACTGGCCAACGACGGCCGCGCACAGATCAGGCTTGAAGGCCATACCGATGAGCGCGGCTCGCGTGAATACAATATCGGCCTCGGCGAGCGTCGGTCGCAATCCGTACGCCGGCTGTTATTGATTCAGGGTGCTTCAGCGGATCAGATCTCTACAGTCAGCTTCGGTGAAGAACGTCCGGCGGCATTTGGCAGCGACGAAGAGTCCTTCCAGTTGAATCGTCGAGTTGAAATCAAGTACATCAATTGACGGGTTTGCCATGAAAGCCAATCGTTACGCGAGCGGCGCTCTGCTGGTGTTGCTTTCGGCCCTGGCCGGTTGCACGATGATGCAACCGCCACAGCCGGATCCGACAGACGCCAAAATTGCGGAAATTGACCGTCGGCTCAGCGCGCTGGAGCGAATTCTTGCCAGCGGGGCGCTGACGGAGCTGACGGTTCAGGTTGATGAATTGCAGCGTGATAACGCCGAATTGCGCGGCCGGGCCGAATCGCTGGAACACGATGCGCAGGCGACGGCCAGTCGGCAAAGGGATTTGTACCTGGATCTTGATAATCGTATTCAGGAACTGGAGCGCAGTCTGCAGGCACGCAACATTGCAGCGGATGCCGGTACTGCCGACCAACTGCCGGTTCCGGATGGCAACGATCGCGCGAATTACGAAGCCGCTTTTGAGCTGCTGAAACAGCAACAGTATTCTGCCGCTGGTGCTGCTTTCGGCCAGTTCCTGCAAACGTTCCCGGACAGCCCGCTTGCTGATAACGCACAATACTGGCTGGCCGAGTCATCCTACGTCACTAACAACTTTGAACAGGCGCTAAGCCAGTTCCAGGTCGTGCTGAGCGATTATCCGCGCTCCCGCAAGATTCCGGATGCGCTGCTGAAAATTGGTTATAGCAATTACGAGCTTGGTCGATGGGACGGCGCGCGCAGCTCGCTAGAGATGGTGCTCAGTAGTTACCCGGAGTCCACCGCGGCAAGGCTGGCGGAGCAGCGGCTCAGTCGCATGTCTGACGAAGGGCACTAGTCGTGGCTCGACTTGATATTGACGAGCAGTGAGGTATGATCGCGCCCGGCATTTCGGCCGACTTCGCCGGGACACCCGTGGGGCGTTAGCTCAGTGGTAGAGCATTCGGCTTTTAACCGACTGGTCGTAGGTTCAAATCCTACACGCCCCACCATTTCTTCGTTCCGCCCGCAAAAATAATTGCAAAAAAAACAGCAGACGATGCGCAGCACTGCCGCTATGATTAGCCGCTTTGTTTGGGGCATATTGGGAAGCGAGCGCACACGTGTCGGGCAATCAATGGAAAATTCATAAATTTGGAGGCAGCAGCCTCGCCGATGCCGGCTGTTTCCGGCGCGTCGGCGATATCGTGCTGGCAATGCCGCAGGAGCGGATCGGGGTCGTGGTCTCGGCCATGGGCGGCATGACCAATGCACTGCTCGAACTTGCCGCGAGCGCAGAGCAGGGCGACTCCTCGTACATCGGCAAACTTGACCTGATCGGTCAGCGCTACGCCGAGACCGCCGGGGAACTGGTTGCCAGCGACGTGCTTGCAGACCTGCTGGAGCTCTGGGACGCCGACTCGGGCGATATCCAGAACATTTTGCGGGCCGTGGCGAGCGTTCGGTCCGCTCCAAAACGAAGTCAGGACATTATCGCGGGCTACGGCGAGATCTGGTCCGCCCGGCTGCTGGCTGCGCACCTGCGGCAATTGGCGGGCCCGGATCGTGCCGGTACCTGGATCGATGCCCGCAAGGTAATCACCGTGCGGCACAGCGATCTGGGTCCTGCCGTGTTGTGGGATGTCTCACGGGCGAAAATCGCCCAGGAAATCAGCGCGGACTTCTCCGGAATCGCGGTAATGACCGGCTTTATTGCGGTCGACGAGGCCGGGCTGCAGACGACGCTGGGCCGTAACGGCAGCGATTTTTCCGCAGCCATTTTTGCGGCACTGACCAAAGCGGACGAACTTGATATCTGGACCGACGTGGACGGCGTAATGAGCGCCGATCCAAACAGGGTGCCGGACGCGCAAATCATCAACGCGCTTTCCTACAACGAAGCGATGGAACTCGCCTATTTCGGCGCGAAGGTCATTCATCCGCAGACGCTCGGCCCGGTGATCGACAACGGTATTGATATTGTCATTCGCAACAGCTTCCAGCCAGAGCACCCGGGAAGCCGGATAGGCGTTGTCACCGAGCCGGACGGGCAGATCAAGGGCATTACGGCGATCGGTGACATGGCTCTCGTCAATATCGAAGGAACGGGCATGATCGGTGTACCGGGCACTGCCGACAGGCTGTTCGCAGCGCTGAAGGACGCCAGTGTCTCCGTTACGCTGATTTCGCAAGCCAGTTCGGAGCATTCAATCTGTATTGCCGTGCCCGATGCGCGGGCGTCCCTCGCCAGGGAAGTGATTTCCGCCGCTTTTGCGGATGAACTGGCCGGTGGCCAGATTCAGAGCGTCGACGTTACTGCCGCACAAAGCATTGTGGCCGTCGTCGGCGACGGCATGGCAGGTTCACCGGGTATTGCGGCCCGATTTTTCACAAATCTCGCTCGCGCCGGCGTCAACGTTCGTGCCATTGCCCAGGGCTCGTCGGAGCGCAATATCTCCGCCGTCATCGATTCCGCGGATGTAACCAAAGCGTTACGCGCCGTTCATTCCGGATTCTATTTGTCAGACAAGACGATTTCTGTCGGTATCATCGGCGCCGGCGTCGTTGGCGGCACCTTGATCGATCAGATCCAGCGGCAGGGCGAGCGTTTGCACAAGCAGTTCGGCATCGATCTTCGCGTGCGGGCAATCGCGCGTTCAAGCCGGATGTTACTCGGGGAACGGCAGATCGATCTCGCCAACTGGCGTCATGACATGGAAGCCAGCCAAACAGCGGTCGACCTTGAGGCGTTCGAGCGGCATGTGCACGCTGATCATCTGCCACATGCAGTCATCATCGATTGCACCGCTGATGAGTCCATTGCGGCTCGATACGCGGGTTGGCTGAAGCGCGGCATAAACGTCGTAACGCCGAACAAGAAGGCGTTTAGCGGCACTCAGGATTACTATGACGAGCTCGCGCGGAGCGCAGCGAAAGGTGGCGCTCATTACCTGTATGAAACGACCGTCGGGGCGGCATTGCCGATTATCCGATCGATCCGTGACCTGGTTGACACGGGCGATCGCGTGCATACGATCAGGGGCATTTTGTCCGGCACGCTTGCCTACCTGTTCAATATTTATGACGGGTCCACGCCATTTTCCAGAATCGTGGCGGACGCACGGGAGCAGGGTTTCACCGAGCCGGATCCGCGCGATGACCTGTCTGGCATGGACGTCGCCAGGAAACTGACGATCCTCGCAAGGGAGCTGGGACAGTCGATCGAAATTGGCGACTTTCCGGTACAAAACCTGGTGCCGGAAGAATTGCGGGAGGTAAGCGTGCAGCAGTTCCTGGACCAGCTCGCCCGTTACGATGATGCGATGCTCGCGCTCTACCGAGAGGCAGCGGCCGAGGGCAAGTCACTGCGCTACATTGCCTCTCTGGATGAATCCGGAACCGCCGCGGTAGGACTGCAGAAGGTTTCCGCTGACGATCCGTTCAGCAAGATGCAATTGACCGACAATCTCGTGCAATTTTCGACTGACCGGTACGCGCGAAATCCGCTGGTCATCCAGGGTCCCGGCGCCGGGCCCGAGGTTACTGCCGGCGGTGTCTTTGGCGACGTCCTCAAGTTGGCCGCTTTTCTCGGTGATGGAAAAATAGTATGAGCGATCAGGTTTTCGTGACGGCATTTGCGCCGGCTTCTATCGGCAACGTCGGCGTCGGTTTCGACATGCTCGGACTCGCCATTGCCGGTACGGGCGACCGGGTGTCGGCCCGACGCGCCGAGCCCGGTGAAGTTCGTATCCTGGAGGTCCGCGACGCCGAAGGCGCAACGCATCCATTCCTGTCGTCCAGGGCCGATGAAAACACTGCCTCGATCGCCGCCGCCTCTCTCTGGACTGCCGCAGGCGAGCAGGGTGGACTTGAATTGATCGTGCAAAAAGGCATTCCGTTGCAGTCCGGGATGGGCAGCTCCGCGGCATCTGCGGTAGCTGCGGTCGTAGCTGTGAATGCGTTGCTGGACGAACCGCTGGCACCGGAGGCGCTTTTGATCCACGCACTCGCGGGTGAAAAATTTGCCAGCGGCGGATTGCATGCCGACAACGTGGCGCCGAGCCTGTTCGGGGGCATGATCCTGTGTCCGAACGTCCTGTTACCGTCTATCGTGAAGATCGGTGTGCCCGAGGGTGTCAGCAGCGTGCTGCTGCACCCGGATTTGCAGGTCAACACCGCGGAATCGCGAAAAGGCCTTGCCCGAGGTTACGCCATGGATCAGTGGTTGACGCAGCAGGGCTATTTCGGGGCGTTCATTGCTGCCTGTGAGCAAAATAACATCGAATTGCTTGGCCGCTGTCTACGCGACGAATTGATCGAACCGCAACGCGCGGCGTCGGTGCCGTGCTTTACAGAGGTCAAGCAGGCGGCGCTGAAAGCAGATGCGCTGGGTTGTTCGCTGTCAGGCAGCGGGCCAAGTATATTTTCGCTATGTCGGGACGCGAACGCAGCAAATGTCGCTATGGCAATGGAGCAGGCGTGTCGTAAGCTCGGAATAGAATGTCAAAGCTGGATAAGTCCACTTAATGCGCCTGGCGCAAGCGTAGAATAAGTTTCATGATGTATCAAAGCACAAGGGGAGCGCCGCCGGTTACGCTGGACCTCGCACTGGTAAAGGGAATAGCGGATGACGGCGGGCTGTTTTTGCCGCAGAGCCTGCCGGCGCTGGGCGCCGAGGATTTCGCTGCGGCGCAAACGATTCAGGATGTGGCCCGCATCATTCTCACGCCCTTTTTCGCTGACTCCGTCCTTGCGCCGGACCTCGACGAAATTATTGCCGAAACCTTCCATTTTGATATTCCCCTGTCTCCACTAAATGTGGCCGAGGGATACTGCGGTTTACTCGAGCTGTATCACGGTCCAACGGCGGCATTCAAGGACGTTGGCGCGGGCTTCCTGGCTGCTTGCCTGGCACGACTTGAAGGAAACCGGGACAACCCGCTAACCATTCTCGTCGCGACCTCCGGCGATACCGGCGGTGCCGTTGCGGCGGCGTTTAACAATCGGGAAGGCATGCGGGTTGCGATTCTCTATCCCGACGGCCGCGTATCCGACCGCCAGGCTCATCAGCTAACATGCTGGGGGAATAATGTTTTATCGTTGTCCGTAAATGGCTCGTTCGACGATTGCCAGGCATTGGTAAAAAATGCGTTGGCGAACGAAGTGCTCGCGGCAAAACATCGATTCAGTTCGGCGAATAGCATCAACATCGGCCGACTGTTACCTCAGTCGATTTATTACGCGCATGCCAGCATCATGCACTGGCGCGCAACCGGACATGCTCCGTCGTTTGTGATTCCGACCGGCAACCTGGGGAATGCGTTTGCGTGTTATCTTGCGCGCGAGGTCGGCCTGCCGATCGGCGATATCGTTCTTGCAACCAACGCGAACCGCCTGATCGTCGATTTTCTTGACGGTTCTACCTGGGCACCGCGCGCCAGTATCCAGACGTTGGCTTCCGCAATGGACGTAGGCAATCCCAGTAACATGGAGCGCCTCCGATGCCAGGGTGGCGAAGCCATCGATCTGCGCGAACAGGTGCGCGCAGTGTCAGTGAGTGACGACGATATCAGGGCGGAGATCGGTCGAAATTTTACAGAATTCGGCCTGGCTACCTGTCCGCACACCGCCACCGCGAGCTATGTCTGGCGTAACCTGAGCGATGATGAACGACGGGACAAGGACTGGATTCTGGTGGCGACCGCACATCCCGCAAAATTCGAGCAGATTGTTGAGCAGATCGTCGGGGAGAATATTCCGATCCCGGAAGAGTTGGCTGCGATTCTGTCGCGCGAGCGTCGTTTTGTAAAAATTGAACCGGACGCCGATGCATTTGCGGCCGCACTTGAGAAATCATTCGGGAATTAGTGCTAACGTTTCGTTGAGTCATGTATATTGCGTTGTTTTCGGGCTACGCTTGAAGCAATGAACAGCGCTTTACCTGACAACCTGTCCGCATGGGCGCCGTGGCTGACCGCGGCGCTGCTGCTATTGCTCATTTCCTGGCTTGTCTTACGCCGTCGCAGGGCACGCCGCCGTACACTCAAAAGTGTTCTGGACAATATCGCCTTTGAACGCCTGGAAGGATTGATTATTCCAAAGGTGGATGAGGGCGAAATACAAATCGATCACCTCATCCTCACAGCGCAGGGATTGCTGATTCTCGAAATCAAGGATGTGGTTGGCGCTGTTTTCGGTAGCGACAAGATGGACCAGTGGACGGTAATCAGCGACAACAAACGATTCACATTCAATAACCCGCAGCCACCGCTGTACGATCGGATTGCGGCGGTGCGACAGATTGTTCGCCAGGTGCCGGTTTCCGGCCGGGTGGTCTTCCTAGAAGGCGGCGAGTTCACCAAAGGCGTGCCAAGCCTCGTTTGTAATCTTGATGAATTGGAAGAGCAATTTGGCGACACGGACAAAGTGTCCGCCAAAGTAAAAATCGAGGCCTTTATTCCTCACTGGGAACAGATCAAGTCACGCGCCACTCAGTAATTTCGTAAGAATTCCTGGAGCACACTCATGCTGTACCGATCCGTATTTGTCTTGCTTGCCACACTCATAGTCGGGCGTGCTGCGGCCTTCGAGCTGGCTGACTATCGACTGGTCGATCTCAGCCACAGTTATGGCGAAGACACGCTTTACTGGCCGACGTCGCCGACTGCGTTCCAGAAAGAAACGCTGGCATATGGCGATTCAGGCGCGGGTTATTTCTACTCTGCCTATACCGTTTGTACGCCCGAACATGGCGGAACCCATATCGATGCGCCGGTACATTTTGCCGAGGGCGGCGTGTCCGCCGACAAGCTGCCATTGGAGAACCTGGTAGCACCCGCCGTAGTGATTGACGTTACAAAAAAAGCGGCAGAGGACCGCAACTATCGTGTCAGTGAGGCTGACGTGCGTGATTTCGAAAAGGAGTTCGGCCAGATTGAAAAAGGAACCGTTGTCCTGGTCCGCACGGACTGGAGTCAATACTGGCCCGATGCCATGGACTACCTGGGTGACGATACACCGGGAGACGCGAGTCATCTCCAATTCCCCGGATTTGGCGCCGATGCGATGCGCCTTCTTGCTGAGGAACGTAAAGTCTCCTTGATCGGCATCGACACGGCGTCCATTGACTACGGAAAGTCACAGGATTTTATAGCGCACCGTATTGGCGCGACAGTCGGGGTCGCAAATCTCGAAAACCTGACCAACCTGCAGCAGCTGCCGGCGACTGGCAGCATCATCATGGCCCTGCCCATGAAGATAGAGTCAGGATCCGGCGGTCCGGTCCGCGTGGTGGCGCTGGTCCCGCGTTAACCGGCCAGTGCAAAAAACATTTCCGCATTACGGGTAGCGGTCGCGGCTACTTTATCTTCGCTTTGTCCTCGCGCCATCGCAACGACGCGTAACACTTCGCGCAAAAAGGCCGGCTCGTTGCGTCGCGACGATGGCTTGGGGGCAATACTCCGTGGCAAAAGGTAGGGAGCGTCGGTTTCTATCATCAGTCGATCGTCCGGTATCAGGCTGACAATCTCCTGCAGATGCGCGCCGCGGCGTTCGTCGCAAATCCATCCGGTAATGCCGATGAAAAGCCCCATGTCGAGGTACGCGCGAAGCTCGTCCTCGGTGCCAGTAAAGCAATGAGCGACGCCTTTGCTGATCTTGCCGATGACCGGCTCGAGCAATTCAATGAATTCTTCATGTGCGTCACGTTGGTGCAGGAAAACCGGCAGCCCTGTTTCAGCTGCGAGCGTCAGCTGCCTGGCAAAGGCATCACGCTGAGCATCCCGCGGCGAAAAATTGCGAAAGTAG
>Ga0316195_10001070_pt1 | contig 11904 bp, 8 predicted proteins | sample Phised1_MG_FD_204937 | JGI IMG/M metagenome (GOLD analysis project Ga0316195, IMG submission 204937) | Coastal sediment microbial communities from Maine, United States - Phippsburg sediment 1 | ecosystem: Environmental > Aquatic > Marine > Coastal > Sediment | place: USA: Maine | collected... | reverse complement strand
TTCGCCGCGACATCGTCGGGATCAGCGAGCATCGCCCTCCGTAGCCACTCGAGGGCAGCGTCCGGTTGTGACTGCACGAGAGCAGCGGTACCCGAATTGTAGGCCGCAAAAGGAACCCCACTCTGGTCCGCTGCAGCCAACAGCGGCATTGCCGTCTCGAGCCTGCCACCAGCCGCGAGGGCGGTACCGAGGTCATAAAGCCTCTGTCCATTGGGGTCGAGTTCGGCAGCGCCGGCAAAGGATACCGTTGCCTCGTCGATTTTCTGTTGCTGCCACTTGCCAACACCTCGCCGAGCGAGGCGGCGGCTCCCACCCGGGATCAGGCTCTGCCACCACGAGACCGATGGCAACGCCTCGTCTGCCACCGGCCGACCGTCGGTCACCGGTGGCGCGCCTCCGGGCGGCATTGACGTCGCGGGGAAACCGCTCTGAGCAGCAACGATTGAAGGCCCGGCGAGAAGCACGATTGCGGCTGCGGTTGCCAGCCGGCGCCACGGGGACATTGCGAAACCGAGGAAAAGGAGAATCGCCGCTGCGACGAGGAAAATCGGAAATCGTTCAACCCGCCGGATGTTGCGGGTTTCTTCGACCTCGCGCGTACGGAGCCGCGCCACCGCGTCAGCAATTTCGTGTACGACCTCCGGGTCCGCAAGGGACACGACTTCGCCATCAACCCTCTCGGCGATCTTGGTCAGCACCTCCGGGTGGGCGCGGGTCACTACGGGTTGGCCGTTCTGATCGCGCTTGTAGTGCACGCCTCCCCGCTCATCGTGTTCGGGGATCGGCCCGCCCCGCTCCGTCCCAGTCACGACCCCGAGCAGTCCAACAGAAGCCTCAGAGAGGGCCTCGATGGCAGCGTTCACATCTCCCTGCAGGTTCTCTCCATCGGTGAAGAGAAGCAGAACACGCCCTTCGCCTTCGGGCGGTAGAAGTTCGAGAGAACCGCCTACCGCACGCTCCAGATTGGAACCGGGGAGGGCCACCATGCCGGGCCCTACGCCTTCGAGAAAGACCGAAACCGCACTCAAATCGGTGGTCAGTGGCACCAACGAGTACGCTTCACCCGCAAAGACGACCACCGCCATCCTGTTACCTTCGAGCTGGGGAAGGACCCGAATCAAGGTCTCGATACTTCGGGTCAGACGAGACGGTCGCAGGTCCTCGCAAAGCATGGAGTCGGACACGTCGAGAGCGATCACCAGATCACGGGTTCGAATCGTTTCTTCAGCCGGTATCTCGCCCCACTGCGGTCGGGACACCGCCACCACCAGGAGGGCCGCTGCTCCGCACCATACAATCAGACGAACAACGCCGGTGGCAGGAGTGCCGCCCAACAACCGCCGCCAAACCCCTGGCGACGCGAGCCGGCGTTGCTGCAGAAGCCGTCGGCGATGACGGTAGAGGGCGAGCGCCCCCGCCAGCGCCGGCAGCGCGAGCAAAGCCAACCGTGCGGGATCTGCGAAGCTCACCATGGCGTCCTCCCGGCTGCGCCCTCGAGGATGACGCCTGCCGCCAGCAGGACCAATGCGGCAAATGCCCACGGTTCAAACCTCTCACGGTAGCGGACGAGTCGAGTCGACGTGAAGACCGTCTTTTCCATGCGGTCGATCTCTGAGAACACCTCTACCAGTGCTTCCGGGTCGCGGGCACGGAACGATGTGCCGCCGGTGCTGCGCGCAATCTCTGCCAGCAACTCCGGATTGATTTCTACGGCCACGTTTTGGATCTGCGAAAACTCTCGACCGGTTCGCGGGTCGCGCATGCGGACTGGGATCGGCACCTCTCCGCCACGCCCCACGAGTACGGTATGGACCGTGATCTTCTCGTCTCTCGCCAGTTCGGCCGCGGTTCGCGGGTCGAGTTGACCCGCGTTGTTGGAGCCGTCAGTCACCAACACCACCACCTTGGAGTCAGAGGTCGACGCCCGCAGCCGGTTGACCGCAGTCCCGAGGCCGAGGCCGATGGCGGTGCCGTCCGGCAGAGTGTGCAGCTTCACCTGCTCGAGAAGATGGTCGGCAACCTCGTGGTCTAAAGTCAGCGGGCAAATCGTCACCGCCGCACCGGCGAATATTACGAGCCCAATACGGTCATGCGGCCGCCGATCGAGAAAGCGAGCGATCGTCTCCTTGGCGACCCCGAGACGGTCACTGGGTTGGAAGTCGAGTGCGGCCATTGACCCCGAAACATCGAGAGCAATGACCATGTCAACGCCCTCCGCATTCTCGAGCTGTCTCGACAGCACTTCTTGCGGACGAGCCAGCGACACCGCGAGCGGCGCAAAAGCCATGGCGACCAGGACGCCCGCGGTAGAGGTCGCGCTGAAACGACCGGCGCGACGCACTGCATTTCGGCCATCGAGCGGAAACGGGTATCGTTGCCAGCGCCGACGAAGGAGCCAGACGATGCCGGCAATCGCGCCGACGCCGCCCACCGCCAGCCACAACGGCGCCGCCAGCCGAATCATCCGACCGCCTCCAGCTCCGCTGCATCTTCATCATCGACCGCGAAATGATCCTCGAGACACCGCCCGACGTCGCGGCTTGTTTCGATAGCTCGCCGCAGTTCGCTGTCATCGGCCGCAAAGCGGCCGAACCGTACCTTGTCCGCGACGCTCATTACTGCCTGAATGCCTCGTTGAACGTCTTCTGGCCATTCCTGCTTGCGCGCGAGAAGCCTGAGCTCGAAGGAGGTCATCTCCTCTGCCGGTTCAGAACTCGCCCGTTCGAGGTAGTGGCGCAATCCACCCGCCAGACGATCGCAGATGCTCTCGCCCGGCTCGCGGCCGATCCGCCCATCGAGGCGGTCGAGAAGAGCCACGAGCTCTTCAAGCGGTGCCAGCACTGTGACTCCAGCTATGTCTCCCCGCATGCGACGGCGGCGTAACCACCACGCGAACACTAACGATGCAGCGAGGATCGGTATCGCCAGCGGCAGCACCCACTCCCACGGGAATCCACTCACCCCCACTGGGTCACGCAGCGGCACCGGCTGAACCTCTTCTTGCGAAGGAAGAACCGAGACAACATGAACGGTCGGCAGCTCCAGGGCCGCGACCTCACCCACCTCGCCATCAGGTCCGCGAACCCCGGCACCGAGGGCGGGCAGACTGAGTTCCCCGACTGCCATCGGCGCCAGAACGAGCTCCCAGACCGGGGGGCGGGCCCCGGTCATTTCCTGGGGACCATCCACCAACGCCCATAGACCCTCTGCCCCGATTCCTACCCTCAGCTCACCCCACATCAGATCCTCACCGCCGCGGGCGGTGACTCGAACCGGCACCCTGTCACCAATTCTCGGTGAAGTCGCTGGGACCATCACCTCGAGTTCCGCTGGTGTGGCGAAAGTAGTCGCCGCGACCGACAAGAAGGTCAGCACCAGCGCGCGAGTGAGATCAGTGCGCACGGCGCCGTTCCCGTCGCTCGAGCATCGCCCGTACCGCAGGCAAGTAATCTTCGCCGGTGTGGAGTTCGATCAGATCAACCCCCGGCGGCGGTAGCTGTCGTTTCACCGCACCCGGCCCGCGGACCACGCCGCGGTAGCCGGCCTCGGCATCGACCACCGGCAGGCTCGCGCCGTCAAGTCCGCTCTCGAGCAAATCGTCTCCCAGACGAACGACAACCACCTCGTGGCGTCCAGCGAGGGCCACCAGCTCGCGACGCGGAAAAGGGCAGGCTTGGTCGACGAGGATGATGACCACCCCTCTCCGATGCAGCATATGACCCGCCGCCCGCACCGCCTGGTCAAGGGCGGTGCCGTGGCCTCGGGGCTCTGCCCCAAGCACCTCGCGCACTACTCGGAGACCGTGCCGCCAACCAAGACGCGGCGGAATCAAGGTCCGCACGTTATCGTCGAAGAGAATCGCGCCCACGCGATCGCGGCGGGCCGCAGCCAGAGCAAAAAGGCCGGCCACCTCTGCGATAAGGTCATGAACCGTCATCACCTTCGAGCCGAACTGGGTTGAGGCCGACAGGTCAACAAGAAGGAGGACATTGAGGTCGCGCTCTTCGCGGTATCGCTTGACGTGAAGAAAGCCGGTCCTCGCGGTCACATTCCAGTCGATGGTCCGGACGTCGTCGCCGGCCCTGTACTCACGCACCTCCTCGAACTCCAGTCCGAGCCCCCGGAAAGCGCTTTGGTACTGGCCCGTCAGCCCCGACTCCATTGCCTGGCGAGCGCGGATCTCGAGCTTGCGCACCTGGGCGCGGAGCTCTGCGCCGGCCTCGTCTGAAGTTGCCTGCGGACGGGGCAGACCGAAGTAAGAAGAGAGTCTAGAGCACAATTCTCAGCACCTCGTTTTCGCGCACGGACGCGGATACGGAGAACGGCACAATGGGGTCAAGGAACCTCCACCGCCAACAGGATCCGTTCAGTGATCTCTTCAACAGTCGCACCCTCGGCTTCGGCCTCGTAGGTGAGAACCAGACGATGGCGCAGCACCGCCGGTGCCAACTCCTTGACATCCTCGGGTGTGACATAGGATCGGCCGCGGACCAGCGCCAGCGCACGGGTGCCGATTGCGAGGGCGATGGACGCCCTCGGGGAAGCCCCAAAAGCGAGCAGTGGGACCAAATCACCAAGACCGACCTCGGCCGGATCACGGGTGGCGGTCACCAGGTTGACGATATAGGAGCGAATACGCTCGTCGAGGTAGACTTCGCGCACGACCGGTTCGAGTCCGAGGAGCTCCTCTACCGAGCTCAGACGCTGTGGTTTGGGGAACGACTCCGCGAGGTGGTACTCGAGGACCTTTCGTTCCTCCTCCGGCGCCGGGTAGTCGACCAAAACCTTGAAAAGAAAGCGGTCGAGCTGAGCCTCGGGCAATGGGTATGTGCCCTCCTGCTCGATCGGGTTCTGGGTCGCCAGCACGACGAAGGGCTCCGGCAGCTTGTGGGTGGTGTCTCCGATCGTGACCTGGCGTTCCTCCATTGCCTCGAGGAGCGCTGACTGGACCTTCGCCGGTGCACGGTTGATCTCATCCGCCAAAACCAGATTGCAGAAGATCGGACCACGGTGCGGAACGAACTGCGAAGTCTTCGGATCGAAGATCTGGGTGCCCGTGACGTCCGCGGGCAGCAAATCGGGGGTGAACTGAAGGCGCTGGAAGCTCCCCCCGATCACGCCAGCCAGGGTCCGCACAGTGAGGGTCTTTGCAAGGCCGGGCACGCCTTCGAGGAGCACATGCCCGCGGCACAGCATCGCCACGAGCAGCGACTCCACGAGGCGGTCCTGCCCCACCACCACTTCGGACACCGCTCGCTGGATCTCGCCAAGTCGCGATGCGGCGCGGTCGATTGCCTTTTCATCACCTCGAGTTTCGAAATTTTCCATTTTTCCCCCGCAAGCCAGTTGGCCCAGTGTGGCAATAAAGCAAGTATCGTGCCCACAGTCATGCCTGGAAACGCGCTTCCGCAAGGCGTCGTTTCGGCTGTTGGATGCCAGAGAGGCACGATGCGATTGAATTGTGACGACACAGGTGCTACTCCGCTTATTAACAGCGCCTAACCGCATCGACGACCCGGGTGCCACCCTTCGCATTGTTTGGATTCGTCGCTCCCCAGGCAAGTGACGCCTTCAGAGCAAACAATGCGAAGAGTGGCACCTCGCCCACCGAAGCGAGAGGTCACATGCCGCGTCGACAACAAACAATGCGAAGGGTGGCATCCTCCTCGCCGCCAATTAGAAGCGCTTTGCCGCACGGGTCCGGATACAATAAGACGTGATGTCTGAAAAGCGAATCGGACGCTATGAGCTCGAAAAGACGCTCGGACGCGGAGCGATGGGTGTGGTTTACCTCGCCCGTGACCCGATCATCGAACGTCTGGTTGCGCTCAAGACCCTACGCCTCGACCTCGACGCCGACCATGCCGAAGAGTTTCGTGAGCGCTTCGTTCGCGAAGCGCGTGCCGCAGGCCGGCTCAACCATCCGGGGATCGTGACTGTCCATGACGTTGGCGAGGATCCGGAGACCGGTCTCATGTACATCGCCATGGAGCACGTCGAGGGCCGGGATCTCAAACAAATTCTCTCGACAGGACACATCTTCAGGCCTTCCGAGGTGGCGCGGATCGCAGCCGACGTTGCGGTCGCCCTCGACTACGCCCACTCGCTCGGCGTCGTACACCGCGACGTCAAACCGGCCAATATCATTTTGACCGCGGATGGCACGGCGAAAATCACCGACTTCGGCATAGCTCGTCTCGAAACTTCGAACCTCACAGTCGACGGCCAGTTCATCGGCACTCCCAATTTTATGTCGCCGGAGCAGATCACGGGCAAGGGAATCGACGGCCGCTCGGATCTCTTCTCACTCGGCGTTGTCCTCTTCACCCTTCTCACCGGCCAACGCCCGTTCGGCGGCGACACGATGCACGAGATCACTCTCCGGATAGTCCAGGAGCCAAGCCCGATTCCATCCACAATCGGCAGCGAGATCCCAGCGGCCTTCAACCCGATTGTCCTCAAATGCCTCGAGAAGAACCCGGAAAAAAGATTCCAGACCGGAAAAGAGCTGGCGAAGGTGCTCGCAGCGCTTGCCCGCTCACTCGTCCAGCGGCAACCTGACGACTCAGGCAGCACCCGTATCCATCAGCCCGATCTCGAGACCCGCATCCACGGTAACGCTCCGCCGCCAGCTCCACCCACTTCGCGGGTTGCCGGACTGTGGCGAGAATTTCACCAGAGGATTCAGCTTCCCGAGTGGACCGGATGGGAGGTGCAGCCTCGGTGGGCATGGATCATCATTTGCGCGACGGTCGCTCTCCTCGGGTTGGCGGTCGCCGGTCTGCGCATGGGGATTGATCGAGGCCCTTTTGCCGCACCGTCGATCGCCTCGACTCGCAATCTCAACGCGGTGGTCAGCGCTCTCCAAACCGCCTCCACGCATCTCGGGTCGGGAGATCTGACGGTAGCGAAAAGCGCCATTCAGGCAGCTCTTGACCAGGTCCCAAGCTCCCCGGCAGCGCGACGGATCGCGCGTGGCATCCGTCGCGCAGCCGAGGCCGAACGAACGAGCGCCGAAAATCAACAGCGGGTGGCGGAACTGGTGACCGATGGCCGGCGGCTCTACCGAGCCGGCGACTACGTCGATTCCGGGAACATCTTCCGCGAGGCTCTCGAACTCGATCCACTGAACGAGATTGCCGCCTCCTATCTCGAACTTTCCGAGGAAAGAATCCAGCGCGCTCAAACCCGCCGCACGACCAGCCGCTCGACGCGCGCCGCCGGGGCAGGTACGGTATCCTCCGCTCCGCCTCCCACTCCGACTCCAGCCTCTGGGATCGCCCGCGTGACCCTATCATTCGACTCACCGATCTCCTCCGGGACAGTGGCGATCACCCTCGATGGCGAAACCCTTGCAGAGGTGCCCTTCGATTTTTCATCGAAGGGCGTACTCGGCTTCAAACGCAAAGGCAGCGGCAGCGTCCATCGGGTCATCCTGACCCCTTCCGGCACCTACGAAATCGGCGTGCAGCTCTTCGGTGAGGAACGGAGCCTGCTTGGCGCCAAGAGCTTCAAGAAGACGCTGGCACCTGAGAGCCGATGGACGCTACGCGTCGATCTTCCCCGCAGGCGCTCCGATCCCGGCTTCTTCCTCGTACAATCCGCCAAGTGAACCTCTATAGCCCACACATCTCACCAGCTTCCTGCTGCGGCCGCACATCTGTAGCAATCTGCGGCGTTTGCTCCCATCGGGGTGCTCGACGTACCGCAAGTACGCTCTCCGCGCCCCTCAGGTCGCAAACAACACATCTCACGACAGCTTTCCGGCCTCGCGACGCAAGCTGGTGAGATATGCAGGCTACCAAGTTCCGTCGTCTCCAGCTCGACACCTCATGGGGAGAGCTGACCATCGTCGGTGGATCGCGCGCCGGAGACGGGACCGTGATTCTGCTGCCACAACTGCATCTCGCCCTTGACGCGGGCCGCGCCCACCGCGCGCTGCCGGCCATGACAACGGTCGTGGTCAGCCATGGCCACGTCGATCATCTCGGAGGAATCGCTTACTGGGCAAGTCAACGTCAACTTCAATCAATGGGACCGGCGCGACTCCTCGCGCCACGCGCCATCGCGTCCGGGATTGGGGATCTGCTCACCGCGCACGCGCATCTCGAGGGCGGCCAACCATACGAGGTCGAGATGATTGCGGTGGAAGCTGGGGAGAGATTTTCTCTGCGCCGGGATTTCGATCTGGTTTTCTTTCCAACCGACCACTGGGTGCCCACCCTCGGTTCGCGCCTGGTGTGGCGCCGCCACCGCCTGCTGCCTGAATACGCAGCTCTCCCAGGGGAAGAAATCGCGCGCCGACGCAGTATCGGGGAAACCATCACCGAGGAGGTCGAGACCAACATTCTCGCGTACTGCGCCGACTGCGGGCCCGGGGTGTTGGAGAATCAGCCTCAGGCTCTTGCAGCGGAGGTGCTGCTCATCGAGTGCTCCTTCTACCGTCCGGGAGACAGCGAGCGGGCGATTCGCTACGGGCACATGCATCTCGATGACCTGTTGGAAGCGATCGACAGACTGAGCTGCCATCACCTGGTGATTCTGCATCCGTCGAGGCGGCACCGTCTGCGCGAGGTCGAGAAAATCCTCGACGAACGCCTTCGCCCCCACCTCGACTGCTCGCTGCATCACCTCATGATCGATTGGGATTGAACACGCCCTCAAGCCGATTGAGAAGCGGAACATGAGAGTTGAGTTTTGAGTTATGAGTTTTGAGTTGTCCCCCACCCACCTCTCATGTTGGGGAAGTCGAGAACTCAAACCTCAAAACTAAGAACTCAAAACTTAGCTGAGCCGTCAGAGAGAGCTTCAGTATTCAAGCAATCATCTGTCCGAATTGAAGTCACCAGCCGCGGCGACGATGAGCTGTTCAGGGTGGAAGTGGATGCTGATGGCCTCGACGACCTGGTCGCGTTCGACTGCAAGGAGCTGCTCCGGGAAGCGGTCGAGGCGTTCAATCGGCTCATCGGCAGTGAGGGCGATCACCATCTCGCGGGCGATGCCCGAGTTGGTGGCAAGACCAACGCGATAGGCGCCAGCGAGGGCCGACCGCTCGTCCGCCAGCTCTTCCTCGGTTGGACCCTCCTCGACGTACTTCGCAATGACCTCGAGACTCAGCTCCACTGCACGGTCCAGGTTGTCGGCGGAAACACCGAGCGCTGTCGCCCAGGGACCAGCAACGTGGAGGGTGCCGAAAAACCGACTGAATATTCCGTAGGTCAGGCCTGCACCGTCGCGCACCGCCACTCCGAGGCGCGAGGTCAGGGTGGACTGGCCCAAACAGGAGTTGGCCAGCACCGATGCCGGGTAGTCGGCATCACCCCGAAGAAGCCGTCCGCGGTGGCCGATAAAGACGTCGATGTTGGGTCGATCCGCGATCTGAATCCGCTCCTCCGGCGATTCAGACGGGCTCTTATCGTCCGTCGTCAGCACAGCTACCTCGGAGCCAACCCAATCCGCCAGCTCTTCCTCGATGAGTTTCGCCACGTTTCCGGCTTCGACATCTCCAACTACCGCAAACGCGACGGTCGCCGGACCGTAGACTGCCGCATGGAAATCGGCCAGCTCACCACACGTCAGCGACCTCATTTCTTTCTCCCGAACCTCGATCGGCCGCCGGTGCAGCGGATGGCCTTCAGGAAAAAGGCCGCGCGTGAGGGCTGCGAAGGCACGCGCGGAGGTCTCCTCACGCTCGCGAACGAGGCTTCCGAGAACCTGTTCACGAAGCTTGTCGAGCTCCCCTACCGGAAAACTGGGTCGCCGCAGCACTTCGATCAGCAGACTCACCAGCCGCGGCAGCTCCTCGGCCAGACCCTGGGCTGAAAAGGAAACAATGGTGGGCGTGCTTGCGGAGGCGCGCACCACCAGCTGCAGACCGTGGTCCTCGAGCGCACGGGCAAGTTCGATCCGGCTGTGGTCGGTCGTGCCACGGTCAAGCATGGCGGCAACCATTCCCGGTACTGCAAAGCGGCCGTTTGTCGCCCAGGCGGGACCGGCCAGCAAGGTGCCGGCGACTGTGACGGTGGGTGCGTGGGGGTTGGAAAGCACTGCAAGACGGGCTCCTCCCGGCAACAGGAAGCTGCTCACCCGATCGGAAAATGCGGCTCCAGGCCCCATCATGCGGCCCCGTTCTCGGGCACGAACCAGCCAACCGTGAGGTTGTGGTCCGAGAGATATGTTTCGGCAATCCGCTGTAAATCCTCGACGCCGACAGACTGCACCAGCTCGAGCTCTCGCACGAAGCGTCTCCAATCACCCATCGCTACCGCCTCGGTGAGACCACCCAGAATCTGACCCGGCGACTCGTGGTGGAAAGCGAGATCAGTGCGAGTCTGCGCGAGCGCCCTCGCCATTTCATCTTTATCGGGCGGTGTCTGAACAAGCCCGGCAATCTCGGTCCGGATGGCATCCTCGACCTCCCGGTGGTTGATTCCGGGGGAGACGGTGGCGAAGACCTGGAACAGCCCAGGATCGTGGAGTTCCATCGCGAAGGCATGGACGCCGAGGCAGCGGTTGGTCTCGACCAATCGCTGATACAGGCGCGAGGTGACGCCGTCGCCAAGAATCTGGGTCAGGATCGACAACGCCGGAAGATCTTCGTGCAGGCCCTCAGGAATGTGCCAGCTGAGAGCGATACTTTTGAGTTCGCCCGCCCGATGAATGTCAAAACGCCTCTCACCGCGTTGCTCCGGTTCCCGAATCGTCACGTCGGGCACCGGCCCCGGCGCTCGCTCAATACTGCCGAAACCGCGCTCTACGTGGCCGAGCGCGGCCGCATCATCAATATCGCCGACCACGATCACCGTGGCATTGTCAGGGTGATAGTAGGTGTCATAGAAGCTCCGTAAGACGTTGCCGCCCATCCGCTCGACATCGTTGCGCCAGCCGATGGTCGGATGGCGGTAGGGGTGTTCGAGGTAGGCGAGCGCGAACGACGACTTCATCAGCAGATCGAAGCTGTCGTTCTCCCCCGCGTCGAGCTCGTTGAGCACCACCATCCGTTCGCTCTCGAGATCGGTATCGCGCACCAGCGCGCCACGCATCCGATCGGACTCGATGTCCACTGCCAGCGCCAGCCGATCTACCGGCAGGATCTCGAAGTAATTGGTGCGGTCGAGCCAGGTCGTGGCGTTGAACGACGCACCTACGCGGTGCAACTCGCGCGCGGCTTCGGTTCCCTTGTTGCGGTTGAATTTCTCGGTTCCCTTGAACATCAGATGCTCAAGGATATGGGTCGCTCCGGTGTGGCCGGGAAGCTCGTGTCGTGAGCCGACGCGATAGACGATCCCGAAGGCAACCACCGGCGCCACCGGTGTCGGCGCGGTGAGCACGGTTAGACCGTTTTCCGTGTGGCGCCACTCGCTGACGCCGCCTTCGCTCTTCACCTGTTCAAACGGATGCGCCAATTTCTCTCCTCCTACCCGGGAGAGAAGAGTAAAGAGTCGAGGGTTCAGAGTAAAGCTTCCGCCACAGCGAATCTGGAACGACGAAGTGATACCTGCAACCGTGCAGCAATTTTTCTTGACCTGAAAGTCCGTCGAATCGCTACTCGATTTCGGTTGGCCGCGGAGAATCCGAGCGGTGCGACTCGGTCACAGTCAAGGTGACACGGTCAATTGAATCCACTGCGACCGGCGGCCGCTGGGCCCGACCGATCCGCATGTTCTGGCCTGAATCTGCATCCAGTCGGCCGCCGAGGACGAGCTTTTTCTTCTCGCCGGACGATCGGTATTCAACCACCAACTGTGCGTCGGCGTGGCAACCATCCGGATTCCGACACTCGAGGATACACGCCCAATCGGTGTACTCGCTGTGGACCGTGCCGAAAATCTCCGTCAGCTCCACCTTGAGGTCGGGAGACACGAACCGAGGCGCTTCAAAACGGAAGTTTTCGGGTGTTGCAAC
>Ga0316195_10001069_pt1 | contig 11916 bp, 9 predicted proteins | sample Phised1_MG_FD_204937 | JGI IMG/M metagenome (GOLD analysis project Ga0316195, IMG submission 204937) | Coastal sediment microbial communities from Maine, United States - Phippsburg sediment 1 | ecosystem: Environmental > Aquatic > Marine > Coastal > Sediment | place: USA: Maine | collected... | reverse complement strand
CGTGTTTCCTCGGCCATAACCATCACCTTGTCAAAGTACTCATCGACCGGACGCCGCAATGCCGCCAACTGCTGCAGAACGCTCGTGTATTTGCGCTCGCCCAGGTCCGTCTTCAGGCCAGGCAATATCGACGCTACCGCTTTGTGAAGTGCTGCTTCCTCCGGATGTTCGAACAGCTCTGTGAGCACGTTGACGTCACCTGCATCACCCGCTTTCCTGAGTATGTTGGCAATACGCTTATTAGCTGCTGCGAGACTCTCCGCGGAATCAAGTTCCATAAACGCCTGAACTGCACGCAGTCGCCGGTCAAAATCGAGAGGCGATGACGGAGCCCGACTGAGCACCGCGCTGAACATTTCGGTTGTTATCGCACCGGCAGCGAGACCAGGCGCCTGTCCTGTCAGATACCATGCCCGCATACGCTCCATAATGAAGTCGTACAGGTCGGCAGCGACATTCGTGCTGTTCTCCTTCACGGGCTGCAGTTCGACAGCGGCTGCAAGCAGTGCCGGCAGATCAACTTCGATCGCGCCTTCGATAAGCACCCGGACGAGACCCAGGGCCTGGCGGCGGAGGCCAAACGGGTCCTTTGTTCCGCTGGGCCGCTGGCCGAGGACAAAAATGCCCGCCAGCGTGTCGAGTCGATCGGCAAGACCCAGAGCCTGACCGACAGCAGTTTGTGGCAACCGATCACCCGCATGCCGGGGCAAATATTGCTCGTCAATGGCAATCGCCACGGCCTCATCCTCGCCGTCATGACGCGCATAGTAGTAACCCATGCGCCCCTGTAGCTCCGGAAATTCCCCGACCATCTCTGTGAGCAAGTCGGTCCGGGCAAGCGCAGACGCGCGCGCAAGAAGTTTTATATCCACCGCGAAAGAATCGCCAAGCAGCGCTGCCAGTTGCCCGACACGTTGTGACTTGTCATGCAAGCTCCCAAGCCCCTTCTGATACACAACGTCCTTCAGCTGCTCCTGGCGCCGGGCTAGCGGCACGGCAATGTCCTGCTCCCAGAAAAAAGCAGCGTCTGCAAATCTGGGCAGAACTACCCTCTCGTTACCTCTGCGGATTTCATCCGGGTTTTTGCTCTCCAGATTGCTGAATGCAATAAATACGGGCATCAGACCCGCCTGATTCTCTACGGGAAAGTACCGCTGATGGTCCTGCAGTGTCGACATCAATACCTCCGGCGGCAGCTGCAGAAAGCGTGTGTCGAATTTTCCGACTATGGGGACGGGCCACTCAACCAGTGCGCAGACTTCCTCAGCGACTTCCGGCTTCACGATGGCGTGGCCGCCGATGGAGTCTGCTGCTGCAGTCGCTGCTGACTCGACCATTTGCAGCCTTTCCGCAAAATCCGCGATGACGTGTCCGGCCGAACGCAAAGATTCCCTGTACGCTGACGCCGCTTCGAGCTCTATAGCCCCGGGTGCATGAAACCGGTGCCCGAACGTTATGCGACCCGCCTCGACGCCCAGAATATTGCACGCCACAACTTCACTGCCGAGCAGCATAACGAGCCAATGGACCGGCCTGACGAACTCTATATCCCGGTCGCCCCAGCGCATGCGCTTTGGCACCGGCAGACCGCTGAGAGCCGCCGTTACTATCCCGGGCAGTAAGTCGCTTGCCGCTGCGCCAGTTGCATGGCCTTTGTAGTAAAGCCATTCACCCTTGTCTGTCTTTACGGTTTTCAGTTCGGTGATGCTTACTCCGCACTTAGCCGCGAAAGCTTCTGCGGCGCGGCTCGCGTTGCCATCCTTGTCGTAGGCAAGCCCAACCGGGGGGCCGCGGTTTTCAATCTCCTGATCCGCCTGGCTAAGCTCCACTGCCGAGGCCAGCACAGCAAGGCGTCGCGGCGTTGCGTAAGCTGAAATTTCCCTTGTTGCAAGACCGGCTTCCTGCAGACCGCGAGCTATACCGTCACGAAAGGCATCGCGCAGCATAACCAGGGCCTTCGGCGGTAACTCTTCCGTACCAAGTTCAACCAGAAAATCTGCTGTTGGCCTTGCGCTCATTAACCTGCACTCCTCGTGGCGGCAAGCAAGGGGAAACCCAGTGCCTCACGATCGGCGTAATAGGACTGCGCTACAGCGCGCGCTAAAGTGCGAACCCTGAGAATATAGCGCTGCCGTTCCGAGACGGAGATCGCGCGCCGTGCATCCAGGAGGTTGAATGCATGTGATGCCTCCAGCACAAAATCATATGCCGGCAAGGGCAGGTTCTTTTCTATGAGCCGCGTACACTGTTGTTCTGCCGTATCGAAACGACGAAACAGGAAGTCGGTATCCGCCTCCTCGAAGTTATAGCGGGAATTCTCAACTTCATTACGCTGGAAAATATCGCCGTAGGTTACGGTGCCCTGCGGTCCGCTGTTCCACACCAGGTCATAGACGCTCTCGACGTTCTGCAGATACATGGCGATGCGTTCCAGCCCGTAGGTGATTTCGCCGGTCACGGGTCGGCAGTCAAGACCGCCTGCCTGCTGGAAGTAGGTAAACTGGGTAACTTCCATCCCGTTAAGCCAGATTTCCCAGCCCAGCCCCCAGGCGCCAAGCGTGGGTGACTCCCAGTTATCCTCCACAAAGCGTATGTCGTGGATAAGCGTATCGATGCCGAGCGCTCGCAGCGAGCCAATGTACAGATCCTGAATGTTGTCCGGGGACGGTTTGAGGGCGACCTGAAACTGGTAGTAGTGCTGCAGCCGGAAAGGGTTTTCGCCATACCGCCCGTCCGTCGGGCGCCGACTGGGCTGCACGTAGGCCGCGCGCCAGGGTTCCGGCCCGATCGCACGCAGAAACGTTGCGGGGTGAAAGGTTCCTGCACCCATGGGGGCGTCGTAGGGCTGCAGCACCACACAGCCCTGATCGGCCCAGTAGCGCTGCAGTGCAATTATGAGATCCTGAAAGGTCACGGTGCCGGTTTTTCCGATGGGGGTCGAGGATGTCCTGCAGCAGAGCGGGCGCAAGTATAGCGTCCTTTTAGCTTTTATTAAGCGCGTGTGGCCGCCGGAGCCGCCGGCGCGTCTTACCCGGTAATCGGCGGCCATTAATTTGCGCCATCCAGGTGCACAATATCCTGCAAATGCACTAGAATGGTGCGCCTTCCCGGGCACGCTGTTTGAAAAACATAATTTAAACAATAGCTTATGTTGTGCTCCAACTTGGCACGTTTCGTGCAATACAGCGTGTTCCCTGCTGTCTTCGGGCCGCGATCTGCCCGATTACTGTGGGTGGGTCGCCACCTGACAACGGGACGGCAGTAAGGGCCACGACATATATATGTGTTTTCGCTCGTCGCATCGCTCCGCGGCGAACATTCGAACAACCATTTTTTATTGGAGCTATCACTGGAGGATTTGTGATGAAACCCGCTGACGTTATCAGCATGCTGAAAGACCAAGAGGTCAAATTTGTAGACCTGCGTTTCGCAGACACCAAGGGCAAGGAGCAGCACGTTACGATCCCGGCCCGTGATGTGGACGAGGGCTTCTTCGAGGACGGCAAAATGTTTGACGGATCCTCGATCTCCGGGTGGAAGGGTATTAACGAATCCGACATGATTCTCATGCCTGACGCTTCTTCGGCGAAGCTCGATGTATTTACCGAAGATGCCACCGTCAACATCCGTTGTGATGTTTACGAGCCCTCCACGATGCAGGCTTACAACCGTTGCCCGCGCATGATTGCACGTCGTGCCGAAGAGTACCTGGCCTCCACAGGTATCGCGGATACCGCCTATTTTGGCCCGGAAAACGAATTTTTCGTTTTTGATGACGTACGCTACAAATCAGACGTAAACGGCTGCATGTACCGTGTTGATTCGTCAGAAGGCGCCTGGAACACGGACACCATTAGCGATGAAGGCGGCAATATCGGCCATCGCCCCGGTGTTAAAGGTGGCTACTTCCCCGTACCGCCTGTCGATGCCTTGCACGATCTTCGCTCGGCCATGTGCCTGGCTCTTGAAGAACTCGGAATCCGCACCGAAGTGCATCACCACGAAGTTGCGACCGCCGGGCAATGCGAAATCGGTGTCGCTTTCAATACACTGGTGAAAAAGGCCGACGAAGTTCTGGAACTCAAATATGTTGTTCAGAACGTTGCGCACAGCTTCGGCAAAACCGCCACGTTCATGCCTAAACCCCTGGTCGGCGACAACGGTAGCGGTATGCACGTGCACCAGTCACTCGCCAAGGGCGGCAAGAACATCTTTACCGGCGATGCGTATGGCGGTCTTTCTGAAACAGCGCTTTTCTACATCGGCGGTATAATCAAGCACGCCCGTGCGCTCAATGCGTTTACGAATCCTTCGACCAATAGCTACAAGCGTCTGGTTCCGGGCTTTGAAGCACCGTGCATTCTGGCCTACTCGGCGCGTAATCGTTCTGCCTCGATTCGTATTCCGTTTATTGCTAATCCGAAAGCGCGTCGCATAGAAATTCGCTTCCCGGACAGCACTGCAAATCCCTACCTCGCTTTCTCAGCAATGCTGATGGCAGGTATTGATGGTATCCGCAACAAGATTCATCCGGGCGATGCAATGGACAAGGATCTTTACGACCTTCCGCCTGAAGAAGAAAAGCAACTCAAGACGGTTTGCTACTCGCTCGATCAGGCTCTGGATGCGCTCGACAAAGATCGGGAATTCCTGCTCGCAGGTGACGTGTTCAACAATGACATGATCGACGCCTACATCAACCTTAAGATGCAGGACGTTACCCGTCTGCGTATGAGCACCCACCCGGCCGAGTTCGAGCTCTATTACAGCCTGTAAGCATGCGGGTCTGAAGGCCCGAATGCGTTATTGAAAACGGGTTCCGGGGTGACATAAGTCCCGGAACCCGTACTGGCTGCCGCGCGCGGTTAAGGTTATTCTCTGGCTATGCAAATACGACTACTCCTGCTTAGCCTGCTGATAACCATGACCGCCTCCGCAGAGGTTATATATAAATGGGTGGATGAAACCGGACAGGTGCATTATTCCGACGTGCCGCGAGAAGGTGCGACGGAAATGACAATCACGCCTGTTCAGACTTTCAGCCTGCCCGGTGTAGCACCCCAATCCTCACCCGCTGGCGAGGAGGATGAAAGTGCCGAAGACGCAACCCGCTACGAGAGCGTAGAGATTGCCAGTCCTGCGATGGAGGAGACCATTTGGAACACGGGCGGCATAATTACCGTAGCAGTGAATCTGCAACCCGGCCTCAGGATGGGTCATCAAATTCGCGTGTTTATGGACAATCAGCAGGTCGCAGTGCTGCCGCGCATGAGCAGCAGCGCGCAACTGACGGATGTAGCTCGGGGCTCGCATCAGCTATACGCGGAAGTAGTGGACGAGAACGGCAAGAGCCTGCTGACGTCGTCACCCAGCATATTCTTTTACCAGCAGACGTCCGTAACCCGACGTCCCAGGAATCCGGCCGCAAGGTAACAGCAGGGCCTCGCGCAGTCGATCTCGGCAGCCTGCATTCTACTGGCTCCGGTGACAATGTGCAGAATTCAATACGACCATCACTTTCCGGCTCTCCGGATGGCAATGTCATTCTCCGTGAGCTTACGACGGCAGTCTTACTGGTTAACAGCGAGATCGAAATTAGCTGGATGAATGCAGCAGCTGAAGATCTGCTCGGTATCAGCCTTAAACGCGCGCAACAGCAAGCACTCGGCACACTTGGTCCTGGCCTGGAGTCGCTTGCAGAGCTGTGCGGTCGTGCAATATCAGAACAGCACAGTTTTGGACAGACCATCAACCTACCAGGGTTTCAGACCGACGGCGTGGATCAGGAGCTTGCCGTTCGCGTAGGGATGCTTGCCGACAGTCGTGACCGATTGCTGCTGGTCGAGTTGTTCGATATCACCCAAAGGCACCAGCTGGACCGTGAAAGCGCACTGGTCGCCCAGCATGGGGTGAGCCGCCGCATGCTCCGACAGCTGGCACATGAAATCCGCAACCCGCTCGGGGGTTTGCGGGGTGCAGCGCAGTTGCTGGAAAGAGAGCTCAACGATGTTGCGCTGCGCGAGTTTACGCAGATCATTATCGGCGAGGCGGACAGGCTTGCAGCGCTCATGGATAGCTTGCTCGGTCCCAACAGGCAACCCGATCTAAAATCGATTAACGTGCACGAGTTACTGGAGCGCGTTGCAACGATCGTCGAAAGTGAATGGGGGCATCTGACCGTAAAGCGTGATTACGATCCGAGCCTTCCCGAGTTGCTTCTCGACAGAGACCAGCTTATTCAGGCCTTTCTCAATCTGCTGAGAAATGCGGCACAGGCGACGGACGGCAGGGGAACCATCACCGTGCGCACGCGCATTCTGACGAACCAGAAACTGCATACGACCGCCTACAAGCTCGTAGCCATGATCGAAATAGAAGACAACGGCCCAGGCGTTCCTCCGGATATTGCAGATACCCTGTTCTACCCGCTCGTGACAGGGCGGCCTGATGGCACCGGCCTGGGGTTGCCCCTGGCGCAGGATCTGGTCAACCGCCATAACGGTTTAATCGAGTACGAATCCACATCGGCACGCACAATTTTCAGAGTGCAGCTTCCTGTCCTGCTGACCGAATCCACGCTTTGATTTCGCAATATTAATTTCGTTATGAGCAGCAACTCCCAAATCAATGTCTGGATTGTCGATGACGATGATTCGGTCCGTTGGGTACTCGAAAAGGCTTTGCAACGTGCGGAAATGAATGTGCGTGGTTTCAGTGCGCCCGCAGCCGCGCTCGAAGCACTGGGCGTCAACGGGAATGGTGTGCCTGATGTATTGATAACCGATATCCGTATGCCTGGCATGAATGGACTCGATTTCGCTGCCCGCCTCCAAAAGCTGGGCATATCGTTGCCTGTCATCGTCATAACTGCGCATGCCGATCTCGATAGTGCTGTAGCCGCCTATCAATCAGGTGCCTTTGAATATCTGCCTAAACCCTTCGACATCGATGAGGCCGTGTCGCTGGTTCGTCGGGCAGCACTCGTGAACTCTCCAGGTCCGACAGATACCTTGCCGGATGGCGGCCTTATGTCGGGCATGATTGGTAAAGCACCGGCGATGCAGGAAGTCTTTCGCACCATTGGCAGATTATCCCGTTCCAGTATGACCGTGCTCATCACGGGCGAGTCTGGCACCGGCAAAGAGCTGGTTGCGCGGGCTTTACACGACCACAGTCCCCGTTCCCGACAGCCGTTTGTTGCGCTGAATACCACTGCCATTGCCTCGGAGCTGCTGGAGTCGGAGTTATTTGGTCATGAGCGCGGCGCGTTTACGGGCGCCGATCGCCGCCGAATCGGTCGCTTTGAGCAGGCGAACGGCGGCACCTTGTTTCTTGATGAAATCGGGGACATGTCGGTCGACCTGCAGACAAGGCTTTTGCGGGTGCTCGCAGAGGGTGAGTTCTACCGGGTGGGCGGACAGGATGCGATTCGCGTAGATGTTCGCATCATCGCGGCAACCAATCAGAACCTGGAACTCGCCGTAGAACAGGGCCGCTTCCGCGATGATCTCTATCATCGGCTTAACGTGATGCGCATAAACACCCCGCCGTTGCGTGAGCGCCGTGAGGACATCCCGGAACTGCTGAATTACTACCTCGCGAGAGCAAGTGACGAACTTGGTATCGAGCGCAAAACACTGACTCCGGAAGCGATGGATGCATTTCGCAACTTTGATTGGCCTGGCAATGTTCGCCAGCTCGTGAATGCCACGCGCAGAGTCATGGTTGCTGCACCCGGTAACGAGATTCGCATGGCTGACGTACCGCAGGAATTCATTGGCGCAGCGGACATTGCCCTGCATAGCAGTGTCTGGACCACAGCGCTTGCAGACTGGGCAATGCAGCACCTGGAGGCCGGCAGTGACGAGCCCCTGCTATCGGCTGCCCAATCCGACTTCGAGCGGGTACTTATCGTTGCGGCGCTCCAGATCGCGCAGGGACGGAAGCAGGATGCTGCGCGTCTGCTGGGTTGGGGGCGCAACACCCTGACACGCAAGATCAGGGATCTCAAACTCGAAACCTGAACGTCTTGCAGGCAGCCGTATTAAAAAAGCCGCGACACGCGCGGCTTTTTCCTGCAATCCGGCTTTTCTGCCTTCTCAGTTTTCGCTGATCGTCACCCGAACCATCGCATCACCCTGCGCTATGGCATCGACGACATCCTGTCCGGCCGTGACCTTGCCGAAAACTGTATGGCGCCCATTCAGATGCGGTTGTGGTCCATGACAGATGAAAAACTGGCTGCCATTTGTTCCGGGACCCGCATTGGCCATCGATAATGAGCCGGTCTCATGCTTGTGAGGATTCCCGGCAAACTCATCCGCAAAGCGATAACCCGGGCCGCCCGAACCACTGCCGGTAGGGTCTCCGCCCTGTATCATGAAATTGCTGATTACACGGTGAAAGGTGACGCCGTCGTAAAACCCCTCCCTCGCCAAAAAGACAAAATTATTGACAGTCCGCGGCGCTTCGGCGGCGAACAGTTCTATCTCGATAGGACCTTTAGCCGTTTCTATCGTGCAGGAATATGACAGGTTTGTATCAATCTGCATTTCCGGTGGTGTTTTCCATTGCTGGCTCATTTAATTTCCTTTTGTGTCAGTCAGCCTGAGGCGGCTTCGTCAAGTTCATCTTCTCTGACATGCATACAGCCCACCAGATCCGATACGTTCGAAAAACCATTTGATTGAAGATAATCTGCTATGCCCGCATTTATTTCCTTGCAGACCAGTGGATCATAAAAAAGCGCGGTGCCAACGCCGACTGTAGCCGCACCGGCTATCAGAAACTCGATGGCATCATGAGCTGAAGCAATGCCGCCCTGTCCAATAATTGGCACGTTGTGGCGGTGGGCGACCTCGTAAACCTGCTTCACTTTGAGAAGGGCGATCGGTTTGATGGCCGGGCCAGACAAGCCGCCCTGCACATTGCCGATTACGGGTTGTCGGGTTTTTACGTCGATTGCCATACCCATCAGCGTATTGATCACTGCGAAAGCATCTGTGCCGGCTTCTATACATCGGCGCGCATTTTCCTGGATATTGGTCTGGTTAGGCGACAGCTTCGTAATGAGCGGCTTGCTGGTGTTGCGGCGACATGCTTCTATCACCCGCGCCGACATATCCGGATCGTTACCGAAAGCAACGCCGCCCTCCTTTATGTTGGGGCAGGAGATATTGATTTCGATGGCATCGATCGGGGAGTCATCAAAACGCTTCGTTACGGCGGCGTAATCTTCGACCGTCGAACCGCAAACATTCGCAATAAACCGCGTCTCGCTGAAATCCAGTGTCGGCAATATTGCGTCCACCACCTTGTCGACCCCCGGATTCTGAAGGCCAATAGCGTTCAGCATGCCGGCCGGCGTTTCGTATACTCTGTGTGGCGGATTGCCCAGGCGTGGTTCGCGGGTAGTGCCTTTCAGCACGATTGCACCGGCGTCACGGTTCGAAAAACCGGCTACTCGCGTGTACTCTTCACCGAATCCAACGCAGCCGGATAACAATACGATAGGCGAGCCGAGTTGCAGACCGCAAAACTCCGTTGCCAGGCTGGCTGATGGGTTTGTTCGGGTATGGGCCATGTTGCTGCTTTAATTTAATTTACGAGGTGCGCGGTGTTTGACCTGATTCTCTATCAGCCGGAGATTCCCCCGAACACCGGCAATATAATACGCGTTTGCGCTAACACTGGCACGGTTCTGCACCTGGTGCGCCCGCTTGGATTCGAGCTGGATGACGCCAAACTGCGTCGTGCCGGGCTGGATTACCACGAATTCGCAGCTGTCCGCGATCATGCATCGCTCGAGGCATGTCTCCGGACACTGGGCCCTGACAAGCGCATCTTTGCTTTATCGACCAGGGGTGCCCGTAACTATGCAGAGATTGCTTACCAGCACGGCGATGCCTTTCTGTTCGGCCCTGAAACCAGGGGCCTTCCTGCTGCAGTTCTTGAATCCCTGCCACCCGCTCAGCGACTCCGGATTCCGATGCAACCGGAAAATCGCAGCCTTAATCTCTCCAATGCCGCCGCGATAGTGCTATATGAAGCCTGGCGCCAGTTAGGGTTTGCCGGCGGTATCTAGGAACGAAGCTAACTGGCTGCAAACCCAGCAAAGGCGCAAGCGGATTTCGTCAACGCTTCGAGATCGATACGTAATCCCGCTGCGTCGGGCCGACATACAACTGCCGCGGGCGTCCGATACGGTGAGCGGGATCTGTGATCATTTCCTGCCAGTGACTTACCCAGCCCACGGACCGCCCTATTGCAAACATGACCGTGAACATCGATGGATTGATGCCGAGAGCCCGGTAAATAATGCCCGAGTAAAAATCGACGTTCGGATACAGTTTCTTTTCTACAAAATACGGATCCCGCAGCGCAATTTCCTCGAGCTCAAGTGCCAGCTCGAACAACGGATCGTCCTTCTGGCCAAGCTTACCGAGTACCTTGTGACACATGTCGCGAATTATCGTCGCGCGGGGGTCAAAGTTCTTGTAGACCCTGTGGCCAAAGCCCATGAGCCTGAAAGGATCATTCTTGTCCTTGGCCCGCGCCACATACTGCTTGATGTTCTTGGTGCTGCCAATTTCCTCGAGCATATCCAGCACTGCTTCGTTGGCACCGCCATGGGCGGGACCCCACAGCGCTGATATGCCTGCTGCGATCGCCGAATAGGGATTTGCGCCTGAACTTCCCGCGAGCCTTACCGTCGAGGTTGAACAGTTCTGCTCATGATCCGCATGCAGTATCAGCAGCAGGTCGATCGCTTCAGCGGCTACAGGATCAATCGCATATTCCTCAGCCGGCACTGAAAAAAACATATTTAGCAGATTGCCTGAGTACTGCAGGTCATTGCGTGGATACATAAACGGCTGACCGAGCGTGTGCTTGTAGGCAGCCGCTGCGATGGTCGGCAGTTTAGCAATGATTCGGTGAGCAAAAATCTCACGATGCCGTGGATTATGGATGTCCATGGTCTCGTGATAGAAGGCCGACATTGAGCCTACAACACCGGATACCATTGCCATCGGGTGCGCATCGTGATGAAACCCGTTGAACAATCTCAACATGGTTTCGTTAATCATAGTGTGCGTACGAATATTATGGTCAAAATTTTCCAGCTGTGCCTTGGTTGGCAGCTCGCCATACAGCAGCAGGTAAGCAACCTCGATAAAGGAGCTTTTTGCGGCGAGTTGTTCTACCGGGTAACCGCGGTACAACAGCAGGCCTTTCTCACCATCGATATAGGTGATGGCGCTTTCACAGCTTGCAGTCGATGCGAAGCCAGGGTCATAGGTGAATTTGCCCTGCTGGCTATAGATGTTGCGCACATCGATAACATCCGGTCCCATCGTCCCTGCATAGCCTTTAAGCTGCAGAGATTCCCCGGTTGAATCGTCGGTAAGTGTGAAAGTCTTTTCGCTCATAATTTCTCTGCTTACTTTGCTATGACTTCATGAATTTTTTTGGCTGCAGCGCGCACTTGCACGGACTCTGTTATGAGTTGCCGCTATATACAGTGGTAACCGTCCCTGAGCGGCTCATGCAAACTTGTCTGTAGCCGAACCGACCGCGACAGACTGTTATCTGCATGGGCGAAATTCGAAGATGTCCAGTCGAGGTCAGCGCCACGGTCTGTGTGATTCGAATCCGCCGGAGCGCACGAATCCTGAATCAGGGCTTTGGTGCGAGGCGCAACAGGCGTGACATTATAAGGGACTGCGCACACATATGCACAGACGCTCGCGGCGCCAATTAACGTTCCCGATTTGCGGACCCGCGGATCTGGAAAAGAGCCGCAGCGACGTCTACATGCCGTATTTGCGGCGGAATTTATCGACCCGTCCGGCGGTATCGACGATTTTTTGCTTGCCGGTGTAGAAGGGATGACAGGCGGAGCAAACCTCGATATTC
>Ga0316195_10001066_pt1 | contig 11935 bp, 10 predicted proteins | sample Phised1_MG_FD_204937 | JGI IMG/M metagenome (GOLD analysis project Ga0316195, IMG submission 204937) | Coastal sediment microbial communities from Maine, United States - Phippsburg sediment 1 | ecosystem: Environmental > Aquatic > Marine > Coastal > Sediment | place: USA: Maine | collected... | reverse complement strand
TTCATATTTCTAAGGCTTTGAATCAGGTAAGGATGATTTGTATCTAAAAAAAGGACTTTGACCATTATTACTATTTTTTCACAAAAATATGTCAACTGAATTATTAAAAGATCCTTATTTTTAAAAAAAATAACATCATGAATATTTTTAACAAGCAACTGATAGTGCCGGTATTTATATTTTTGCAACTGGCTTTGAACGCGCAGGATTATTATTTTGAGGCTTTTAAACCATTTGATGATAAAATTCCAAGTCCTGAAGAGTTTCTCGGTTATCCGATCGGTGACTACCATACCAGGCACGATCAGGTAGTGGCTTATATGTACAAGCTCGCAGAGTTATCCGATAAAGCTTCGATCACCATATACGGTCAAACACACGAGAACAGAAAATTGATCATTCTGAATATTGGAAGCCCTGAGCACATTGAGAACCTTGAGGCCCTGAGGCAAAAGCACCTTGAGGTAGTGGATGAAAACAGTAACATCAGGTCCTATGATGGCCTTCCTTTGTTTATAAACCTCGCTTATGGCGTGCATGGAAATGAACCTTCAAGTACCGAGGCGGCAATGCTGACGGCCTATACCCTCATCGCTTCAGAAAGTGAAGCCGTGAAAGGATATTTAAAAGAGGCGATCATTTTTTTGGACCCAACCATCAACCCAGATGGAAGAGATCGGCATACAAACTGGGTCAACACCTACAAGGGACAACCTTTGATAGCCGACAGGTTTGACATAGAACACAATGAAAGATGGCCCAGGGGAAGAACGAACCATTATTGGTTTGACTTGAACAGAGATTTGCTTCTTGGCGTAAACCCTGAAAGTACGGGTAGGTTAAAATGGTATCATGACTGGTATCCAAACGTGGTCACTGATTTTCATGAAATGGGAACCAACAGCACGTATTTTTTTGAACCTAAGAACAAATCAGCCTCTTTAAACCCCGTTACGCCTGCTGAGAACCGAGATATCCTCAACAAGGTGTTCGCCGCCCAATATGCTGAAGATCTCGATAAAATCGGCTCCTTTTACTTTACGGATGAGGTGTATGATTCCACCTACCCGGGATACGGGTCCACTTATATGGATCTGCAGGGATCTTTGGCGCTCCTTTTTGAACAGGCAAGCTCAAGGGGGCACGTGCAGGAAACACCTACAGGCGAGATTTCATTTCCTTTTACCATAAGGAATCAGTACGTATCCAGTTTCGCCACGATTAAAGCGGCGCTCAAAAACAAGGACATGCTGTATGAATACCAGAACAGGTTCTTCAGGGAATCCATGGAAAAGGCGGCTAAAAGCAGCGTCAAAGGATATGTTTTTGGAGATAAATATGATAAGAACAGGAATAAAGCCTTTATCGATGTGTTGCTAAAACATGAGATAGAGGTGTATCCCCTGGACAATGACCTTAGTGTGAACGGCAAGTCATTTGCAGCGGGCTCGTCGTACGTGGTGCCTACCCGCCAGAAGCAATATTATTTGGTGCAATCTTTATTTGAAACCTACAGCAAATACAGAGACAGCGTCTTTTATGATACCTCGGCATGGTCGCTGGTGAATTTTTATAATATGAAATACAGTGCCTTGGCAAAATTACCTTCAAATACAACACCGATCTCCAAAACGGCCAATGCAATTATGTTGACCGATGTGCCCATGAGCGATTATGCCTATATCATTCCTTACGATGATTACTATGCCCCGGCTTTTTTGTTCTTTTTACAGCAAAACGGCGCGGTCGTCAAAACATCTGCCAAAGCATTTTCCATTAAAGCCAATGGAGTAGACAGGTATTTTAACAGAGGGGCCCTGATGGTCCCCGTAGGTGATCAGTTTGACATTAATAAAGAAGACCTCCATGATTTGATAAAAGAAGGCACCAGAAAATTTGAGGTTCAGGCCTATGCCGTATATACGGGTATGACCATCAAAGGGAATGGTTTGGGCAGTGAGAGCTTCCTTAGCCTCGAAAAGCCCAGGGTCATGATGATCGTTGAAGGAACCGTTTCAAGTTACGAAGCAGGAGAAGTCTGGCATTTATTTGAGGACAGAATGAAAATGCCATTGGTTAAAGTTCCGGAAAGATTGTTTAGCCGTACCGACCTGTCAAGGTACAACGTCATTATTATGGTATCCGGGCGTTACATGCTGTTGAACAAAAAGGAAAAGGACAGGTTATCAGCCTGGGTATCAGATGGGAATACCCTGATCACCCTTGCCACTGCCAGTGATTGGGTCATAAAACAAAAAATAGTTGATGAGGCCCTGATCGAATCAAAGAAAGATTCTTTGTCTGAAAATGAAAGAATGAATTATGACACCTCTGAGGGAAGCCTTGGAAAACAGCAGATGGGAGGTGCCATATTTGGCGTTGATCTGGACCTAACCCATCCCATAGGTTTTGGTTATAATGACCGAAGTGTTCCGGTATATAAGAATAACAGGGTTTGGCTGTCACCCAGTAAGAACAGATTTTCAACCGTTGCAAAGTATCAGAGCGATCCGCATATCGATGGTTATATTACGAAAGAGAATCTTGAGAAGATGAAACAGGCAGCCTCTATAATTGTCAGTAAAAAAGGCAAGGGCAGGGTAGTGCTCTTTGCAGACAATCCTAACTTTAGAGGAGCGTGGTACGGTACCAATAAATTGTTCATGAACGCCGTTTTCTTCGGTTCCCTGATCAGTATACCACAATAGTCACCTACCTGATATTCCACCATAAAAAAAACTCCAAACAAAGTTTGGAGTTTTTCATTATGATTAATTTCAAAAGATAGTTAACTATTTAAGGCTTCTGCTCCACCAACGATTTCAAGAATCTCATTAGTAATAGCTGCCTGACGTGCTTTGTTATACGCCAATAATAAATCATCTCTAAGTTCTTTAGCATTATCCGTTGCCTTGTGCATTGCAGTCATTCTGGCGCCATGCTCTGCAGCATAAGAGTCTCTTATACCTTTATACAATTGTATTTTGAGGGATTTAGGGATAAGGCCCCTGACGATTTCAGCTTTATCGGGTTCAAAGATATAATCGGTATTGTTTTGACTTCCTTTCACTGAAGCAGTGATCGGTAAAAATTGTTCTTCGGTCAGTATTTGTGTTGCGGCGTTTTTAAAGCGATTATAGACCAGGTCTATGCGATCAAAAGAACCTTTGGCAAATTCAGCCATCAGCTCTTCGGCCAAAGGAGCCGTATTTTCAAAAGTAAGATCGTCATACAGGTGGCTTTCAAATTTATACATATTGAATTCTTTGCTCAATACGTCGTTCCCTTTTTTACCGATGGCAAAAATAGAAACTTCCTTTCCTGCATATTTGGTTTCTGCTATCCTGACAACCTCCTTTATAACGGCAGAATTGAATCCCCCGCACAAACCTCTGTTGGAAGTAATGGCAACGATCAATACTTTATTGATTTCTTTCTGTTTTGTATAAACGCCTCCATCATCACTGTCTAAAGTCGCACTTAGATTTTGCAATAATTCGGTTAATTTATTAGAATAGGGACGCATTTGTACAATCGCGTCAGAGGCTTTTTTCAACTTGGCAGCAGAAACCATTTTCATGGCACTGGTGATCTTCATGGTTGACCCAATTGACGTGATTCTGTTACGTATTTCTTTTAAATTTGCCATTTTTTATATAAAATTAAACTCGGAATTAAGCGTTTGAAACAAGGATTTCAAACCACTTGTTTCAACCCGAAACTCAAAACTTTTATTCAAACCTTGATGAAATCTCTTTAGCCACTTTTTCCAAGGTATCAGTTACCTCATCAGTAAGCTGCCCCGCCTTAAGGGTTGCCAATATTTCGGGGTGTTTTCCTCTTAAAAAAGCCAGATAATCCTTTTCAAACTCTTTTACGTTATCAACCGGAACTCTTCTCAAAAGGTCTTTTGAACCAGCATAGATAATGGCTACCTGATCTTCAACCGCAAGTGGATCGTTTTGAGCCTGTTTAAGGATCTCCACGTTTCTTTTCCCTTTTTCAATTACGTTCATGGTGGCTGCATCCAGATCAGAACCGAATTTTGAAAAGGCCTCCAGCTCGCGATACTGAGCCTGATCCAATTTCAAGGTTCCGGCTACTTTTTTCATTGATTTGATTTGGGCATTACCCCCTACGCGCGATACCGAAATACCTACGTTGATCGCAGGACGTACACCCGAGTTAAAAAGGTCTGATTCCAGGAAGATCTGACCATCCGTAATGGAGATCACGTTGGTTGGAATATAGGCAGACACGTCACCCGCCTGGGTCTCGATAATGGGCAAAGCCGTTAGTGAACCACCTCCTTTTATTTTTCCCTCCAGCGAAGTTGGGATATCATTCATCTTAGAGGCAATTGAGTCATCATTGATTATTTTAGCAGCTCTTTCAAGAAGTCTGGAGTGAAGATAGAACACATCACCAGGGTAAGCTTCACGTCCCGGAGGTCTTCTTAATAATAAAGAAACTTCACGGTAAGCAACGGCTTGTTTAGAAAGATCATCATAAATGATCAAAGCTGGTCTGCCGGTATCTCTAAAATACTCACCAATGGCAGCACCTGCAAAAGGAGCATAAAACTGCATCGGAGCAGCATCAGAAGCGTTGGCCGCAACTATGGTTGTATAATCCAGTGCACCTTTTTCTTCTAACATTTTGGCAATACCGGCTACGGTAGAACCTTTTTGACCTATGGCAACATAGATACAATATACTGGCTTACCGGCATCATAAAATTCTTTCTGGTTGAGAATGGTGTCCAAAGCAACGGTTGATTTACCCGTTTGACGGTCACCAATGATCAATTCACGTTGGCCTCTCCCGATCGGGATCATGGCATCCACCGCTTTCAACCCGGTTTGTAGGGGTTCAGTAACAGGCTCACGGAAAATTACACCGGGAGCTCTTCTTTCCAAAGGCATTTCAAAAAGTTCCCCTTCAATGGGTCCTCTTCCGTCAAGAGGCTCGCCAAGGGTATTAACCACCCGGCCTAAAATACCTTCTCCTACGTTGATCGACGCAATTCTATTTGAACGTTTTACGGTAGCACCTTCTTTTATAGCAGTTGATTCTCCTAATAATACTACCCCAACGTTATCCTCTTCAAGGTTAAGAACGATGCCTTCCAAACCGCCTTCAAAAACTACGAGCTCTCCATATTGAACGTTGGCTAAGCCATAGATTCGTGCAATACCGTCACCTATTTGTAAAACTGTTCCTATTTCAGTCAATGAAGCCTTTCCTTCAAATCCCGTAAGTTGTTCTTTTAAAATTGCTGAAACTTCAGCTGGTTTTATTGTTGCCATTTTACTCGTTATTATCTTCGTTATAATTTAGATACGTACTGATTATCTTCAAATTTTGAAAGCAGGTCCTTTAATCGGTAAGAAACACTTGAATCATATTGTTTATCTCCAACTCTCAAAACAAATCCTCCTATGATCGAAGGATCCACTATATTTACCAGGGAAACCTTATTATCTATTGATTCCTGAACTCTTTTTAAGATTGCCATTTCCAATTCTTTGGTCAAAGGAACGGCCGAAGTTACCTCGGCTACCTCTATGCCTTTTAAAAAGTCATAAATGACAATGTATTGCTTTGCCACCAGAATTAAAATTTCCAATCTTCTGTTGGTGATCAACAAATTGATTAGTCGCATGGTAAGCTCATCTACCTTTGCCTCAAAAATCTTGGTCAAAACTGATTTTTTCAAGGCTTGTTTGATGATAGGGCTCTTCAACATGACTTTAAGATCATGATTCTCTTCAATGGTCGATTGAATAAGGATCATGTCTTCGTTCACCTTATCTGCAGAACCTTTTTCCCTTGCAAGATCCAATGTTGCTTTAGCGTATCGTAATGCTGCTCTTGTTCCTATCATCTTATTATTTTAACCTCGCTTCATTCAACATTTTTTCGATCAACTGCACTTGCTTGCCTTTATTTGACAATTCGTCCTGCATAATGTTTTCGGCAATGCCTATTGACAATTCTGCCACCTGGTTTCTCAATTCGGTGATCGCAGCCAGTTTCTCGTTTTCAATGGTCATTTTTGCCTGTTCAATGATCTTGTTGGATTGAGTTTTTGCTTCATCTTTCGCTTCACTGATCATTTTGTCTTTGATCATTCTTGCGTCTTTTAACAGGGCATCTCTCTCTAACCGGGCTTCCTTTAAAATCTTTTCATTACTGGATTTAAGGTCAACCATTTCCTGACGTGCCTTATCGGCTTCGTCCAAAGCATTTTGAATACCCTCTTCTCTGCTGTTCAAAGCATCCAGAATAGGTTTCCAGGCATATTTTCTAAGTAAAATAAGCAAAAGAACAAAAAGTATAATTTGCCAGAAAAAAAGTCCAAATGAAAAATCGTTGATTAATTTCTCCATGTGTATATGTTGTAAATATTAATATTGTTTTTGAAAACAACAGCTGTAACCAACCGTTAAAGCTGTTGTTACATGTTATTAGCCTACAAACAATGCTGCAAAACCAATACCTTCAATAAGCGCCGCTGCAATCAACATCGCTGTTTGAATTTTACCTGTAGCTTCAGGTTGACGAGCAATAGCGTCCATCGCTGAACCACCAATTCTTCCGATACCAATACCTACACCGATAACAATTAAACCTGCTCCTACAATAGTTGGAATTTCCATATATATATAATTAAAAATTAAACATTCAAATTCTAATGGTCATCTTCAAGACCGTGTTCTTCAACCGCAAAGCCAAAATACAGTGCCGATAGCAAGGTGAATATATAAGCCTGCAATGCCGCTACCAACAATTCAATAATGGAAAGGAAAAAAGCAAGAAACAATGACAATCCGCCTCCGATCCAGTTTTGAAAAATAAATACCAATGCTATGATACTCATAAGCACCACATGCCCCGCCATAATATTAGCGTACAAACGGATCATTAAGGCAAAGGGTTTAATAAATACTCCCAATAGTTCAATAGGGGCTAAAATGAATTTCATCGGAACCGGTACTCCCGGCATCCAGAAGATGTGTTTCCAATAATTTTTATTTCCTGAAAATTGTGTGATCACAAAAGTTAGTACGGCCAGCGCAAAAGTAACCGCTATGTTACCGGTAACATTTACTCCCAGTGGTGTTAAACCAAAAAGGTTTAAAAACCACACAAAGAAAAACACCGTCAACAAATAGGGCATGTATTTTTTATATTTGGTTTCACCAATATTGGGTCTTGCGATGTCGTCACGAATATAAATTACAATGGGTTCGAAAAATCTTCCCGCCCCTTTGGCAATTGGTCCTTTCCTGAATGACTTTGCCAGTCCTGTAAACAATAAAAACATAAGGATACCAGTGATCATGATCATTAACACACTTTTGGTAATTGAAAAATCCCAGGGTTTATGGTTGACAGGATGCTGGTGATCGTCAAAGGTCATTGTGCCTTCGGCGTCGGTCTTGTAGATCTTATTGTGGTATAATTTGTAATAATTTCCATTGCTTTCAGCCACGGTTTCACCATGGTGAAATTTTGAAGATGAAAACACGTGCAGTCCACCATCGATCAGAATGACGGGTAGTGAAAAGCCGTAATTTTTATTGTTTTCAGTATCGGTAAAAAACACAAAATCATAGGAGTCCTGGATGTGGTGATTAATACTTTCCTTTATTTCGGTTTTTATATCTTTCTCCAGCTCGCTTCCTTCATGCTCATCATGCTGTGCTTTAAGACTCAAACTAAAAACTAAAACTGTGATTGTAAGGAATTTTACTAAAAACTTACTTTGCATCTTTAACAAATTATATTGGCTTAAAAAATCGGTGCAAATGTAATATTTTTATTTGGATAGATTATAATGAAAATTTTATTTTTTTAGAAAAATAATGACCCCTAAAGTTTCAAAAATCAGGCTCACCACATAGGGTACAAAGAAGGACGTGAATTCAAGTTGATCAAGTGTTCCATCCATTTTGTAAGCAGGATAAAAGAAGATGAAAAAGACGATGAACTTTACAAAACTTCCCGCCATATAGAGAAAACCCAGATTCGCGGTCATTTTTTTTCTTAACAGAAATAAGGTCAGATAAATAAAGACTGCCAATAAATAATTGACCAGATAGGCAGCAATAATTCTGTTTTCAAATAGGGGTTTGTCGAGTTGGTACAGGATGGCCAAATGAAGTCCAAAAACAAGACTGAGCACCGCAAGAAGCACAAATGAAAATTTAGGGAAAGAATTCATTGTCAATTAATTTTCAATGTTTTTCAACTGGCGCAATAGGCTGTAAAATGACAAAACAATCCCCAATAGGGTCAAGACAATGGTGTAGGTATTGCTTTCGGTGTATTTCGTATCCAACCATTTTCCAAGTTGAACAGCCAAATAAATCGTGATGCCCATTTGAAGCCCAATACCTGTAAGAGCAACGTATTTGTTAAGCCGTTTTTTTGGTTTTTTCTCCGTCATTTTGAATCACTTTGACCGAACCTTTCATGGCACAGGTAGCGTTAAAAACCGCACCTGGTTCCACGGATAATTTACCCATGATAACATCGCCGCTTATATCTGCAGTGCCTTTGAGCGATAAGATTTGATCTACAATAAGTTTACCGGAAAAAGTTCCTTCGATATCAGCGTTAGCGCAATCAATAATACCGGAAACGTAACCGTCTTTACCTATTACAACTCTTCCGGTTGTTTTGATCGTACCCTCTATTTTACCATCTACTCTAAAGTCTCCATCCGAGTTGATATCGCCAATCAGGGATGTGTTTTTCGCAATGGTATTGCGTTCTCCAATCTGATGTGGACTCTCTTTTTTTTCGTTGAACATATCTAGTCGTTTTTAGTTTCTAATTTGGCTGCGGTTCAGTCGCTAACTCCTTCATTTTTTCCAGTGCTGATGCCGCATGGTCGCTTTCTTCCGTATTTGGATAATTGATAATAATTGAATTCAACTTTTCAACAAACGGCGCTTCTCCTTCTGTTTTTAACAAAAGATAGGCCTTAAGCAATTCAAATTTGGCTTCAATTTCCAGGCCTTTAAAACGATCAAGCCCTTCATTTACGGTCCTTAAAGAGTAATCAAAATCTTTTTCTTCATAGCAAACGAAGGCAATTTTATACACGTACTCCGGGCTCTTATCGTCATCGCTGTTCTCTAAAACACTGTTCGGGTTTTTGATCATTTGCGCATAACGGGATTCCGGATAATTAGTAACGATTTCATCGCGGTATTTATTGCTTTGTTCAGTGTTAAAAAATGCATAGGTTTTGTATAAATGATATCTGACCGGAACAATAAGATTTTCAGAAGGGTCATTGGCAAGGTATTTTTCAAAATTTAAAGCGGCTATTTCATACTCTTTGAACTGTTCCTTATAGATGAGCCCCAGATTGTAGTAGGCATCATTTCTCAACAGTGAAATACTGTCAATCACCTGTTGACTTTTAGGGATCTGATCCACGTAATAATTCACGTTGAACAAGATACTGGTATCGAGCTCTACCTGAGTTTCTTTGCCCAGAGTATCGGTACGTAAGCCCGTATTTTGAGAGATCAACCAAAAATCACCCAAAGGGCGGTTACCGTATTTGCTTTTAAATTGCTGCTTTCCCAAGGCAACTAACTGAGTATTGTAAAAATAAAATTTACCCTCGTCATCATAATTGTTGCTGGTCTGTGCCAGATCCCCCAGCCCCTGGTTGGCATCATATTGTTCATTTTCAAGTTTTTCAGCCTCCATTTTAACTTTCAGCTGTTCTATATAACCGGAGAAATACTGGTTTTGCTCCTCTTCAGTCATCTTCGTAAGCATCAAAATACTGTCATTTTTCGCAACAATATTTTCATACAATATAACGTCATTGAGGCTTTCTCTTATGCGGATGATTCGTCTTACCCGCTTGGAGTTCTGGTCGATGGGTATTTGTAACACGCTGTCATAATAGGCTCCGGCCGTTTCAAAGCTTGTTTTGTCAAAATAGTAATCGCCCAATCGCTCATAGGATAAACTTCTCTGAAATGGTTTTTTGCTATTGTGAATGAGTGACAGTTCAAACAAACCTCTCGCTTTATCAAAACTCTCATTTTTCAAAGCCAACAAGCCTGACATATAGTATAACTCATCAAGATAGGGTCGGTTATCCCGATCTTTTATAAGGTCCTGTAAAGTATAAACGATCATATTGGTGCTATCTGCCAGAGAATAATTCTTGGCCCTTTCTATGGCCGCGTGAACCTTGTATTTTTGAGGGATATCCTTCATATAGGTCAGGGATTCAAATACCATATTGGATGAATCAATTTTTTCCTGCTCCCTGTAGATCTGCCCTAAAATGATCATGTTTCGGGCGCTTTGCCCCTTGTCGGTAAAATAATAAGTGGCTTTTTTTAAATGGTCAATAACCAGATGTGTGCTGTCTAACTGCGTATAGGCCATGGCCATAGCGGTGTTAGCTTTTTCATATTCCTCATCTGTAATCTCAAAATTTCTGAGCACCGTTCTTAATGTTTCAATGGCCAACTTTTCATTTTGAAGTCGAATATGTGCCTTGGCTTTCCAAATTTTTGTTTCACGATAAAGGTTAGCGTTGGGGTAATTCTCTATTCCAAAAGTAAAGGCCTCAAGTGCCGGTATAAAGCGTTGCAAATAGTAACGTGATTTGCCAAGCAAAAGATAGGCCTCGTCTATTTGTTTATTTTTTTCAAAACCATCAATGACCATTGAATGTTTTTGAATGGCCTTTACGGCTTTTTCTTCGGCTTTTTCAAAGCCCTGTTTATCGGCACTTTCTGTGACAGACTGACCTGGAAGGGGTAATATGGTCTCCTCAATTTTTAAGGGTTCTATCGGAAGGCGTTCCCAAAAGTTATCCTCGTAAGAATCATCAAGTTGCTTTTTTGCTTCATCAAAGGCGATCTGACCGTTGTAAATCACATTGAACTTGGTTGACATGGTATGCCCTGTTCGATTGACAAAGCTATCCTTTTTGGTAGAGCAGCCGATCATCAAAGACAATAGAAATAAACACCAAATAATATGGAATCTATTTTTAATATTGATATTCATTCTTTTGATTTGAATTCGTCTTAAATTGTAAGTGGGAGGTATAAAATTACAAATAAAACGATATGATTTTACTTCTTCAATAACTTTAAAGGAAAAAACTTTTGTCAGTAAATGAATTCTCCAAATTCACTGGTGATGGTAAGCTTTTTACCCTCGTATTTCTCTACTCTTCCAATAATCTGGGCATCAACATTGAATGATTTGGAAATACGGATGAGATCCTGGGCAATGGATGAAGGAACATAAAGTTCCATTCGGTGTCCGCAATTGAAAACCTGATACATTTCTCTCCAGGTGGTTTTTGATTGCTCCTGGATCAATTTGAACAGCGGTGGAAGGGTAAACAAATTATCTTTGATGACGTGAAGTCCATCCACAAAATGGAGGATCTTGGTTTGGGCCCCGCCACTGCAGTGCACCATGCCATGTATGTCTTTTCTGTACTGTTCTAGGATCTTTGTGATGATGGGGGCATAGGTTCTGGTGGGGGATAAAACCAGTTTTCCGGCATCCAGCGAGACGCCTTCAACGGCATCAGTGAGTTTTGTATTTCCCGAATAAACCAGTTCAGAAGGAACGGCTTGGTCAAAACTTTCAGGGTATTTTTTTGCCAGATAATGCCCAAAAACATCGTGTCGGGCGCTGGTCAGTCCATTGCTTCCCATACCGCCGTTGTATTCTTTTTCATACGTGGCCCGGCCAGAAGAGGCTAATCCAACGATAACATCACCAGCACAAATATTGGCATTGTCAATGACGTCTTTTCTTTTGAGCCTTGCGGTAACCGTTGAATCAACAATAAGGGTTCTTACGAGGTCTCCCACATCGGCTGTTTCTCCGCCAGTTGAATGAATATGAACGCCAAAATCACTCA
>Ga0316195_10001065_pt1 | contig 11944 bp, 6 predicted proteins | sample Phised1_MG_FD_204937 | JGI IMG/M metagenome (GOLD analysis project Ga0316195, IMG submission 204937) | Coastal sediment microbial communities from Maine, United States - Phippsburg sediment 1 | ecosystem: Environmental > Aquatic > Marine > Coastal > Sediment | place: USA: Maine | collected... | reverse complement strand
CCGCACGATACATCTTGCCCGGCAGCACGATCGCAATGTACTGATCGGCCGCGACAATATTAATGCCGATACAACTAAACACGACTGTAGTAACCAGCGAACCCGTGGATTTGGCGCGTTTTACTGCCGCGCTGATCAGTCGCTCCAGCATCCCGGTATGCTCGAGAACGGCGCCAAACGAGAGCGCGGTAAGGATAAGCCAGATAGTTACCAGCATGCTTTCCATGCCACCGCGCGTTAGCAGGTCATCGACCGCCGTTACACCGGTCGAGGATACATAGCCACTACCCAGTGCCAGCCACACGCCCTTTGCCATCGCAAGCCCGGTCGGAAGATCGGGCGAGTCGGCGAGGCTCAATACGCCTTGCGGTTGCAGAATCACGGCCATCACGCCACCGAGCAAAGCGCCGAACAGTATCGTGGGCAATGGCGGCACTTTTTTGTAGGCCATGAAAAGAACGATCGCGAGCGGCAATAGGGCTACAACCGAAATGTTGAAGTTGCTGTCCAGCGTGTTCATCAGTTCATCGAGCGAAGACGCGTCCGCCGCCGAATCAGTCCCGAGACCGACGATGGCGAACAACACCAGGGCAATCGAAAACGAAGGTCCGGTAGTCCATGCCATGTGGCGGATATGGGAGAATATGTCCGTCTCAACGACCGCTGGCGCCAGGTTGGTTGTATCTGACAACGGCGACATCTTGTCGCCGAAATACGCCCCTGAAATAATCGCGCCGGCCGCAATTGCGGGGCTCAACCCCAAACCCATGGAGACGCCAATCAACGCGACCCCGAGCGTTCCGGCAACTGTCCAGGAACTGCCGGTAGCCAGTGCGGCAATGGCGCAGATAAGACAACTGGCGGCAAAAAACCACTGCGGACTGAGCAATTCCAGGCCGAAATAAATCAGTGAAGGAACCGTGCCGGCCATCAGCCAGGTACCAATCAGACCACCGACCGAAAGAAGAATCAGGATCGCCACCATCGCTGTGCTGATACCGGCAATCATTGCTCGCTGCAACTCGCCCCAGTGGTACCCGAGACGAATACCAACGATGGCCGCAATGGCGGCACCCAGGGTCAGCACAATCTGATTGGGACCGGATGAAGAGCCATCGCCAAACAGGAAAACCGACAGGGCCAGCATGCACACGAGCGCGCCGATCGGTATCAGCGCTTGCAGGAGGGTGGGAGATTTCGGTGTTGTCATAATTATTCCCTGAAATTTCTCAGCCACATGATAACTGTTTCAGCGCACACCTGTCCCTAAACCGCTACTCGATCGCGCCACCGTCGATCGCCATGATGGTCTCCAGCAAGACGGTTGCGCCGTTTGCCATGTCGCTCGGCGAGGTAAATTCCCTTGGCGAATGGCTGACTCCGTCGACGCTCGGTACGAATATCATTCCGGTCGGCGCGATTGTTGCAAGATCCTGCGCGTCGTGCCCGGCGCCACTCGGCATCATCCTGAATGACAGGCCAAGCTCTTCCGCAGCGGCGGCAATAATGCGCCGCACCTGCAGGTCTGTCGGTGCCGGCGGCGATGCAACGTCGATTTCCGAAAAATGAATCGGTGTGGATCGGGCGTCGGCAATCTGTCGCGACCGGGCCTGAATCAGGCCGAATACCTGCTGAATCTTTTCGGCGTCAAGATCGCGAATTTCGAGGCTCATGACTACCTCACCGGGAATAACATTGGGGGCACCCGGAAATGCCTGGATCCGCCCGACGGTGGCGACCTGTCGCCCCGGGAGATTAGTCGCGATGCTGTTGATCGCCAGCGTCAGCTCGGCGGCGCTGACCAGCGCATCCCAGCGACGGTTCATTGGCGTGGTGCCGGCGTGATTTGCGAACCCTTCGACCCGGACATCCCACCAGCGGATGCCGACGATTCCCTCGACAACGCCGATATCGATGCCCGCTTCGTCGAGAATGGCACCCTGCTCTATGTGCAACTCGACGAAGGCCGCAATGTCGCCGGGCCGCCGGGTGGCCAGATGCAGGCGATCGGGATCTCCGCCGACCCGGCGAATACCTTCCCTGATCGTCAGGCCACTGTGGCTAACGACATCGAGCGCCGCCTCTGACATTTTACCAAGCATCGCCCGGCTGCCGGTCAGTCCACCCTCTTCGTCCGTGAAACTGACGACTTCAAGCGGGTGCCGGGTCACGATACCTCGCTCGTGAAGTAACTGGACAACCTCGATCGCTCCGATGACACCGACATCGCCGTCGTAGTTACCGCCGCCCGGCACTGAATCGATATGTGAACCGAACATGATCGGCGACCGGCCATCTTCGGTGCCTTCGCGGCGGCCAATAATGTTGCCGGCGGTATCAACGCGCACGTCGAGGCCGGCGTCACGCATCAACTGCTTGATGTAATTCCTGCCGGCAATATCGGCGTCGCTGAAGGCGACGCGGCTCACACCGCCCGCATCACCCGTGCCAAATCCGCCAAGCGCCTGAATTCGCTGCTCCATACGCTCCGGATCTGCGGCAATCGCGCCGGACTGACCCTTCACCGTCAGTGGCGTAATCAACAAGCAAAGAAACAGTAACCGTATCGCCATTGTGTTAACTCCGGTTTTTCCGCGGCCGTGCCGGGCAGCGGATACAATGGCAGAAAACCACGGGGGACTAAAGTTATGCCTATTCGTTTATTTTTTGTTCTGGCGGCCCTGATAACCACACCGCTCGCCGCCCAGGAATCTCTGCGACCGGACGTTCCGGTTGCCATCGTCGGCGGCATGCTGCTCGATGGCTACGAAGCCGAGCCCATACATCACTCGGTTGTCGTATTCGAAAACGGCCGCATTACAGCGGTCGGGCAAAAGCATGACACGAAGATTCCCGCCAATGCGGTGATTATTGATGCCGGCGGCAAGACCGTAATGCCCGGCCTGATCGATGCGCACATGCACGTCGACCTGATCGGCCACGGCTCCTACGAGCGCTACTACGCATTCATGAAGGGCATGGAAAGAATTGCCGAGTTCATGCCCATTGCCGCCAAACAAATGATGCGCGCCGGCGTCACAAGCGCACTTGATCTCGGCGCTCCGTTTCAGATTCTCGAATTTCGCGAACGCATCCGTCGCGGGGAAATTCCCGGTCCGCGGCTGACGGTTTCCGGTCCCTGGATAACGCGCCTTGACTACGACACCGTTCCCGACGAATACGAAATCGTTATCGATTCACCGCGTGAGGCGGCGGCCCGCACCCGGGAACTGATTGAAAAGGGCTCGGACGTCATCAAAGTCTGGGTCGGCCTTACTGCAGAGGACTACAAAGCCGTCGTCGACGAGGCGCACAAGGCCGGCGTCAAGGTGCACGCTCATCTGTATGATCCGGTGGCCATTCGCTATGCGATCGACGCCGGTGTCGATGTATTCCAGCATGTCGGGTCCGCTCGCAATCCACCTTACGACGAGGCGCTGATATCGGAAATCGCGCATAAAAATATTCCCGTGGTGCAAACCATTTCGCATCGCATCTGGGTTTATCCGGCCACGGTCGCGTTTCCGGAGAGACTCTACGATCCGGTCTACAGGGACGACATGCCGCCCGATATCTACGACGAGTTCATCGCGTCATTCGAGAATTTTCACCGGTTGTCGTACATGCAGGACATTGGCCAGGAGATCCGTAATTCGAAACGCTCAGCCAGCCAGTTCATCGACGCCGGCGCCTATATGGGAGTCGGCACGGACGCCGCCAGTCCGCTAAACATGCATACAGAGGCAATGTGGCGCGAAATGTCGGCATTGGTGGACAGCGGCATGACGCCGATCCAGGTTATTTCCGCCGCAACGAAGACCAATGCGGAAATTCTCGGGCGGTTCGACGAACTGGGAAGCATAGAGCCCGGCAAACTCGCGGATATCATCATTGTTGACGGCAATCCACTGCGCAACATCGAAGTCCTCGACTATGTCGATATCGTCATCAAGGACGGCGGCGTATGGTATTCGGAGCGCGCGGCCTTCGGTCCGGTCACCCGGATCGGCCACGCATTCTAGCCGCTCGAACAATACTGGTACGAATTGCCCGCACAAAAAAAAGCCGGGGCAAAGCCCCGGCTTTTCTCAACACGTGGTTGATTGCTAGTTGATAGTCCAGTCCACACCGAGGAAGAAGAACGTACCGCGCGGACTCGCCGGGAAGGCGTTCTCCGTAATGAACGGCTGTTCATCGGTCAGGTTCTTCACGCCACCGTAGACCATCAGTTCGTCACCGATCAGGTAACTGGCGCTGAGGTCGTGCTGCCAGAACGCTTCCTGGAATACCGAACGGCCATACAGCGTTTCGGCCGTTTCAACTTCGATGCCACCAAACAGCATCTCGTCGAGGAACTGTGACTGCCAGCCAACGCGCAGATCTCCCCAGGTCCAGTTCAGGAACACGTTTCCTGCCAGTTCCGGGCGATTGATTTCGAGCAGTTCCGGGTTCTTGGCCGTTGGATCCAGCGGATTCTCGAAGTCATTGATTTCGTCAACCTTGGTTCCCTGCACGGTAACGTCAAAGCCGTGTGCACCGATTTCAAATGCGTATCTCGCTGAGAAGTCGATACCATTTGTCTCGACTGCGGCGAAGTTCAGCGTGGTCTGACGCAGGAAGTTGAAGCCGCCATACTGGGCGGATGCCGGATCCTGGTTACGCCCGCTGAGATCGCAGAACGACTGGTTCAGAGTCGGCCCCTGGTAACAGCCATCCACGATGTTTTGCGAAGATACTGCTTCGATGGCGTCGTTGATCGTGATATCCCAGTAATCCATCGTCAAACTGAAGCCCTGGAAGAAATCCGGCTGGAACACAAAGCCGACCGTAAAGGTTTCGGCGGTTTCTTCCTGCAGGCTGCGGTTACCACCGATCACACCACCGAACGATGCGGACAACGGATCAACGAAGGTGTAGGCGCCGCTGACCGGGTCAAACGGATCCAGGCCGAAGCTGCTGAAAACCGCCACGCAGTTCGCCTGGGTTTGGGCCGCGAGCGTCGGGTTATCCTGCGCAATGGCATTGATCTGCGCCGCGTCACAGGGGTCGTCCGGGCGGAAATTCAGGCCGACCTCGGGTCCGAACAGTTCCGTGATGTTCGGCGCACGAACGGCTTCGGAATAAGTACCGCGGAATGCCACCGAAGAAACCGGCGCCCAGATCATATTTGCTTTCCAGGTGGTTGCCTGACCAATCGTCGAATAGTCGGAAAGCCGCCCGGCAACCTCAAACGTGAGCTCGCGCGCCATTGCAACGTCGCTCAGCAGTGGAATCGACGCCTCAACGTACACGTCGGAGACGTCGTAGCTACCGCGCTCGTTCTTGGTCGAGAGCTGCGGACGGAACGTCAGCGAGCTGTTGTCCGATACGTCGATCAGCTGGGTGCCAGCCGGGAACGGCGCGCCGGCCGGAATTACACCACGCTGCCATGGATCGAACTTGGCGTCCGAGGACTCATCGCGATACTCCAGGCCGGCGGCAAAGGAAATCGGGCCAGCCGGGAGTTCCAGGAAGTCAGCGGTGTCGCCGGTTATGAAGGCGGAAATGACGAACTGGTCGAGGACGATCTTGTCCCATTCGTCAACCGTCATGAAGTCGAGCGCGCCCTGGGTAATTCCGGTCAAGCCGCTCCACAGGTTGAGCGGCACGCAGCTGCCGTCGCCCGGCGTGAATGACCAGTAGCCCGCTTCGTAGGACGGGATTTCAAACGGGGTATTTCCCGGCGGCGTCAGCGGGTCCACGGAAGACCGGCAGGCCGGCTGACCGGTTGCGGGATCAATCACTGCGTCAAGAGCCGCAAAGAAGCGGTCATTGACGACCATGTTGTTGCGGGAAACGTTTTCCTCGTAACGTCCATAGTTGGCGCTGACTTCGTATTTCCAGCTGTTGTCAAATTCGCCCTCGAGACCGATCACCGCGCGCATGGTTTCACGTTCGGTCTTGCGTACCGATCCAAAATGTATCGGGTCCACCGTCAGCGAAACACCGCCGGTCGACTGAGCCAGCGTCGCGAACGGCTCAGGAATGAACGGATTGTCGGGTGCGCCGTACAACAAATCCCAGAAGGAATTGGATTGCACGCTGGTATCCGTTTTTTGAGTAACGTACTTGATCTCGCCAAACAATGTCGTGGTGTCCGACAGGTCGAAGTGACTGATCGCATTCACTGAAATCTTGTCGTCCGGCAACAGGTAGTCAAAGTAATCCTGTCGGTAAACATCGTAAGAACTGCCGCCGAATCCCTGGAAATCCGCGGCCACGAGGCCGTCCTCAATAACCGAAACGGACCCGTCCGCGTTAATGTTCCAGCAGCCACCGATCGCGCCGAAAGAGGCCGCGCCGAAGACCGAGTTATAGCCATAGAAGGTTTCCTGGCAATCCGGCGTCCCGTTGTTATTGATGTCGATCGGGGTGTCAGGATCCCAGCCACCGAAGCCAAACGCTTCGCCCGGTGCGATATAGCCGTAACCGGACGTGAACGGGAAAGTGTTTTCCGGCAATACGGCGCGCTGCGGCGCGGTCGCCGCCCGATCGATCAACGCCAGTTCGGCGGACGTCAGGTTTGGCGCCGTGCCGAACTCTGCGGTGTAGTCGGCAATGAAGGTTGCCGCATCCGGAATCGGCAGTCCGTAGTTAATCAGGCCGGTATTGTTGTAGTTGAAATACTGAGCGAAATTCGGCGTGTTGCCCGCGGTGATGTCGCCCTGCTGGAAGCGCAGCGCGGGATTCACCCAGTCGCCAGCACCACCGTAATCTTTACCCGGGCGATCGCCCATCTTCAGGCCTTCGTCGGTTCGATAGTCAACCGATATCGCGATGTTGCCCCGATCGTCCGCAAAATTCGTGCCCCAGGTCGCGGTCAGCGCGGTCTGGCCGGCATCACCTTCCGACGAGATGCCGTAGCTGGCGTCGATGTTAAAACCTTCGTAGTTATCCTTCAGGACGAAGTTGACTACGCCGGTCACCGCATCGGCGCCGTAGATCGCGGATGCACCACCCGTCAGTACTTCGACGCGATCGACGAGCCGCATCGGCACAGAACCAACATCGACCGCCGCTGAGCCCTGTACGCCGCCAACGTGCCGCCGGCCGTTGACCAGCACCAGCGTCCGGTTCGAGCCGAGCCCGCGCAGGTTCAGGATGTTTGCGCCGTCCGAAAATGTAGAGTCGATAGAACTTTCCGATGTCGTTGACGACAGCAGCGCCGGCACGTCGTTAACAACATCCGCGATCGAAAACTCACCCGACATCTGGATTTGTTCCTCGCCGACGGTCTGAACCGGCAGCGCGCCCGACAGGTTGGGATCACGGGCAATGCGGGATCCCGTTACCGTGATCTCTTCAAGCTCATCTTCCTGGGCCAGCACTGACCCGGAAGCAAGAGCCAACGCCAGCGCAACCAGACTCCCGACTAAGGAGCTTTGCGCCGTACACTTCTTACCAAGCGTAAATTGCATCGTAATTCCCTCTGCTTCTAATCAACGAAAAAATGCGCTGCAGCGGCTTTTGCGCCGGTGTTGGTGTGAGGCAACAACCTTTGAAAGCGCCCGCAGCGAACGAAAACCTGTTGTTTGTGTTACTGATAATCGGTTTTTAAGGAATTGTCAATGGCCCGGGGACGACCGGCCCGCACACTACTGTCGCGGTGGCGCAACAAAAATGACCCGAACCGGCCGGATTTCTGCCCGCAGCCGGTGACTGGTACCGCCTGTCGCAGATAAGCACTTGATAAATAAGCGATTCCGAGTTACGCAAAGTACCCGGACGGTCGCCGGGCGACGAACGCAAGTTGACCCGACCGGCGCGCAATACGACCTCTCCGGGCCAGCCCGAACGCGGCGGCGCTGAAGATCGGCTTAGAGGTCCTCGATCGGCACGAAGTCGAAGTCGAAACCGAATGCGCGGGGCGCAACGACCTGCAACGCCCGAGCGCTGCGGTAGTGTGGCGGACATCCAATACCGAATACCGTGACCCGCTGTCCGTAGTGGACCCTTTCGGAATTAATCGGCGAGGACGTTTCATGATCCACCATCGTAATCAGGTCAGGGACTGACGCGACCACCTGGTCGTCGACAGTCGCGACGAGGAATTCATTCTTGATCGACAGGTGCATGGAACCACGGTCGCCGCCTACCGACTCGATGACAGCCTCGCCCACATCGAAGCCGCCCATTATCTTGCGCTGGATATCAACGATCTTCCCGGTATACAGGTGTTTCAGTATCCCGTAATCGGAACGCTCGAACAGCGCTCTTATCGGCGCCTCGACTTGTCGGGCGTTGCCAAAATTGGCATTCAGCGTGCGACCGAGTTCCAGCGCAAAGCTGATTGTGCCAGGTACGATTGCGCGGCGAGCTTCTTCCGCCGTCATCGGATGTTCGGCGGTGAAAACCATACCGCCCATCGCCATTGCAATGTTTCGCACCTGGCGCTCGTAGAGCAACGTATCTTGCGTGTCGAAATAGACGCAGCCGCCACTGTAGTCCACGGCAACGGCCGGGCCCGGCCTGACGCCCTCGATCGCAAAGGTCATCATCTGCGCTTCCGGCAATGCCCGACCCATGCCGTCGCCGTCGATCAGCGGAATTTTCCTGGCCGCGGACGTGATGAACGGAATGACCGAATTTGCGCCGCCTACCTCGAAGGAAACAATATGCGTGACCTTGCGTCCGACCCATGCTTCGAACCGGTCGATTACGTCAAGGCACTCGGTGCCTGTCGGCAGCTGTTCGAGACTGACCGTTGGCGCGCCGACTTCACCGATGGCAACCACGAGCGCGTCATCGGGTATGGCCGACACCGGCGTGAGTTCGACCGGACCGTATTTTTTCAGCGCCTCCTGTACAAGGATCTGGCTAACGTAGGGGTCACCGCCGCCCCCGGTTGCGAGAAACACCGAGCCGGTGCAAAGATCGGCAATGTCATCGTGAGTGATGGTCGCCGGCATCAGTTTGCCCCCCGCTGCCCGAAGGACAGGTCGCCAACCAGCTTGATACGTATCCGCGTTGCATCGTCTGCCATGTAAGAGATCGCCGTCTCCTCGATGTCGGCAACCCGGATTGTTTCGCTGCTGGCCCCGGCCTGTTCCAGTTCACCTTTGAGGGCAGCCGTCATCTCACCAATGACCTGGTCGCGAGGCATGCGGCGGTAGGAAACTATCCGCTCCGTCTCGCGGCCAACCTGGGCATTCGCCGCGCCGATCGCATTGGCAACGCCGGAATGTTGCGGGCGATGCAGCTCGGAAGCGGTAGCCAGTGATCGCGAAACGAGTACGGCGCCGCCCCCGACCAAGATGACAGGTACCGGGTCGCGACTCGATTTCATCTGGTCAATGCCGGTGTCGATGATGGAATGAATATTCCTGACCGCGGTCTCTACCAGCGCGCTATCGAGTCCCGTCAGTGCATCTGCGTCTCCGATATCGGCGGCGCCCGATGCGACGGTAATATCGGTCGCGGTTAGCGTGCTGCCGCCAAAGACCAATCCTTCCTTTACCAGCCGGTAGCCGACCGACGTCGGGCCGATAGTATTTCCGTCGTCGAGGACCACGCTGCCGCCACCAAGACCGATCGCCTGGATATCCGGCATGCGAAAATTCGTGCGCACGCCGCCCACCTCGATCGCAACATTGGATTGACGCGGAAACCCGTCCTGTAACACGCCGATATCGGATGTCGTGCCGCCGATATCGACGACGACGGCATCGTTCAGCTGCGTCAGAAGGCTCGCGCCTCGCAGGGAATTGGTCGGGCCGGAGGCGAATGTCAGGGCCGGAAACTCCGCCGCAAAATCTGCGGACATGAGCGTGCCGTCGTTTTGACTGACATAGAAGGGGCAACTGATCTGCCGGTCCGCAAGTGCCGCGGCGAACGATGCGACAACCTTGTCGGCAAGCGGCAGCAGGCTGGCGTTCAACAGCGCCGCATTTTCGCGCTCCAGCAAGCCCATACGACCAATCTTGTGCGACAGGGTTAGTCGCGCGGCTGGCATTTTTTCCAGTATTCGGGCGGCAACCTCCAGTTCCTGCGACGGATCAGAAGGCGAAAAGACGGCCGACACGGCGATAAGCCGTATGCCCTTCGCTATCAGGTCACTGGTGACGGCATCAATTTCATCGCAGGACAACGGCGCAATCGGAAATCCATCGTAAGTGCGTCCACCGTGAATCATGTAAACATGTCGACCAAGCGCGGCGGCAATATCCTCGGGCCAGTCGATCATCGGCGGAATGAGAGCGCCCGACGGCAAGGCGACGCGAACGATTGCAGTCGCGGCAAGTTCACGACGTTCGATGACGGCATTGGTAAATTGTGTCGTACCGATCATGACCGCCTCGATAGCCGCATGATCGGCGCCGCTTTGCGCGAGCACTTCGTCAAGCGCATTGACTACGCCATCCCTGACATTTGCAGATGTCAGAACCTTGGTGGAAGCAACGACAGTCTGCCCGTCAAGCACGACGGCGTCGGTATGGGTACCGCCAACATCTATCCCGATCCGCATCAGTCAACCTTTCGCGTAACTTTCTGCAGCGCGACGTATGCAATTATCGAGATAAACAGGGAATCCAGTGCGCCGATGCTCGTGATGGATCTGCCGGAGTAGTACATCCACGTTGACAAAATTCCGGTTCCGAGGCCAACGACCACCGCGTTCAAGCGAATGGCCGGGCGTCCCTCGAGTCTCTGCGCCGAAAAATCCGTGCGCCTGAAAAAGAAAAAGTCGGAAAAATACACTCCCGCGATCGGCGGCACGAGCAAACCCATCACTACCAGGAAATCGATCAGGTTTTCCGAGATGCCAACCACCGCGGCCAGCGTGCCGACGACGCCGCTGGCGACGACGACGGAACGATACTGGCCAAGCGGAACCGACGCTCTCGCGGCCAGCGCCGTTGAGTAGAGATTGATGACGTTCGTCGTCCAGGTGGCGAAAACAATGACCGCGAGCGCCACACCACCATAACCGATGAGGATCATGTAATTCATCGGTTCCAGCTCGTTCCAGACCAGGACGGGAATCATTCCGAACACGTACGCGATCGTCATTCCACCGCCCTGCCCGAGAAAAGACGCCGTCACGCAGTCCCTGACATTTCGGGCGTAGCGGGTCAGGTCGGGCGTCAATACGACGCCGACAATTGCCGCGCCCACCACGGCCGAGATAGCGGTCGGCATGTCGATGCCTTCGCCCTCAATGAGCAACAGGTCGGCAAACGAGGTCTCCCGGAGCGACGCAACGACAACCACCATTAATGCGAACAGGAGAAACGGCACGGCCACCAGGGCCAGCCGGTCGATGGCCTTGAAGCCGAACATCGTCGTCAGCGTTACCAGGGCGCTGCTCAGCACGGTATAACCCCACTCGGGAATGCCCAGCGACGTGAGCTCGGTTGCGGCCAGGAAAAGTGTGCGGCCGAACAATTCGGCGGTGACGGCGTACCACCCAAGCAGAAAAATACCGAACCAGAAATTGACGAACTTTGCTCCGGCGTAACCGAAGGTATGCTCGATGAGCATATAACTCGAGAGGCGCGTTTTGACGCCGACGATCGCCGCCGGGATCGACATCAGGCTCAGGATCAATGCGCCAATAAGCGTTGCGGCAATGGCTTTCGATAATCCGATGCCCTGCGCCAGTTCGCCGGCGCTATACATCAACGGTAGCGTAATCGAGATGCCAATAAGCACAACGCCAATCTGGAATCCACTGACCGTCTCGGATTCGTCGACCGGCGTACGTGAACTGGCGTCGTGATCCACGCCCTATTCGCCGAAAGAGCCCGTTGGTCCCGGAAACACGACCGGCGATTCGTAACCATCCCTGGACACGCTTGCAACGCCAAAAAAGTAGTTGTCGATGACGATATTCTCGAGCGTGACGTTATCGACCAGACCAACATCGCGACTCCAGGTCCATTGCGCATCCGTCGTCAGGCGCCAG
>Ga0316195_10001064_pt1 | contig 11945 bp, 5 predicted proteins | sample Phised1_MG_FD_204937 | JGI IMG/M metagenome (GOLD analysis project Ga0316195, IMG submission 204937) | Coastal sediment microbial communities from Maine, United States - Phippsburg sediment 1 | ecosystem: Environmental > Aquatic > Marine > Coastal > Sediment | place: USA: Maine | collected... | reverse complement strand
TTGCAGGGCGAAAAAATCATGGCCCTGGCGGCGGGGGGCGTCGATCTCAACACGGAGAAAATCGGCATCGAGTTCAACACCAAGCCCCGCAAGGGCGTGGGCATCAGCGCCGATATGTTCGTGACGCCCTTCGTCAAGCTGAGCGGTACGCTCGCTGATCCCGGCATCGGCCTCAACGAGAAGGGCGCGCTGCTCACCACCGGCGCCGCGGTGGCGACCGGCGGCATTTCGCTGCTGGTCACCGGCGTGCTCGACCGGGCGACCGCCGAGGGCGATCAATGCGCCAAGGCGATGGAGAAGTTCAACAAGCACGGCGCCGAGACCGGCCGGTAACACGTCCCGCGCCCCGCCGTCAGCCGCAGGCTGGGCCGAGGCGGCGGCAGACCGCCTGCGCACGCGGCGGCATCAGCCCGGCCGGCATCGGCAGCACGTCACAGGCCGTCACCCACCCGGCGCCCGCAAGCGCCGCCTTGACCTGCCGCCGCGCGCGACCGGTGCGCGCGGATCGAGTCACGCTCAGGCATTGCCCCGCAGCGCGCGCTGGTTGCGCTGGGCAAAATTCACCATGCGCTCCAGCGGCAGCAGGGCGCGGCGCCGCAGCTCGGGGTCGACATCAATCTCGCCGCTGCCCGTCTCCAGCGCCGCGGCGAGTTTTTCGAGCGAGTTCATCGCCATCCACGGGCAGTTGGCGCAGCTGCGGCAGGTGGCGCCGTTGCCGGCCGTGGGCGCGATGATGAACTCGCGCTCGGGCATGGCCTGCTGCATCTTGTAGAAGATGCCCTGATCGGTGGCGACGATATACTGCTCGTTGGGCAGGGTGCTGGCGGCATGGATGAGCTGCGAGGTGGACCCGACCACATCGGCCAGTTCCACCACCGCCGCCGGCGATTCGGGGTGTACCAGCACCGCCGCATCCGGGTACACGGCCTTCAGATCCAGCACCCCCTGCGCCTTGAACTCGTCGTGCACGATACAGGCGCCATCCCAGCACAGCACGTCCGCACCGGTCTGCTTGCGCACATAGGCACCGAGGTGCTTGTCGGGCGCCCACAGGATCTTCTCACCGCGCGCTGACAGATACTCGACCACCTCCAGGGCGATGCTGGAGGTCACGACCCAGTCGGCCCTGGCCTTCACCGCCGCCGAGGTGTTGGCATAGACCACCACGGTGCGATCGGGGTGGGCATCGCAGAACGCGGAGAACTCATCGACCGGGCAACCGACGTCCAGCGAGCAGGTCGCCTCGAGGTCCGGCATGAGGATGCGCTTCTCCGGGCTCAGTATCTTGGCGGTCTCGCCCATGAACCGCACACCGGCCACGATCAGCGTCGTGGCCGCATGCCGCTTGCCGAAGCGCGCCATCTCCAGCGAGTCCGATACGCAGCCGCCGGTCTCCTCGGCCAGCGCCTGCAGCAGCGGGTCGGTGTAGTAGTGGGCCACCACCGCCGCATTCTGAGTGCGCAGCAGTTCGATGATGCGGTCCCTGATCGAGTCGACGTGCCGTTCTGGGTTACGGGCGCCGGAGAGTTGCCCACGGGTGATGTAGTCCCGCACCAGAGCCCTCTGCGATCGGTCCGCGCGCTGAAGAATGCTCATAACAAACACCCGCTGGCAGAATATTCAGCCGATATTACCACATTCGGCGCCCCTGCAACCTGCCACTATTTGATGGCGCCGCCACCCGCATTCAGGGCGGCGCTGCCCGGGTGTTGCGGGGCATCGTCCGCCGCCGGCGGCTGGGCGAAGAGGTGCACATCCCGCTGCGGAAACGGGATCGAGATACCCTCCTGGTCGAAGCGGAGCTTGACCGCCCGGGTCAGGTCCCAGTACACGTCCCAGTAGTCCTCCGTCTTGACCCAGGGCCGCACGATGAAGTCCACCGAGGAATCGGCCAGCTGATGCAGGCGCACCAGGGGCTCGGGCATCGACAGCACGCGATCGTGGCCGTTGACGAGTTCGGTCAGTATCGCCTCGGTGCGGGGAATGTCGTCGCTGTAAGAGACGCTGAACAGCAGGTCGACCCGGCGCGTACGCTGCGAGGTGACATTCTTGATCACATTGCCCCAGATCTTGTTGTTCGGCACCACCAGCGTCTGGTTGTCGAAGGTGAGGATGGTGGTATTGACCAGGCTCATGTGGCTGACCTTGCCCGACACGCCGCCCGCCTCGACGATGTCCCCGACGTCAAAGGGCCGGTACATCAGAATCATCATGCCCGCGGCGAAGTTCGACAGGGTATCCTGCAGCGCAAAGCCGATGACGAAGCCGGCCACCCCGAGGCCGGCCAGCACCGGGCCCAGCGAAATGCCCACCTGGGAGAGGGCGATGAGAACGCCCAGGCTGATGATGAGCGTGCGGCTGAAACTGACGATCATATTGCGCAGCAGCCGCGAGAGCTGCAGCTGCGAGCGCCCCAGGGCAGCCTCGATGAGACGCTGCACGATGCCGGCCAGGCGCCTGAACAGCAGTACGATGGCGAAGAACAGCAGCAGTTTGAGGAACAGATTGGGACCGTGCCTGACGACCATCTCGGCGAGGGACCGCAGCCAGCCACCGGCCAGGGACAGCAGCACTCTGGGATCGAAGATGTCGGTGCTGATCTCGCCGGTGGCGGCGATCACCTGCTGGCGGTAGGACAGCGTGTCGAGGCTCATGTCGTTCATGAGCTTCACCGCCGAGTCCAGCGAAGCCGCCAGGCGGGAGACCTCGCGCTCGGCGACCGACACCTTGGCCTGCACCTCGGCATCGGCCGGCATGACCGCGAGCGCGGCCTTGCGACCCTTGACCTCGTTCATGGCCAGCGCCAGCATCACCGAATTGTTGACGGCGCGCTCGGACACATAGGCGCGCAGGGCCTCCTCCTGCCCGGCGACATCGGCGCCCAGTGCGCGGCCCGCGTCCACGGCATCGACCAGCTGCCTGATGAGGGCGTCGCTGGAGGCGATCAGATCGAACAACCAGTGGTTGACGCGCGCCTCCTCGACGGCGCTGGCCGTGGCCTCGGGAACGCTGATCTGACCCCACAGCGCGGTGCGCGCGGCGCGCGCCGCGGCGCCGAAGCGTGCCATATCATCGAGCGCGCGGGCGCGATCGGCCGCGACCTGGTAGCCCTGGGACTGTTTCTTGGCGACGAGCCGGGCGAATTCAACGCTCCTGCCCAGCAGCTGCGACCAGTCGTCGGCCAGGCGCACCTGCAGCACGGGCACGAGGCTTGGCACGGCGTCGCCCAGCTTCTTCTGCAGGGCCTGCGCCGCCGCGTAGCGCACGTCGATGGCCTGCAGTTTGTCATCGAACTCGGCCCTGTCCGCATCCGCCAGCGGCTTGGACGCGCCGCCCTGCTGCGCACCGCCCTCCTGTGCGGCTGCCTCCTGTGCGATCGCCGGCGCCGCCGCCCACGGCAGCGACAACACCAGCGCCAGCACCGCGACCAGGCAGCCCCGCCACATCGCAGGCAACCCGCGCCTGCCCGATAACCTTTCGCTCACTGCGCTCTCCCACCTGCCGAAGTGCCGCCGGTACCCTGCGCGCGGGCGCGTCAAACCACGCGCTGCCGCCGCCTATCCGACCCATGCGCGAGCATAGCATGGCGACCGCGCCCGATCACCCGCACCAGGCCGCTGCCGCTCAGGCCCCGTCCGCCGGCGGCGCGTTCATCAGCGCCACGGTGAGCGGCTTGCCGCGATCGAAATGCACGTCGAGCTGCGGCAGGGCGATGACGATGCCCGCCTCGGCAAGGCGCCGGTAGATCGCCTGGCGCAGGCGGCTGGCGGTCGCGATGCGGGCGTCGATGTCGTCCAGGTAACAGCGCAGGCGCAGCTTGAGGCTGCTGTCACTGTAGCCCTCGAAGGTGGTGAAGGGCGCCGGGTCGCGAATGACCTTCTCGTCGTTCTCGGCGAGTTCGGTGATGATGGCCATGGCGCGCGCGACATCGGAGTCGCAGGCGACGCCGACGTCGATCAGCAGGCGGGAAATGGGGTCGGACAGGCTCCAGTTGAGCAGATTGCCCGTGATGAAGTCCTTGTTGGGCACCAGCAGCTCCTGGCGATCATAGGTGAGAATGGTAGTGGCCCGCATGCGGATGTTGGTCACAAAGCCCTCCACGTTGCCCACGGTCACCAGATCGCCCACGCGGATGGGCCGCTCGAACAGCAGGATGAGACCGCTGATGAAGTTGGCGACGATCTCCTGCAGGCCGAAACCGATACCGACCCCCAGGGCCGCGGCCAGCCACTGAAACTTCGACCACTCGAAGCCGAGCACCACCGCGACCGAAGAGATACTGATCATGACGACGGTGTACAGGACCAGCGTGATAAGGGTATAGCGATCGGCCTTGTTCATCGAGAACAGCTGCAGCAGGATCAGTTCCATCAGCGCGGGCAGATTGCGGTACAGGAAGAACGCGGCGCCGCTGATGAGCAGCGCCAGCCCCAGATCGGCCAGCGTGATGGGTTCCAGCACGACATCGCCATCGAACATGGTGGCCGAGTCCCACAGCTGTATGGTATCCAGGTAGCCGAGCGCGGGCAGCACGTCCGACCACACCATCAGCAGCCCGACCGTGGCGACGACCCCGGTGATGGCGTTGACCAGCCTGAAGCTGCCCCGGCCCAGCTGGGTGAGGTCGGGAAACGACTCGTCGTCGCTGTCAGGCGGCGCCCCCCCGGCGCGGTTGGTTTCGAAGATCGCCTGCAGCTGGCGCTTGCGCTCATCCTGCAGCGACTGGTAGTTGAGCTTGGTGGCGGTCTTGCGCAGCCAGCGCACGGCAAGCTGGTGGCCCAGCACCAGCGCCAGCAGCAGCCAGAACGACTGGATCAGGCTCAGCAGCAGCGTCGCGGCCGTGTACACATAGCCCATGGCCGTCAACACCGCCAGACCGACCGGAAGGATCACGGCCAGTGCAGACCAGAACCAGCGCAGGCGCACCAGCAGCACGCCGGCGTTCAGACTGCCCAGCGCCCGCATGATCTCGCCCTGCGGGCGCAGCATGCGCATGAAAAACAGCGCGAACAGCAGCATCATCAGCATCAGCCCCAGGCGCACGATGCCCCACTCGATGCCGGAGGAGTCCAAGGCGATGAGGCAGGCATTGAAAAAGCCCAGCGGCATGAAGCCCAGCATCAGCAGGTACAGTTCGCGCCGCAGCGGTTTGAGGGCCGGCAGATACCAGCGGAAATGCCGGTGGGCCAGCCCCTCCGGCTGACAGATTTGTATGGAAAAGCGCACCACGAACCAGTTGACCGACAACCATAGCAGCCCCGGCCCCAGCGCCTGTGCGAGCGCCGAATCGTAGTCGGCAGGCTTCAGCTTCCAGCCCAGTACGGCGCACACCAGCGGCCCCGGCGCCGACAGCGCTGCCGAGATCAGCAGCGCCTGCAGGGTATAGCTGAAATGGTCGCTGACCGGATTGCCCAGATAGCGGTTGGTGCGCAGCAGCATCTCCCGCAGCATGGATCTCTTGTACCGGATAACGGCCGCCAGCAGCAGACCCAGGAACACCACCGGAGACAAGACGTTGACCTCGAGCAGGGTCCAGGCAACCGCCTCCAGCTCCCCCAGCGAGAGGTACCTGCCAGCGTCTCCCGAAAAGCTCAGCAAGGTATCGAAGCTGGGATTGGGCACGCTTCGCACCCACAGCAGGCGCTCCGACAGGTAGGTCTCGAAATCCGCAACGGCCTTCATCAGCCGGCGCTGCTCGTAGTCCAGGTCGCTGAGAGCGCGCAGGTAGATGGTCGTCGCGCTGTTGACCTCCTGGTAGATGCGCAGCCGCTCCCCGAGCAGCTGCTCCAGATCCTGGCGCATACGCCGGCCACCGCTGGCGGCGTCGCCGTATTCTTCCGCGAGCGCCGCATCGGTGACCGGCTGCATGAGGTAGTCCGCGTAGGCCGGAATATCCTTCAGCGTCTTGATTTTATCATCGAGTATCAGCTGCTCCAGCGTGATGTCGGAGATCAGCCCCTCGCGTTCCCGCAGCGCGGCCGCCAGCGCTTTCCTGCTCGGCAGGGCGGCCCGCTGCTCCTGCAGAATCCGGCCCAGCGCCTTGTTCATCCCCGCCAGCTCGAGCTTCTGCCGCACGCTGCGGAACTCCTCCTCGATGTCCCGCACCTGGCGCCCGGTGCCCAGCGCCTCACTGTTCGCCTGCTCTGTGACGAGGGCGATCTCGAGCAGACGATTGCTGACGACCGCCGTCTCGGCGGCGGCACTGACGAGTACGGGATGCGATCCCTGCGCCTGCAATTGCGCGGCCCGGGCCCTGGCGATGGCCTGGTCGGCATCCGCCTGGCGCCGGCTGCCGAGCAGGGTCTCGATGGTGGCCACGCGGGTCCGCAGCAACCCCAGCTGCAGTTCGGCAAGCTCCCGCTGGCGCTGCAGCAGCGCCACCCTGGGGCCATGACTGAGCAGTTCCTGGTCGAGCTTCTTGATCAGCGCCCCCAGCGCCAGCCTGGAGGTCTCCTGCTCCCACTGGCGCGCGCGCCTGCGCTCGAGCGACTCGGCCGGCGCCGGTTTGCCGTCACCGTCGGCGCGGGCCTGCCCCAAGCGGCCACTGGACTCTGCGAGCTCCCTCCTCGCCACCGGCAGGCGCTGCTGCTCGGCATCCAGCGCCAGCCGCAGCCGCACCACCTCCGCATCGTATGCCGCCATTTCGGCTCTGGCTTCCACCAGCTCCTGCGCGATCGCTGCCGCAGAGGCTGTCACGGCGACGCCCAGCCGCATGGACTGCCGTCCTTGCTTCAGGCGATCGATCTCCCGCTCGATGCGGCGGGACTCTGCGGCTGCCGACTCGATGCTGGCGGAATACCTGGCGATGTCAGCCAGGCTGGCCTCGTAGGCCTCGAGATTGCTGATGGCGTGCCGATATTGCTCGATCAGCTCCTTGCGGGTCTCCGCCCCGAGCTCCGAATTGCCCTCGACCTCGGTGATCTTCTTCGTCAGCGTCTGCTCATCGACGCTCGGCTGCTCGTCGCCGGCCGGCAGCGCCGCCGCAACACCCAGCGGGCACAGCACCACCATCGCCGTGAGCAGCAGCCGTCTCCATGGCGCCAGCTTCTCGCCATGCCTCAGGGCCAACAGACCGCCCGCCCTCCTCGCTCGTCGCATCATCCGGTCAGCGCCCCGCCAGCACAATCTGCAGGGGCCGGTCGGCATCGAAGTGGAGATCGCGCTGGGGAAACGCGACGGTGATGCCCTCCTTCCTGAAAGCGGCGTTGATGGCTTCGTACAGCCGGCTGCGCACCACGGGACGCGCCTCCAGATCATCCAGATAACAGCGCAGGCGAATCTCGAGCGCGTTGACGCCGAACTGCTCCAGCGTGATCAACGGCTGGGGGTCCCGGAGCACCTTCTGCTCGGCCTCGGCCGCGGCCGCGACCAGCGCCATCGCCCGGGCGACGTCGGTGCCGTGGGCCACCCCGACGTCGACGACGAGCCTGGAGATAGGGTCAGAGAGGCTCCAGTTCAGCACCGGCCCCGTGATGAAGGACTTGTTGGGCACCAGCAGTTCCTGGCGATCCCAGGTGACAATCGTGGTCGCACGGATCTGGATGCGCATGACAATACCCTCGACGGTGCCGATGGTGACGCGGTCACCGACGCGCACCGGACGCTCGAACAGAATGATGAGGCCGCTGATGAAATTGGCCAGGATCTCCTGCAGGCCGAAACCGATGCCGACGCCCAGCGCGGCCGCCAGCCACTGAAACCTGGCCCACTCGAAACCCAGCATGATCACCACCGCGCCGATGCTGACGGCGATCAGCAGATAGCGCACCAGGGTAATGGCGGTCGCGCGCTCATTGGCGGCAAGCGCCGTGAACTGGATGAGCATCAGCTCGAGCATGGACGGCAGTTTGCGATAGAGAAACACGGCGGCGCCCAGCACCAGCAGCGCCAGACCCACGTCAGCCAGGCTGATCGCCCGCCCGACTGGCGCGCCAGGCACCAGCGAGCCCACGTGCCAGACCGTCACGTTGTCCATAAAGCGCAGGGCCGGCAGGACCTGCGCCCACACCAGCGCGAATCCCGCCACCGCCACCACGGTGCTGATGGCATTGACCAGCCGCAGGGTGTCGCGTCCAAGGCCCAGCACATCGACCTCCGGCGGCGACGGCGGGCCGCGGGCGACCTCCTGCGAGGGGTCGAACTGGGACATCTCCTGAATGCGGCGCGCCTGGTTCGCCATCAGCACCTGCTGGTTGAGGCGGCTCGCCGTGATGCGCAACCAGCGCACGCACAGCTGGTGCACGATGACGACGACAATCACCACCCAGAAACTTCTTATCACACTGCTCAGCAGCATGCCGGCCAGATAGACGTAACCGGCCGCGAGCAGCACCAGCATCGCCAGCGGCACCAGCACGACCAGCGCCTGCCAGACCCTGCGCAGACGCACCAGCGACACATAGGCCTTCGGCTTCTCCAGCGCACGCATCAACTCGCCACTGCGCCGCAGCACGCGGACAAAGAAGCCCGTCAGCAACAGCACGCAGGCCATCAGACCCAGGCGCAGGCCATCCCAGGCGATGCCGCCGGCATCCAGCTGGAACAACAGATTGAGCAGAAATGTGAGGGGTATCAGCGGGACGATCAAGCGGCCGAGCTCATGCCGCAGCGGCCTCAGCGCAGGCTGGTGCCACAGGAAATGGCGCTGCCCCAGCCCATCCGGACCGCAGATCGTGAAAAAGAGCAGCAGGAAGAACAGGCTACTGGCCGCGCTGAACAGCGCCACGGCCAGCGCATGCGACAGCAGCAGGGGATCATTGGAGAACTCCAGCTTGAGCGCCAGGCTCGCCAGCAGCAGCGGCCCTGGCAGCACCAGCAGCAGCACGATCGCCAGCGCCTGCAGCGTATAGCGAAAGCTGTCCTTCACCGGGTTGCCGACCAGACGGCTGCTCTCCCGCAGGCGCCCGCGCAAGGGTCTGCGCGCGGCCAGCAGCAGCAGCGCCACCAGCACACCGAGCCACTGCAGGGGCGCAAAGAAACCCGGGCCGAGCAGAATATCCACCGCCTCCCGCAGGTCCTGGGGCGCCAGCAGTTTGCCGAAGTCGCTGGGCAGTTCCGTCAGGTTGGTGAAAAATTCCCGGCTAGGCAGACTGCGCACCCACAGCAGCCGCTCGACCAGATAGGCCTCGTAGCCGCCGACCGCGTCGATGAGCCGACGCTGCATGAAGCTGTACTCGCCGAGCACGCCCGAATAGCTGCTCATCGCCACCTGGATCTGCCGGTAAATCTCGCGCTGCTGCTCCAGCAGATCGTCGAGGGCCGACATATTGATGGGCGGCAGCGGGCCGGACGCGGTCTCGGCGCGGGTGCGGACCTGAAAATCCGTCAGCAGGCCCATGCTGAACTGGCTCTTGTCCCCCAGCGCTTTGAGGTGATCATCGACCGCGATCTTCTGCAGTGCCAGCTCGGTCTGCTCGTCGTCCCGCCGCTTCAGCTCGATCTGCAGGCCCCGCCGCTGCGGCAGGGACGTATACTGGTCCTGCAGCACGTGCCCCAGCGACCGGCTCATACCGGCCAGTTCCAATTTCTGGCGCAGATTCTGGTAGCTCTCCTCGACGTTGCGCGCCTCCTGGTCGATCTCGGCGACGCGCGCTTCGAACCGTTCGATACGCCGTGCCAGCTGCTCCAGCCTGCGGCTGGCGTCGATATTGTCCTGCGCCGTCTCCTCCAGCACGGGATGCTGACCCTGCACCGCCCGCTGCGCAGCCTCCGCCTGCTGCAGCATGCGCACGGCCTCCGACTCGCGCTGGCCGCGCAGCTGCGCTTCCAGCATCGCCACCTGCTGGCGCACGCGGGCCACTACCAGCGCCTGCAGTTCACTCCGCGCCTTGAGCAATTCGTTGCGAGGCGCATAGCTGATCAGCTCCTGATCCAGCATCTGAATGCGGGAACTCAACTCCCTCTCGGTCGTCTCGCGCAGCCAGCTGCGCGCCTGCGCCAGGTCCGCCGCGCCGACCAGGGCGCCGCCGGCGGCCTTGGGCTTCTGGCCAGCGCTGTCGAGGAGATCCATCGCCTCGGTCAGCTCCCGGCGGGCAGCGGATGGCCGCTGGCTCTCCTCCTCCAGGCGCGCCCGCAGGGCATTGAGATCGGCCTCCTCCGACAGCAGCTCGGCGCGGGCCTCGAGCAGGGCCTGCGTGGCCGCCTCGGCCGAGCCGGGCCGCGGCAGCGGGATGGGCTCGCCCTGGAGCCGCTCGAGATCGGCACGCACCGCGCCAAGCTGCCGGGGCGCGCTGGCAACACTGGCAGCGAAACCCTCGATCGCCTGCAGGTGAGCGTCGTCGTCGTCGAGATTGCCGAGGGCGCGCTGGTAGATTTCGATCAGCGACGCGCGGGTCTTGTCATCGTATTCCGGGCTGTCGGTGGCATCGCGGACACCGGCCTCCAGCAGCGGCCTGGTCACGCCCTGCGCGACCGGCAGGCGATCGGCGAGGGCCGCGCAACTGACTGCCGCCAGCCCCGCGCACAACCAGCGCAGGCAGGCTTTACCGCGATGTAACCCCATACGCATGCTTCCGATGCCCCGCCAGCGGGCGCCGGCGCGGTGGCTTAGCGTGGGCCGGACGTCCCGCTAGGCGTTGTTATCGTGATGGCGCTCGGCCTGGCCCGGGAGCGCGCCCGCGCCAGGGGCGCTGCGCACGGCATCGGGCTGGTCCGGCTCGAGCCAGCTGTGGATCAAAGTATAACCGAGTACAAAAACCACGGCTCCGGTGAACAGGCCCACGATGCCCGAGAGCATGAAGCCGCCAATGGCGCCGATGAAGATCACCATCATCGGCACGGTGGAACCGCGCCCCAGCAGCATCGGCTTGAGCAGGGAATCGCTGAAACCCACCAGCAGGCTCCACACCGCGAACAGCACCGCCGGCACCGTATCATGGGTGCTGAAGGCGTAGGCGATCACGGGCCCCAGCACCAGCAGCGCCGGCAGCTGCACGATGGCCAGGACCAGTACCAGCAACGCCCACAGCCCGGCCGCCGGAATGCCCATGACCAGCATCCCGATGCCGGCGGCAAAACCCTGAATAAAGGCGACGCCCAGCACTCCCTGCGCCACGCCGCGCACGGTGGAGCCCGCCAGGTGGGCAAAATCGGCGCCCTGATCGCCGACCAGGCGCAGGGCCAGCCGCTGCAGGACGGCCACCACCGTCTCAGCGTTGGCGAGAAACACGCCGCTGAGCACGATCGCGAACACGAACTTGAGGATGTCGGCGCCGACGCCCGCCGCCGCACCCAGCAGCCAGGTGGCCAGTTGCTTCAGTTGCGGCGCGGCCGCGGACAAGGCCTCCTGCAGATTCACCGAAGCCAGGTGCCACGCCGCATAGAGCGGCTCGCCGATCAGCGGCCACTCCTGCACGCGAGCGGGGGGTGCCGGCACGCTGAAATCGCCGGACTGCAGCTGCGCCGCGAGCCTGCCGGCGCTCTCGAACATGGACTGCCCGAGTTCGATCGTGGGCGCCAGCAGCAGTGCCAGCGCGATCAGGGTAAAGAGCGTGGCCGCCACGGCATTGCGCCCGCCCAGCAGGCGCTCGCGAAAGCCGACGAACAGCGGGTAGGCCGCGGTCGCGATCACGCCGCCCCAGACGATCGGCCCGACAAAGGGCCGCAGGATATTGAAGCACCAGATCAGCAGCCCCGCCAGCAGACCGATCCGCAGCGCGGCCTCTATCGCCAGCGCCTGATAGGCCTTGCCCTGCTCGGGCGTCGGTGTGGTCGATTCCATCAACAGCTCCCCTCGGAAAAACCCTTCAGCGACATCTGCGTACGCGCTGCCGCGGCACCGGTCGTCGCCCCCGGCACTATGCTACCGCCTCAGGGCGCTTCGCGCTCGCAAATACTGCACCGGCGCCCGCTCATCCCGGGCAGCCAACACCCGCCCGCAGTGCACCGCAGCGCGGCCCGCCCCTAGGTACATCCCCCTATGGCACTGCGGGCGCCAGCGTGCGTGG
>Ga0316195_10001062_pt1 | contig 11963 bp, 8 predicted proteins | sample Phised1_MG_FD_204937 | JGI IMG/M metagenome (GOLD analysis project Ga0316195, IMG submission 204937) | Coastal sediment microbial communities from Maine, United States - Phippsburg sediment 1 | ecosystem: Environmental > Aquatic > Marine > Coastal > Sediment | place: USA: Maine | collected... | reverse complement strand
GATTCTGTGAAAACTCCTCTTGCAGTCCAAGAAGAATTTCGTGCTCGTCAATTTTTTGGTTGCGCTCCGCCCACCAGGCGTCAATACCGAATGCAAGCAATATGCTGGCGACAATAACGATTGCCTCCAGCGCCAGCCGGCCAAATGGCAGCGCGGCAAGGGCTGCTCCATCCGTTTCATGACTCATCGATTTCTTTCGGTCAGCGCAACAAAAGTGCCGCCGTTTCGTTCGCACAACACCCGCATCAGCCCGGCATATCGCTGTGAGCTGGTCGGCGGAGTTCCGCTGAAGTTATACGGGAATCCGATAGCATGTATGCGCACACGGCGATCGCCGTTCTCGTCTTCTATGTTGACCCTGTCGATCTGGCGCAAGACGGACTCCATCGAGCCCCCCTGAAATTCATCGCCAAGGACATAAATACTGATCTTTTTATCCGGAGACCAGAATGTTTCAATCGCGTACTGAATACCATCCGTCGGGTCGCTGTCGCTGAAAGGCGCCCATTGGCGCATTTGCTGCTTTATTGACGCACGGATTTGTGGCGTATCCTCGATCCAGGTGCCACCGTATTGCTGGAACATGTAACGGCCGTTGTCGTTCATGATCTGCAGTCCCTTGACCTTGGGATAGACATTCAGGACCTGAGCAAGTTTCTCTTCAACCCAGCCCCACTTGGCCTGCATACTGCCGGACGTATCGATCACGAAGATAATGTATTCGCTGTCAACGGGAATGCCGCCAATAGCATCGTCCGGTGTGCGCCGGAATGGTCGCAGATTCAGCATTTCTTCCGTCAGGCGTTGGCGCGCGGCCCGCAGGTCGCCTTCGTCGACATTCATCATCGGATCGTCAGTGTTGATCAGATCGTACTGGCCTTGCACTCGATTGAGTTCTTCCTGCAATGTCGACATGCGCATGCGGGTTTCTGAAGTCTCCAGCTCCACCTTGCCCAGAGCGCGGTTCATTACCTCTGTTTCGCCACGAATCTGAAACAGCTCTTCCTGCAGTTTAGCAATTAGCTGCTGCAGGTCCTCGTTGGTTTTCTCAAGAATGACTGGCTCATAAATCTTGCTTAATACGAGCAGCAGGACGATCGCGCCAAAACCACAGCAAATACAGTCGAGAAACGACAAACTGAATGCTTCAATTTCTCGCTTCTTCCTGGCCATGACTACGGCCAATCCTTGCTGATGCTCATATACGAACCGCCCGTCTGGTAGGCGAGCAGCCAGTAGGCTATGGATGCCTGGTAATCGCCTTCCATCGGATACAGCAGGATGTTGATGGGTACACCGGTCGGTATGACGTCAATCGCTGCATAGTGATAGCGAAGCCGCTCCGCACCGGTTACCATGCCGCGCGCGGCTTCAGGAGAATCCATGGTCGGCAGACTGTCTACCAGCATAATGACGTTGTCCGGCGCCGGATTCAGAGTGTTAATCACCTCGTACGCCGCTTTCATGTTTGAACCTTCTTGCGGCACGGTACGTCGCAATTTTCGGACGGCCTCATCCACCTGTTTGCCGTCGCCGACCTCCAGCCAGATATTATCGCTGCCATCAAGCACCGGCCTGGCTTCAGTATTGAAGGTATAAATCTGAAACTTGCTTCCCGGCGGGAATTGCGCCGACAGCCAGTCAACACTGGCGACGGCCTGGCGCCACTTCAGAGAACGAAGTTTAGCGTCATCCGACATGTTACGGCGGCGAAGAATATTGACAATTTTTCGGTCGAGCATACTCGCCGACGCGTCGACGAGGATGAGGATGCGCTCGCCGCCGACCCGTAGCCCGGTCAGGTATTGTCGATCGCCGTCGCCAATGAACGTTCTGACGCGCGTTCCCTCGCCCTCGTTTTCCTTTTGCTGCGCCAACAGGCGTTTCTTCTCTTCCTCCAGTCGCTCGATGTCCGACTGAAGTTTCTCAACCCTTTCGATTTTCGCCAGCGTTACATCGTCGTACTCTTCGAGCTCTTTCTTCAGTTTCTCGATAAGCGCGATAATCTGGGCGATGCGATCCTTTGCACGTGCCTGCTCGTCCTCGAGACGCTCCATGGTGTTCCGCGCCAGCACCAGGTTCTTGCGCTGGTCGAGAATCTCGAATTCCAGCTTCACGGTCTCCGCCTGCGATCGTTCGGGAGGCATTTCCGAGTCATTCACGACCTGGGAGTTGATGATCATGAAGAACAGGATAACCGCGCCGAATCCGCAACTCATGCAGTCGAGAAACGACATGCTGAATACTTCCATTGGGCGGCGACGTCTAGCCATGCGCTGTGTCCGTCGTAATCAGTTGAAACTCAAAGCCGGGCGACCCGACGCGCAAGGCATCGCCAACCTGCAAAATTGACGAGCCGTCAATGCGATGACCATTCAGGAATGTGCCGTAGCGGCTATGATCCTCGAGTACGCACTGTCCGTTCTTTAGCACCAGCGAACAATGCCTGCGCGACACGCCAGGCATATCCGCTGGCAGCACGACGTACCGATCGTCACCGCTCTGTTCCGAACCGAGGATTAAAGGCGAGTCTCCGATCGAGTAGGCAAGGTGCCCGTGCAACAGATGCGTAGGCTCTCCGGCGTTGGATTTTTCGATTGCATGCGCGCCGGTATCGATCGCTGACTGATCCCAGGGAAGTTGCCGCAACAGTCTGACGCTGCCGGCGGCACGACTGACACCACGACAACGTGCGAACGCGCCCCGCGCCGTCGCGCCCGATTCCAAAACAAACACCTCGCCGCCGACACGGGCCTTCAGCATTTCGGTGAGCCCCGGCATCCTGGCCACACGCTCGGTGACCTGGATCGCAGGCAGATCTTCGGCGCGATAGAGCGAGCGAAGCACACTGGCGATTTGTTGATAAAACGGCGCGGCGGCACCGATCAGCGCCAGTGATTCAAGTTCGGCGGTATAGCGGTGACCAGAGGATTCGATTTCCATGGCAACGCTGTCACGACTGGAAGCCTCGCGAAGCCAGCCGGCCAGCCTGTTCAACAACATCTGCTCGGTTTCAGCCGTGTGCAGGGGATCGAATCGTGACTGCTGGACAAAGGCATCGGCCACCGTTTTCAGCCAGGCGTCGTAGAGGACCTGGACGCCAACACTGTCAATCAGTTCTGTCCGGTCTGTCTGTGCCATGCCAGGCTGCGCGATCCTGGTCAGCATCGCCCTGTGCATGCCAAGATCGACATGCACAGGGACAGCGCCTTTATATTCGCGGCGGGTCGAGGCAACCGCAGCGTCAACCATCGCGACAACCGGCAACTCGAGTTCGCCCGCAATGCCGAGGAACAGGCCGAGACTTTCTGCCGACATATACGCAGGCACGGCAACGACCAGCTCACTAATGCCTTCTTGCCACGGTTCCCACAGCTGCTCGAGCTGCCGGCTGGCAAGATCGGCAGCGCTCAGGTGACTGAAACGGCTGTCCGCAAATGGCGTGGTATTGAGATCCAGCCAAAAACGGTTCTGAATGCGGCGCGGGTCCATTCGAGAATGCGCGAATGCCTTGCTGCCAGTCGTCAGGCTGTCATGACCCAGATAGGCAAATCCGGGCTCGCGATAAATGACGCGCTCCCCATCCGAGACCGTGATGTCAGCGTCATTGAGGTGTATGGCAAGGCGAGTCACTGGCTATTCACCACGAGCCGCAAACGTGCCTGTGGCGCATGCTGCTAGTCACCTTTCATGTGCCGGATGAGTTTCTCATCGAGGTAGGTTTGTGCGTCGAAGACGAGCCTTTCCTGCAGCAGCTGGAGCTGATAAACGAGAAACATCAGGAAAATACTGATCAACAGGGCGATGAACGTTGAGTTAAACGCCACACCAAGACTTTGCGTTACGCCGGCGATGTCTCCCTGTACCGCTTTATCCGCCTGCGCGAGCGCTTCGCCGATTCCGCGAACGGTGCCGATAAATCCGATTGACGGGATAGCCCACGAAATGTAGCGAATCATCGATAATTCTGACTCGAGCCGGTCAGCCTCGGATTCGAGCACGGTATTGGTGCTGGCGGACACATCCTGAATGTTTCGCGTTGAATTGAATCGCCTGAGCGCATTCATCAATGCGCGCGGCAGAAGCATTCGTTGGTTCTCGTTTGGCAGTGCCTGCACCTGTCGCGCAAACTCGCGAGTATCTTCCGGCAGTATCCTCATGCCTTCCGCTATCGGAACCAGATCCACGTCGAGCAAGTTACGCTCACGAATGATTTCGCGAGCTTTGTAACCCATGATTGCCAGCGCCCAAAACATCAAAATGAAACACGATTCCTGCTCTAGATCCTTGATAAGCACCCAGTTTGAGCGCTCTCGAACGTAGTCGGGATTGTTCTGTGCTTCGATGGCCTGCGCGGCCAGCACTTCGCTTGCGTTGGGCCGAACCAGTGAAACGTAGAATGCGTGCACTATGATGATTGCGGCAATCAGCGCAAAAAGCTGGTACACGAATTCCACCGGAATGTTCTTTTTTTTCATCGAGTATTTCTCATTTGCCGCAGTGCCGATTTGGACATGCAATCAGATGTTGGAGGGGAACGGTATTGGCTCGTCAGCCGGGATCTCTTCGGTCGGCACAAAATCGTCATCATCTTCCTCGTATGTCTGCGAATCGAGGTCGGTATCGTCGATGTCTTCGTCGTCAACCTGCTCCGTGGATTCCGAGTCCGCCGCGGTTACCGTATCGGAACTCGCCGCCGCCTCGGCAGTGGCTTCGGCGGCCGAATCCTGCCCGCGGGACCAGGCCGGAATTGCCAGGGTCAGCAGTAATGTCAGAGTAATCAGGTAGTTCTGCATTTGAGCCTCGATTCACGCGTATTGCCAGGATTTTGGACCATGCAGGCAGCCAAAAGTCCGCAGTTTTTACTCTACATTCCTTGCTATACGGAAGCCAACATCCGGCCGGGGTCCGCTGCCGAAGTCGCGGTATCCGAGCCGCAGCTCCAGTATGCCGGAATGCATCCAGCTCGAACCCCGAATGACACGATTTGATCCTCGTGGCGGGCCCTGTGGATCCCTGAGCGGTTCTGTCTGTCCTGGCGTCGGCACGGAATAATAGTCCTGTACCCATTCCGCAACGTTGCCGCCGCCATCAAAGATCCCCAGCGCATTCGGCGGAAAGGTTCCCACCGGCGCGGTAGAGGCATAGCCGTCGTCCCAGCCAGGCAGTACCGATGGGACCAGTGCATTCGCGGACCTGCCCGCGTAATTACCGCTATCGCGTCGCGGCGGCATCCGCCCTCCCCAGGGAAACGTCGCAGCAGTCGGTCGTCCCTGGTACCGAATAGCCCAAACCCACTCGGCCTCGGTTGGCAATCGATAGCCATTCGGTGTCGGTTGCACCGGCTGCCAACGCTCGAAGACTTTTTCGTACGCAGGTTTCAGGCCTTCTTCTGCGCTAAGCCAGTTTACGTACTCGACGGCGTCGTCCCAGCTGACATTGGCAACCGGATTCAGGTCACCGGCAAGCGCAACATGCAGCGCGCCGCCGGAATCGTGATTAGACCGGAAGCGTCGAAACTCGCGATTTGTAACCTCGCGAGTTCCTATATAAAAAGGTTTCGTCAGGATCACGGGCACGATTACCTCGTTTGCACGCCTGCCCTGTTCGCTTCGCGACGTACCCAACTTGAACTCACCAGGTTCAACCCGCTTCAGCTCCTGGCCCTGGGACGTGGTCATCGAATTGGCGGTACTTCGCGCAAGAATCTCGGCGTCTGACAGCAAACGAACATTTATCGTCTGCGGATAACCGGGGCGCGGGGTCACGCTGCGCGAAAATTCTGCGTAGCCATCCCGTTTCACCTGCAGGCTGTGGGGAGCCGATGACAAATTCAAGGTCACGGTGCCCGTGCCGCGCGCCTGGCCATCAACAAAGATAGTGGCATCCGCGGGCAGGGCAGCGACGGTAACTTCGCCGACCCGCGCGGTCATGTCGACCGTAATTTCCTCCGATGCAGCTGCCGCAAGTCGAATCCTTCGGCTCGCACTGCCATAACCGGCTTTGGACAAACCGATTTCGTAATTGACATCAGGCGACAGCGCAATCGTTACCGGCGACTGTCCCCGGTAACGGCCGTTTACCGTGACATTTGCGCCACGCGGAATCGACGTCACACGCAGTTGCGCGTTTGCCGGCTCCAGTTCGACTGTCGGCAGTACCTGGTCGATATTCGCGACCGCATCGACCGAAAAGTCCCAGGCCTTGAAGCCATCCTTTATCATGCTTAGTGAATGCGTCCCTTCCATGAGCTCAAGACTGATGGGCGTCTCGCCGATGGGCTCGGTGCCACGGTAAATCACGGCTCCGGACGGGTTCGACGTAATCTCGACGTCGGCCCACAGGGGCACAAGCTGTACATCAAGCTGTTGCTGCAAGCCAAGCCCGGGGACCTCGAGCCGATGGGAATATGGGAGAAAACGATCGGCTTGCACTCTGATGGCGTGCGTACCCGGCTCAAGCTCAATCGGGCCGAACGGTGCTTCGCCGATCCTGTTATCGTCGACGGTCACCATTGCCTCGACAACTGGATCGACGCTGACGGTTAACTGGCCAGGAAGCCTTCGCATCTCTATAACGACGGTGCGACTCGGGGTGTCGTCGATCTCCAGGCTCTGCGCAACGTCGTAATACCCTTCTTTACGTACGTTGACGGTGTAACTGCCCTCGCGCATCAGAATGCGGTCGCCAACGGGCAGCCGGAACCAGCCGCCCGTCACTGCAACTTCATCGGCGCCAGCCGGCTGCACGTCGAACTGAATGGACTTTGCGGTAAACAGCAACCAGGAAACCAAAACCAGTACGCCGATTACACCGCCCACCACGGCCTGCCACGGAAACCGCGGCGCCTTGGTATCAATCGGTACAGCCTCGTCGCGACGCCGAAATGCGGTAGCAACGATGGTTTCTTCCGCCAGACCGGTCTCGGCCCCCGGCAGTTCGGGTGGCCTGGTGACGTACGCGCTGCCTTCAAGCCGGACCTCGAGCACCATGGCGCCGTCGGCTTCAGCAATGAGGACTCGCGTACCAAAAAACTCCAGCTCATCACCGGCGACAAGTTTGCGTGACGTACGCAGGGGATCGCCGTTTATGCGCAGCATGCCGCCGGATCCGACCGGCTGAACAAAGGCGGCTCCGTCAAGTTCGTCAAGCAACGCAACTGCACCGCTGCCGGGACCCGGGAGTCGTATGTGGCAATCCGGTCCTGTACCCAGCCGAAGTGGCAGTTCGGCCATCGCAAGGCGCCGCTCGCCTTCACTATCCCTGACGATGACAGCGTTGAATTTCAAATCGCTTCCTCACAACTGACGACGACCGGCTGCATATCGATTTCCGGCGCAACTCGAAACTCTATGCGGACGTCACGGTATCCCGGCCGAATACCCACGGCAACATAATTTCCGGGCCGCAATTCGAGTTGCCGGGAATCGAACGCGCCAAAGCGACCGATCTTCAGGACGGCGACTTCGGTCTGGCCGTCAGAAACAAGCTGTACTGGAAGTGGCGTCGCTGCCCGCTTCAACAGCCTCGACAGTTCGTTTTTTTGGTCGCTGAGTCTCGGCCCCATCGGATCAACGCGCGTGACGTCGAGCAACAGCCGCGTTGCGTTTTGCATGTTGGCGGCATCGCTGAGATTGTCGGGCTGGTCAATATAGGACTGCAATTGCGCATGCAAAGCTGCTCGGGAGCGCGAGAAAGCAAGGCCTTCCTGTGCAAACTGCAAATCCGGATCAATCTTCAATATATCCTGGTAAACGGTGACCGACGTCTCCCATTGTTCCGCCTCATCGAGTGACCTGGCCTCGCCTTCGAGACGCCGAATGTCGGCCAGCCTGACCTCCTGGTCCAGCTGCAGCAATCCGTCGGCCGGTTCACGCGAGTCGGGATTCAGAATCTTCGCCGCATCGAAGGCGGCGCGCGCGGTATCGAAATCGCCCGCATACAAGGCGTCAAAACCCTCCGTCATCCGCTGTTCGAATGACAGTTTCTTGATTGCAATCCGGATCCGTTCCAGCCCCTGTGCTGCAGGCTCCCACAACGGGTCCATGTTTAGCGCATTTTCGTAGGCAAGGCTTGCTGCATCGAGTTCGAGGTCGGCTTCGTAACGACTGCCCTGCTCCATTAACGACAGAACGGCTTCCAGATTCCTGGCACGCCGCAACCCCGCTTCGGCTTCCTGGTGGCCGGGAGTAATGGACACCGCAAGGTCGAACAGGCGAACCGCTTCAGGGGCATCGCTGGCCTCAAACGCGGCTTTTGCAGCGGCAAGCGTCTGCCTGAAGACAGAATCTATACGCTCGAAAAATGGTTCGAGCATGCGGCTCGCCTCGCGGTATTTTTCCCCTGCCCGGCGGTAATTCTTGTCGACGTAGGCCTGGTCGCCCTCGGCGTAGACGTCGACCGCGTCCAGGTAAGGCTGTCCGCCCCAACGATCTATGGCTCGAAACCGCAGTCTCTCCAGCTGCGATAAAAGATCACCGAGTGCTTCGTCCGTGGCCGCCTTCACGCCTCCGGCGCCGGCCGCATTTTCGCCAAATGGCGTATCGCCTGACGGCCGTACGGGTGCCCCATCTCCGGCAGCGCCGCCGGTAGCCACGTCGCCTGTCGGGCTGCTCGATTCATCATCGGCGGTAATGTCGGTCGATAAAGGTCGGGGGGTCTGCTCAACAAATTCGGGCAACGCGAAAACAACGGCCAGAATAATGATCAGAGCGGCACCGAGCGCGCCATACAGCACTTTCGGCGGAATTCCCGCCGACGACGCTGGCAACGGTGTGTTCGTGCCGGCGTGGGCGTCAGTTGATCCGCGTGCAAACCTGACCGGTTTCACGGATTCATGGATCTCTTCCGCGGCGCCAGCGCCAGACACATAGCGAGTCGGCGCAGCACCGGCTGGGTAGCCAGCGTCAGCGAGCCTGTTTTTGACCGCTTCCGCGTCGGGCCTGGCCAAGACATCGGATTTCAGCATGTCCGCAAGCAATGCGGCCAGCGGAGCAGGAACGGGAGTTCCATCTGCCAGTCTGCTCGAAATTTCCTGGCGATCAATTCCGGCAGGGGGTTCACCGACCAACAGTTCATGCATCAATACGCCAAGCGCAAATATGTCATCTGCCGGATCTGCTGCGCCGCCAGATTGCTGCTGCGGACTCATCGCAATCGCAGAGCCACTGCCCGCGATATCGGCATCGCCAATGGTCGCCGCGACTCCGAAATCAACGAGATACGGAATCCCGCGGCTATCCAGAAGTACGTTGCTGGCTTTGATATCGCGATGGACGACGCCCTTCCCGTGCGCGTATCGAAGCGCATCCGCGATGAATGCAATTGGCCGCATGCTTTCCGCCGGCGGCTTGCCACACAGCACGCCGATCGTTGTCTCACCGACAAACTGAAGACCAAAAAAAGCGCCTTCCACGTCGTCGTGATATTCGAAGACGCGGATGATGTTTGCATGCATCAGGCGGCTGCCAATACGCCATTCCCGGTGCAAATGATCCTTTTGCTGCGGGCTTGAGGCAGCATCGCCAATCAGGAATTTAAGCGCGATACGCGTATCCGAGCGCTTGTCGGACGCGAGCCATATTTCGGACATTCCGCCGGCGCCGAGTCGGCGAATCAGTGTGTACCTGTCCGCGAGGCGCGTACCTTCATTAAGGATCCGCATAGACGGTTAGAGATTATCCGGCTGGCTGCTGAGACCTGGCAGGATCACCCACCTGGATAGATTCAGAAAATCCGGTCTCTGTCTGGTAAATCTCGCGTAATAGCTTGCGCCAGCTTTCATACTGCGCCTCGGCGGTGCCAGTGAGTCGCATCGATTCGCCCTGTACCTCAACGACCATAGGTGCCGCTTCCGCTACAAAAGACTCCGATAATTCCTTGATTTCCTCGCGGTGAATCCCTGCAGCCCGATGTTGCTGGAATGCGTCCATGATTGTGCGCCAGCCCCGATCTATCGCAACGGTCTGTGCGATGCGCTTTGCGCGGTAGCCCGAATTACTTGAACTGCTGACGTCAACGGCCATCGAGCCTGCCATTACGGCCGCTCCGATCAACGCACGCTGCATCGCCGATTTTCGCGTTTGCCGGTACGCGACCGATTGCTCCCGAGTGCGTTTGCGCCAACCTTCGTACGGCAGGGCGATACCGTAATAGAAGTTTGCGTAATGTTCATTTAGCGTGTCGACCACCAGGCGATCGCGTTCACGAATCTGGCGCAGTCTGTCAACCATGGGGTCATTTTCAGCCGGCAAGCGCTGAACGTCGAGATACCCATCTTCGTTTTCGGCAAGGTACTGACCGAAAGCATCGGGGGCCATATCTGCGAAGAATCTGAGTTCCGATACTTCTCGAATCCGTGCAACGTATTTCGGATCCAGCGTCATCACGTGGGCATGCAGGTCGTTGGCAAAATCATTAAAAACTTTCTGATAGGGGTCCTGGGTTTTGTCCCTGTATTCGGCGTAGGACGAAATACCGGTCTGCATGGCGTAGGACTTCTCAAACCAGAAACGTCCTGTTGCATCGTTCGCCTTCAATCGCAGTGTGACGAACTCACCATCGGACTCCTCAATGACTCCGCTAACCAAAACGTCGGTAAATACGTCGGCGGATGGAATCACCCTGACCGCACCCCAGAACCCGGTACCCTGCAATGTCGTCTTTATGTGGTACGGCAAATATCGCGCTTCCGCTTCCCGAACCTCCGGATAGATGCGGGTCTCTTCCACGTTGTTGTTTTCCGGAATACCGGCATCGAAATGCAATATGCCGACATCGAGTAACAGGCTCTCCGACACTTTCAGCGAAGCTACCTCGAGATTCGAGGTTTCCGCATGGATAACCTCGGAGACAGTGCAGCCCGCAGTCAACATTCCCAGAGTGGCGCCAGCAATCACCAGCAGCAGTTTTGATTTCATGATCGTGTTACGCATCGCGCGCTTTTTTATTTCAAGTCATTATACATTCTGTATTCGTCCCAAAGCCGCTCCCTTAGCGCGGGATCGTCCTCGGCAAGCGCCGCTTCGCGCAATTGTTTGGCGACAATATCTTCGCTGACCAGGTCCGGAATGTCCTCCGGAGTTCGCGCCCGAATTTCTTCTTCGCTCAAACCGCCAACCGATGCCGCCTTGGGTTCCTGCGGGCCCGCTACGCTGCCAGACTGGCCAGCGCCACTGCCGCCGCCGCCACCACCTCCGGCACCGCCACCGCCTTGCGATCCCAGGCCAACACGACCGCTGCCTGCGCCGCCTTCGCCATTGCCGAATCCTTCAGTATTTCGACCGACGGTCGAAATTTCGCGCTGTTCGTCTGCCAGCACCTCGTCGAATCCGCCGACAGACTCTTCCAGCTCACCCTCCAGTCGCGCTTTGCGTTCGGCGTCACTCTCGCCCGGAAATTGGCCAACGCTGCCGTCACATTCCTGATCCGGCCCGCCCCAGCCGCCAGTGCCACCCGGATCGCAATTGGTACCTGACATATCGCCACCCGCGGCGCTGCCTCCCGGACCGCCGGCGCCGCCGGCACCGCCCATTCCTCCCAGTCCTGGTACCGGACCGCTGACGCCTTGTATCTGGCCGCCGCCACCGCCGGAGCCACCACCGGAAGATCCGCCTGCCGAACCGCCGCCTGCTGAACCACCGCCTGCTGAACCACCGCCTGATGAGCCGCCACCCGACGAACCATTGCCGGACATGCCGCCCGATGAGCCGCCGCCCGCTGAACCGCCTCCCGACGAGCCACCCCCGGAGGAACCGCCCGCAGAGCCGCCTGACATGCCGCCCGATGCCCCCCCCGACGAACCACCGCCGGATGAACCACCGCCCGACATTCCGCCCGATGAGCCACCGGATGAACCACCCGATGAACCACCAGAGGAACCGCCGGATGAGCCACCAGAGGAACCGCCCGACGAACCGCCGCCAGGAATACTCATGCCTCCGGAGGAGCCGCCGCCCATCGAT
>Ga0316195_10001061_pt1 | contig 11963 bp, 10 predicted proteins | sample Phised1_MG_FD_204937 | JGI IMG/M metagenome (GOLD analysis project Ga0316195, IMG submission 204937) | Coastal sediment microbial communities from Maine, United States - Phippsburg sediment 1 | ecosystem: Environmental > Aquatic > Marine > Coastal > Sediment | place: USA: Maine | collected... | reverse complement strand
AGGATGGGCTCGTTGACCTCGGCGGTGAGTTCGTGGCGGTCGGAGGCCAGTTCGCCGACGACAAGATTGGGGTTTTCTTCGGCCGCACAGCTTGCCAGCAGGGTCAGCGCAACCAGTGCGGTAATTCTTGTTTTCATTGTGTTTGCTCCGCTCACGCTTTCATCTCGGCAAGCAGTAATTCAACTTGGGACTCCATGAGCTGGTCGGTATCGAGCGGCTTGTCCGTGAAGACCAGGCGCCAGATCATCGACAGCATCATTGGAGCAAGAAACAGGTGTGGCTGGTGGTCGAGCGCTTCGCGACGAAATTCGCCCCGCTCGACGCCCCGCTCGACAAATTGCCGGATGGCCGCCAAACCCCGCGCGACGACATTCTCATAGTAGTAGTTGACCAGGTCCGGGTGTCGCGGCCCTTCGGAGATCAGCAGGCGGATGACAATAGCGATCGGCGAACCGGGTACTTTCTTCATGAAGTCGAGCAGGGGACCGCGCAGGAACTCCTCGGAGGACAACTCGGTCGACTCGACATTTCCGATCAGGGAATCGACGCGCCGGACAACAACGTTCTTTACCACGGCCTTGAACAGATCTTCTTTCGTCTTGTAATAGAGATAGGTCAGGCCCTTGCTCACTCCGGCTCGCTTGGCGACGTCGTCAATGCGCGTGGCAGCATAGCCTTTCTCGGCAAAGGTCTTGAACGCCGCGTCGGCAATTTCCTGTGGCCGGTCTTCCTTTCTGCGGTGGTACTTGGGTTGATTGGTCATGGATCGTGTATTTAATGACTCAGTAGTCAGCAAGTATACTTAATGACCAATAGGTCAGCAAGTGACGGGCATCGCAAATTCTGCCGAAATCGGCATAATCCGCGGCATGTTCACCTATATCGACCCCTCAGTCCGCGAGCGCCTCACCGCGCAGGGCACCCTGTTCCAGATCGACCGGGATGGCGCCCGTATCGAGCCTGGCAAGGCACCGCCGCACGGCTCCACGATCAGTATCCTTGGCCCTATCCCGCTGCCACTGGAACTGGGCGATCTGCGGGTAGATGTGCAATGGTTCGCCTGCGTGCGCAATACCGAACTGGGCAAGATCGAGGAACTGGGGGATGATCTGCGTGCCCAGCAAGGACAGCAGTCATTCGCAACACTGGCATCCTATATGGCCGTAAACAGCGTCATGGTGGTAGGCAATCCGTCGACCTGGAAAAACCCGCTGGTCCGCGTCCATTCGAGCTGCCTGACGGGGGATGTCTTCGGATCGCAGCGCTGCGAATGCGGCCCCCAGATGCAGACCGCCCTGGAGCGCATCAAGAACGATGACGAAGGCGGCATGCTGGTGTACATGGCCGGCCACGAAGGAAGGGGCATCGGACTCTGGGCCAAGGCCGCAACCTATCTCCTGCAGGATGCCGGAGAAGATACCTACGAAGCGAATCGTTCCCTCGGCCTGCCCGATGACTCCCGCGACTTTAGCGACGCGGCGTCATTGCTGAAGTATTTCCTTGGCGGCAAGCCCTTTCGCCTGCTGACCAATAACCCGAAGAAAGTGAATGATCTTGGCACGTTCGGCGTAAGCGGTATTACGCGCGTGAAGCACGTATCTGGCGTCACCGCGAGCAACCGCCGCTACCTCAGCGCCAAGCAGGACTGGGGCCATGAAATTTCGAAAGAAGACCTGGGCGACTAACGGCTGATCTACTGTCGCCACAGCCGGAGATTAAGCGGTTTTTCCCCTGCGTTGCTTCGGATGGGGTTGATATCGATGCCTCCCCGGCGCTGATAGCGTGCCTGCACACTTAACTCGTCGCAGCCGCAGCGGCTCATGAGATCGACAAACATGCGTTCGATACAGGCCTCATGGAAATCGTTGTGCTCTCGAAACGACACCACATACTGAAGCAGTCCGATGCGGTCGATCTTCGGACCCCGGTAGCTGATCTGCAGGCTGCCAATATCCGGCTGTGCCGTTACCGGGCACAGGCTGCGCAGCAGGTGCGTGTGCAAGTCCTCGCGCACTATTTCTGAATCCTCCGCGCGCAGCAGTGAGGCATTCACGTCCCAGTCGGAACAGCTGGCATCCAGGTCGTCCAAGCAGGTCCCTGCGAGGCGCGCCGCGCTCCGGGATTCTGTGTCCGATACGGGCAGGACCGTCACGTTTATCGGGGCACCGGCGCAGGTTGCCAGATCACGCTCTATGCACTCTGCAGCCGCGCTTACACTGTCGAATGGACTCATGGCAAACGAGCCGAGGTAGAGCTTCAGTGACTTGGACTCGATGATGTTGGGGGATTCGGCCGGCACCCGAATCTCGGCTGTGGCGACCCTGGGCTGTCCGTTTGGACTCAGCCAGGTAAGATCCCACGCGTTCCAGATATCGACCCCCGAGAACGGCAGCGTGTCGCCGAGGGCAAGGTTGGCCCGGCTGTCGGCACGAGGGATGGGGCACAGTACCTCCGGCGCGTATGTGTGCGGATAGTCGGTTTCCCGACCCAGCGGTAAGATCGTTTCATTCACGGGCGTTATTTTGCAGCATAAGTGGCGGCGATTGTCCGTTTCTTGTGTAAAATACTCGCCCTTTTTGGCGCTATGCCTGCCCAGAGTATTTCATGAGTCCTGCAAACGATATCCATGGCACCGAACGCGGCTTCATCATCCCGATTGGTGGCGCCGAAGAAAAACTGAATAACCCTGAAATCCTGGATCGTTTCGTGGACCTGTGTGGCGGCAAGGATTCTCGTATCGGCATTATCCCCACCGCCTCTGAGCTGGAGGATACGGGCCGCAATTACGAGAAACTGTTCCGCAAACTTGGCGTCAAGCATGCGAAGGTGCTGCATTTCGTGACGCGTGAGGACTGCCAGTCCGATGAAGATCTGAGCTATATCGACAATAGCGACGGCGTCTTCATGACGGGCGGCAACCAGCTGCGCCTCTCGACGACGATCGGTGGTACCGCCATCGCGCGAGCGATTCGTCGTCGCAACGCCGAAGGTATGCATGTGGCCGGTACTTCCGCAGGCGCTGCTTTCATGCCGGAGCACATGATCGCGGGTGGCAAGGAGGGCAGTACACCGAGTCCCGACATGGTCAATATGGCGCCCGGTCTCGGACTGACCAACTCATTTATCATCGACCAGCACTTCAGCCAGCGGGATCGTCTCGGGCGCCTGCTAACGGCACTGGCCTACAACCCGTTTGCCGTCGGCCTGGGTCTCGATGAAGACACCGCGGCGTTTATCAAGCCGGGCGACGAGCTGGAAGTGGTCGGCAGTGGCGGTATTACGCTGATAGACCCGATCGATCTGAAGTATTCTTCTATGGACAGGGCCCGCCGTGGCGAGCCTGTGAGCCTGATCGGCATCAAGCTGCACATCCTGGTTGCAGGTGGGCGCTTCGAAATTGCGTCTCGTGACGCATTTGCCGAATAACCTCAACAAGAACAGGCAAGCGCTATGAGAATTGAGAGTACCAATGTCTACGTCGGGCCCAATGTATTCGCTCGATTTCCCGTTATTCGCCATGTGCTGGATCTTGGCAATCTGGAACACTGGCCGACGGTAAGGCTGGGCGAGGATTTTATCGGTCCAATGCTTGAGCAATTGCCGGGTCTGCACGAGCATGGCTGTTCATACAAGGAGCCCGGCGGCTTTGTCCGGCGCATGCGCGAGGGCGAGGGCACCTGGCTGGGACATGTCATGGAGCATGTCGCCATTGAGCTGCAGGTCGTTGCTGGTTCCGACGTGACGTTCGGTCGCACGCGTTCTATCGATGGCCGTCCCGGTTTCTATAACATGGTCTTCCAGTTCAAAGACGCTGATGTCGGAAAACAGGCCAGCAAGCTGGCGCTGGAATTCATTGGCAGCCTGCTGCCCGATGAACTCAAATTCGAAGGCTCACCGGACGCTGAGTGGGACTTCGCGTACGAGCGCGATCGTTTCATTCGATATGCGCAGCGCAGGGAATTCGGACCGAGTACTGCCTCCCTTGTGCGAGCTGCTGAGGCACGCAACATTCCGTGGCTGCGGTTGAACCGCTACAGCCTGGTGCAGTTCGGGCACGGTCGCTACCAGCAGCGCATCCAGGCAACGACGACCAGCCGCACCAGCAATATCGCGGTAGAGCTGGCCTCCGATAAGGAAGAAACGAATGAAATCCTGCGGGACCTGGGTCTGCCTGTGCCCAAGCAGATTCTCGTTCGGACGTCACCCGACGCTGTACGTGCAGCAGAACGCATCGGCTATCCGGTCGTTATCAAGCCGCTGGCGGGCAATCACGGACGCGGTGTCGCTATCAATCTGCGTACACCGGAAGAGGTTGAGGTCGGTTTCGAGAAAGCGATCGAGCACGGCGCCACGATTGTCGTTGAGAGCTACATCGAAGGCTATGATCACCGGCTGCTCGTCGTGAACGGAGAACTTGTTGCCGCGGCAAAACGCGTGCCCGGGCACGTGATCGGCGACGGCAAACACACGATTGAAGAACTCGTCAATATCGTTAACGAGGATCCGCGTCGCGGTGTCGGGCATGAGAAAGTCCTCACGCGTCTCGAGTTCGATCACCAGGCCGAACGCCTGCTGGAAAAGCTCGGCTATAACCGGACCACCGTGCCGCCGAAAGATGAGGTCGTGTACCTCCGCTCCACGGCGAACCTGTCAACGGGCGGTACGGCGATTGATGTCACGGACATTATTCACCCTGACAACCGCGAAATGGCAATTCGCGCCATCAAGGCGATCGACCTCGATATTGGCGGCGTCGATTTCCTGACGAAAGATATTACCGAGTCGTATCGCGACGCGGGCGGTGGAATTTGCGAAGTCAACGCCGGCCCTGGTTTCCGGATGCACGTGGCGCCAAGTGAAGGCACGCCGCGTGACGTTGCCGGACCCGTGGTCGACATGCTGTTTCCACCCGATACGCCAAGCCGGATTCCGATCGCAGCTGTGACCGGCACCAACGGCAAGACGACAACCTCTCGCATGCTGGCACACATTCTCAAGATGGCCGGTCGTACGGTCGGCCTGACCTCGACAGATGGTGTGTATATTGACGGCAAGCTGTCAGTACCCGGCGATATGACCGGACCAGTGTCCGCACAGATGATCCTGCGCGATCCGTCGGTTGATGCCGCGGTCATGGAAACCGCTCGTGGCGGCATGCTGCGCAGCGGTCTCGGTTTCCACGAATGTAACGTGGCCTGCTGCATTAACGTGACGGCTGATCATCTTGGGCTGCGTGGCATCGATACGCTGGAGCAGCTCGCCGAAGTGAAGCGCGTGCCGATCGAAATTGCGACAGACGCAGCTGTGCTGAACGCCGATGATCCCCTGTGCCTGCAAATGGCCGACTACACCGACGCCGAGAAGCTCAGCTATGTGACCATGAACCCGGCCCACCCGCTTGTGAAGCGTCATATCCAGGCAGGTGGCCAGGCTTTTGTGCTTGAGCAGGGCATGAACGGGCACCTGATCACGATCTACGACAAGGAAACACACACGCCGCTCGTGTGGACGCACCTGATTCCTGCCACGATCGAAGGGCGTGCGCTGCACAACGTGCAGAACGCGATGTTCGCGGCGGCGCTGGCCTACAACATGCATATCAGCCTCGAAGATATTCGCCACGGCCTGCGGACCTTCGATTCGACATTCTTCCAGGCGCCGGGGCGCATGAATATCTACGACGAGCACCCGTTCCGTGTCATCCTAGACTACGCACACAATCCTGCGGCCGTGAAGGCGATGTGCGGCCTCGTCGATCGCTTTGAAACGGAAGGCAAGCGCATCATTGTCCTGTCGGCACCGGGTGACCGACGTGACGAAGACATCCGAGAGATCGCGGCAATCGCGTCCGGGCATTTCGATTACTTCATCTGCCGCCGCGATGACAATACGCGCGGTCGTGATGAGGACGAAGTCGCCGTCATGCTTAAGAATCGCCTCCTTGAGGAAGGTATTTCGCCGGACCGGATCGAGGTCGTTCCCGATGAGCAGGAAGCCAATGCCCGTGCGCTTGAGATGGCCGAGCCTGACGACCTGATTCTCATACTGGGTGACAACATCAAACGTACCTGGAAGCAGATCATCTACTTCAACTCCGGATCCCGCGTCGACAATGGTGGCAAACAGGCGGCGGCTTCGATGGACCTGCCTGAATTTGCAGGATTCGAGCTCGCCGATGATCTCGAGATTATCAGCGACGAACGCGGCGTGCGCATTGCACGAGAAGAAGGCGACTAGCCTGCACTTATGGAGTTTCTTGACGCGCGCAGACTCACCGGGCCGAGCCTGATCTTCGACGGGCCCGCCTGCATCCTGGACGTTGCATGCACACCGGAAGAAGCCGACAGGCTGGTGCCTGTGTGGGCTGACAATGTCGGACGCATGCTCGAGGCCCTCGACTGGCCGTCCGCAGAGTTCGCTTTCGTGAAATTACAGGGCGGCGTCAGTATGGCGTTCACCGCCCCGATCGACCAGCTGTATGCCGGGTCGGAAATTAACGAATGGGCCTGGGCTGCGAGCGCATTCGAACTGGGCGTTATCGTCGACGAGCCGGACTTCGACGAATCGCTCGAGGCGCTGCGCAAATCATCTTCAGAGGAAGCCAATGTCGAGCTGATGTGGCTCATCGATGAGGCCGCGGCTCGTGGCAAGACACTTTTGTGGGACGACGATTTCGTATCCCTTGGACTCGGGCGGGGCTCAGAAACCTGGAAGGTGAGGGAAATTCCCGATGCCCCTGACTGGGATCGCTATCACGACGTGCCGGTCGGTGTCGTAACAGGCACCAACGGCAAGACGACGACCGTCCGATTTGCGACGCACATTCTCCGCCGATCTGATCGCAACGTTGGGCTGAGTTCCACAGACTGGATATCCGTCAACGACCGCGTGATCGATCGTGGCGACTGGTCCGGCCCTGGCGGTGCGCGCAATGTGCTGCGCGAACAGGAGGTCGACGTAGCCATCCTGGAAACGGCGCGCGGCGGTCTGCTGCGCAGAGGAATGGGCGTCGAACGTGCGGACGCTGCGCTGATCACAAACATCACTGAGGACCATTTGGGCGACTTTGGTTCCCGGAGCCTGGACGAGTTGCTGGCGATCAAGTGGATCGTCAGTCGGGTAGTTCGCTCACAAGGCGACCTGATCTTAAATGCCGAGGATCCGCTCCTCGTCGCGAAATCAAAAGACTACGATGGCGAGCTCGTATGGTTCAGTCTGGACCCTGAGAGCAGTGTCGTTCGCGCGCACATCGAAGCGGGTGGTCGGGCATTTTTGCTCGACGGTGACCAACTGCTGAAGGTCGAGGGCGGCCAGCGCGAGTTGATCTGCCGCAGCAGCGAAATTCCTATTGCGCTCGGTGGTGCTGCAAGGCACAACGTTGCTAATGCGCTGTCGGCTGCCGCATTGACCTCAAGTCTTGGTGCCACTCTCGCTGAGATTGCCGCAGGGCTCACCACCATGGTCCAGGACGACAATCCCGGCCGCTGCAATATCTACGATCTCAACGGCATCAAGATCCTCATCGACTTCGCTCATAACCCGGCGGCCATGGCCGCGCTGTTCGATATGGCCAGTGCGATTCCGGCCAAACGTCGTGTGCTGTGTTTCGGTCAGGCCGGCGATCGTACGGACGAACTCATACGCGAACTCGCGCGGGATGCCTGGGAGATCGGTCTGGACCGTGTCGAGGTGTCGGAACTGGCGGACTACCATCGCGGCCGCGAGCACGGCGATGTATTCGGCATTATTCGCGACGAATTGCTGAAACAGGGCGCCGACGACGCGCAGATCGTGCACAACGAACTGGAGTTGGAGTCACTGCAGGATGCAATCGACTGGGCGCAGCCGGGGGATCTCGTGATCATGCTCGCGCTCGGTGGCGCCGCACCCGTGCAGGCCCGCCTCAAGGAATTGGGCGCTCAATAAAATCGATAATGGCGTCGGCAATTTCCCGGGTTTTCGCTGGTGACAGGATGTCGCCCGCCAGCACATGATGGCTCGGATCGCCAGGATCCCGAATCTCGATCGCCTTTTTCATCGGTGAGCCAGTTGCCTCGAAGATCTCGAGCGCGGCGTCCGGGGAGATGACCTTGTCATCCGGCGAATAGAACATCAGGAGGCGCTGGGAAATGTCGGCGGGCAGAATCCGGTTGGCCCTGTCCACCAGGCGCATCATTTCCACGGCAGCCGCCATCGGGTAGCAATTCGACCAGTACTGATCCTGCAGGTCATTCGTTGGGGTCCAGCAGCGGGTGTCACCGGCCACGAGCTGCGCGATCAAGGGTCCCGCCGGACGCGTCAGCCATTTCGCCTTGGGATCGCGCGGTGCGAAATTTGGCGAGATCATTACCAGGGTGTCGATGTGACTGGCAAAATCCTGATCAAGCAGTGCCGCTGTCAGGGTCGCACCCGTACTGGTGCCGATCACGATGATTCGTTCGCCGAGTTCGGCGGCTGTCGAAAATGCCTTCTGTGCGTCGTTCAGCCAGTGCTCGGCGCGCACGCCGGCCAAAGGGTTTTCTGCAAGGCCGTGACCGCTCAGTCTCACCTCGACCAGGTTGGCGCCGAGTTGCTGCGCGACGGTCTCAGCGAGCGGGGCAGTCTCCTGTCGGCTTGCGGAGAAGCCATGCAGGGCAACAACGACCCAGCGGGCATTGCCGGGATCGACCGTGCGCAACACCCGTTCCTCCGTGCCGGCAATAGCGGGCGAGGCAGGCAATGCAGGGAGCTGTGCTCCCGCGGCGTACTCGAGGCGCGCCGGTGTGAGCAACCAGAGCGCTGCGCCGAGCAGCACCAGTGCTGCAATAGCAAACCGCGACTTACTCAAGGCTCAGGATTCTATTCCAGTGCTTCTTTTCGACCGGCATGATCGATAGTCGATTACCACGGCGCGTGAGAATCATGTCCTCAAGACGCCGATCGGCCTTGATCTCGGTTAGCGTGATATTGCGCCGGAGCTTGCGCACGAACTCGACATCAACCAGCACCCACCGCGGTTCTTTCTTCGTGCTTTTCGGGTCGTAGTAGTTGGACTTCCTGTCGAACTGGAGCGGATCGGGGTAGGGCTCGCTCGCTACCTTCATGATGCCGACGATGCCAGGTTCCTTGCAGTTCGAATGGTAGAAGAAGATCTCATCTCCGATCACCATATCGTCACGCATCATGTTGCGTGCCTGGTAGTTGCGAATGCTATCCCACATTTCACGGCCATCGCGCTCCAGGTCGTCGATGCTGTAAACGTCGGGCTCCGACTTCATTAGCCAATATGCCATTTCGTAATCTACGGATTGTTCAGTGGTTGGGATGGCGCGCAGTTTAGCACGCTCAAGAGGCGCGATTTGCGCCGTTTCGCGTGGTACGATTGCGCCTCGCGCAACCGTACGCGACCCCGGGAGGATAAGAACAAATGGCAAATATGCTGGCCAATATTTTTGGCTCATCGCCGGTACGGCCCCTCGAGAAACACATTGACGTGGCTTTTCGCTGTGCCAAGAAATTGCGGCCGTTTGTAGCGGCGGTTATCGAGAAAGATCACAAGCGCATGGCCGAGATTCGCGGCCAGATCGAGGCGCTGGAGCATGAGGCGGATAACATGAAGAAGGAAATTCGGCTGCACATGCCGAAGAGCCTGTTCATGCCTGTACCCCGAGAAGATCTTCTGGAGCTGCTGCTCGTTCAGGACAAGATTGCGAATCGCGTCAAGGATGTGTCCGGCGTCATCATGGGGCGCAAGATGTCGATCCCCGAGCCGATCGCCGATATGTTCCTTGAGTTTGTAGACAGCAACATCGACGCAGCAAAACAGGCACGTAAGAGTGTGCGCGAGCTGGACGAGCTGTTCACGGTAGGTTTCAAGGGCGCCGAAGTAGACCTCGTCTCAGAGCTTATTGAAGAGCTGGACCAGATCGAAACCAAGACCGATGAACAGCAAACCATGCTTCGCTCTACGTTGTTCGAGATCGAAAAGACACTGGATCCGATCGATGCGATGTTTCTTTACGAGGTCATCGCGCTGACCGGCGAAATAGCGGATATGGCTGAACGAGTTGGCCGTCGTCTCGAACTGCTGCTGTCTCACTAACAAGAAATAATAAATCGGGAATAGCTGTTTTCCCGGGGGACTTACCATGGATGCACAACTCGTCTATATCGGCTTGGCCGCAGCTTTTGGCCTGTTCATGGCCTGGGGAATCGGTGCGAACGACGTTGCGAACGCGATGGCTACATCGGTCGGTTCCAAAGCGCTGACGATCAAACAGGCGATCCTGGTTGCCGCAATTTTCGAATTCGCAGGTGCCGTACTGGCTGGTGGCGAAGTCACGTCGACTATCCGAAAGGGCATTGTGGACGCCGACCTGCTGATTGGCATGGACGACGGCCCGCGATTGCTGATTTACGGCATGCTCGCCGCGCTGCTGGCGGCAGGCACCTGGCTGCTGATCGCATCCAAGAACGGTTGGCCAGTCTCGACCACGCACTCGATTGTCGGCGCCATTGTAGGTTTTGCCGCTGTCGGCATCGGTGTCGATGCTGTGCAATGGGGCAAAGTTGGCACAATCGTCATGAGCTGGGTCGTGTCGCCGCTTACCGCTGGTTTTATCGCATACCTTATTTATCGCAGCGTGCAGTGGCTGATCCTCAGCCAGGATGACCCTCTCGCAAAAGCGAAGCGATATGTGCCGGTCTATATTTTCCTGGCCGCGTTCACGATTACCCTGGTCACGATTCTCAAGGGACTTAGTCACGTTGGCCTGACGATCAGCCTGCGTGACAGTTACATTCTTGCGATAGCGATAGCGGCAGGCATTGCCCTGCTGGGTTCGTTTTTTATCAGTCGTATCGAGGCCGATCCGAAGGCCGAGAAGAAACAGCACTTCGTCACCGTCGAGCGGGTCTTTGGAATCCTGATGGTCGTCACGGCTTGTGGCATGGCGTTCGCACACGGCTCAAACGATGTTGCCAACGCAATCGGCCCGTTGGCCGCTGTTGTGAGCATCGCTCATACGGGTGAAATTGGTGCGAAGTCCGCACTGCCGCTCTGGGTGCTGGCGCTTGGCGGTGGTGGTATCGTCATCGGCCTTGCGACGTTTGGCCGTCACGTTATCGCAACGGTCGGCAAGAAAATTACGCAGCTTACGCCGAGCCGCGGCTTTGCGGCGGAACTGGCAGCGGCAACGACTATCGTGATCGCTTCGGGCACCGGCATGCCGATCTCAACGACGCACACACTTGTTGGCGCGGTGCTGGGTGTGGGCATGGCTCGTGGTATCGAGGCAATTGATTTGCGCGTTGTTGCGCGGATCATGGTCTCATGGGTGGTCACGATTCCGGCCGGAGCTTTCCTTGCGATTATCTTCTTCTTCCTGTTCAAGACAGTACTACCTTAGGGGAATCCAGATGCGCTCAATGCTGGTCGCCATTTGCGCGATACTTATCTCGACCCAGGGAGTGGCCCAGGTCACTGAAGCGCCAATTATTCGCTATGACTCGCGGATACATCCCACATTGGGGCCGGCAGGCATGGTGGCCTCCCAGAACTACCTGTCGTCGGCTGTCGGTGCGGAAATCCTCGAGGCAGGTGGCAACGCCGTTGATGCTGCCGTCGCCGTCGGGTTTTCTCTGGCTGTCACCTTGCCGCGGGCAGGTAACCTCGGTGGTGGCGGGTTCATGCTGATCCATCACGCTGAGTCTGGCACCGATATCGCTATCGACTATCGGGAAATGGCGCCAATCGGCGCAACGCGCGATATGTACCTGGATGAAAACGGCGACGTCGACAACGACAGAGCACAGTTTTCGCACCTGTCGGCAGGCGTTCCGGGAACAGTGGCAGGGCTTTACAAGGCACACAGCGCGTTCGGTCGCCTGCCCTGGAAGCGCCTCCTGCAGCCAGCAATCCAGCAGGCCCGCGAAGGCGTCACCATGACCTATGACCTGGCCGGATTGCTGCGGGCGCGACGCGA
>Ga0316195_10001060_pt1 | contig 11967 bp, 7 predicted proteins | sample Phised1_MG_FD_204937 | JGI IMG/M metagenome (GOLD analysis project Ga0316195, IMG submission 204937) | Coastal sediment microbial communities from Maine, United States - Phippsburg sediment 1 | ecosystem: Environmental > Aquatic > Marine > Coastal > Sediment | place: USA: Maine | collected... | reverse complement strand
TTTTCAGTTATTGATCTATATTTACTATCCTGATAATCTGTGTTCATCTGTGTCCGCATTAGAAATTTTTGAGGAACCAAGTTAGGCCAATAAATCGTCCAGGACGCCTTCGATTTCGGCAAAAATCTGTTTGCCGGTGAAGTGGTTGATCTGCGCTGCCCCACTCGGACAGTGACCCGCGCAGCTTCCGCATCCCTTGCAGAGTGCCTCGTTTATCACCGACACCCTTCTCCGGCCATCAAATTCAATGGCCGAGTATGGACAAAGATCAATGCAGGCTTGACATCCAGCGCAAATGTCTGGATCTATCCAGGAAATGGTGGAAGGAATTTCCACCTTGCCCCTGGTAGCCAGGGCTAGCGCCTGGCCTGCTGCCCCAGCTGCGTGAGAGACCGCATCAGGAATGTCTTTAGGACCCTGGCAGGCTCCGGCCAGAAACACCCCGTCAGTGGCTGTGGACACAGGCCCCAATTTGGGATGTTCCTCTAGGAAAAACCCGTCTCCTCCCTGGCTAATTCCAAAGACTCTGGCCACATCGGCAGCGTCGTCTGCAGGCTCCATGGCAGTGCAGAGGATCACCATATCCAGGGGTACCCGAAGCCGTTTGCCCATCAAAGTGTCTTCCGTGATGACGATAAGTTTGTTTTCCTCTTCAGGCTTGAGGGCTTGGTCTGTAACCTCGGCGGGTCTACCTCTCAAGAAAATAATCCCCTCTTCTTGAAGCCTACGGTAGAATTCCTCGTAGCCTTTACCAAAGCACCGCATGTCAATGTAGAAGTTGTAGACTTGGGTGTCATGCCCAGCCTTTTCTTTGATGAGGTGGCCATATTTGAGGGCGTACATGCAGCAGACTCTGGAGCAGTACTCATGGTAGTTCACATCACGACTGCCTACACAGTGAATGATGCCAACGCTTTCCGGTACCTTGCCGTTCTTCATCAGGATCTGCCCACCTGTGGGTCCAACCGCGTTGTTTAACCGCTCAAACTCCAAGCCGGTGTAAACCTCATCAAATTCTCCGTAACCGTATGGCTTCATTGGAGTGGGGTCCAGGGTTTGGAAGCCCGTGGCCATGACGATGCTACCCACCTTTATCTCGACCTCTTCCTCAATCATGTGGTGCTCAACCGCATCTCTTTCACAGGCCCTAACACACTCCATGCACTCACAGCAGATCCCACAATTAATGCAGCGGCTCGCCTCCCGCTGTGCTTCATCCTCGCTGAATCCCAGGGCTACCTCGTCAAAGGAAGAAGCGCTTTCCTGAGGATCCCGATGAGCCAGATGAGCCCTGGACTCTGGGAGAGCATCTTCAGGAATCTCCTGCCAGTCCTGCCCCGGTGGCTCCTTGGCCACCAACTCTTCAGCAAAGAGGTCGAGATCTTCCCCGTTAATGTAGCGATGCATGGCTTCCGCCGCTTTATGACCTGCAGCCACCGCCTCTATTACCGTTGCCGGACCGCTCACCGCGTCGCCGGCACCAAAGACATCAGGGATAGCGGTTTGCATGGTGTTTGGACTTACCACTAATGTGTTCCGGCGGGTGATCTCGAGATCGGTGTGATCCACGGTCCAATCTACCTCGGGCTGCTGGCCAATAGCCGGGATGACCGCGTCGCAATCTATGATGAACTCCGAGCCTTCCACCGGCACCGGCCTACGCCTGCCGCTTTCATCCGGTGGCCCTAGTTCGGTTCGGATACACTCAAATCCGGTAACCCTGCCCTTTTCTCCCACAATTCGTACAGGTGCTGTGAGATAGTGGATCTTCACTCCCTCGGACAAAGCACCCTCAATCTCTTCTGGGTAGGCGGGCATCTCCTCGCGGCTTCGCCGATAGACAATGTCCACTTGCTCACAGTCGAGTCGTAACGCCCCTCTGGCAGCATCAATGGCCACGTTGCCACCGCCAACAACGACTACCCGGCTACCCGGCTTTTGCCGATCGCCTAGATTAACCTCCCGAAGGAAATCCACTGCATCCAGGACGTCCTCGAAATCTTCCTCGCCACTTATGCCCAGCTTCAAACTTCGGTGGGCACCGATGCCCAGGAAAATAGCTTTGTAACCTTGTTCCCTCAAGTCATCCAGAGTGAAATCGAATCCTAGTCTCTTGTCGGTCTGAGTTTCGATGCCCAACCTGAGAATGTTCTGGATTTCTCGGTCCAAAATCTCTGGAGGCAGCCTGTAGTCGGGAATGCCCACGCGCAGCATGCCGCCCAACACCGGGAGCGCTTCAAAAATGGTGACCTGATAACCCTTGAGCCGCAGATCGTAGGCCACCGTCAATCCCGCTGGGCCCGAACCCACCACCGCCACTCTTTCCTGCTTTTCCTCGATTTCAGGCAAGGGCAGCTCTTCCAGATCTACCTGGTCAGCGGCAAACCGCTTCAAGTCCCTTATGGCAATGGCCTCATCCATCTCCGCCCTACGACACTGGAACTCGCAAGGGTGAGGACAGACACGGCCCAGAACCCCTGGCAGGGGCAAACGCTCCATGATGAGTTGGACCGCTTCTTTATACTTCCCCTGCTTAATTAGCTGGACATAGCCTTGCACGTTTATGCCCGCTGGACAGGTAATGGTGCAGGGTGCTCGATCTTTTTTCTCAATGCAGAAGGTTATAGGTACTGCTTGGGGGAAGAAGCGATAAATGGCCTGGCGCTCGCTGAGGTATTCATCAAACTCGTTGGGTACCGACACCGGGCAGACCTCAGTACACTGACCGCAGCCAGTACACTGATCCTCCCGGACATAGCGCGCTTTGCGTCTGATTTTGACAGTGAAATTACCCACATAGCCGTTTACCTCAGCCACCTCACTATAGGAAAAAAGATGAATATTGGGCTCTTGCGCCACTGCCACCGTTTTCGGTGTTGAAATACAGGCGGCGCAGTCCAGGGTGGGAAAGGTCTTGTCAAACTTCATCATGTGCCCGCCAATTGACGGGTTTCTCTCCACCAAATAGACCTGGTGGCCGGACTTGGCAATGTCCAGTGAAGCCTGGATTCCGGCGATGCCAGCTCCTACCACCAAAACATCCGGGTGCACACCCACTTCCCGGGTCGCCAGACTCTGATGATGACTGACCCGACTTACTGCTGCTGCCACTAGGGTTTTAGCCTTACTGGTAGCCTCAGCCTCGTCCTCGATGACCCAGGAGCAGTGTTCACGAATGCAAGCCATTTGGAAAAGGTAAGGGTTGATACCTGCCCGCTGGCAGGCACCCTGGAAGGTCTTTTCGTGTAGCCTAGGGGAACAGGAGGCCACCACCACCCGGTTGAGCCCCATATCCCTAATGTCGTCCTGGATCATCTCCTGCCCGGGATCTGAGCACATAAACTTGTAATCCCTGGCCGTCACCACATCCTTTAGACCCTTGGCGAATTCTACCACTTCCTCAGGGTCAACCTTGCCAGCAATGTTGCTTCCACAATGACAAATATAGACTCCAATTTTCGCCGCCATAGTTTAACCTCGCAGATAGATGATTTCGCCTGGCACTGATTGAATAAGAAACCACCAGCCGCTCACGTTTAACAACCGATACATTGTTCCAGCACCTGTAGAAGTTCCTCGGTCTCCGGAGGCTTTTCGATATAGGCTGCCGGCTCAGGCACCTTTTGTCCCCGATAGGTGTTGAGCACCTGTTGGGAATGAAAAAAGGTCTTTTTGGCGATGGCCGAGAGCATTATCACTGGGATGTCTTTGAGCTCGTCATCTGTTTTCAGCTCTCGGTACATTTGGATGCCTCCCTCCCGAGGCATCATCACATCCAAAATAATGGCCGCCGGCTTTTTCTCCCGGGCCTTCTGGATGCCCTCCTCACCGTTGACCGCGATGATTGGTCGGTACCCACTTGTCTCCAGAAGTGTGGTAATGAACGTCCGCATATCCAGTTCATCATCCACCACGAGAATTCTTTTTTTCTTCATGATATTCCTCCTCCTAACTGGAATCTTTTATGTTCTTCGAGTAGCCCGTCATTGCAACCACACCAGGTGAGGTGAATATGCTCGCGGTTTGAATTTCCGCTTCCAATCCATTCTTCTAGGTCAGCCCGGTAGCTTGAAGGCAAGCTCGGGGTTGCGGATGGCCATCACATGACAGTGCGCCCTCCGCGCCACATTCTCCACCGTGCTGCCAAAGGTTTGCTTGTCCAGTTCAGAGCTGCCCGAAGCTCCCATGACAATGAAATCCACCTTGTTATGCCTGGCGTAGCGGACAATCTCCACAAAAGGAACGCCGACCCGTGCCGTAAAGGTTACCTCCTTGCACTCTTCTAACCTGTCCCCATATCGAGCCTTGAGGTCAGCTTCTGCCTTGGCGACAAGCTCGTCATCTGCTATGGCTTCTTCCTCATCCTCTTCCACATATTCGTTCACCACATGGCGCATATACTTGTAACTGGAGTGCAGCACGTGAAGAAAATGAAGCTTGGCACCGTAGCGCTGGCAGAAATCCACGGCATGATGGAATGCCATCTCCGCCTCCTCGGAAAAATCGCTGCAATATAGGATGTTGCTGTACTTAACCATAGCTTCCTCCTCTCCCATTAGGCCCCTGTCGAAGGCGATCCGGAGTTCGCGCCCTCTCCTGGGTGAGATTCACTAACATTTTCCCGTTTTTCGGCTGGCCCGGAAGGTAGCAGGAGGCGAAATACCGAGCCTTTATTCGGCACAGATTCAACCTCCATGCGTCCTTGATGTTCTCGGGCTATTTTCTGGACGTTCATCAAGCCTAGTCCTGTTCCATCAGCACCTTTGGTGCTGAAAAAATTGGTAAAAATTTTTTCTTTGTCGCTCTCCTCAATGCCGCAACCGTTATCTTCAACCTCCACACAAATTGCCCAGTCCGGGTGGCGGCAAGTGCGCACCACAACCTGCCCCTGTTCATGACCGCAGATTTCCGGCCAGCAGGCGTCAATGGCATTACTGAGCAGATTGACCAAACACTGATGAATACCGCTTACATCCATTGCCACCGGTTCCAGCCCCTCTGTGGCTTCCAGGCTCAGATTTACCTTGAACTCCCCTGCCCGCGCCTTCAAAAGCTCCACCACCTCCGCAGCCACCTCGTTAACTTGAGCCAACCGGTATTCAGGTCTGCGCTCCTTTGAGTAAGTGAGCAGATCCATGGCCAGGCTGGAGATCTTGGCAATGTTGCGCTGCACCATGTCCCAGCCATTTTGGAGATACTCCTGGTTGGACAACTCGAAGCCCTTGTTGACCACAAATATCCCGCCCTTCAGGCCACCGACTATATTCTTTATGGCATGGGCGATGGTGGCCGAGGTCTGGCCGATGGCAGCCAGCCGCTCTGACTGGACCAGCTGTCTTTCCAGCCGGCGAATGTCGCGCAAGTCCTGGAAAAAGGTAACACAGCCCATTACCTGACCTGCCTGCAGAAGGGTCGTACCAGTGAGGCGAATGGGAATTTCCTCTCCATCTCGGGTCCGGATCGTCGTATCTAGATAAGTGGTATCTTCTTTCATCGCAGACCTTGGTACGTGGCACCAGTTGGTGCGCCATTTTTCTACCACCTCAGACCCATAAAGATCTTCCAAACTGAGACGGTCAATAACCTGTTCCAGCTGATAGCCGGTCAGCCGCTGGGCGCTACTGTTGAAGATAACAATCTCTCCCTCTTTATTTCCGGCGACAATGCCATCCAGGGAATTGTTGATCAGGTTGGCCTGAAAATCGCTTATCCTCTGGATTTCGGCGGTAGCCTCCTGGACCTTTAGTTCCAGGTTCTCCGTGTAATCACGAAGCTGCCTTTTGAGAGAGATTTTTTCCTCGGCGCGTTTTAGAGAAATGAACAGAGCCTCGTCATGGATAGGCTTGGTAATGAAATCAGAAGCCTCCAACTGCAAGGAGCTGATGGCCAGTTCCATCTCACCGTGGCCTGTGATGATTATCACTTCTGAATCGGTCTCCATTGCCTTGATGCGACGCAGAACCTCGATGCCGTCTATGCCCGGCATCTTGATATCCGTAAGAACAAGCGGCGGCTGATAGCGTCTGAAGAGGTCCAGACCCTGCTCGCCATTCTCGGCAGTCCAAACCTCATAGCCGGCATCCTTAAGGGCAATTGACACGACCTTGCGGATACCCTCTTCGTCGTCAACCAAAAGGACGCGGCGCAGGTTAGTTTCAGCCACCGAGCACCTCCATTGGTCCCCGGGTCTCCTCCTCTACGGCAGGAAACCTGATCCTGAGAGTGCTCCCCTGCCCCTCCACGCTTTCCAGATCTATGTTGCCGTCGTAGTCCCGGACGATGCCAAAACTGATGGAGAGACCGAGCCCGGTTCCCTTTCCCACTGGTTTGGTGGTGAAGAAAGGTTCGAATATCTTTTCCTTCACCTCTTCGCTCATGCCCAACCCGGTATCGGATATGGTCACCACCACCTCATCGTTTTCTCGGAATGAGGAGATTTCCAAGACCTTTTCAACCCCTTTTCCCGCCAGTACTTCCTTTTCGTCCATGGCGTCTCGGGCATTCATAATGAGGTTAAGGAAGACCTGTTCTAATCGGTTGCTGTCTCCTCTAATGGGCGGGAGCTCTTCGTCCAGGTGCAGCTCTACCTTGACGCCATGCACCTCGAGCTGGCGGCCCAGGACAGTAAAGGTTCCACGAATGCAGTCGTTGAGCTGGACATTCATCTTGCGAATATCGGTCTTACGGCCAAATTGGCGGAGATGATTGATGATCAGGGAGGCACGATCCACCTGACTGTCCATCTCCGTAGCAAGTTCTCGTAGAATTTCAGGATCCACCGGTTCGTTCCGATCTATCTTTTTGGCTATAAAGCTGGCAGAGGTCTTGATCACGGAAAGCGGCTGATTCAACTCGTGGGCAACACCGGCAGACATCTCTCCCAAAGTGGCCATTTTACTCGCCTGGATGAGCTGCGCTTCGCTCTTTACCCGTTCGGTCACATCGGAGGTGGTGACAATCACCGTATCCTGGCCCAGGTCCTTTAAGCTGGAGTAACGGATGTTCACATGGATCGAGTCATTGTCTTTCGTGTGGTGCTTCACCTTGAAGACCGCACCCTCCTTATCCCAGGAGACTTTCCTGAGCCGGTCCCACTCTTGAGGATCGGCCAGATCAATAAAGTTTCCTCCCAGGACTTCGCTCCTTTCGTAGCCGTAAAAGTTTAAAGCCCGGTCGTTGGCGTCCTGGATCTCCAAGGTTTCTAAGTTCAAGACAAAGATGGGGTTGGGATCGCTGTTGAACAGGGTCCGGTACTTTTCTTCTGACCGTTTCAGTTCTTTTTCCAGCAGCCGCACCTGGGTGATGTCTGTCGACATCTCTATGGCGGCCACCACCTCGCCCTCTTCATTGAAGATGGGAGAAGTTGAAACCAGCATGTGAACGGGGGTGCCGTCCTTGCCCAGCGCCTCCTCCTCGCTGAAATGGGGCTGGCCGTCCTCAAAGGTATGATCGACACTGCACACTGGGCACTTTTCGTCCCTCCCTTTGTAGGCCTTGTAACAATATTCCCCAAGCTGATCACCAAAGCTCTCGGCGAAAACCCGATTCACCTGGACGATGCGAAAGTCGCGATCCTGAACGCTGATCTGGCAGGGCACCTCCTCGAAAAGAGTCTGGTATTCATCCTTGCTTTTCTGGTAGGCGTGGGCCTGGTCCCTGATATTTCTCCGCATCTCATCGAAGGAAAGGGCCAGATCTCCAATCTCATCTTGAGTGATGACTTGCACCTCCTGATCGTAGTTGCCACTGGCAATCTGTTTGGTCGCAGAGACCAGGCTTCGAATTGGCCGTTTGACAAAGTAGAAGATGCAGCCAGCTACAATAGCGGTCATCCCCAGAAAGATGAGGGTGGCAAAGAAGATGATCTTTTGCTTGGTGGTCAGAATTTCTTGATCCAAGGTTTCCAGAGAAAGACCGATGTCCAATACTCCAAGGACAACTTTCTCCTTTGCATGATAGTGGCATGCAGCCTGCCAACAGCTGGGCTCGTTATAGATGGGGTTAATCACCCCTAGCACCCGATAATTGGCCGGACTGAGGTAGGTACGGTTGCGCTCGCTCATGCTCAGCCGTTCAAGAGGTTGATCACGACGGTGGCAGGCGTAACAGGCCTCCGCCTGCAGGTCAACATAATTGCCGATGTCCTCCTTTTGGCTGGCAAACATGATGGCGCCATCTTTGTTAAATACGCGGATATTTTCAACTCCCGTCTGGGCGCCTATGGCCTCGATGATTTTGTGCAGGCTCTCTCGCTGATTCTTGAGCATGCTGTAATGGGTGCCACGTTTCACCGTGTCGCTAAATTGGTTGACATTTTGCACCATTCGTTCAAAAGCCTGCTTTTCCTGGAGTGAGACCAGGTAGAAAGTCAGAGCGAGCACCGCCACCAGAAAAATCAACCCCACTGCCAGCCCTAATTTAAAGCTGAGGCTTTGCCTCACGGTCTTGAAAAAGTCACGACCTGAACTGATGGTATCTGAGTTGGTCACTTGCGATACTCTCCACAGGTTAGTGCTCACCGCTTATGCCAGGGCCGTGCCATCTCACAATCAACCTGACATATGACTGTAATTACAATTAGTTAGTAGAGATGAGTGGGGGAGAATTGGCAGGAGAATCGGCGTGAAATTGCTGCAGGTGTGCAACATTACTATAATAACAAATCTATAAACACCTTTAATTAAAAGATAATTTCTCTGGTAGCTGCCGCTGCAACAATTTGCAACTTTTGTTGCAAAACATGCAACCTAAGGGCTTCGCCCCAATTGGAATAGTGGAATAATGGAAAACTGGAAGGATGGGTTAAGAGGCAGAAAAGTGATCAATGTGATCCTGTTACTGTTAAACAAGCCAATATTCCATTACTCCATGCCCATGGCAAAAGATGACAGCCACTAAAAGTCCATTAACTTCAATAGATTTTGAAATCCCGAGACGTTAAATTAGGGCGAGATGTTGTATTTTTTCATCTTGCGCCACAACGTGGTGCGGTCAATACCCAGTGCCTGGGCCACTTTTTGTCGATGCCACCGGTGTTTTTTCAACGTCGCCACTAGGACTTCTCTTTCCTGCTGAGCCCGTTCTTCTAAACCATGAATCCGGGAAATGGGATCCTCCGCCACCTGAACACTGGCGGCCTGGATATACATGGGCAAGTGTCTACGCTCGATCACTTCCCCCTGACAAAGCACACCGGCATGTTCAATGATATTCTCCAATTCCCGGATATTGCCGGGATAGTCGTAGTTGAGGAGTATCTCCATTGCATCTTCGGCAATCCGTGATACCGAAGCCCCTTTGGTTATGTTGTATTGTTTGAGAAAACTACTGATAAGCAGTGGCACATCACCGCGCCGCCTTCTTAAGGGCGGTAGTTCCAACCGCATCACATTGAGACGGTAGAAAAGGTCCTCGCGGAACCTTTTCTCTTTCACCAGGTTTTCCAAAATCTGGTTTGTAGCGGCAATGATCCGGACATCTACCCGGCACAGCTTGCGACCCCCCAAGGGATAGAACTCTTTGTCTTCTAGTACCCGCAGTAGTTTGGCCTGAAGGGAAAGGGGCAGGTCACCAATTTCATCCAGAAAAATACTGCCGCCCTCTGCCTCTTGGAAACGGCCAGGCTTGTCCCTATCTGCCCCGGTGAAAGCTCCCTTGATATAGCCAAACATCTCTGATTCCAGCAAGTTGTCAGGCAATGCCGCACAGTTGACCTTCACGAAAGGTTTATCTTTGCGCCGCGACGCATTGTGGATGATCTTGGCTACAAGGTCCTTGCCCGTACCGGTGGGGCCCTCGACGAGAACGTTGGCTTCGCTGTCAGCCACAATTGGGAGAATTTCGAAGAGTTGTTGCATCACTCCATCTTTGCCGATCATATCGGCGAAAGTATACTTGTTGCTGATAGCCCGGTTTAGCTTTTGGATCAAAGAGAGATCCTGGAAGGTCTCCAGACCGCCGATGATCTCTCCGGCTTCATTGCGCAGTGCCATGAAGCTGGCGCGGATGGGTAGCTTTCGACCATCACTGGTGAACAATTGCCGTTGGAGGTTGGACAGGCCTTTTCCGCTCTTGATGGATTCCGCCAGTCCGCAGGTCTCGCCCGGCAGGTTGCAGCCCGTGATCTTTTCGTGGTGCTGACCCAGAATTTCATGACGCTGGTAGCCGCTGATGGTCTCCGCCATGGAGTTGAATGAGGTGATGTGGCCGCCTCGATTTACAGTGAATACTCCAATGTCCAGGTTATCCAGAATGAGTTTGAGCCGATGCTCATCATATCGGATCCGATCCAATAGTTGATTGTAGACAGAGAAATCTTGGAAGACCTCTATGCAACCCGTGACCTGTCCTTCGCCACTTAGTAGGGGAGCGACCAGCTTGGTTATGCGGTGCAGGTTGCCTTCATGGTCGTAGATCTCCATATTAAAGGCTTGCGGTTCTCCCCCTAGCTCAGCTCCTTCGGGATACATGCACCTGCCATGACACAAGTCACTGAAAAAGATCTCGTGGCACTTTTTTCCAAGTACTTCTTCTTCACGGAAGCCAGTAAGCCGCTCCACCGTCTCATTAAAGGAGGTGATCTGCCGTTCCTTGTTAACAGTGAAGACACCGATGCCCAAGTCCTCCAGAAGCTGGCTGAATTGTTCGTGCAGGATGTTTGTGCTGTAGGGCGGTTTCTTTTTCACCATTGATTGGGAGCCCTTTTTCCTCTGAGGCGTCTGGTTCTACTTGAAACCTTGCCCGCCTCAATATTGGCAAAGAACACGAGGGACTAATGTTGCAACCTTCTGCAACAAATAATACCATAGTATTATAGTAAATCGAAATCATTAGCCAGCCGCTACTATTTTCTGAAGCCGACTAGCCCAAAAAACTTTGCACTTTAATGCACAATAATATAAACTACTGGTAGTTGACTTGGAAACGTTCACTTCCACCTTTAACTATTCTTATCGTGAATGATAGAGGGTTTCTCGTTCGTATTTTCACAGCTCGAGAGAAATGGTATCAATGTTTTTTTAAACACTTGAAACGGCTACAGGAGGCTCGTTATGTCGCTGCCAGAAAAAGTTAGTGTCACCGCGGTTGTTGACAACTACCTCGACGTTTTTGAACCCTCCACTCCCCTGGTTGAGCGCGCCGTGGTTGGCAAGCTGACAAAGCCGCTCTTGGCCGGTCACGGGCTTGCATATTTGGTGGACATCAGCCAGGGCGAAAGCACGTTCTGCTTGCTCATGGATACCGGCAATGCCTTTGAACCCTTGAAACACAACATTGAAGCTTTGGGACGAACCCCCACCGAGGTTGATGCCTTATTTCTAACTCATGGACACCCGGACCACTACGGAGGGCTTCTGGGTTTCTTGGAGTGGCGAGGAACACCTCTGCCCATCTACTGCCACCCTGATGTCTTCTGGCCCAAATACCTCATGACTCCGAGGGGTAAAGTAGGGCCTTGGAAACTGGAACGTGAGAAGATCGAGAAAACCGGCGCTCAGTTGACCTGTGCTACGGATGTTCAGCAATTGCAGGAAGGTGTCTTTCTTACCGGTGAAATTCCCCGCCGCACTGATTTTGAAGGTCCCATGCCTGGGGCCAAAATTATCAAAGACGGTGAAGATATGGACGATCCTCTCGTTGATGAGCAGGCCCTGGTGGTGAATTTAGGTGAGAAGGGGTTGGTAATTATTTCGGGTTGTTCTCATCCGGGAATCGTTAATACCATCCAATATGCCCAGGAGATTACTGGAAACTCTCGCGTATATGCTGTGATTGGCGGTCTGCACCTGGCTCAAGTGGGCGAGGAGGTCCTCACCCAGACTATCAACGGGATCAAGGATTGCGGAGCTCAACTAGCATTCACCGGCCATTGCACCGGCTTTCGTCCCCACATCCGCATGAGTCAGGAACTGGGTAGCACCTTTGCGATCAGCTGTGTGGGATCGACAGCTACCCTAGCAGCGTAAG
>Ga0316195_10001059_pt1 | contig 11980 bp, 10 predicted proteins | sample Phised1_MG_FD_204937 | JGI IMG/M metagenome (GOLD analysis project Ga0316195, IMG submission 204937) | Coastal sediment microbial communities from Maine, United States - Phippsburg sediment 1 | ecosystem: Environmental > Aquatic > Marine > Coastal > Sediment | place: USA: Maine | collected... | reverse complement strand
CCGGCGATGGCGCGGCCACGGGTGCGCTCTTGGGTGGTACTCGCTCTGGACTGCAGGCCGACCGCGACAAACAGAGAGTTTTCAAGCGCTGCCTGCGAGGCCGCGGGTACCGGGTTCTCAATTAATCTGATACTGTACGCATATACAGTATCAGATTAATTGAGAACCCATGTCAGTGCGTGCCCACAAAGGCCGCGGCGCGACTTCGGCGCCGGACGGCCGCTTCGAACAACGTCCCGTGGAATTCGATGCGGACGTCGCGCATGAGAAAGCGCAACAGGTGCCCGAAACCGTCGTGCGCGCGATGCCGGCCAGTCGCATTATCAGCACCAACAATTCGCCCGATATTCCCTTCGACCAGTCGATCAACCCTTACCAGGGCTGTGAACACGGTTGCGTTTATTGCTATGCGCGACCGAGCCACAGTTACCTCGACCTGTCGCCGGGACTCGATTTCGAGACCAGGGTTTTCTACAAGCCGAATGCTGCCGCCTTGCTGCTGGGCGAATGGGAGAAGAAGAACTACGAATGCAAGCCAATCACGATTGGCGCCAACACCGATCCGTACCAGCCCGCTGAGAAAACCCTCGAGATTACCCGCCAGTTGCTCGAGCAATTTCTGGAGTACCGGCACCCGGTTAACATTATTACGAAGAGCAACCTGATCACCCGCGATATCGACCTGCTGGCTGAGCTGGCTGAGCGCAATCTTTGTTCTGTCGCCATTAGTGTGCCGACCATGGACGATCAGCTTAAGCGCGTGATGGAACCGCGGGTGCCATCGGCGGGCGCCAGGCTGAAGGCGATATCACGGCTGGCCGAATACGACATTCCAACCAGTGTGCTTGTCGCACCGGTCATTCCGGCCATCAACGACCACGAAATCGAATCAATACTGGAAGCGGTCGCAGGCGCCGGCGCCGGCCAGGCACATTATGTTTTCCTGCGCCTGCCACATGAACTGCTCGACATATTTACAGAGTGGCTCGACACGCATTTTCCCGACCGCAAGGATCGCGTCCTCAGCCTGGTAAGACAGGCCAGCGGCGGACGCACGTATGACGCACGATTCGGCGTGCGACAAACCGGCCGCGGCGCCTATGCAGACATGCTCGCAAGCCGCTTCCGGACGGCCAGCCGCAAGCATGGCCTGGCATCAGATTCCTACCAGCACACGCTCGATCGCACGCAGTTTTTCAAGCCGGGTGTCCGGCAAATGGGGCTCGATTTCTGAGGTCAGCCAGCGGCTACCTTCGAACTTGGGCAGCCGGTATAGTGGCCTTCGAGCCGCCGCGAGAGAGAACTAATCAAACAGCAGCGTGTCTCAGGTAGACTCAGACGGCGCCGCAGAACGCTGCCAGGAGACCCGACCCAGCGAATGAGAAACATCACCGACCCAAGCCTGGCTGTTTTGCTGGTTTTGCTATCGATGGCCGCCAGCGGCCAGGAGCAGCAGAGCGCAGATGATCTTGCGAGTCCACTTGACCAGACCGTACCGGTTGCCGAGGAAGAGACAGCTCCCGAGGCTCCAGAGACGGGCGAACAGCCAATAAGCGAAGACGAAATGCTGCGTGAGTTTGCCCGATTCAGGGACCTCATGGACGAGCGCAATTTCGACGAAGCTGATATTTCGGCCAAACGCGTGGTCGAGATGACCATCAAGTTTTACGGGCCGCAGTCCCACGAAGCTGCCAAGGCGCTCAACAACCTTGCGATCGTGCAACACAACAACGGGCAGTACGCTGCCGCTATCCAGAACTTCACGGCGGCTATCGAGATTCTCGAGGTCGTCAGAGACCGGCTCAATGAGGAGCTTGTCAATCCGCTCAGGGGGCTTGGCGCCGCGCAACTCGGCAATGGCCGACCCGACCTTGCTGCCGCCTCATTTGGTCGGGCAACCCATATCACCCATGTCAATGAAGGCCCGCACAACATCGAGCAGGTCGAGATCCTCGAATCGCTCGCCGAAGCCCGCGTGCGCCTTGGCGACCTTGATGGCGCGCGCGAGACCCTGGACAGAATTTACGCTCTCAACGTTCGTCACTTTGAGGACAATATATTGGGACTGCTTCCGTCCCTGATGCGGCGAGCCGAGTGGCAGCACCGTGCCGGGTATTACAACGATGAGCGCGCCACCTACCGACGGGCGATCCGCATTATCGAAACGGGGGCCGACAAGGACGATCCGCGACTCATCGAGCCGCTCATTGCGCTGGGGCGTTCGTATTACTATTTTGAGGCGGTCATTGACGGCACGCGAGGCTCCTTCGCCTCAACCGGTGAAGCGTATTTCAAACGCGCGGCGCGTATCGCTGAGTCCGCCGAAGACTATCCATGGCTCGATCTTGCGAATGCCAGGCTTGCGCTGGCCGACTTTTATGTTACGAACGAAACACACAACAGGGCCCGCTCGATCTACCTGGAAGTCTGGAACGAACTGTCGCTTGATGAGGACCGTATGAACATGCGTCGAGAGCTTCTTGAACGACCCATCCCGATTCGCGAAGAAGCCCTTCCCCGTTACACACGCGGTGGAGCTGAGGGTAAGCCAGCAGATAGTTTCCAGACCGGTACGATCCGGGTCGATTACACGGTCTCTCCGCGTGGGCGCGTTACGAACATCCGAACTGAAGCCCAACCGATCGAATTCACTGACATGCAGCGCATGGTTCACCGCGAAATACGCTCGCGCGTGTTCAGGCCCTTGCTCGTCGACGGAGTGCCAGCGGAGTCCGACAACCAGGTCTTCACGCATGAATTTTTCTACGAAGATTCGGAGCTCGAAGAGATTAGAAGCAAGAAAGCCACCCTCGAACAACAAAAGGCCGAATCACCATGAACCATTTTGTGAATGGCAATACCCTGAAGGAGCCGTTTCCCGATCATCTGCAGCAAGCTGTGCTCGGTCTCGGGTGTTTCTGGGGCGCCGAGCGCCTCTTTTGGCAAATCGAGGGCGTCTACACCACCGCGGTTGGCTATGCCGGCGGCACGACACCGGATCCAACCTATCAGCAGGTCTGCACCGGAAACACCGGCCACGCTGAGGTCGTGCTCGTAGTCTTCGATCCCGCGACAGTCAGCTTCGAGGATCTCCTCAAGGTCTTCTGGGAGAGCCATGACCCCACACAAGGGATGCGCCAGGGTAACGACATCGGCACCCAGTATCGCTCGACGATCTACACGCTGGACGATGGGCAACAGACGGCGGCATGCCTGTCGCGCGAGACCTACCAGGCGGCACTCAGCGCCGCCAAGCTCGGCGCCATCACCACGGAGATTGTGCCGCTCGATACTTTTTACTATGCCGAGGACTATCACCAGCAGTACCTTGCCAAGAATCCCGGCGGCTACTGCGGCATCGGGGGTACGGGCGTCAGTTGCCCGGTTGGCCTCGACCTCGATCAGAAGTCTGCGTAGGATACTCCCGAATCCCAACAGGACCCGCTCCGTGGCCGCCAAAATGAAGAAACCACCAAAGCCTCGCAAACCCAGTCGCAAGCAGGCCGAAGATGCCATACGCACATTGTTGCTATGGGCCGGAGAAGATACACGCCGCGAAGGTCTTATCGATACGCCCAAGCGAGTGGCGCGTGCCTACGAAGACTGGTTTAGCGGCTACTCCGTCAATCCATACGAGTTCCTGGAGCGCACGTTCGAGGAAGTGGAAGGCTATGATGAGATGATCGTTCTGCGCGACATAACGTTTGAGTCGCACTGCGAACATCATATGGCGCCGATTATCGGCAAGGCTCATGTTGGCTACCTGCCAAGAAACAAGGTGGTTGGCATCAGTAAGCTGGCGCGCGTCGTGGAAGCGTATGCCCGTCGCTTCCAGGTACAGGAAAAGATGACGGCGCAGATCGCAAACTGCATTCAGGAAGTCCTGCAGCCGAAAGGTGTTGCCGTCGTCGTCGAGGCGAAGCATCAGTGCATGACGACGCGTGGCGTCCACAAGCCCGGTGTTTCCATGGTCACCAGCCAGATGGTCGGCGGCTTCCGCTCGGACGCCCGCACGCGCGCCGAGTTTCTGCAAATGATCGACGCGACTCGCTAACCTGGGGTCCGGATGAAGAAGCTCCTGAAGATCGTCGGAGCAACCCTCCTCCTCGCGCTTCTTTATCTCTTCTTCTGGCCCGTCCCGATTGATCCGGTCGCATGGCATGCGCCCAAGGACCGGGGGCTTGTCGATCCCTACGCGCCAAACGACTTGCTGCAGGCAGCGACTGCCATCGGCCTGGGACACCACGAAGGTCCGGAAGACGCAACGCTTGGCTACGACAATGCTATATATCTGACCACGTCCGGCGGTCGCGTGCTGCGTGTGCGCAATCGGAAGGTCGAGGAGTTTGCCGTTACGGACGGTCGCCCACTCGGAATCGAGGCGGCAAGAGACGGCAGCCTGATTGTCGCCAACGCCTATGCAGGACTGCAACGCATTGATGCAGACGGCGGTGTCAGTAACTTGCTCGAGAGTGTGGATGGCTCCACGCCGCTCTACCCGAACAACCTGGCATTGGCCGACGACGGCAAGATCTACTTCACCGAGGCAAGCAGCAAGTTCGGTGCCGATAAATACCGGGGCACATACAACGCATCGTTACTCGACATCATGGAGCACGGAAGCCACGGTGGCGTCTTCGAATTCGATCCAGAGAAGGGCACCGCGAGAATACTGCTCGATGATCTGAACTATGCGAATGGCATTGCGATCAGCGATGACAACCAGTTCCTCGTCATCGCCGAAACGAGTAACTACCGGGTACTTCGTTACTGGCTTGCAGGCCCGCGGCAGGGTGAGACAGACGTCCTGCTCGAAAACCTGCCCGGCTTTCCGGATAACATCAAGACGGGACGCAATGGTCGCTTCTGGCTGGGACTCGCGGCACCGCGCAACGCGCTGCTCGACCGCCTCGCAGACAAACCCTTGCTACGCAAGGTCGTGCAGCGGCTGCCCGCGGCCGTCAGACCACGGGCCGTCCCATCGTCTCATGTTATCGCCTTTAACGGCGACGGCGAGATCCTGATGAACCTGCAGGATCCGGAGGCACGCTTCCCAACGCTAACCGGCGTGCTTGAGACGAACCACGCACTCTACCTGACCACCCTGTTCGGTCACGATTTTCCGGTTATCGTAAAAAGCGATCTCTGAACCTATTCGAGGCCAAGTTCAGCAACACCCTGCTGAAAGACAATATCGACAGGAATCGATGCCTTGGTCAGGCGATCCAGATCCGCCTGCAGCTGCGGCGTGATAATCCCCTTCGTTTCGGTGAGCTCTTTCGCACCTTCATAATCCCCATCACCCTGCAGGGTCAGTAGCAGCCGCGACAGGCTTGCGATGGCGTCTTGCATGCCTTCGAAGTCAACGCTATAGCGACCCGTCTCGGCATCACGAACAAAAGCGCCCTCGTCGAGGAAGAAATTGAAGCGCACCATGTTGGCCTTGCCATGTGCACTGGCCGCGCCAAAGCGAATCGAACGGAAGATGCCGGCCATGAACGTGACGTAGAAGTCGCGCAGGTCAGAATCCCCGAGTTCGCCCGCCTTGTGTAACTCGGTAATCATGTACAAACCGAGAATATCCGCCTTGCCCTCCTCCATGCTGGAGGCGAGATCGAGCATGGCTTTCTGGACCGTGTTCGAGCCGTCGATGGTGTTCTTGATACCCAGTCCGTGTGCGACCTCGTGGAACATGGTGTTCGAGAAGAAAGCGTCGAACGTAACGTGTTCGCGCTGAGCCTCGTCGATCAGCACGTCGGCGATCGGCTCCAGGATTTTTTCATACTTTGCCCGCATCGCATTCTTGAGCTGCAGGCGTCGTGAACCCTTCTCGAGCTGCACCTGTTCATCGTTGGGCAAATTGATTGCGATCGTCTTGCCGCCGGAATTGCTGTGGCCAGCGTAGTACACAACATCGTAGGCGTTCAGGTCCGCATCCGTGCCCGGCGATTCCTGCTTGTAGGCGTCCGGCACGGGAAGCCCGTCCTGGAGCTGTGGCAGGAATGCCGCGAAGCGGCTCAGCCGCTCACTCCATTCCAGGTCTTTAACCAGCACATAGGCCTCGTAGGCTGCGCGGTAACCGTACAGGCGATCCAGATAGGTCTCGATGGGTCCGATGACGACATCGATCTCGTTGTCCTTGACGTCCATCCAGTAGCTGTCGCTGAGCTGGAAATCGTCGCTGATCAGGGCGGCGGCGCGCAGCTTCAGGTAGTTGGCAAAATCGGGACTCTCTGCAAGTGTTGCGGCCTCGCGCAGCAAGGTCGCTGCCGCCCTGAGTTCCGCTGCGTACTCGACGTGGTATGGCACCAGCACCAGGCCACCCTCAGCGTCGCGCCGCACGAAGGAATAGAGACCCGCCTTGCCTGGCAGATACGCGGCCTCGAACTCCTCTTTGCTCATATCCTCCGGATAGAACTGCGCGCCCAGTGGCTTGGGCCCGTAGCCCTCCATGAACGGCTTGTCGTCGTCGAGAGCATCCCAGGGTCCGTAGTTCAGCTCCGCGAAACGTCGTGTCCTGTCGTCGGTGATGGAGGCCAGCCAGGCTTCATAGTCGTCGCCAAAAGACTGCCGCCAGAACAAGTCGTCCATTATCTGGGCCGCATCGATCAGCAACGCAAGCATCTGTTTCTGCTCGTCACTCAGGTGGCTGAGGTCTGCCGTCAAGGTGAAATCGGCGTAGATTTCCGGACGCGGCTCGACCCTCTCCAGCGCAGATACGGTGACCTCGGGTGGCGCTTCTTTGCCACAGGAAACGGCGAGGACAGAAAGGACCAAGATGCCCAATGGGCGGATGTATCGGCGAGTATTCACGGGGTTCCCCTGGAACAGGATTGATCGGGAGATTGTCTCACACCTGCGGCTCAGAGATCGACGAGCTCCACATCCTTGTAGCTGAGATCGTGGCCGAGAAACTGGCCGCCAACACGAGCGAAGCGTGTGGCGCCATCCGTCGCCAGCAGGCGCAATGTGGCGGGCTGATCACTGGCACGCATCAGCTCGTTCTCGATAAGTGCATCACGCACGGCCTCGGCCGCAGTGCTGGCAGAGTCAACGATCGTGACCCCCGCATCCGCAACGCTCTGGATCGTGTCCTTGAGCAAGGGGAAATGCGTGCAGCCGAGGATGATGGTGTCGGGATCATGACCATCGGCTTCGTCCAGGTAACGCTGCACGATCGCGCGCGCAATATCGCCGTCACTCCAGCCCTCCTCAGCCAGCGACACGAGCATCTCACAGGCATGTTCGCGGACGACCGCTTGCGGGTCGCGAGCTGCAATCGCCTTGCTGTAGGCCCCCAGACGCACGGTGGCCTCGGTCGCCAGCACAAGGTGCCTGCCACCCGGATGCGCCGCAGCGGCAGCCGTCGCACCCGGCTCAACCACGCCGACGACAGGAAGAGGGGCCATCGCCTCGCGCAGGGCGTCGAGCGCCACGGCCGATGCGGTGTTGCAGGCGACAACGAGCAGCTTGATGCCCTGCTCCTGCAGCTTGGCCGCCGCCTGGGTCGCATAGCGCTCGATCGACACCGGGCTCTTGGTGCCATAGGGCAGGCGTGCTGTGTCACCCAGGTAGATCAGGCTTTCGTCAGGAAGCGCTTCCTGGATAGCCTTGAGGACGGTCAACCCACCCACGCCGGAGTCGAATACACCAATTGGCAGGTTGCTTTGTTTCTCATCCTTCATGCCCGCATTGTGCCGAAGGATGCTCAACTGTGGAATAATCCAGCCCGAATCTTCGGACGATCAGGAATTGCAGTGCAAAAAGTCCTCTATGGCGTAGTCGGGTCAGTCATCCTCCTGGTACTTATCGGATTTGCGCTGCCGCGCGTTCACAGCGTGGAGGTAAGCACCGAGATTGACGCACAGCAAGCGACCGTTTTTGCGCTCGTCAACGATTTCCGCCGCTTCACCTTGTGGGCACCGTGGACCGACACCGACCCCAATGCCCGCTTCATTTATTCAGGCAATAGCCGGGGTGCGGGCGCAACCGTGACATGGGACGGGACCATTCTCGGCAGCGGCACCCAGACCATCATGGAAAGTCGGCCATTCGAGTACGTCGGCATCGTCATGAGCCCGGGTGAGCCGGGCGAAGCAAAATCCTGGTTCCGGCTTGAGCCTGGGGTCGGCACGACCATCGTCCATTGGGGCTTCGAAGTCGACTACGGCCTGAATATCGTCGGGCGCTACTTCGCCTCGATGCTTGGCGGCGTGGTGGCTCGCGACTACGAAGCCGGCCTCGCCAACCTCAAGGAACTTGCGGAAAGCCTCCCGATCGCCGATTTCAGCGATCTCGAGATCGAACACCTGGTGGTTGAGCCCATGGATATCGCGTACCTGCCGACGACCTCGCGGCCTGAACCTGCCGCGATCTCGGAAGCCATGGGTAAGTCATACTTCCAGATCCTGAACTTCATCGACGAACACAACCTGCAGGATGCTGGGGCGCCCCTGTCTATCACGCGCACGTTTAGTGGCTCGGCGCTCGTATTTGATGCGGCCATACCGGTCCGTGGTGTAACGGACGAGACCCCGAGGGAAGACGGCGCGGTGAAACTGGGCTCAAGCTATGGCGGGCTGGTCATTCGGGTACGGCACACGGGATCCTACAGGGACCTCGCCAGCACGCACCGCAAGATCACAGCCTACCTGGCCGCACTGGGAATCCAGCGGAATGGTGATCCGTGGGAATCGTACGTGAGTGATCCGGGCAAGACGCCGGAAAAGGACTTGCTAACCTACGTTTACTACCCGATCAGACAGACTTGACGAGAAATGGCGGCACACGCGTCTCGTCGACCTCGGTGAGCGGCAAACTGGTCTGGAGATCATCGCGCCGGCGAGCAATCTCACCGTAGAGGCTCACGATGCGACCCGCTATCTCACTGGCCTCATCCAGCGACATTTTTCTCACTGACGCGCAGATCGGGCCTTCGCCATTGAGTGGCGTAACCCGGTGCATGTCGTGCCTCAGGTCGGCAAATGACTGCTTCATCGCTATGGGTAACTCGTCCTCGTGAATATCGACGAGATTGTCCTCAAAGGCCTTGATAAGTCTTTGTTTAATATGACCATGCCCTGCGAGCACGGTGAGTGCCGTGTGAAAGCGATCGAGGTGGTCTGTCATTGCCACTCCAGCGTTTAATTGTATTTTTGTCTACGCTTTTTTTTCTTGTTTGGAGTCGACTACTTCCTGTAGTCCGGGGCTCCCTGCAGAGCCTCGCAAGTCCTTGCTGTACTCCTGATGTATCAGAATCTTGCGTATGGTTCTTATAACAGAGTTTCTAAAGTACGCGCAAGTGTCACCCAGTTGCGACTAGAATAAAGCTCCTGGAGACCGTATATGCGGCATCGCTGCCTGACAATTCCCCTCCTGCTCATGGCGGCGCTTACCAGCCCAACCATGGCGGACGAGGCCAACAAGAAGCTGCCCGATCTGGCCGAACTCGAGGCGCAAAATGCCGTCATTGGTGAAGTGACCATCGTGCGGTCGGATGTTTTCGACCTCTCCAGCCCCGATGAGAACAAATGGCTCTACCGCTGGGCCAATCGGCTGCATGTCATCACCCGCGAGAAGACGGTTTCCGAGCAATTGTTGTTTCGGCCAGGTGATATCTATAAGAAGCGGGAGCTGGAAGAGTCCGAGCGAATACTGCGGCGCAATAAATACCTGTACGACGCCCATATCGTGCCATCCCATTATGAAAACGGGATCGTTGATCTGACGGTCAACACGCGAGACGTCTGGTCCATATCCCCTGAACTATCGATCTCACGCAGCGGCGGCGAGAACCGCACACGCTACGGCATCGACGAGCACAACCTGTTTGGGCGCGGGCAGAGATTGCGATTTATCCAGGACAACGACATAGACAGAAGCGAGAGCACTATCGAATATGCGGATCGCTATATCGGTTCGCACCATATTTCGGGGCTGCTCAGATATTCAGATAATTCGGATGGCGACGCTTACCTTCTATCCGTGGAGCGACCATTCTATGCCCTCGATACGCGCTGGTCGGCGGGCGGAAGCATTCTGGGCGACGACCGTCGCACTCCGATGTATGCGTTTGCTGAAGAAGCTGCAGAGTATCGCCATCAGCGCGACGCGTTCCATCTGTACAGCGGACGGTCGAAGGGTCTGCGCAACGGGTGGGTCCAACGCTGGACCACGGGCATCGCCCTGGACGACAACCGGTTTTCAGAAGTGAATAACCCGACCCTTCCTGCAGTTGTCCCCGGCGATCGAAAACTCGTCTACCCATTCCTGGGATTCGAACTCGTCGAGGACAGGTACGTAAAGGGTACCAACCGCGACCAGATCGACAGAACCGAAGATTTTCAGACCGGTCTGCGACTCAACGCATCGCTTGGCTGGGCCGACACCTCATTTGGATCGGATCGTGACGCACTGATATACAGTGCGACGTCCAGTCGCGGATTTGGCTCGTTCGACCACAAGATGCTCCTGCTTTCCGCCGCGGCCAGCGGCCGCCTGGAAGGGGGCAATTCCGCCAACGCACAGTTTGAGATGACGGCGCGCTTCTATCACGCGCAGTCGGAAAAACGATTGTTCTTCACCAGCATCAGCGGGACGGTCGGGCACGACCTGGATCTGGACAACCCGGTGGAAATCGGTGGCAACTCCGGACTGCGAGGTTATCCCCTGCGCTACCAGGTCGGTGAATCCCGGCTACTCGCAACAATTGAGCAACGTTATTACACCGACTGGTACCCGTTCCGTTTTGCGCGTGTCGGCGGTGCGGTATTCGCGGATGTCGGTCAGGTCTGGGGCACGAACCCACTCGGTCCGGATAATCGCGGCTGGTTGAGCGACGTTGGCTTCGGACTTCGCCTCGCACTGACGCGCGTATCGGATCGCATCATTCACCTCGACGTTGCGTTTCCGCTGAACGGTGACCCGGCGATTGACTCCGTGCAGTTCCTGCTTGAGTCGCGCAGAAGTTTTTAGAGGCTGATCTCTATCTTCCAGTGGTCGTCGCCCATGTCGCGATCGGCTGTGTACTTCGCATCGACCTGGCCAATCTGCCAGCGGGTCGCCAGCGTTTCGTTCATCAGGTAGTCGCGGTGTACTTCGAGCGCGTTCTCGACGGCCGGTGAGCCTGACACGCCCAGTGTGATGCGGTCAGAGACTTCGAGGCCCGCCTGCTTGCGAGCGTCCTGAACCGAACGCACAACCTCGCGGGCGAGACCTTCAGCGATCAATTCATCCGTCAGCGCTGTATCGAGCGCAGTCAGGTAGCCGGAATCGGCTTCACAGGAATATCCCTCCGCGGAATGCGTTTCGATGAGTACGTCGTCGCCTTCCAGCGGAATAAGCTGCCCGGCGACCTCGATCTCGAATGCCCCACCACTCGCGGCGGCGCTGGCGATTGCCGCCCCGTCGGCGCTGAGCAATGCCTGCTTGATCTGTGGCACGAGCTTGCCGTACTGCTTGCCCAGCTTCGGCAAATTCGGCTTGATGTTGTAGCTGACGAGCCCCGCGTCGCGCGCGATGAACTCCACTGCTTTCACATTGAGTTCTTCGAGGATCTGATCCTTGTGACTCTCCAGTGCTCTTGATGCGGCATCGTTCGGCGCCCGCACCAGCAGTCGCGAGATCGGCTGGCGCGTACGCACGCCCGAGTGGCTGCGGGCTGCGCGGCCGAGCCCGACCACTTTCTGCACCACATCGATGTCGTGCAGTAACGCATCGTTTTGCCAGGACGCTTGCGCCTCGGGCCAGTTGCCCATGTGCACTGACGGCAAGGCATTGGGATCCACCGAGCGGACCAGGTTCTGGTACACGTTTTCGGCCAGGAACGGTACGAATGGCGCCATGAGTTCGTGCGCCCCTTTGAGGCACTCATAAAGGGTCAGGTAGGCTGCCTGCTTATCGACGGGGTCCGTCGACTTCCAGAAGCGACGGCGATTGCGGCGGACGTACCAGTTACTGAGCTGGTCGACGAAGGACTCGA
>Ga0316195_10001058_pt1 | contig 11988 bp, 9 predicted proteins | sample Phised1_MG_FD_204937 | JGI IMG/M metagenome (GOLD analysis project Ga0316195, IMG submission 204937) | Coastal sediment microbial communities from Maine, United States - Phippsburg sediment 1 | ecosystem: Environmental > Aquatic > Marine > Coastal > Sediment | place: USA: Maine | collected... | reverse complement strand
ATAAGCGGTTGATAGCCTCCAGGTCCTCCGCTGCCGCGCCGGTCGCCAACACACAAATCCTGCCGGCCCGGCCGTCCGCGAGGTGTCCGGCCGCCAGCAGCGCCTGGCGGCCGGACTCCAGGTCACTGACGACAACGACGATCCGAGGCTCTCCCCGCCGTGGCCGTGGCATGGTCGTACCGAGCCGAAGTGTCGGTTCGAAAACCATGATATCCGACACGCTGGCGGTCTCGCGCAGGAGACGCACGGCCGGTCCGCGGATATTGCGGAACGAGTGCGATACCCCGGCACGCCTCGCCAGGACCGCGATTGCGCGCTGCGCGGTGCGCATGCGCAGGGCAAGAGACCGTTCGAACTGATCGCTGGTGAATTCGCGCATGCTGAAGGTCACGCGACACAATTCTTTGACAAACGGCAACTCGGCCGCATGCTGCACCTCGGCCTCCTCGAGGAAGACGCCGTGCATTTCGATTTCGCGGTCCCGCAGCAGCAGTGGCAAGACCAGGTCCAGCAGATTGCGGCCGGACCCCCCGGTGCCCAGGATGACAGCGACACGACGCGGCGTTTTTTCAGGTGGATTGGCCGCCATGGCTTTCGCCCTCGTCATTGGAGGCGTCGCTACCCGAAGACTTGTCGCTGAACGAACGCCGGTGCTCGGCCAGTTCGCGCAGGCGTTCGCAGATGCGCCGGTTCAGGCTGCCATCCGGAAACTCGCCCTGTGCATCCCGCTCGCCGGCCGGCAGGCCCGTGAGCAGGGCCAGCGCCTGGTCGACATGGTTCACCGGGTAGATATTGAAGCGCGCGGCCGCAACAGCCTCGACCACGTCGCTGCGCAGCATGAGGTGTTTTACGTTGGCCTGCGGTATCAGCACGCCTTGCTCACCGCTCAGGCCACGTTGTTGGCACAGGTCAAAGAAACCCTCGATTTTTTCGTTGACCCCGCCGATGGCCTGGATATGGCCGTGTTGATCGATGGAGCCGGTAATGGCCAGTGACTGCTTCAAGGGCAGGCCGGCCAGCGCCGAAGCCAAAGCGCAGAGTTCTGCCGCGGACGCACTGTCGCCATCCACGCCACCGTAGGACTGCTCGAACACCAGGCTGGCGGACAGGGACAGCGGCCGATCGGTCACGTAATGCGAACTCAGAAAGCCCGAAAGGATCAATACGCCCTTGGAGTGCAGCGGCCCGCCCAGTTTTACCTCGCGTTCGATATCGACCACTTCTCCGGAGCCCAGCGACACGGTGGCGGTGATCCGCTGTGGTCGCCCGAATGCGACCTCACCGAGCTGCAGTACAGCCAGGCCGTTGACCTGGCCACTGCGCGCACCATCGGTTTTGATTACAAACGTCTCGCGCAACAGTTCTTCCTGCATCCGGTCCCGGACCCGGCTGCCGCGCCGGATGCGGCTGTCAATGGCCTTCTGCACCTCTTCCGCGCCAATCAATTCCTTACTGTCCCGGACGGCCCAGAAGTGCGCTTCCCGCACCAGGTCGGAGGCCCGCCGGATGTCCGTGGACAGACGTTCACTGTCACCCGCCTGCCGCGCGCTTTCTTCCAGCAGACGGGCGACGCCTGCGCTACTCATGTGACGCAGGCTTTCCCGACGAATGGTCGTGGCCAGCCAACGCGCCAGGCCGAGCTGGTTATCCATATCGCGCGTCAGTTGGTCTTCGAAGTCCGCGGCGACCTTGAACAGCTCGGAAAACTCCGGGTCGTAACGCTCGAGCAGGTAGTAGTAAATGCGCTCCCCGACCATCACTACTTTGAGGTCGGCGGGAATCGGTTCCGGCTCCAGCGACACGGTGCTGATCAAGCCAATATCCTCGCCGAGCGAGCGGATGCGCAACTCGCGCGCCTTCAGCGCCCGCTTCAGCCCATCCCAGGCCAGGGGGTAGCTGAGCAGCTTTTCGGCGTCCAGCACCAGGTAACCGCCGTTGGCGCGATGCAGGTCACCGGCCCGGATCAGGCTGAAGTTGGTGACCAGCGAACCGTATTCCGACTCGTGTTCGATACGTCCGATCAATTCGGGAAAGCTGGGCTTGTCCGCGAAAATCACAGGTGCACCCTGCGCATCGGCCCGCTCAACCAGGACATTGATTGAATAGCGCCGCATGGCTGCTGATTCCTTGGACTCCATGACCTGCTGTATCGGCGCCGGCAGTTCCCCCCCGTCGGTGGGGCGCAGGAACAGGCTGACGTTCTCAACAATATCGTTTTGCATGCGGCGAAGGTGCTCCACCACAGCCGGAACGTCCTGGTATTTCTGCAGCAATTCGTCGAGCAGGCCGGTCACGGCCATGCTGGCCACATCCCGTTCGAGCTTGCGCATTTTTTGCCGCATCTCCCGGGCCCGCTTCGGGGTCGCACGCATGACCTGCTGCAACCGCTTGGTCAGCAGCGCGATGTCGTCATGGAATTTTTGCTGCTCCTCCTCGGGAAGCTTTTTGAAGTCTTCCGTGCCGAGCGCCTCGCCCTTGCGTACCGGCACGAATGCAATGCCGGTCGGTGTCTGGATCACACCGATATCCTGTGTCTTCGCTTCCTCTTCGACTTCCTTGAATGCCTGTTCCTGGGCGTCCTTGAATTCCTCCGCGATCGATTCACGCTGGGCCTGGAAGTCCTCGCTTTCGAAGGCCGCCGGAATGGCTGTCTGTGCGTCCGCAATGACCTGTTCGACGTCGATGCGCAGTTCCTTGCTGCGGCCGGGGGGTAGCGCCAGGGCCCTGGGCTGGCGTGGATCATCGAAGTTGTACACGTAGCACCAGTCCTGCGGCACGGGACGCTGGGACGCTTTCTCCTCGAGGAAACGGCGCACGAACAGGTGCCGGCCGGAACCCGGTGGTCCCAGCACGTACACGTTGTGTCCATCGACATCGATTTCGGTCGCGAAGCGGATGGCCTCGAACGCCCGGTCCTGGCCCGGGATTTCGGCCATCTCCTCGAGATCGGCCGTGGAATCGAAGCCCAGCTTCGTCCCGTCGCAGCGCCTGAACAGCGCCTCGGCCGGCAAGGGTTTGCCTGGTGTGAATTCCATTTTTATGCCCTTCGCAGCGGAGTTACCGGCCCACCAAGGGTCTTTTGGCCGGCCATATCATGTTGACATGGCCGGCGGCGCCCATAAACCGGGAAATCGCCTCCGCCAGACCCACATCAGTTCAAATCGGTTAGAATGAAAGATCAATTTTTGACCATCGGGCCACACGAAATCAGGGACCAGCCATGAACCAAGCCGCAGAAGCCTTTCAAACCCAACCGCCCGTCCCGCAGCAAGTTGCGCCGACCGACATCGCCGACATGCTCAAGGCTTCGTTTCAAAAACAGCGCGGAGCTTACCTGGCGGACCCGATACCCGACGCGGAACAGCGCAAGCAGGACCTGCTGGCGCTGAAGAGCCTGCTGATCGAAAATCGCGAAGCGATTATCGACGCGATCAGCCAGGACTACGGCAACCGCTCGCGGCACGAAAGCCTGTTCGCAGAGATCATCGCCGTGAGCGACGGCATCAATGACACCATCAAGCACTTGAAGAAGTGGATGAAGCCGCAGAAGCGCCACGTCGATGTCAGCCTCTACCCCGGCGCGAAGAACCGTGTTGTGCCCCAACCTCTGGGTGTCGTTGGCATCATCGTGCCCTGGAACTTTCCAGTCAATCTGTCCTTCCTTCCCCTGGCCTTCGCCTTCGCGGCCGGCAACCGGGCAATGGTCAAGATGTCGGAAAACTCGATCGAATTATCGCGCTTGTTGCGCAAGATTTCGTCCCGCTACTTCCCCGAGGAGAAGCTGGCCTGGTTCGAAGAGACCGGCGGCGTGGGCATCGAATTTTCGCAGATCCCGTTCGACCTGATCATGTTCACCGGTTCGGGCCAGACCGGACGCGCCGTGATGGCTTCGGCTGCGAAGAACCTGACACCGGTGATTCTCGAACTGGGCGGCAAGTGCCCCGCCATCATCGATCCGGAATACCCGCTGGCAACGGCCGTGGAGCGGATCATGTTCGTCAAACAATTCAACGCCGGCCAGATCTGCACCAACGTTGATTACGTGTTCGTGCACGAGAGCCAGAAAGCGGAATTCATCGAACTGGCGCGCAAGTATGTGAAAAAGCACTGCCCGGATATCAATCACGCGGATTACACGTCGATCATCGACGACAGGTCATTCCAGCGACTCGAGGAGACACTGGAAGATGCGCGCAGCAAGGGGGCAACCGTCATCAATCTCTCCGGTGACCAGTCCGCCAACCGGGCCGAGCGCAAGTTTCCCATGCACCTCGTGATGGACACGACCGCGAACATGACCATTCGCAACCGCGAGACATTCGGCCCCCTGCTGATGGTGCTGACCTACAAGGCCCCCGAGGAGGCCATCAAGTACATCAACGGCCAGGATCGGCCTCTCGCGCTGTACCCGTTCACCAAGAACAAGGAACTGCAGTCGCTGTACATCGACCGCATCATGTCCGGAGGAGTCACCGTCAACGATGCCCTGTTCCACGTCGCCCAGCACGACTTGCCCTTCGGCGGCGTCGGCGCCAGCGGCATGGGGCACTACCATGGCTACGAGGGCTTCGTCACGTTTTCCAAGTTGAGGCCCATTTTTTACCAGGCCGGTTTCAGCGCGATGAAATACCTGCGTCCGCCTTACGGCAGCTTCGCCACGCGCGTATACAACCTGCTGGTCAAAATGAAAAGCTGAGGCCTTCAGCCCCCGTTCGCCCGCTTCGTGCTGATGCGCCGATTGGCGTTCTCCATGGACTTGGTCCAGGTAATCTCGTCACCGACTCGCACCGCGCGGGCGAGATCGTCGAGCACCCGTCGGAAATGGTCCACCACCACACCGGTCATCGCGTTACCCTGCTGGATTTCGTAGTACAGGTGAGGGTTCTCTGACACGACCTGCGCGGCGACCTTGAGCTGCGCGTTGAAGGTACTGCTGGAAATCCTGCGCAACAGCGGCACCGCTTCGCCACTCTCGGCCAGTGCGCTGGCGAAGGCGATGTTCACGAGGTGCGAAAGACCCAGCACCCAAGCCATCACCTCGTCGTGCTCCTGCAAGCTGAGGTCGACGCATTCGGCTGCTGTGTGCGCGAAGAGGGCCCGCGCTTCGGCCAGCGCCTCCGCATCGCCGACGTCAACGAAAAGAATATGTCTTCCCGACAGCCCGATTTCGTTCGGACCGAACATCGGGTGCACCGAACACACCCGGCAACCCGCCGCGGCCAGCGCTTCCAGCCCGCCTTGCATTGGACTCTTCAGCGAACCGATATCGAACACCAGGCCGCGGGGCTTCAATTCCGCCAGGCGATGCAGGATGGCATTCGAAGGCCGCAAGGGAACTGCGACCACGACCAGGTCGTAGTTGTCGATGACCGCCTCCCAGTTTTCGATGCGGTCGAACGGTGACTCCGCTTCCGCAGGATCTGCCACGTCTACGTGGTAACCCACCATGTCGAGGTAACGCGACATCCACACGCCCATGCGGCCGAGGCCACCTATCACCAGCGCCTGCTTGCCCTGGCCGTGTTCGGAGTGCGCCAGCTTGTGCGTTTCCTGCTTACCCAGGGAATGATGGATCAGGGTTTCGAGTATCTCCCGCGCGACCCGACCGGAAACGCCCAGCGATTCGGCGCGCTGCACACCACGGTCGATCACTTCGCGCTCACGCTCAAAATGCCGCAGCGCAACACCGGTCTTCAGCTTGTGTTCGCCAATCGTGGTGACGATATCCTGGCGCTCGGCGATCAGGTCGATGATGCCGTCGTCGATTTCATCCAGCCTTTCGCGCAAGCGCAGAAGTTCATCGGGGGTCAGGGTTCGGTCTGAAGCCATGGTTGTTCAGTCAGATGGCGGGCCATTCGGCGAATCGCTGCATTTTATGGCTTTAAACCGCGCCGCTCCAGCCATATTTATGCCGGGGCGGAACGCCGGCTTGCGCGCACGATTTCAGCCTGCGTGCGGACTCATTGACTCCAGTTGATTGACCAGGCCACCAACAGCGACCGGGTATCAGCGCCGGAGCTGACATGGGTATCCGCCGTCACGTAGGTGAACTTGAGTGCCTGTTGCGCGTTCAGCGGCATTCCCAGGCTCACCGCCAGGTAGCTCGAGCGCGCGTCATTGTTTTTCGCCACGCCGTTGACGAAGGCTTCACCCCCATAGGCGTAGCCGCCGCTGAGACTGGCCCACCAACCGGGTTTGAAACCGTAAATCACGTGGCCCTGGACGAACCAGAGCGAATCCTGCTCGAGCCGGGTGCCTAGCCAGAATTCATCATTGTCCTGGAACAGAAACACCGAACCGGTCACTTCGAACTGCCACTTGTAGCGCTGGTGCAGCAAGCCCAACTGGGGCCGGAGCACGTAGCGGTTCGCTCCGAGGTTGAGCAGCCAGTCGCTATTGTACTGGCCCAGCGGCAGGACCACGTCGAGGGCCGCACCGACTGTTGTGCTGACCGGGTTGTTCTGCCGGTACTGCATGAATTCCTTTCCGCTCAATGGCGGTGCGCCGTAAAGGTTCATCGAAAGCCGCACGCGGGGATCGCCGAAGCCCGTTCGCCGCCGGCTGGCATATGTGCCATCCAGCAGGCCTTCCCAGTAGCCATTCGCATACGGGACCGTGACATCGAAGCGGCTGCTCTTGCCCAACCACTCGAAGCTGCGGACATAGCTGGCCCCGAGGCCGTAGAGCTCGATGGTCGCATCCTCGATTTGCAGCACCGGATCGAAATAGATGTCACCATCCGTCCGCACGGCACCCACCCCGAATACATTCAGACCGGAAGGCAGATGCGACCAGCGCCTGGGTTCGAGGTCCTGGGCCATGCACTCGCTTGCTGCCAAAAACAGTAACAAGCCGAAGCTGACACGTTGTGCTGCCTGCCTGATTCGCTTCACATTCATGCTGATAAAGTACCAGAGCGCCGATCGATTGCCGATAGTATGCCGATTACCGACTCTTTTCGAGACGACATGCGAAAAGAAAGATCAGATTGACTCCTCCTCGACACGTGGCCACCGTCACGATGGCAACCCTTGGGATTGAGTTGGTGGAGCCGAGGAGGATCGAACTCCCGACCTTCGCATTGCGAACGCGACGCTCTCCCAGCTGAGCTACGGCCCCACGTTGTGGTACTCGAAGGGGACAGATGATACGACGGAACGACAGAAATTTGAATGCATATTCGACTCAATCAACATCTTTAGCATCAAATTTGAATTTTTATGTTTCATTTTTTATCGCACGGATTTATAACTAGTCTTAGTGAAAACCAATTTCGGTTTTCCGAGGACGTCACGACGACGAAGGAGTTGGAGAGATGGCAACGAAGAAACCTGCAGCAAAGAAGAAGGTAGCCGCCAAGAAGAAGGTGGCTGCGAAGAAGAAGGTAGCCGCCAAGAAGGCAGTGGCCAAAAAAGTAGTGGCCAAGAAGGCGGTTGCGAAGAAGAAGGTAGCCGCCAAGAAGGCAGTGGCCAAGAAGGCGGTTGCAAAGAAGAAGGTAGCTGCAAAGAAGAAGGTAGCTGCAAAGAAGAAGGTAGCTGCAAAGAAGAAGGTAGCTGCAAAGAAGAAGGTAGCTGCAAAGAAGAAAGTAGCTGCAAAGAAGAAAGTAGCTGCAAAGAAGAAAGTAGCCGCCAAGAAAGCGGCAGCCAAGAAACCCGCGACGAAGGCCGTGGTCAAGAAGAAGGTAGCCGCCAAGAAGAAGGTAGCCGCCAAGAAGGCAGTAGCCAAAAAAGTAGTAGCTAAGAAGGCAGTGGCCAAGAAGAAGGTAGCCGCCAAGAAGAAAGTAGCCAAGAAGGCAGCGGCTAAGAAGCCAGCAGCCAAAAAGGCGGTAGCTAAGAAAAAAGTCGCAGCGAAAAAGAAAACCGTAGCGAAGAAAAAGTAATGACTCTCCGGGTGAGCCGAAACTTGAGTTAGAAGCAGGCTCGCCCGGTTCTTCGCAGCTGCGGGCTTTCGCCCGCAGCATGGTAACCCCAGCAGGCAGTTCCCCAACTGCCGCCTGTGTTTTTGTCACTCCGGGTTAAGCTGATAGCAGGATTTGCGACAGGCCTGCCGCGTCACTATATACTGCGTTTCCATTCAATCTCAGGCGCAATAACCCGTGATCACGAGCGATTTCAGAAAAGTTGTATTGGCATACTCCGGAGGTCTCGATACTTCGGTGATCCTGAAATGGCTGCAGGAAAACTACGGCTGCGAAGTCGTTACATTCACCGCCGATATCGGCCAGGGCGAAGATCTCGAGCCAGCACGGGCTAAAGCCATGGCGGCAGGTGTGCGCGAGATCCATGTCGAGGACCTGCGCGAGGAGTTTGCACGCGATTTCGTTTACCCGATGTTTCGCGCCAACGCGATTTACGAGGGTGAATACCTGTTGGGAACATCTATTGCGCGGCCGCTGATCGCACGTCGCCTGGTCGAAATTGCGGACGAGAGCGGGGCCGACGCAATCGCCCACGGCGCGACCGGCAAAGGCAACGACCAGGTACGATTCGAACTCGGCGCCTACGCGCTCAATCCCGATATCCGGATCATCGCACCGTGGCGCGAGTGGGACCTGTTGTCGCGTGAGAAGCTATTGGCTTGGGCCGAATCACGCGGCATTCCCGTCGAGCACAAGCGGACCGGTGGTCGTTCGCCCTACTCAGTCGATGCCAACCTGTTGCACATTTCGTATGAAGGCGGCGAACTCGAGGATCCCTGGTGCGAACCTGAGGAAGGCATGTGGCGCTGGACCGTTGCACCGGAGCAGGCGCCTGCCAAAGCACACACGCTCGAACTTGGCTTCGAGCACGGCGACGCCACGTCCATCAACGGTGAACGAATGAGTCCCGCAACCCTTCTCGCGGCACTGAACCGCATCGGTGGAGCACACGGCATCGGACGCGTCGACATCGTTGAGAATCGCTACGTGGGTATGAAATCCCGCGGCTGCTACGAAACGCCCGGGGGAACCATTCTCCTGAAAGCGCACCGGGCCATCGAATCCCTGACGCTGGATCGCGAGGCCGCACATTTGAAAGACGAGTTGATGCCGCGTTACGCCAACCTGGTCTATAACGGTTACTGGTTTTCCCCCGAACGCGAAATGCTGCAGGTTGCCATCGACCAGACGCAACAATCGGTAAACGGTACTGTGCGCCTCAAGCTCTACCGCGGAAACGTCGTGGTCACGGGCCGCCGTTCAGAGGGCGACAGCCTGTTCGACGAGAGCGTCGCCACTTTCGAAGAGGACGCCGGCGCCTACCAACAAGGTGATGCTACCGGGTTTATCCGCCTGAACGCGCTGCGTTTCCGCGTGGCCGCGCGGCGAGGCCGGAAGTAGGGAGCGGTACGTGATCCCCATATTCGAGTATCAACACAGAGTGTCGCCGGAAGACATCGACGATTTGGGCCACGCCGGCAATTACCATTATGTGCGATGGCTGCAGCACGCCGCAGTCGCGCACTCAACGGCCAATGGCTGGGCACCCGAACGTTACAATGAACTCGGCGCGGGATGGGTCGTGCGCTCACACCACATCGAATACCTGAAGCCGGCCCTCGAAGGCGATGACTTGATCATCAGGACCTGGGTGGAAAACATGAAGCCGGCAACTTCACTGCGGCGTTATGAAATCTGCCTGCGCGACGGCACGCTGCTGGCTCGTGCTGAAACCGAATGGGCTTTCGTCAACTACACCAGGCAGAAAGCCGTCCGAATTCCACCGGAAGTGGCGAGCAGCTTCGAAGTGGCGACACCGGCGCCGGGCTGACCACACCTGCTCACCACTGCGTCCCAGATGATCGTTTCAGGCCGTGCCGTCGATAATCTTCGCGCGCCAGATTTTCGGTCCACTCTGGTGCACTGACTCACCGTTCACGTCGACCGCCACGGTCACGGGCATGTCCTCCACCTCGAACTCGTAAATTGCTTCCATGCCCAACTCGGGGAAGCCCAGCACTTTCGCCGACTTGATGGCCTGCGCCACCAGGTAGGCGGCGCCACCGACCGCCATCAGGTAAACGGCCCGGTTGTCGCGAATCGCCTCGATTGCCGTCGGGCCGCGTTCGGCCTTGCCGACCATGCCCATCAGCCCGGTTTGTTCCAGCATGGTGCGGGTGAACTTGTCCATGCGGGTTGCCGTGGTGGGGCCTGCGGGGCCGACCACTTCGTCGCGCACCGGGTCCACCGGGCCGACGTAGTAGATAAAGCGGTCGTTCAAATCGACCGGCAACTCCTCACCGGCGCTGAGCATATCCACCATCCGCTTGTGCGCCGCGTCGCGGCCGGTGAGCATCCGGCCGTTGAGCAACAGGGAGTCGCCCGGTTTCCAGCTGGCGATCTCCTCCCGCGTGACCGTGTCCAGGTTCACCCGTCGCACATTGCCGCCGGCTTCGCGCGTGACCTCGGGCCAGTCGTCGAGGCTGGGCGGCTCGATACGCGCCGGGCCGCTGCCATCGAGGCTGAAGTGCACATGGCGCGTGGCCGCGCAGTTGGGGATGATGGCCACCGCCTTGTTGGCTGCGTGAGTAGCAAAGTCCTTCACCTTGACGTCGAGCACCGTCGTCAGTCCGCCGAGGCCCTGGGCGCCGATGCCCAGCTGATTGACTTTTTCATACAGCTCCAGGCGCAGTTCCTCGGCTCGATTCGTCGCGCCCTTTTCTTGCAGTTCCTGGATATCGATGGGGTCGAGCAGGGCCTCCTTGGCCAGCAGCATCGCTTTCTCGGCGGTGCCGCCGATTCCGACCCCGAGCATGCCGGGTGGGCACCAGCCGGCACCCATCACCGGCACCATTTGCAGCACCCAGTCGACGACCGAGTCGGAGGGGTTGAGCATGGCGAACTTGGTCTTGGCTTCCGAGCCGCCGCCCTTGGCTGCCAGGTGCACGTCCAGCCGGTCACCGGGAACGAGTTCGTAGTGGATCACGCAGGGGGTATTGTCGCCGGTGTTCCGGCGCGCACCGTCCGGGTCTTCCAGGATCGACGCGCGCAGCGTGTTGTCCGGATCCAGGTAGGCGCGGCGTACGCCCTCGTTGACCATGTCGCTCACGCCCATGCTGCCTTCCCAGCGAATGTTCATGCCCACGCGCAGAAACACCGTGACGATCCCGGTGTCCTGGCAAATCGGGCGATGGCCCTGGGCACACATGCGCGAGTTGATCAGGATCTGGGCCATGGCGTCCTTCGCCGCCGGGTTGGCCTCTCTCTCGTACGCCTGGTTCAGGGCTTGTATGAAATCGACCGGATGGTAATAGGAGATGTACTGAAGCGCATCGGCCACGCTTTCGATCAGGTCTTCTTGACGGATTACGGTGCTCATAGTGAGTTCTCTCGTTGCAAAACGAAGTTCCTTCGGGAATGGTGACGCGCCGGTCACCGGATGCTCTCATACTAACGCAGGCGTTACCGCGCGTGACATGATCTGACACCCGGGGAACCCGCTTTTTTGTCCTCGCGTGCGGGCATGGCAGGCAGCGAGCATATAGAATAGAAGGGCAAGCAATTCCACCCCAAATCGACAGGAGAAGTCAGCATGGCAACCTATGAATGCAAAGTATGCGGCATGAGCGTCAACGCCACCTGCGGCCACTGCGATGCCCCGCTCGAGAACGACACGCTCGAACTGCCCGACGGCAAGAAGGTTCAGATATCAAAGTGCCCCAATGGCCACGGCAAGATCAAGTCACCCCTGTGCTGCGGCCAGGACATGACCTGCTCAATTGAATAACGGGCGACGATCGCTTCGTGAACAAAATCATCGAGTGCGTGCCCAACTTTTCCGAGGGCCGCGATCCCGCGGTCATCCGGCAGATCACCGACGCTATTGAAGCGGTGCGCGGCATCCAGTTGCTGGATGTGGATCCCGGGGAAAGCACGAACCGGGCGGTTGTGACGTTCATCGGTGCGCCGGAGCCCGTCGCCGAGGCAGCTTTTCGCGCAGTTCGGAAAGCGGCCGAGTTGATCGATATGTCCCGGCACCAGGGTGAACACGCCCGCTTCGGGGCCACCGA
>Ga0316195_10001057_pt1 | contig 12004 bp, 14 predicted proteins | sample Phised1_MG_FD_204937 | JGI IMG/M metagenome (GOLD analysis project Ga0316195, IMG submission 204937) | Coastal sediment microbial communities from Maine, United States - Phippsburg sediment 1 | ecosystem: Environmental > Aquatic > Marine > Coastal > Sediment | place: USA: Maine | collected... | reverse complement strand
CTACATTGCCCTCGTCGCCAGCGCGGCAGGCGATACCGGCGACGCGTATTACTACATGTCCGAATATCACGTCATGGGCGGCGACCTGCAGATGGCCATCGACCAGCTCCGCCTGGCTCTTGCGGTGCCGAACCTCAACGAGGTGCAGCGGCAGCGATTCGAGGCTCGCATCGTGGAACTCAAGGAGTACCTGCCGAAGGGCTACCGCGAGCGGGAGTCGACCGGCCACGAAAACCCGGGCAATCCGAGGGGCATTGGTTAGAATTGTGCCCCGCTGTCCCAGGCCGCCCGATTTTCAGCCATGGATTTCCCTACAACCGCCCGCCTGACTGCCGCGACGTTTTGCTTGTTCTTGCTGGCAGGCTGCGCCACCACGCGGTCGGCCCCGAGCCCGGCCGATCCCTGGGAGCGGGTCAATCGCACGACCTACGCCTTCAACGACGGGCTGGACCGCGCCGTGCTCAAGCCCGTTGCCAAGGGCTACCGCAAGGTCGTGCCACAGTTCGCCCGCACTGGCGTGACCAACTTCCTCAGCAACCTGGCCTACCCGACCACCATCGTCAACGACCTGCTGCAACTGAAACTGATGGCGGCGGTCACCGACACGACGCGGTTCGTGCTCAACAGCACCTTCGGGCTGGGGGGGCTGCTGGATCCGGCCAGCCATGCCAACCTGCCGCGCAACGACGAAGATTTCGGGCAGACGCTCGGCCACTGGGGCATGCCGTCGGGACCGTATCTGGTACTCCCGTTCCTGGGACCGTCGACCCTGCGTGATACGCCGTCCCTGTACGCCGACTACCTGACCGACGGCCGCCACTACATCGGCGACAACAACATAGGCTTCGCGTTCGCCGGGCTGTCGATCGTCGACCTGCGGGCGCGACTGATTCCGGCCGAGAAGGCGATAGAGGGGGCCTACGATCCCTACGCTCTGATCAGGAACGGCTACCTCGACCGCCGCGAATACCAGGTGCGCGACGGCAAAGTACAGGAATCGGACGGTATCGACCCGTCGCTGTTCGAGGATGCGGGCCTGGACGTCGAGCCTGACGAGGCGACCCCGCCCGGCAATTGAGGAGCCGTTTCAGGCTTCGATGGGCAGCAGCTTGCCCACGCCGCCGATATGGGCGATCGCGCTCAGTCGCTTCGGCATCCCGAGGAACCTGATCCTCCGCTCACCTGCGTGCGCCGCACGCGTCCACTCGATCAGCACGGCGAGCCCCGCACTGTCGGCGTCCGTCACGCCCGACAGATCCACGACGACCTCGGCCTGCCCCGCAAAGGCCGCCTCGCCCTGGACGAGGACGCGGGCCGCGCAGTCGAAACCCAGGTCCCCGGCCAGCGCGTAGCGGCCTTCGCCGGTACGCTCGAACCGGCAACCGGGCGCGGATTGCTCAGGCTGCGCCATGATGGTCCGAGGCGGACTCGGCCTCGAGCCTCTTGATGACCGCATCGAGACCCTTCTGGTCGATTTCCGCGGCGACGTCCGTCTTGAAGCTCTTGATGTAGGAGATGCCCTCGATGGAGACGTCCCAGGCCTTCCAGCCGTCGGGAGTGGCGCGCATCGAGTAATTGACCGGCACCCGCGTGCCGTCGTCCAGCTTGACCTCCGTCTTCACGGTCACGTTGCCGGTCGAAAGGTCGCCGCGGAACGGCAGCATGGCCAGGTTGTTGCTCGTGAAGCCGGACAGCGCCGCGCCATATTTGTTCAGCAGCGAATGATAGAAACCGTCGATGAAACGCTGACGCTGCTCTGCCGTAGCGGTGCGCCAGTACTTACCGAGCACGAGTTGCGCCGCCAGCTGCGTGTCGAAGTGCGGCAGGATGATCTTGTCCACCAGCCCGTTGACCTTCTTCGGGTCCTTCCGGTATGCGTCACGATCGGCGTCCAGGGCATCGAGCATCTGTCGCGCGCTCTGCTCGATGACGTCCTGCGGGCCGGGACCAGGAACGGCCTGCTGGTCAGCCGCTGCCGTCAGCGGCAGGACCAACGACAGCAAAGCGAGCGCTGCAAACTTGCGAATCATCACTTGGCACCCTCACTGGCCTTGGCGTCGGCTTGCTCGCCCGCCTTCGAGAACAGGAACTTGCTGATCAGGCTCTCGAGCACGATCGCCGACTGCGTGAACTGTATTTGATCACCGTCCTTGAAAAAGGTTTCCGAGCCACCGGGGCCTATGCCGACATATTGTCCGCCCAGCAGGCCGGCCGTGAAGATGCTCGCGTCGCTGTCGTCGGGAATCCGGTCATAACGCTGGTCGATCCGCAGCCGGACGACGGCCTTGTATTCATTGAAATCGTAGCCTATCGACTCCACCCGACCGATCGTTACACCGGACATGGACACCGGCGCACCCACCTTGAGCCCGCCAACCTGCTCAAAGGTGGCGTTCAGGCGGTAAGTGTTGTCACCGAAGCCGATGTCCCGGCTGGTGATCTGGGTAACCAGGAAGAACAGTGCCGCAAATCCCAGCAGCACGAACAGTCCGGTACCCACCTCGATTGCTGGCGTGGCACGCATTGATCACTCCTTGGCGGCGGCGTGCTTCACAGCATCACCGCGGTAAGCATGTAGTCGAGCAACAGCACGACGACGGATGAAATGACGACGGTCCGGGTCGTGGCACGGCCAACGCCCTCCGCCGTCGGTAACGAATGAAATCCCTCGTAGACCGCAATGGCGCTGCAGGCCACGCCGAAGACGCAGCTCTTGATGACGCCTTCCATGATGTCACCGTGCTCCACGGCGCCGCGCATCTGCGACCAGAACTGGCCGGGGTCCACTCCCATCATCTGCACCCCGATGAGCTGGGCGCCGAAGATGCCGATCATGCTGAAGATCGCTGCCAGCAAGGGCATGGCAATGATGCCGCCGAGGAACCTGGGCATGACGACGCGGCGGATGGGGTCAACCGCCATGATTTCCATCGCCGACAACTGGTCGGTCGCGCGCATCAGGCCCAGCTCCGATGCCAGCGCCGTGCCCGCTCGTCCTGCAAACAGCAGCGCCGTCACGACCGGGCCGAGTTCCTTGACCAGCCCCAGCGCCGCTGCCGTGCCGAGCGAGTCCTCGGAGCCGAATCGCTCCAGCAGGTCGAAACCCTGCAGTCCCAGTACCATGCCGACGAAGAGGCCGCTCAACATGATGATGACAAGCGACAAGGCACCCGCGTTGTGCACCTGGGTGATCACCAGGGAAGGTCGCGTCAAGGCACGCGGCGTCTCCATCAGCAGCCGGCCCGTGAAGAGCGCGTAACGACCGACCTCGGCGAACAAGTCGACCGTTCGCGAACGGATTTCCTGCAAGAGGCGCATCATGGCGGCGCCTCCCCGAACAGCTGCTGCGCATAGTCGGGGGCCGGGTAATGGAATGGCACCGGTCCGTCCGGCAGGCCACGCATGAACTGCGTGACTTCGGGCAGGTCGCTGTCGGTCAGGGCCGACGGTTTGCCCGAGGCCAGCACGCGCCCGCCGGACAGCAGGTAGGCGGAATCGGCCACCGCGGCGATTTCACGCACGTCGTGCGATACCACGATGCTCGAGATCCCCAGTGCGTCGTTGAGCTCACGGATGAGGCGCAGCACCACGCCCAGCGATATCGGGTCGAGGCCGACGAAAGGTTCGTCGTAGATCAGCAGCTCGGGGTCCATGACGATCGCCCGGGCGAGCGCCACGCGCCTGGCCATGCCGCCCGACAACTCGTAGGGCATCATCCCGGCCGCACCCCGCAGACCGACCGCCTGCAACTTGGGCAGGACGATGTTGCGGATCAGGCGGTCCGGCAAGCGCGTGTGCTCACGCAGCGGGAAAGCGACGTTCTCGAAAACGTCGAAATCGCTCAGCAGGGCGCCGTTCTGGAACAGCATGCCCATGCGCCGGCGCAGCGCATACAGGCCCGAGCGGTCCAGGCGGGTCACGTCCTGGCCGTCCACCAGCAATTCGCCGGCGTCCGGCCTGATCTGGCCGGTGATCAGCCGCAGAAGCGTCGTCTTGCCGGTGCCACTCGGTCCCATGATCGCAGTGACTGCGCCGCGTTCGACGTCCAGGTCAACGCCGTCGAAGAGCGCCCGCCCGCCCGCGGCGTAGCTAAGCCCGCGGATCCGGACGATGCAGGAGTCGTTGGCAGCGCCGGGGCGCTGCGGCGTGGTCACGGCGGTGAGACAAGGAAACGGCCTCAGGCCGCTTCCTTCTCCATGGCTGGTTTGTAGGCACCACTGCGCGCCAGGCCGTTCAGCCGCGCCCGCTTGTGGAACTCGCGCTGTGCGGCGGCCACGTTGCCCGCCTTGCCGCCCCAGGCCTGGATCGTGCTTGCCTGCAGGGCCCGGCCGTAACTGAAAGACAATTCCCAGGGCAGCGAGCCCATGGCATTCATCAGGCTGAGGTGCTCGGTGGCCTGGGCCTCGCTCTGGCCGCCGGACAGGAAGGCGATGCCGGGCACTGCCGCAGGCACGTGGCGCTTCAGGCAGCGCAGGGTTGCCTCGGCAACCTGGCGCGGGTCCGCCTGCGTGGGGCACTTTTTGCCGGCAATCACCATGTTCGGCTTCAGGACGATCCCTTCCAGGTGAACGCGATGCGCGTACAGCACGTCAAAAACCGTCTGCAACGTGGTCGAGGTCACCTGCTCGCAGCGTTCGATCGTGTGCGCGCCATCCATGAGGACCTCAGGCTCGACGATCGGTACGATGCCGGCTTCCTGGCACAGCGCCGCGTAGCGCGCCAGGGCATGGGCGTTGGCCTTGATGGCGAAGCGACTGGGAATCCCGTCGGCGATGTCGATGACGGCCCGCCACTTGGCGAACCTCGCGCCCAGCTTGTGATATTCGGCCAGCCTCTCGCGGAGTCCATCCAGGCCTTCCGTGACGGTCTCTCCCGGGAAACCGGCCAGCGCCTTCGCGCCGGCATCGACCTTGATCCCCGGCACGATACCCAGGCCCGCAAGCTGGGCCGGAAACGGCGTTCCGTCCGAGCACTTCTGGCGCAGGGTTTCGTCATAGAGAATGACCCCGGAGATGTAGTCGGCGGCGCCCGGCGCAGTGAACAGCAGTTCCCGATAGGCGCGGCGATTCTCCTCGGTCGACTCAAGCTTGATCTGGTCGAAGCGCTTCTTGATGGTGCCGGTCGATTCATCGGCCGCAAGGATGCCCTTGCCCGGGGCCACCATCGCGCGCGCGGTCTTTTCAAGCTCGATCTTGTTCATCTTTGAGGTTCCTCCAGGGAAAGGGTCGGCAACCGCAGCGGCAGGCGCCACTGTGCCGGCCCTGCGGCGGGGGCCGGATTTTAGCAAACCCCCGGCCTCTGCCGCAGTTTTGCACTACACAATTCTATCTAATAGGACTAAAATTGTCCTGTATAAAAAAGGAGCGACGCCCCGCCATGCTGCGGATCAGCAAACTGACCGATTACGCGACCGTCATCCTCGCCGCCCTGTCCGGGCGGCCGGGGACGGTGCACAGCGCGCCGGAGCTGGCCGAGCGCACCGGCATCGGCCTGCCGACCGTGAGCAAGCTCCTCAAGGAACTGCAGCGTGCCACGCTGGTCCGTTCGACTCGCGGCGCCCGGGGCGGCTACCAGCTCGCCCGTCCCGCCGACGAGATCAGCGCGGCGGAAATCATCGACGCGGTGGAAGGTCCGGTCGCGCTGACCGAATGCGCCAGCGACCACGGACAGTGCGACCTCGAATCGAGTTGCAGCGTCGGACACAGCTGGCAGCAGGTCAGCCTGGCAATTCGCCGGTCGCTGCAGGAAGTACCGCTGACAGCCCTGATCGCGCACGACACCAGCATCCGCGCGCCCGACCTGCGCGGCTCCCTGACGGGTGGCTGGCGGCCCCTGACGCGCGTCTAGTGCGCCGGACAGCATTCCCGGAGGACTGATGGCTAGCACCGAACACGACATCGAGGCGATCGTCGCTCGCAAGTACCAGCACGGATTCGTCACGGACATCGAAAGCGAGACCCTGCCTCCCGGTCTCGACGAGGACGTCGTCCGGCTGATCTCGGCGATCAAGGGCGAGCCGCCATTCATGCTCGACTGGCGACTCAAGGCCTTCCGCCAGTGGACACGCATGAAGGAGCCGAAGTGGGCCCGCGTGCACTACCCACCCATCGACCTCCAGGCGATCTCCTACTACTCGGCTCCGAAGAAGAACAGCGACGGCCCCAAGAGCCTGGACGAAGTCGATCCCAAGCTTCTCGAGACCTACGACAAGCTCGGCATACCCCTGCATGAGCGTGCCCGGCTTGCCGGCGTGGCCGTGGACGCCGTCTTCGACAGCGTGTCGGTGGCGACTACCTTCAAGGAACGACTCGCCGAAGCGGGCGTGATCTTCTGCTCCTTCTCGGAGGCGGCGAAGAATCACCCGGAGCTGGTCGAGCGCTATCTCGGCACGGTCGTGCCGATACGCGACAACTACTATGCCGCGCTGAACTCCGCCGTCTTCTCGGACGGCTCTTTCGTGTTCGTGCCGAAGGGCGTCCGCTGCCCCATGGAGCTGTCCACGTACTTCCGCATCAATGCGATGAATACCGGCCAGTTCGAGCGGACGCTGATCGTCGCCGAGGAAGGCGCGCACGTCAGTTACCTCGAGGGCTGCACGGCACCGATGCGCGACGAGAACCAGCTGCACGCCGCGGTCGTCGAACTGGTCGCGCTCGACGATGCCGAGATCAAGTATTCCACGGTCCAGAACTGGTATCCCGGCGACGAGAATGGAATCGGCGGCATCTACAACTTCGTCACCAAAAGGGGCGACTGCCGCGGCCGCAATTCGAAGATCTCCTGGACGCAGGTCGAGACCGGCTCGGCCATCACCTGGAAGTACCCGAGCTGCATCCTGCGCGGCGACAACTCGGTCGGCGAGTTCTACTCGGTGGCGCTGGCGAACAATTACCAGCAGGCCGACACCGGCACCAAGATGATCCACATGGGCCGCAACACGCGCAGCACGATCGTCTCCAAGGGCATCTCGGCCGGTCACGGCCAGAACGCCTACCGCGGGCTGGTCAAGGTGCTGCCTGGCGCCGACGGCGCGCGCAACTACACGCAGTGCGACTCGCTGCTGATGGGCGACAAGTGCGGCGCTCACACCTTCCCCTACGTGGAGGTGGCCAACCCGACCGCAGTGATCGAACACGAGGCGACCACCTCGAAAATCTCGGACGATCAGTTGTTCTATTGCCTGCAGCGCGGTATCTCGGCAGAGGATGCCGTGAACATGATCGTGAACGGATTCTGCAAGACGGTCTTCAAGGAACTCCCCATGGAGTTCGCGGTGGAGGCCCAGAACCTGCTGGCAGTGAGCCTTGAAGGCTCGGTCGGCTGACAGACAAACGGAGACCAGACATGCCTGCCAAGGGCGAAATCATCCTCAGCGTCGAGGACCTGCACGTGAAGATCGGCGCGCACAAGATCCTGAACGGTATCTCGCTCGACGTGAGGGCGGGTGAAGTGCATGCCATCATGGGGCCCAACGGCTCCGGCAAGAGCACGCTGGCCGGGGTGCTTGCCGGTCGACCCGAATACGAGATCGTCTCCGGCAAGGTGAGCTACCTCGGCCACGACCTGCTGGCGATGCCGGCCGAGGAGCGTGCGCGCGCGGGGGTGTTCCTGGCTTTCCAGTATCCCGTCGAGATTCCCGGCGTCAACAACGTCTACCTGCTCAAGGCGGCGCTGAACGCGCTGCGCAAGCATCATGGCCTGCCGGAAGTGGACGCCTTCGAATTCCTCGGGCTCGTGCGCGAGAAGATGAAACTCATGCAGATGGATGAGAGTTTCCTCGGCCGCGGCGTGAATGAGGGCTTCTCGGGTGGCGAGAAGAAGCGTAACGAGGTGCTGCAGATGACGATACTGGAGCCCACGCTCGCCCTGCTCGACGAGACCGATTCGGGACTGGACATCGACGCCCTCAAGGTCGTCGCCGCAGGCGTCAACACGCTGCGGCACGACGAGCGCGCCATCGTGATGGTGACTCATTACCAGCGCCTGCTTGACTACATCGTTCCCGATCGCGTCCACGTGCTGGCCTCGGGCCGGATCATCAAGTCGGGCGACAAGGACCTGGCACTCGAACTCGAGCGACGCGGTTACGACTGGGTGAGGCAGGAGGCGGCAGCAGCATGAGCCCAGCCACGCAGGGCTCGGCACTCGAGCGTATCGAACGGGCCCACGCCACGGCACGACCCCGCCTGCGCGGCGGCGGCGCCTGGGACCGGCGCCGTGGCGATGCACTCGCCCGCCTGCTGGCCCGTGGCCTGCCCGACCGGCGCGACGAGAACTGGAAGTACCTGGACTGGGCCGAGATCGACCGTCGCGGGTTCTCCCTGCCCGCCCCGGCGACCGGCGGCGATATGCTGCCCGAGGGTACGCTCGCCGATTTCGCCAAGGGGATGATCGTCGTCCTGATCAACGGCCGCTACGTGGCCGGCCTGTCGTCGGTGCCCGCCCAGGCCGCGGTCTCCGTGCAAAGCCTGGCCTCCGTACTCGAGACCGATCCCGGTGCGGCGGCCCGGGCGCTGCGCGTGCCAGGCGACGGCGCCGATGAGCGTTTCGCTCTGCTGGCGGAGGCGTTCATTGACGATGGCGCGGTCATTCGCGTGGCCGCTGGCGCGCAGGTCGAGGAGCCGCTGTATGTGCTGCATGTCGGTACCGGCAGCGACGTCGCTCACGCGCGCATGCTGATCGACGCGGGCCGCAACAGCCGCCTCAAGCTCGTCGAGCACTTCCTGACCGAGCCTGCTGCCGATGGCCTGTCCAACCTGGCCTGCGAGATCCACCTTGCCGACGGCGCATCACTGGACCACGTGCGGCTGTACCAGCAGGGCGCCGCGACGGTGCACATCGAGACCCTGTTCGCGACGCAGTCCCGTGACAGCCACTATCGCCAGCAACTGTTCGTGCTCGGTGGGCGCGTCGTGCGCAGCAACGTGCACATCCGCCTCGAAGGTCCGGCTGCAGAGTGCGAGGTCCACGGGCTGTTCATGGTCGACGGGTCGCGGCAGGCGGACCTGTACACGGTCATCGAGCACGTCGCGCCAAACACCCGCTCCAACGAACTGGTTCGCGGCGTAGCAACCGGGCGCGGCCGCGGCGCATTCAACGGACGGATCATCGTCGGCGAGAACGCGAGCAAGACCGACTCGCAGCAATCCAGCCGCAACCTGATCCTTTCGCCGCAGGCCGAAATCAACACGCGGCCGCAACTGGAAATCCTGACCGACGACGTGAAGTGCAGCCACGGCGCCACGACGGGCTCGCTGGATTCCAACCAGATGTTCTACCTGCTTTCCCGCGGCATCGACCCCGAGACCGCGCGGGGCCTGCTGACCTTCGCCTTCTGCGAGGACGTCGTGTCCCGGGTCGCCGTGGGCGGCCTGCGCCGCCACGTCGAGCAACTGGTCGTCGGGCACCTGCCCGACCGCGACATCATCAAGGAGTTCGTCTGATGTCCGCGGCGGCCGGAACCCTGGCCCCGCTCGACGTGATGCGGGTCCGCGAGGACTTCCCGATCCTGTCGCGGCAGATCCGCGGTCGTGCGCTCGTGTACCTGGACAACGGCGCGTCGGCGCAGCGGCCTCGCGCAGTCATCGACGCCGAGAGCGACTACTACGAGCAGCACCATGCGAACGTGCACCGTGGCGTCCATACGCTGTCCCAGGAAGCAACCGACCTGTTCGAGGCAGCGCGCGAGAAGCTGCGCCGGTTCCTGAACGCCAGGTCCACCAGGGAGATCGTGTTCGTGCGCGGCACGACCGAGGCGATCAATCTGGTTGCCCAGGCCTGGGGCCGCCCGCGCCTGGAGGCGGGTGACGAGATCGTGATCACCTGGCTCGAGCACCACGCCAACATCGTTCCGTGGCAGCAGGTCTGCCAGCAGACCGGTGCGGTGCTGAAGGTCGTGCCGATCGACCGGCGCGGGGTCGTCGATTTCGACGCCTACCTGGCCATGCTGGGTCCCAGGACCCGCATGGTGGCCATCGCCCACGTGTCCAATGCCCTGGGCACGGTGCTGCCGGTCGAGCGCTTCATCGCCGCCGCTCGTGAACGCGGCATCGCCACGCTGCTCGACGGGGCCCAGGCGGTTCCGCACCAGCGCGTCGATGTCCAGGCGCTGGGTTGCGACTTCTACGCGTTCTCCGGCCACAAGCTCTATGGCCCGACCGGTATCGGCGTGCTGTACGGGCGTGAGGCGCAGCTGGAAGCGATGCCGCCCTGGCAGGGAGGCGGCGACATGATCCTGACGGTGTCCTTCCAGGGGACGACCTACAACGCCCTGCCCTACAAGTTCGAGGCGGGCACGCCGAACATCGCCGGAGCCATCGCGCTCGGCGTGGCGGTCGACTACGTCGAGTCCATCGGCCTGGAGCGCATCGCCCGGCACGAGGCGGACCTCCTCGCCTATGCCACCGGGCGCCTCGATGCCGTGGAAGGCCTGACGATCATCGGCACGGCGCCGGACAAGGCGAGCCTGGTCTCTTTCATCGTCGAGGGCGTGCATCCCCACGACCTCGGCACCATTCTCGATGCCGAAGGCGTGGCGATCAGGACCGGTCATCATTGCGCCATGCCGGTCATGGATTTCTTCGACGTGCCGGCGACCGCCCGCGCCTCGTTCGCCTTCTACAACACCCACGCCGAGATCGACGCCCTCGTCGAGGCGCTCGGTCACGCCAGGGAGATGCTCGGCTGATGGACCTTGCAGACCTGTATCGCGACGTCATCGTCGATCACAACAAGCGGCCCCGGAACTTCGGTCGCCTGGAGCATCCCAATCGCAGCGCAGAGGGCCATAATCCCTTGTGTGGCGACAGGTTACACATCTTTCTTGATGTCGAAGATGATGTTATCCGGGACGTCCGCTTCGAAGGCAGGGGTTGCGCGATCTCGACCGCGTCGGCCTCGCTGATGACGGAAGCCGTCAAGGGCAAGCGCCTCGCGGACGTGCGGCACCTGTTCGAGGAAGTCCACGACATGCTGACCCGCCAGGACGCCCCGGTGCCCGAGGACCTCGGCAAGCTGGCAGCGCTGTCGGGCGTTCGCGAGTTTCCGGCCCGGGTCAAGTGCGCCAGCCTCTGCTGGCACACCCTCAATGCCGCGCTGATCCGGGACGCGGCGCCCGTGACGACGGAGTAGGCCCCGCATGCGCCGACACGAAAACGAACCCATCGTCGTCCAGCGCGACGTCAAGGCGGTCATCATCCCCGCCGGCATCGAGGTCAAGCTGCGCACCGGCAGCGTCGGCTATATCACGCAGGCGCTCGGCGGCAGCTTCACGATCTACGTCGAGGGAAACCTGTTCCGCATTGCCGGTGACGATGCCGATGCCATCGGCAAGGAGCCCTTCAAGAAGCCGGAACTGCCTCCCGGCGCCACCGAGGAGGACGTCCGCGCGCTCGTCTGGGAGCAGTTGAAGACCTGCTTCGACCCGGAGATTCCGATCAACGTCGTCGACCTCGGGCTGATCTACGACTGCGAGGTGACGCGCAACGACGATGGCTCCAGGAACGTCTCCGTGCGCATGACCCTGACGGCACCGGGCTGCGGCATGGGTGACTTCCTCGCCCAGGACATCAAGGACAAGATCGAGGACGTGCCCACCATCCGCGAGGCCCGCGTCGAGATCGTGTTCGAACCGCCCTGGAACCAGTCGATGATGTCCGAGGCGGCGCGCCTCGAGACCGGGATGATGTAGGGACGACGGCGTGAAGCGTCTGACGCTGGTTCGCCACGCGGATTCTGGCTGGGCCAGCGGCCTGCTCGCCGACAGGGACCGCCCGCTCAGTACGCGCGGCCAGCGGGATGCCGAGGAGATGGCGGCGCGGCTCCTCGCCGCGAAGCAGGCCCCGTCGCGGATCATCACGAGTCCGGCCGTTCGTGCGCTCGCCACGGCCCGGATCTTCGCCCGCGCCTTTGGCTATCCCGGCGGACGCATCCGTCATGCCCCGGACGCCTACCTGGCTCCGGACACGACTTTGCTGGACGTGGTGCGCCGGCTCGGCGGCCGGTC
>Ga0316195_10001056_pt1 | contig 12006 bp, 10 predicted proteins | sample Phised1_MG_FD_204937 | JGI IMG/M metagenome (GOLD analysis project Ga0316195, IMG submission 204937) | Coastal sediment microbial communities from Maine, United States - Phippsburg sediment 1 | ecosystem: Environmental > Aquatic > Marine > Coastal > Sediment | place: USA: Maine | collected... | reverse complement strand
CGGTGCTCGGCAGCGCGCGCGCAGGGCGACTGCAGCGTGGGCGACCATCCAGTCGTGGGCATGGATGACATCTGGCTGCCAATCCTCGACCAACCGGTTGCCGTGCCCGACGAACTCGCACTGCATCTCGGCCACATGGGCGATGAGGTCCTGTGGGTCGTGCGTGCCGGCGTCGACAGTGACCCGGATGACGCGCACGGGGCCATCGCTGCTCGAGGGCACACGGGCAGGCGCCGAAGCGTTCGGTGCCTGGGTGATGACCACGACGTCATGGCCGTCGGCGGCCTGTGCGTTGGCCAGCGCGTGGACGTGCCGGCCAAGCCCGCCGTACATGACGGGCGGGTACTCCCAGGCCAGGTGAAGGATGCGCATGACGAACGAATCGTACGCCGGCAGGGGCAACCGTGCGGTTACTCCGGGTAGCGCCGGATCTCGCCTGGTCCGGGGCCCTGGGGCGAACCGCCCACCAGATCGGCACTCCGCCGCGCAGGACCTTCGGCCCGCCGATGTGGGTCGGGGGGCTGCGCGGGCGCGTCGGGCGCCCACCTAGGATTGACCCGATCGGCGGCCCACATTACCCGCGGGTAATATGGCGTTGCGGGCGGCGGAATCGCCCAGCGGATCATGAGAACTGGCCACCGGCGCTGCCCTCGGGCATGCCGGGCGATGAGAGAGGTCGACAACACGACCATGAAGATCGTTGTCTGTGTGAAGCAGGTTCCGGACAGCTGGGCGGAGAAGTCCCTCCAGCCCGCCGACAACACCCTGGACCGCGGCTCGGTTGACGCCGTGATGAACGAGATCGACGAGTACGCGATCGAGGAGGCACTGCGCCTGCAGGAGGCTCACGGTGGCGAGGTCGTCGTGGTCTCCATGGGGCCCGACCAGGCCAAGGACACGGTACGCAAGGCCCTGGCGATGGGCGCCGACTCCGGTGTGCACATCCTCGATGACGGCCTGCACGGATCTGATGCCGCTGCCACGTCCCTGGCGCTTGCCGCCGCGATCAAGGGTCGCGACGCGGACCTGGTGATCCTCGGGTGCGAGTCGACAGACGCGCGGATGTCGGTCGTCCCGGCGATGGTCGCCGAGCGGCTCGGGCTTCCCCAGCTGACGTTCTGCAACTCGGTCACCGTCGACGGCTCGACCATCACGACCAACCGCGTCACCGAGTACGGCTACGACGTCGTGGAGGCATCGCTGCCAGCCGTGGTCAGCGTGGTCGAGAAGATCAACGAGCCCCGCTACCCCTCGTTCAAGGGGATCATGGCGGCGAAGAAGAAGCCGGTCGAGACCCTGGACCTCGCTGGCCTGGGCATCGCCGCCGGCGACGTCGGCCTGGCCGCGGCCTGGTCGGTCGTCGAGGAGGCAGCTGCCCGCCCGCCGAAGGCCAAGGGCACGATCGTCACCGATGAGGGTGCCGGTGGCGTGGCCATCGCCGATTTCCTGTCCGCACAGAAGTTCATCTGAGGAGTCCCGCCATGGCTGAAGTACTTGTGCTCGTCGATCACGTCGACGGCAATGTGAAGAAGGTCACCTACGAGCTGCTGGCCCTGGCCAAGCGCATCGGCGAGCCCTCCGCTGTGTTCATCGGCTCCGGCGCTGACGCTGCGATCCCGGGTCTGGCAGAGCACGGCGCCGCGACGGTCTATGTCGCTGACGCTGCTGATCTCAGCGCCCACCCGGTCGCACCCAAGGCCGAGCTCCTGGCCAAGCTCGTGGCCGAGAAGTCGCCGGCCGCCGTGCTGGTGCCCAGCTCTGCCGAGGGCAAGGAGGTCGCGGCGCGCCTGGCGATCAAGACCAACTCCGGGATCATCACCGACGCTGTCGATGTGGCTGCCGATGGCACCGCCACCCAGTCGGTCTTCGGTGGCGCCACGGTCGTGAAGTCCAGGGTGGCGGTGGGGACGCCGATCATCACCGTGCGTCCCAACGCAGCCGCACCGGAGGTCTCGCCGGCCGCAGGTGCCCGTGTCGAGGTCTCGGTCGAGCTGTCCGACACGGCGAAGTCCGCAAGGATCACCGAGCGCGTCGAGCAGGCCAAGGGCGGTCGCCCGGACCTGGCCGAGGCTGCGGTTGTGGTCTCCGGTGGGCGCGGCGTGGGCGGCGAGGAGGGCTTCGGCGTGATCGAGGCCCTGGCCGACGCGCTCGATGGCGCCGTGGGCGCCTCCCGGGCCGCGACGGATGCCGGCTGGTACCCGCACCAGTTCCAGGTTGGGCAGACCGGCAAGACGGTCGCGCCGCAGCTCTACATCGCCAACGGCATCTCCGGGGCCATCCAGCACCGGGCCGGGATGCAGACGTCGAAGACCGTCATCGTGGTCAACAAGGACCCCGAGGCGCCGATCTTCGAGCTGGCCGACTTCGGCGTGGTCGGCGATCTGTTCGCCGTCGTCCCGCAGCTGACCGAAGAGGTCGGCAAGCGCAAGGGCTGAGCTCTGCAGGCACCTCAGCGGGGTCCACCCCAGATGGCGGACCCCGCTGAAGTGCGTTCCGGTCAGCGCAGGACGATCGGGGTTGTGCCCACTTTGATCCGACTGCCGCGTCCGAGGGTCCGAGTCGCGCCGGTCATGTCCAGCACCTCGGTGCTGCGGCTCAGGCGCACCTTCGAGGAGCCGGAGGTGCGCCACACGACACGAGCGCGCGGGCCTGACGGCGTGACGAATGTGCAGGTCCGTAGGCGCTTGCGGTGTGAGCAGCCCGCGAACGTGCGCCCCTGCAGGGCGCCCTGCAGGACGGCCAGGCTGTCACGTGCGGGGTTGCCCGGCTCCGAGCGCACATGCACAGCGGTCTGCTCGAGTCGCCACGGCACCAGCCAGTGCACCGACGAGTACCCCCAGTAGTAGGCGTTCATCTGGGTGGCCGTCGCCAGTCGCCGTTGCGCAGCGGGCTTGGTGGTCGAGGTGCGCAGGTTCGTCCGATTGCCGTCCCGGTTGACCAGATTGAGATTGGCCTCCGTGACACGCATGGGCAGGGACCGCAGCTTGCTGAACTTGGCCACTCGCTTGCGGAACTTCGCGACCCGCCGGTCCCAGTCTGCGACCATCTTGGTGGGGCTCTTCCCGTTGAAGCCGTAGACGTTGACGTGGATCGCGTTGATCCGTCGCTTCTTGTTGTGTGCCTTGAGGTAGTTGGTGGAGAAGGAGTTGGCGCGGGTGAACAGTGCACTCGAGCCAAGGGACACCGTGCCGCGCGCCCCCTTGGACCGGATCACGTCGTAGGCGATCGAGTCGTACGTGTGCAGGGCTGAGACGGCCTGCTTCATGGTCCTTGCTGCCCCGGGGACGCGGAGCTTGTAGTTCAGGCCGCTGGACAGGTTGGGTTCGTTCCACGTCTCCAGGACAACATTGAGGCGTCCCGCGTAGCGCGAGGTGACGTAGTCCACGACGGAACCCACGTAGGCAGCCCACCGTTGGGCTTGCACGGAGGGCGCCCCCGAGCGGCGCGGCTTGAGGGATGCGGGGCTGGGGATGGACACCCCCGACGCATGGTCGCCGCACGCCCAGAGCTTGGTGGGGGCCACAGCCCGGGGATGGTTCTCGAAGACCCAGGGCGCCGGATGGCCCATCGTCACGATTGCGGTTCCACCGGCGGCAGCCGCCCGGTCCAACGTGGGCGACAGGCTGGCGTGGAGGTTTGCCGCCACATCGGCGTCAGGGGTGGGCTGCATGTAGCACCAGATGGCAGACCCCCACAGGCGCACGCTCGCCAGTCCACCGGGGTCCGGGTTCCCGTACAGGGATCCCACCGCCCCTGGGGTGACCGGCCAGTTGCGGGGCGCGGCCTGTGCCGGCGCACCCAGGCCGGCGGTCACGAGACCCAGCGCCGCGGCGCCAGCCACTGCCAATCTCCCCCAACGTCGCATTCGGTCCTCCCCACGCCGAGCGCTCGATGCACCCGCAACGCCACCTCGATGCTCGCACAGCCGCACCCCTGCCGCCCAGCACGGCTCGGCTGCGAGCTCGCGAATGCCCCATTCCTTGGTGCGGACCTAGGATTGCCTTGATGAGCACCTACCTCGATCACGCGGCGACCACCCCCCTGCTGGACTGTGCCCGCGACGCCATGGTCGGGGCACTGGGGAGCACCGGCAACGCCTCGTCGTTGCACCGCGCAGGCCGTGCCTCCCGGCGTCGGGTGGAGGAGTCGAGGGAGGTCATCGCGGCCGCCATCGGGGTGACGCCCAGTGAGGTGATCTTCACCGCCGGCGGCACGGAGGCCGACAACCTGGCGGTCAAGGGCCTGTGGTGGGCGCGCACCGGCCAGGACCCGGCCCGCCGCCGGGTGCTGGCCTCACGCATCGAGCATCACGCGGTCCTCGATCCGGTGCACTGGCTCGGTGAGCACGAGGGCGCCGAGGTGGTGTGGCTGGACGTGGACTCCGAGGGTCGTGTCGATCCCGGCCAGGTCCGCGCGGAGCTTGCCGCGTACCCGGGTCAGACCGCCCTGGTGGCGGTCATGTGGGCCAACAACGAGATCGGAACCGTGCAGCCGATCGGCGAGATCGCTGCCGTCTGCGCAGCTGCCGGTGTGCCGCTGCACGTCGACGCGGTCCAGGCCCTGGGCTCGATCTGGGTCGATCCCACCCTGCCCAGCACGCTGGCGATCTCCGCGCACAAGCTCGGGGGGCCCCTGGGTGTCGGAGCCCTGATCGCCAGGCGCGGCCTGGAGCTCACGCCCCTCACGCACGGTGGCGGGCAGGAGCGTCAGGTCCGTTCCGGGACCCTCGACGTGCCCGCCGTGATGGGGTTCGCCGCGGCGGTCGACCACGTGCTCGGCGACCTCGCGGAGCAGTCCGCGCGGATGGCCGGGCTGCGGGACGCCCTTCTGGCCGGCGTCGTGGCCCTGGCCCCTGACGCGATCGTCAACGGGGCGCGCGGTGGGACCGACGCCCGACTGCCAGGTAACGCGCACGTGTCGTTCCCCGGCTGTGAGAGCGACGCACTGCTGATGCTGCTCGATGCGGCCGGGGTGGAGGCCTCGACCGGATCGGCGTGCACCGCGGGCGTGCCCGAGCCGAGCCACGTCCTGCTGGCCATGGGAGTGGACCCGGTGATTGCCCGGTCCTCGCTCCGGTTCAGCCTCGGCCGCCGTTCGACCGCTGAGGACGTCGACGCGCTCCTGGCGGCCCTGCCGGCCGCCCTCACCCGCGCGCGGCGCGCCGGGCAGGTACGGGTCAGCGCCCAGATGGCCGCAGCCGTCCGGGAGGGAGCCTGAGATGAAGGTCCTGGCCGCGATGTCCGGCGGCGTGGACTCTGCGGTGGCTGCCGCCCGGGCGGTCGCCCAGGGACACGAGGTCACCGGTATCCACCTGGCCCTGTCCCGCAACCCGGAGTCCTACCGCTCCGGTGCACGGGGCTGCTGCACGATCGAGGACTCCCGCGACGCCTGGCGCGCCGCCGACCTGCTCGGCATCCCGTTCTACGTCTGGGACATGTCCGAGGAGTTCGCCGCGGATGTGGTGGACGACTTCCTCGCGGAGTACGCCGCCGGGCGCACACCCAATCCGTGCCTGCGCTGCAACGAGCGGATCAAGTTCGCCGCCGTGCTCGACCGCGGGCGGGCACTGGGATTCGACGCGGTGTGCACCGGCCACTACGCGAGACTGGTCGACGGGCCCGAGGGTCGCCAGCTGCATCGCGCCGCGGATCCGGGCAAGGACCAGTCCTACGTGCTCGGCGTGCTCGACGAAGACCAGTTGGCCGGTTGCCTGTTCCCGCTGGGGGACTCCAGGAAGTCCGAGGTGCGTGCTGAGGCCGCGGCCCTGGGCCTCGCGGTGGCCGCCAAGCCCGACAGCCATGACATCTGCTTCATCCCCAGCGGGGACACCGCGGGATTCCTGCGCGGCCGGCTGGGGGAGGAGCCCGGCGACATCGTGGACGCCGGCACGGGCGAGGTCCTGGGCAGCCACGAGGGCGCCTACGCCTTCACCGTGGGTCAGAGGCGTGGGGTCGGTCTCGGACAGCCGGCGGCCGACGGGGCCCGTCGGTACGTCGTGGACGTCGACATCACCCGGCGCCGGGTGGCTGTGGGCCCGGCGGCGATGCTCGATGTCGACCAGATCCGCGCGGTGCGCCCTCGTTGGTGCGGGCCGGAGCTGGTCGCCCCCGCCGGGCTCGGGGTCCAGGTGCGTGCGCACGGCGAGGAGATCGCGGCCCAGGTCAGCCCCCTCGAGGACGGCTTCATCGCCGAGCTCACCACGCCCCTGCGCGGGGTCGCTCCGGGCCAGGCAGCCGTCCTGTACTCCGGGACGCGGGTGGTCGGCTCCGGAACCATCGCGCGGCGCGCCGGGTGAGCGCCGGGCCTGCTGGCGAGCCATCAGCGGGCGCCGGATCAGGGCGTGCGGCCGGTGGATCCGACGGGGTGGGCGAGCCCCCCATGGAGGGCATCCGGTCCCGGGCCCTGTCGATCGGCGTGGCAACGGGCGCCTACGCGATCTCCTTCGGCGCGGTGAGCATCGCTGCGGGACTGAACGTGGGGCAGGCCCAGGCGCTGTCGCTGCTGATGTTCACGGGGGCCTCGCAGTTCGCCTTCATCGGGGTGGTCGCCACGGGAGGGGGCCTGGTCGTGGCCGCGGCCACGGCGTGGCTGCTGGGCCTTCGCAACGGGTTGTACGGCCTGCACCTGGCGACGGTGTTGACCCAGCGTGGGCGCCCGGGGCAGAGGTTGCGGGGATGGCGCCGGATGGGTGCTGCGCACTTCACGATCGATGAGTCCACGGCCATGGCGCTGGCCTATGAGGCGAACCCTGAGGCGACCCGGCGAGCGTTCTGGGCCACCGGGTGGGCTGTCTTCGTCCTCTGGAACCTGGGGACGCTCCTGGGCTCGCTGGGCGCAGCATCCTTGTCCGACCCGAGGGTCCTTGGCCTCGATGCAGCCATTCCGGCCGGATTCCTGGCCCTGTTGTGGCCCAGGCTCGTTGATCGGTCGGCGTGGGCCCTGGCCGCAGCCTCGGGCGTGCTGGCGCTGGCGCTCGCGCCGGTCCTTCGCCCCGGTCTCCCCGTGCTGGCGGGTGCGGGGCTGGCCGTGGCTGGTGCGCTCTGGTTCTCACGGGGTAGACGCTGATGTGGCCCGCCGTCCTGGTCGCCTCGATGGCCGCATTCGTGACCAAGTGGGCCGGCCACCTGCTTCCGGAGTCGCTCCTGGAGCGTGATGTGGTGCGCAGGGCAGCAGCGGTCCTGCCCATCGCGCTGCTCGCCGCGCTCCTGGCGATCCAGACGTTCTGGTCGGTGGATGGCTTCGTGGTCGACGCCCGGGTGGCCGGGGTGGCCGTGGGCGTGGTCCTGCTCCGCCTGCGCGCGCCGTTCCTCGTGGTGGTGCTGGCTGCGGCCGCCACCGCGGCGCTCCTGCGGGCGCTGGGGTGGGGCTGAGGCGGGATGTGGCCCGGCCGCGCCGGAGCATCGACTGGGCGGGGGACAATGGGGGCATGGATCCCCGCGCCGCGTCCACCATCAGGGTCACCGGGATCGGGTCGATGCCGGGGACGGACTCGGCGGAGTCCGCACGCGTCGTGGCAGGGGAGTTCGACATCCCCCACCTCGCGGAGCTTCCCGCGCGTGGACCGGGCGCGGACATGGTCGGTCGCACGCTGGCACTGGTCGCGTCGGTCACCGGGGAGTTCGCCGCCGAGACCACACCGGACGGGTGGCGGCTCGCAGGTGGCCGATCGGGGGGCGACCTCGGCCGGCAGATGCGCCGCGGGGCCTCGTGGCTCGCTGAGGACCTGGATCGCATGGAGCATGAGCTCGACGGCTTCAGCGGGCAGGTGAAGGTCCAGGTCGCGGGCCCGTGGACGCTGGCCGCCGCGCTGGAATCCGTGCGGGGCACGCGCCTGGTCGCCGACGCCGGCGCCTGCACTGACCTTGGTGCGGCGCTGGGCGAGTCCGTCGCAGCCCACGTCCAGGACGTTCGGCGGCGGATCCCCGGTGCCCAGGTGGTGCTCCAGGTGGACGAGCCGTCGCTCCCCACGGTCCTGGCCGGCCACATCCGCACGCCCAGCGGGCGCGGCGCCCTGCGCATCCCGGAGTCACCTGAGGTGGTCGCTGGGCTGGCGGCAGTGCGCGTGTCGGCCGAGACAGCTGGTGCAGGGGCGACCGTGGCCCACACGTGTGCCGCAGATGTGCCCTTCGACGTGCTCGGGCGGGCGGGCTTCGCGGCGGTGGCTCTGGATGCTGCCCTTGTCGGGCAGGCTGCCGATGAGGCCCTGGGCACCTGGTGGGAGTCCGGCGGGTTCGTGGTGCTGGGGCTGGTGCCAACCGTCGACGATGCGGGGACCACGCCCGAATCCGTGGCGCGTTCCGTCACGCGGATGTGGGGCAGGATCGGCTACGGGATATCGGATGTGGGGACGCGCACGTGGCTCAGCCCTGCCTGCGGTCTAGCCGGGGCGTCGCCGAGCTGGGCGCGGCAGGTGGGCGGACTCATGCGGGAGGCGGCACGCATGCTCGAGGCGTCGGACTAGGACACCGGCGCAGATGTCGGTGGCCGGCGATAGCCTGCGGGCGTGACGAGGACTGAGGGCGCCCGGGCGCGGTGGGCCGATCTGGTCGAACAGGTGCAGGAGGCGCGCACGGCCTACTACCAGCGCGATGCGCCGAGGCTCTCCGACGCGGAGTACGACGCCCTCTTCGTGGAGCTGGTGGCACTGGAGGCTGCCCACCCCGAGTTGGTCTCGGCAGAGTCGCCGACGCAGTCCGTCGGTGGCGCCCGGGCGGAGATGTTCGATCCCGTGGAGCATCTGCAGCGGCTCTACTCGCTGGACAACGCGTTCACGGTCGAGGAGCTCGAAGCGTGGGCTGAGCGGGTCCAGGCAGCCGTGGACCACTTCCCGCCGGTTCTGTGTGAGCTGAAGATCGACGGCCTGGCCGTCGACATCGTCTACCGCAGTGGTCGGCTGGCCACCGTGGCCACCCGCGGCGACGGTCGTGTGGGGGAGGATGTCACGTACAACGCGCAGTTCATCGACGCGATCCCAGCACGCCTGACGCCGGTCGAGGGAGCCAGTGCGCCGGAGCTGGTCGAGGTCCGGGGGGAGGTCTTCTTCCCCGTGGCCGACTTCGAGCGGATCAATGACGAGCAGTTGGCCCTGGGACGCTCCCCGTTCGCCAATCCCCGCAACACCGCCGCCGGGACGCTGCGCCAGCGCATCGACCGCCGCGAGGACGAGCTGGCCAGGGCGGAGGCCGCACTGACGTCGGCCGAGGCCCGCGGGGCGAGCGCGGGCGTGCTGGCACGCGCCCAGGACCGGGTGGCCCGGATGGCCGCTGAGGTGCAGCGGGTGCGCACCAACATGGGGCGCCTGCGCCTGACGGTCCACGGCGTCGGCGCGCGCGTCGGGCTGGCGACCGAGACCCAGTCACACGGCTACGAGGTGCTGCGCGGGCTCGGTCTGCCCACCTCCGAACGCGCCAGGGTGGTCACCGACCTCGCGTCCGTCCAGGAGTTCGTCGACTTCTACGCCGAGCACCGCCATGACGTGGAGCACGAGATCGACGGGGTGGTCATCAAGGTCGATGACCTCGACCTCCAGGCCCAACTCGGCGCCACGTCCCGGGCGCCCCGCTGGGCGATCGCCTTCAAGTACCCGCCCGAGGTGGTGCGCACCCGCCTGCTGGACATCCGGGTCAACGTCGGGCGCACCGGGCGGGTCACGCCCTACGCGGTGATGTCACCGGCCAAGGTGGCGGGCTCGACCGTGGAGATGGCCACGCTGCACAACGCCAGCGAGGTCGAGCGCAAGGGGGTGCTCATCGGCGACCTCATCTTCCTGCGCAAGGCCGGGGACGTGATCCCGGAGGTGATCGGCCCGGTCGTCGAGGAGCGCACGGGTGCTGAGCGTGCCTTCGTGATGCCGACGCACTGCCCGGAGTGCGGCACGACCCTGGCGCCCGCCAAGGACGGCGACGTCGACATCCGCTGCCCGAACACCCGCTCCTGCCCGGCGCAGCTGCGCGAGCGGATCTTCCATGTGGCGTCCCGGGGTGCCTTCGACATCGAGGGATTGGGCTGGAAGGCCGCCGTGGCTCTGCTGGAGTCGGGTGTGGTCGGTGATGAGGGCGACGTCTTCGCCCTGGACGCGGCCACCCTGAGGACGGTTCCCTTCTTCACGCGGGCACCCCGGGCCGGCGAGGTGGGCCCCCAGCTCAGCGCGAACGCCGACGTCCTGCTCGCTCAGCTGGAGAAGGCCAAGTCGCAGCCGCTCTGGCGGGTGCTGGTCGCCCTGTCCATCCGCCATGTCGGCCCAACCGCCGCGCAGGCCCTGGCCCGCGAGCTGGTCTCGCTCGACGCGATCGCCCAGTCATCGGTGGAGCAGCTGGCGGCCACCGAGGGGGTGGGGCCGATCATCGCCGAGGCCGTCATCGAGTGGTTCGGCGTGGACTGGCATCGGGTGGTGGTCGACAAGTGGCGCGAGGCGGGCGTCCGGATGGCCGACGAGGTCGTTGAGACGGGCCCCCAGCCGCTGGCAGGGCTCACGGTGGTGATCACCGGGTCCCTGCCGGGCTTCACGCGCGACAGCGCCGCAGAGGCGGTCACCTCGCGCGGTGGCAAGGTCGCCTCGTCGGTGTCGAAGAAGACCGACTTCGTCGTCGTCGGCGAGAACGCTGGCTCGAAGGCGGACAAGGCGATCGCCCTGGCTCGGCCGATGCTGGACCCGGATGCCTTCCTGGTGCTTCTCGAGCAGGGTCCAGCAGCCGCAGCGGCTGTGGCAACGGTGCACGGGTAGACCGATCGCGGCCGTGGTCATCGCCGCGGTCGGCCGTCGGAACAGGCCAGTGCACGCACGCTGATCCCGGGTCGGCACGGGCGCCGCCCACGCCGACCTAGGATGTGCCCATGCCTGAGAACACATCAGCGATCACCCGTGAGCAGGTGGCCCACCTCGGCCGCCTGGCCCGCCTGTCCCTGACCGAAGACGAACTGGACCACTACAGCGCGCAGCTGGCCGACATCCTCGGCGCGGTGGCAAGGGTGACCGAGGTCGCGACCCCGGATGTCCCGGCGACCTCGCACCCGATGCCGCTGCAGAACGTGTTCCGCGAGGACGTGCCGCGTCCGAGCCTGGATCAGGCAGACGCCCTGGCCGCCGCTCCGGCTGCCGAGGACGGGCGCTTCCGGGTGCCCCGGATCCTGGACGAGGAGTGACCACGATGACCTCCACGCCCGACCTGACACGCTTCACCGCCTCGCAGCTCTCAGAGCTGATGACCAGCAGGGCGGTCTCCGCACGCGAGGTCGCCTCGGCCCACCTGGACCGCATCGAGGCGGTGGATGGTGACATCCACGCCTTCCTGCATGTGGACCGCGAGGGCGCCCTGCGCTCCGCGGACGACATCGACTCAGCGCGGGCGCAGGGTGCGTCCCTGGGGCCCCTGGCTGGTGTCCCCCTGGCGCTCAAGGACGTCCTGACGATGAAGGGCGCGCCCACCACGTGCGGCTCCCGGATCCTTGAGGGATGGCACCCGCCCTACGACGCGACCGTGACCCGCCGCCTGCGCGAGGCCGGCATCGTCATCCTGGGCAAGACGAACATGGACGAGTTCGCGATGGGCTCCTCGACGGAGCACTCCGCCTACGGTCCGACCCACAACCCCTGGGACCTCGACAGGATCCCCGGTGGGTCCGGTGGCGGCTCCGCGGCGGCGATCGCCGCCTACGAGGCGCCGTTGGCGATCGGGACCGACACGGGGGGTTCCATCCGCCAGCCCGCAGCCGTGACCGGGACCGTCGGCGTGAAGCCGACCTACGGGGGAGTGTCGCGCTACGGCCTCGTCGCGCTGGCCTCGTCGTTGGACCAGGCCGGGCCGTGCGCCCGCACCGTCCTGGACGCGGCCCTGCTGCACGAGGCGATCGCCGGGTACGACCCCATGGACTCCACCTCGCTGCGCGAACCCGTCCCCGAGGTCGTGGCCGCGGCCAAGCGCGCCGACGTTGCCGGGATGCGCATCGGCCTGGTCAAGGAGCTGGGTGGCGAGGGCTACCAGCCCGGGGTCCGCCAGCGCTTCGCCG
>Ga0316195_10001055_pt1 | contig 12009 bp, 11 predicted proteins | sample Phised1_MG_FD_204937 | JGI IMG/M metagenome (GOLD analysis project Ga0316195, IMG submission 204937) | Coastal sediment microbial communities from Maine, United States - Phippsburg sediment 1 | ecosystem: Environmental > Aquatic > Marine > Coastal > Sediment | place: USA: Maine | collected... | reverse complement strand
CAATGCGGGCAGTGTATTGGTAGCCGTATATAATAGCTCTGACAGTTTTTTGGATTCAGACAAAATGTTCTCGGGAGGCAGTAGTAAAGCACAAATGGGGAGTACCAGGGTAATTATTGAAAATTTACCTGATGGGGAATATGCTTTGGCTATTTTTCATGATGAAGATGGCAATGATGAATTGAACACTAACTGGATTGGAATCCCAAAAGAGCCAATTTGTTTTTCTATTGGAAAAATGAAAACCTTCGGGCCTCCTAAATATGAAGAATGCGCCTTCAAATTAGAAGGTGATAGGGAAATTCAGGTTACTTTTAAATAGGTTTGTAGTCAAACATTTTATACTGTATACTATAAAATCTGGGGAATACGCCAGATTTAAAGGGCATTAGAAAAACTTTAACCCATCAGAATATTACTGATGGGCTTTTTATTGTTTGTAAGTTGAGGGTTTCCCGGACTATCTGTATATTTAAAGCAGATATGGAGGCTATATTAATTGTTCAGTTATCGGGGGCTTTATTTGGATTGCTTGCCGTGGTTTTTGGGGCTTTCGGGGCACATGCTTTAAAGAAAACCCTCTCAGAAAGTCAGCTTAAGAGTTTTGATACAGGCGTAAAGTATCAAATGTATCATGCCATTCTATTACTGGTCCTTGGGTTCAATCTTGGTTTTACCACGGCTTTGGAGAAAAATATGGCCTATTGCTTTATAGCAGGCGTTTTTCTTTTCTCTTTTAGCATATATGGCCTGTCTATTGGAGCCTCAAAAGGGAAATCCCTGAAATTTCTGGGACCTGTCACCCCTCTGGGGGGATTGCTTTTGATAATGGGTTGGGGCTTACTTTTCTATTCTTTTATAGCCAATTTGATATAATCTTAGTGGCATCCACAATTTCCCTGATCACAATTTCCTTTGGGTGTTTTTTTGGAAGAAAAAAGGCTTTTAGGCAAAAAGTATTTTTTCGCTAAATAAAACACAGCAATGGCTAAAGTCAGATAAACTAATATGGGTTGTATTACGCTCATTTTATTTCAAAACCTGATAGGCAATTAAAGCTACAATATACGCAAAAACGCTCATAAACACTAATTGTGCAAGTGGCCAACGCCAACTATTGGTCTCCCGTTTCACAATAGCCAGGGTGCTCATACACTGCATGGCAAAGGCATAAAACAGTAGCAGAGAAATACCCGATGCCAGGTCAAACAACGGTTTTTTCGTAAAAGGATTTATTTCTGAGGCCATCCTGTGTTTAATAGTGTCCTCTTCGTCGTTGCCAACACTGTAGATAGTAGCCAAAGTTCCAACAAAAACTTCACGCGCAGCGAAAGAAGTCAGTACGGCAATTCCTATCTTCCAGTCGTATCCCAAAGGCGCAACCGCGGGTTCAATGGCTTTACCAATATTGCCTATATATGAATTTTCAAGTCTATAGCCTGCAATTTCCTGTTTACGGGCTTTTTCAAAAAGGATAAGTTTTTTTTGACCTAGTGAATCGCCTATGGCATTAACATTAACCTGGTTTTGGTCCGCTTTAGCTCTTAAAACCGTTTCATATGCACTTAATTCATTTTGAATATCGTCGGCATTATATTTTGTTAAGCCTTCATTTTCAATTTTTTCATTGATTATTTCATCGGCATTTTTAAAATTGGAAGAATAGCCATTAGAACCTAAAAACCACAAAACTATAGAAATGGCAAGGATTATTTTACCTGCGCCGTATATAAAACTTTTAGTCTTTTCTACAACGGTATACGTTACATTCTTTAGAAGGGGTAATTTATAATTGGGCATTTCTACCATAAAAAACGACCTGCTTTTTATCTTTAGCACTTTGTTAAGGATCATTGCAGATACAATTGCGGCTCCAAACCCAATTAAGTAAAGCAAGGTAAGCGTAAGTGCCTGGTAGCTTAGACCCATGATTCTGCCTTCGGGGATTACCAGTGCTATAATGATGAGATAAACAGGGAGTCTTGCCGAGCAGGTAACAAAAGGGGTTACCAATATAGTGATCAGGCGTTCTTTCCAATTTTCAATGTTACGGGTGGCCATTACCGCAGGAATAGCACAGGCAGTACCTGAAATTAAGGGGACGACACTTTTCCCGCTTAGCCCAAACGGCCTCATGATACGATCCATCAGGAAGACTACCCTGCTCATATATCCGGATTCTTCCAATAGGGAAATAAATAAGAATAAAAAGGCTATCTGAGGAATAAATATGACTATTCCCCCAATGCCTGCAAGTATACCTTCGGCAATAAGGTTGGTGAACATTCCTGCCGGCAGGGTGCCTTTTAGCCAATTGCTAGCGGCCGCAAACTGTTCGTCAATAAAATCCATTGGATAACTGCTCCAATCGTAAATTGCCTGAAAAATGGTTAATAAAATGACCATGAAAATCAGGTACCCGAATACCTTATGGGTCAGGATCCTGTCTGCGGAAGCCCGGAATCCTTTTGCGGCATTCCTGTCTACTTTATAGGTCTCTTTTAATACCCCGTTTATAAATTGATACCGGAGAATAGTCTCTTTCTGTTGTAGTCTTTTTAATTCCGCCTTTGTCTTGGTGGTAAATGAAGATGAATCTTTTACCGCCTTTTTTTCAATAGGCATAAAATTGACATCCTGTGTAATGACCAGCCACAATTTGTATAGATCTTCATTAGGAAATGTGCGCTGCAATCTTTCAAAATAATCCGGTGCAATGATGGTGGTGTCCAGGTTTGGAAGGACAGAAAGGTTTTTATAATCTGCAATCAGTTGACGAATTCTGTCTATTCCTGTGCCTTTTCTGGTACTTACCAGGGCAATCCTGGTATTTAATTTTTTTTCCAGTAGCGATACGTCCAAAGTAATGCCTTTTTTAGGCATACGGTCCGACATATTTATGACTAAAATTGCGGGGATTTTTAAGTCCTTTATCTGGGTGAATACCAGCAGATTTCTCTTTAGGTTTTCAACATCACTTACAACTACGGCTACATCGGGGAAATCCTTATCATTCTTATTCAGCAGCAATTCTACCACTACACTTTCGTCCAGGGAAGTGGTATTTAGGCTATAGGTGCCTGGCAGGTCAAGAATATGTGCCTTTACCCCTCTGGGCAATTTACAGACGCCTTCTTTTTTCTCAACAGTGATTCCCGGGTAGTTTCCCACTTTTTGATTCAGCCCGGTTAATTGATTAAAAACGGAAGTCTTTCCTGTATTAGGATTGCCTATAAGTGCTACATTAATATTTTTACTCATAATGTGGCGTTATCTTCAATGAGGTCCAACTCTATTTGTAGAGCAACGGATCTTCTTATGGCAATATGAGAGCCGTTAACATTAATGTATAAGGGATCTTTAAATGGGGCGATTTGTATCAATTCTACTTCATTACCGGGGAGGCACCCTAATTCCAGCAATTTAATTGGCAGCATTCCCTTGGTAAATTCTTTGATAATTCCCCTTTCACCTCGCTTCAAATGTGCAACGGTTGTAGTCAATTTTTATTTAGATTGATTTTAATTAAGGACAAAAATAATAGAAAAAGATGAGGAAAGTAGGCAAATTGCAAAAAAAGAAAAACAGCTCATTTCCGGTAGTAGGAAGAACGGTTTTAAGATGAAAAGGCACTTAATTATGGTAAGATAATTTTAAAACCTCCAGATCCTTCAGCAATTTATCCATTTCATCTTTACTGGTGCCGTCATAGGTTCCCCTTATTCTACGTTCCTTATCGACCAAAATAAAGTTTTCAGTATGTATCATATCAAAGGGTCCGCCGTCGCCATCAGTTTTTACTGCCAGATAGGATTTTCTGGCGAGTTCATAAATATGTTTTTTATCTCCTGTAACTAAATTCCACTTTTGGTCTATAACTCCTTTCTCCAGGGCATATTTCTTAAGTTGCGCTACAGAATCTATATCGGGGGTAACGGAATGGGAAAGAAGCAGCACCTCATCATCGTTTGCGATATGTGATTGCAGGTAAACCATATTATCAGTCATAACAGGACATATGGTCGGGCAGGTAGTGAAGAAAAAGTCGGCCACATAAATTTTGTCTTTGTAAAAATCCTGGGTAATGTTCTCCCCATTCTGGTTGGTTAGTGAAAAGTTGGAAATGGTATGGTATTTTTTTACATGTACCAGGGTACTGTCTACCAATTCTGAATTAAAATCAGCCGGTTGATATACCGGGAGTACTTTTTTGGGCTGCAGTGCATTGTAAAATAAATAAATGATAATTGCAGAAAGCAGCAGAAGTACGATCCCGAAAAATTTGTATTTGCTGAAGAAAGAAAGCATTTTCTGTTTTGGGCAAAGGTACTGCAGCAAAGGATAGCATTCAAAAACTTTGATAACGGTTTGCTGCTAAAACTTTCTTAAATAATTGCCCATGGCCATAGTTTCTTTTCATAAGACCTCGTAAAAGTGTACTTTTGTGCGCTTTACTTATAAAATCTATTAATGGCTCCCATATTTATAAAGACTATTCAATTTTTTCTAAGTCTTTCCCTTTTAATCGTCCTTCATGAATTAGGACATTTTATACCCGCCAAAATATTTAAGACACGGGTAGAAAAATTTTATCTCTTTTTTGATATTAAATTTTCCCTTTTTAAAAAGAAAATAGGGGAAACGGTATATGGTATCGGATGGCTTCCACTTGGGGGGTATGTTAAAATTGCGGGCATGATTGATGAGAGCATGGACACAGCTCAAATGGCAGAAGAACCCAAGCCCTGGGAGTTTAGATCCAAACCGGCATGGCAACGACTCATTATTATGCTGGGAGGCGTTACGGTAAACTTTATTCTTGCGGTCATTATCTATATTGGCATGGCTTATTCTTACGGAGACCAGTACATCCCCATGAATAGTTTAAAGGATGGTGTCTGGGTTACCGAAAAAAATATTGGTGACGAATTAGGGGTGCAAACCGGGGATCAAATTGTAGCCATAGATGGGGAAGAGGTTGAAAATTTTGATAGTTTACTGGGTGAGATTATAAACGGGAATACGATTACGATTAAGCGAGATGGCAACACAATTGAAAAGGAGATACCGGTAGATTTTATAGCCACACTGCTGGAGGATGAGGATAAAATACGATTTATAAGCCCCAGGCTTCCTTTTATTGTGGGGGGTATATCCGATGATTCTGCAAATAAGGATTCCGGGTTGCAGGTAAAGGACCAGATAATTGGGATAGGGGATCAAAGGATCACTTATTTTGATGAAGCCAAGCAGGCCATAGAACGGTTTACCAATCAAAAGGTAAACCTTACGGTCAGCCGTGATGGGAGGGAAGAACAGATCCCTGTGGTCATTAGTGATTCTGCAACTATTGGAATTTCTATGGGCGCCTTGAGTTTTGACCAGATGGAGAAGTTGGGTTATCTTAGGTTAGAGACCAGAAATTATACATTTACGGAGTCTATTCCCGCCGGAATTGATAAGGGGGTGACCACACTCGTAAGTTACGTAAAACAACTAAAGAAAATATTTAACCCGGAAACCGGAGCCTATAAGGGCGTTGGAGGTTTTGCTGCTATTGGCGGTATGTTTCCGGATACCTGGAACTGGCCCGCATTTTGGTCCACTACGGCCTTGATATCTATTATTCTGGCCTTTATGAATATTTTACCAATTCCGGCATTAGACGGGGGTCATGTAACCTTTTTGTTGTACGAGATGGTAACCGGGAGAAAGCCCAGCGACAAGTTTTTGGAGTATGCACAGATGATAGGATTCTTTCTTTTAATTGCATTATTATTATTTGCCAACGGAAATGATATTTATAAATGGCTTTCTAAGTAGAAAACCGTTTTTTTTTGTTGGGGTATTTGAAAGAAACTATTATATTTGCGTCCCGAAAAAGGGGAACATTCCTCCTTAGCTCAGTTGGTTAGAGCATCTGACTGTTAATCAGAGGGTCCTTGGTTCGAGCCCAAGAGGAGGAGCATAGCGACGAAAAGCCACTAGAAATAGTGGTTTTTTTTGTGAGAAAATTTTGAGTGAGAAGCCTGTTCCGCATTTTCGTGGGCTTTAGTATTTATATTAATTTGTTTTTAGTGTAAGTTTCACTAACCGTCCCTTGGAATACAGTCTCGGGCTATTTTCATCGATTAATATAACGAGGTTTCCGCTTGGTAATTGGGCTATATCACGTACCCGGCCTGCTTTGGGTAAAACAATCTCTGTTTCATCTGTTTCCGGATTATAAAGTACAAGGTGTTGGTAAGTTAGGGCTCCCATAAGAAAAGAACCATTCCAGGGTTCAAAATTGCTGTTTTTAAGCCTGATCAGGCAACTGGGTGCCAGTCGAAAATCAGGGGTCCAGTGTTTTATGGGCAATATGGTATTCTTTGCCGCCTCTTCCTCAGTCATATCGGACACCTTGGTAAGGTCATAATTGACTCCGTATGAAAACAGGGGCCAGCCATAATTGCCCCCTTTGGTAATTACATTAAATTCGTCACCACCCAGTGGCCCATGTTCATTGGAATATAAAGTTGTGTTATCCGTATCATAAAAGAGTCCCTGAGGATCTCTGTGCCCGTAAGTCCAAATACCCGAGGGTTCACTCCTACCGGGAAAGACAGGATTGTCTTCCGGAATAGACCCATCATGCATCAACCTAAAGATCTTCCCCCTTGGGTCGTTCAGGTCTTGCGGCCCCGGATCAGGCCCAGGTGCCCCGCCTGCCCCAAATGAAAAAAAGAAATGTGTGTTATCTTGCCAGGCAATCCGGGAACCAATGGCAAACTGATTTGACTTAAAAATTATTTCAACATCCTGTGCTGAATTTTCCTTCAGCCTGAACCGTGCTACTGAAAGATGGTAGTCCTCGTTCACGTAAGTCAGGTAGGCCATTTGATTGGATTCAAACTCCGGGTGAAGACTTATATCCATCATGCCCCCATAGGGCCTGTCTGTTGTAAATGTCCTGGATTCCGGTAAACCATCTACTTTGTTCACCTCACCATTCCTGTAGCGGTAAAGAGCACCCATTCTTTCAGTGAAAAGATAATCATCTTCACTTATCACATCAATGGCCCATGGTATTTCAAAGCCATCAGCTAACACCTCCAGATCTAAGCCTAAACCGGACTCGGTGGTTTGCGTCTTAACTTCACCGCAAGAAAAAAATAATAAGGTGATTGGAATGAAGAGTATTTTTTTGAGAATTATAGTTCCTTGTGGTAGTGTAAATGAGCCCTTTTGATATCTGAAAAAAGATGTTCCTATGCGGAAGAATTTAATAATTTGCTGGCATTCAATCATTTGTTGGCATTCAATCATTGGGTTAAATATAAACAATTACGCACCAGCTTGAAAGTGAAGTGGGTGTTTAATAGTATAATGGGAAATGATTATCCATAGATGCTGCTTCCCTCCGGCCGAAATAGATCTAAATAATCAACTATATCACATAGTTTCTTTAGGCATGCAGTCTCACGATTTCTAACAAACTGGATTATGCAAAAGGGATAAAAAACGATTAAGATCCGGAATTCATAAAACTTTTGGGGTATTGAGAAATATTTATGCACATAGAACAAGTTGGACTTTATTGAAAGTAGGGGTTACAGCAAAGGTGAATTACATATGATACAAAGGAAGCGATTTTTGTAGAAAATAAAAGATCAACAATTATAACAGCATACAACAAAGAAGTGTATAAATAATTTCGGTGGTATGTACTAAGTGGAAATTCACACACAATAATTATCTTTAGAGCACAGCGGAGAATTATAGTTCGTTAATCGGAACTAATCATGGACCACACTTTTTGTGTAATTTGAACAAACATAACAAATGGCAGAAAAATTAGAGGAACTGGACAATTATTTAGACAATCATTACATACACCGAAGTAATTGGTTGAGAGCTGCTGTCCTTGGAGCTAATGATGGAATTTTATCAACGGCCAGTATTGCTATTGGCGTTGCTGCTGCGAGTGACATTCGGGAACCCGTTATTTTGGCAACATTAGCCGGACTGGTTGCCGGTGCTTTATCAATGGCAGCAGGGGAATATGTTTCTGTAAGTTCACAAACAGATGTGGAAAAAGCCGACATTGAACGTGAAAAGCAGGAACTAATTGAAATGCCCGAAATTGAATTGCAAAGACTTGCAGAAATTTATGAAAAGAGAGGCCTGAAAAAAGAAACTGCCTTAACAGTAGCTAAAGAATTAACGGAACACGATTCACTGGGAGCACATATTAGAGACGAATTAGGAATTAATGAAATTAGTCAGGCCAAACCTATGCAGGCTGCATTTGCTTCAGGTGCAGCATTTTCAGTTGGAGGGTTACTCCCCTTTTTAGTAACGCTTTTTCTTCCTTTAAAAAGTATGGAATATTCACTTTACGGTTTTGCGCTATTTTTCCTTATAGTATTAGGGGCAATGGCAGCTAAAACAGGTGGATCCAGTATTGGAAAAGCTATTATCAGAATTACGTTCTGGGGAACTGTCGCAATGGGGCTTACAGCATTAGTTGGATATCTGTTTAATGTGAATATTGGATAATTATATGATGAAAGAAAGAACCGGAAAAAATATCCTTCCACCCCGGGATTTTGCAAAACGAGTTTTAAAGTATTCAATATTTTCATTCGGCTTATTAGCTATCTCCATTGGCATAGGAATTTTAGGCTATTACTTTATTGGAGGGTTGAAATGGATTGACAGCATTTATAACGCTTCAATGATATTAACAGGAATGGGGCCTGTGGATGAAATGAGAACAGATTCAGCCAAATTATTTGCTTCAGTTTATGCTCTTTTTAGCGGGGTGATTTTTTTAAGTACAGTTGCCATATTCTTTGCTCCTTTTGCCCATAGATTGATGCATTTATTGCGAATTGAAGAAATAGATGAATGAGAATAACTACGCACAACAAAGTATATAGGCCATAAAACAGCTCCTATACAAACTGTTATGTGCAAACTCAGTGAATAAATATTAAAGATGAAAAGCTTATAAGGAGCCACTTCATTAAACAGAAACCACCTTATGGGCTTATCCAGACTGGGAATTTTGATAGATGAAATAGACAAAGAGCTGGATTGGCTTAGCCATTAATTTTCCTAATTATTTAATTAAAAACCTCCGGTGTTTGGCTTAGCTAATAATTCTGGACCGACTCTAAGTATTACTAGACTGATTTTTAGCATCCTTTAATAAGCTATTATCTCAGGGAGCACAACCAACTATTTCATTTCAAAGATTAAGCTGGTTTAATCTCCATTCAGGCATTTTGTTCAAATCAACCTGGTTGCCCTAAAGCCCTAATTTTTGTATTTTTATAATATGCTGAATATCTTTAGGAAAATGCAAAAAAAGGTGATTCAGAACCCATCGGTAAACCGGTATCTTTTGTATGCCCTTGGCGAAATCACCTTAATTTTTATAGGCATCATGATAGCGTTGCAGTTTAACAATTGGAACGAAAACCGCAGGGCAGATGAACAGACTAAAATTTATCTTCAAAACCTAATAGTTGCACTTGAGGATGATATTTCATTCCTGAACAACACAATCAACTACAATAATTTTCGTCTCAAAGGGATTTTTTATATCCTAAAATATGCCGGTCTGAACGATTCCCAATTTGCTGATGTGGAGTGGAGGACGGATCTGGAGATGGAGGGTACAAGTGGAATCCTGTGGGAAGGCAGAATTCCGGATTCTTTAAACAGGGATTTTACAGAAAAGGCCTTTTGTCAATTAGGCCGCGGATTTGGCAGTGTGGCTTTTAATTATTCAGTTATTAACGAACTTCACAGTACAGGTTCTTTTTCACGCATCTATAATCACGAACTTAAGTCATTTATTGCCAGGTATTATCGGCATTTACGTCAGCGAATGGAAGGCTATGCTATTGAGGAACACGAGCAATGGGCCAATGAGGTAACTAATTATCTCCGTGACCACTATGGTATTTTTACTCTTGACGTCAGTGGATTGGAAGATCCTATAGGCTTAATTACAGATAAAAATGATGTGGAAATGCGACTTAGGTATTTGGCAATGGAAGTAAACTATCATATTAACTGGTCACTCTCTGCACGAATGATGGCACGGGAATTAATAGATGAACTCAAAGTGGAGTTAAGTAAGCCTTAAACCAAATTCTGAGATAATGGCAACTACAATGTTTTCTTAAAGACAGGGAACTACTTTTGGCAATAATTTAGTTTCTATCCTTTTATATGGAAACTTTAGGCTTTCTATAGCTGTTCCGTACCAAAGAAATTGGCGAGTCACTATGATGCAATGATTCCTTTCTGGCAGGGTATACCAGAAGTAGCAACCATCTATTCTATCCTTCGCTATAGCGTAAAATCAGATTATTTTTTATATATTTAAAAGGCTACAGCGTTAAACCAGTCTGCCTATGTCAGCACATGAAATTGAAATTATCCTGAGCAGGCAATTGGCTGATTGTCTTACGGTCCCTGTTTTTATAGTAGATCCGGAAGGAACCTTGATATTTTACAACGAACCGGCAGAAAAAATTCTGGGAAAGCGTTTCCAGGATACCGGTATAATGAAGGTTGGCGACTGGGGGACTGCATTTTATGCACATGACAACAAAGGCAATTCCATCCCCCCTTCAGACCTTCCTTTAGTGAGCACCATAAAATCTCATATACCTGCCCATAAGACCTTCTGGATAAAAAATATGGAAGGTAAATCCTATGAAATATCGGTTACCTCCATACCTATCATAGGGAGATCCAAAGAGTTTTCGGGGGCTTTAGCCATTTTTTGGAATAATGAGCTCAAGGTATGAAAATCCAGCTACATGGCACCCGTGGTTCGTATCCAACATCCTCCAGGGAAAACCAAAAGCTTGGGGGAAATACTCCTTGTATTGAAGTCATTGAGGAAGACGAAAGACTAATACTGGATGCAGGCACAGGGATTTTGGAAATAGATTTTGAGACTCACTATACCGCTGAAAGGGTGGACATTTTGTTAACGCATCTGCATATGGACCATATTCAGGGTTTGGGTTTTTGCAAGCCCATTTTCGACCCAAAAAAAGAGGTTCATATATGGGGGCCCGGAGGCAGTTCCTATCCTTTAAAAGACAGATTGAACAGATTTTTATCCCCTCCCCTTTTTCCGGTAATGCTGAGGGATATTCCCTGTAAACTGGTGATACACGAATTGCCAAACGAACCTTTTACACTTGGAAAATTTTTAATCACTTCCAAGTTTGTTTGCCATCCGGGGCCAACCGTTGGGTTTAGAATTCAGGTGGGAAAGAAGACGGTTACCTATATTCCTGATCATGAACCTATCTTAAGCAGTCCACATTTATTTAAAGAGGATAAATGGATCTCGGGATTTGATCTTTGTGACCATACAGACCTTTTAGTTCATGATTCGCAATACAGCCTGGAGGAGTATAAGGCCAAAGTGGGCTGGGGACATAGCTCCATTGACATTGCTGCAGAATTAGCTGAAAGAACCGGGGCACGGCGTTTGGTATTGTTCCATCATGACCCGGCATGCACCGATACGGACAGGACTTTACTTTTTAAGAAATTTATGAAAACCCATACCTATGATTTCCCCATAGAACTTGCTGTTCAGGGACAGGAGATTGAGATTTAGAAGTCTATAGAGGAGCCATTAGTTTTAAAAGTGGCAGTAGGTAAGTAAAATGCTACATTAGGACATAAAAACGGACAATTCATGCAAGGTTATTTTACCAATTAGCTTAATTTCACTATATTATGTGTAGATTTTTGACCCTTGCCTATTATGGCAAAAGAAGTTGAAAAACATTTACAATGAATCCTGTAATTCAACTTCATTAGGATAAGATTGTATCGCGAAATAATTTTCCCCCACGAACTAATTTAAAAACACTATTATGAAAACTACCAGTCGTCTACTATTTTTTCTGTTGGCCGTTGTGAGCCTTGTATCCTGTAAAAACCAATTGCATGTAGTCACACTTTATGTGGACACAGATCAGA
>Ga0316195_10001054_pt1 | contig 12020 bp, 10 predicted proteins | sample Phised1_MG_FD_204937 | JGI IMG/M metagenome (GOLD analysis project Ga0316195, IMG submission 204937) | Coastal sediment microbial communities from Maine, United States - Phippsburg sediment 1 | ecosystem: Environmental > Aquatic > Marine > Coastal > Sediment | place: USA: Maine | collected... | reverse complement strand
ATGGTGCGGTGTTTATTCAAGAAGAAAAGAATGAAAGTGGGCTGGTTGGTAAATGTGTCAAGACCTCGTCGCTGACACACCCTAAATTATGTCTCTGGAGCGTGCAACTGACACACTCCCTTGTCGAGGTAATTCAAACACGATCTGACGCTCTCTGCAAGATTTGGCTGAATTCAAGGTTGCCATAGTTTGAACCGTTTTTCATAAGTCAGGAGTTGCGAGAATCTCATCTCAAAATTGCTGTCAGTTTTCAATGAGACTACATTTCGAGATATTAATGTATATGCTTAGGTTAGACAACCTCGCCCACCACCATCTCTTGTCCTCCTAGAAGTTAATGATAAAATGAAAAAGTGAAAAGATTATAATCTTTATATAGCCGACTCTTTAGTGGGAAATATGGAAAACAAAGGGTCTTTGACGACAATGATGAACAACCCCTTGCAGAGATTCCTTCTGTTGATGCTGCTGATATTTGTACTCAACAGCGTATATCTCTATCTCTTTCCGCAAACGACATTGGAACCGGTTGCGGAAATCTCCTACAGCTTCTTTAAAACCGAACTGCGTCAAGGTCATATTGCAGACGTGACCATTCAGGGCGAAAACCTGTCCGGGCAATTCACGGAAGAACGGTCTTTTTTCGCCAACGAACTTGTTTCAGGAAAATTTGAGAATACGCGCACATTTAAACTTTTTCGTACCATGCTCCCACCACTAGATGACCCGGAACTTTTGCCGCTTTTCGAGCAGAACCAGATCAGTTTCAATGCCAAACCAGTGGAAGGCCCGTCGATATGGACCAGCTTATTTATCAGTATCCTACCCTGGGTTCTCATCATCGGTGCCTGGCTCTATTTCTCCCGTCGATTCAATCAGCAAGGGGGTTTTGGCGGCAGCTTCCTGAGCAAATTCAGTAAATCAGGTGCACGCCAGTTTGTAGCGAAAACCTCTCCGATAACATTTGCTGATGTTGCCGGCCTAGCGGAAGTCAAACAGGAGTTACAGGAAATCATCGCTTACCTGAGGGATCCTTCGAAATTCAGTCGCCTTGGCGGCAGAGTGCCGCGGGGAGTTTTATTGGTCGGCCCGCCGGGGACCGGAAAGACCTTGATGGCCCGAGCCGTGGCTGGCGAAGCCGAAGTGGCCTTCTTCAACATCTCCGCTTCTCAGTTTATCGAAATGTTTGTCGGTGTCGGCGCCAGCCGGGTCCGAGACCTGTTCAAGGATGCCAAGAAGAATGCTCCGAGCATTATTTTTATTGACGAACTGGATGCCGTCGGCAGAGCACGTGGCACGGGGTTGGGCGGCGGCAATGATGAGCGAGAACAGACCTTGAACCAACTGCTTTCCGAGTTGGACGGATTCGATCCGCATGACGAGGTGATTGTCATAGCTGCGACCAATCGACCGGATATTCTGGATAGCGCGCTGCTGCGCCCCGGCCGTTTTGACCGGACGGTGGTGGTTGAACGACCGGACTGGCGCGACCGGGCCAAAATTCTGGTGGTGCATACCCGTGACATGCCTCTGGCGACGGATGTTGACTTGGAACTGATAGCCAAGGGGACGCCGGGGATGGTTGGCGCGGACTTGCAAAGCATGGTCAATGAAGCAGCTCTGATCGCCGCTCGCGAGGATGCCGAAACAGTGACCAACTTGCACTTGGAGCAGGCCAAGGATCGGCAACTGATGGGTATGGCACGCAAGCTGTTCCTCTCGGATCGCGAGAAGTTGATTACCGCCTTCCATGAAGCCGGACATACGCTGGTCGCCAAGTGTTTGCCGTACACAGACCCGATTCACAAGGTCACCATTCTTCCCCATGGCCAGGCGCTGGGAGTCACCCAGCAGTTGCCGGAGGATGACCGCTATCACTATCAGCGCAGCTACCTGATGAGTCAACTGGCCGTCATGCTTGGTGGGCGTGTTGCGGAGAAACTGCACTTTGGTGAAACATCAACCGGGGCGCAGAACGACCTCAAGCAGGTAATGGATCTCGCCGAGAAGATGGTCTGTCAGTGGGGGATGAGTGATCGACTGGGACCGCTCAGTTACCCCCGTGGCGAAGAGCACCCTTTCCTCGGGCGTAAACTTGCCATGGAAAAGGTTTTTAGTGAAAAGACAGCCTGGCTCATCGATCAGGAGATCGAAAAACTGATCGATCTTGCTGAAAACTATGCGACCGAGGCACTCGATGCCAACCGCGAGATTCTGGAAATCATCGCGCAGAACCTATTTGATGAAGAGACCTTGGACAAGTCTCGGCTTGAAGAAATATTCCAGGGTCAAACCTTGACGCTATCAGCAGATATAAATATGCGTCCAGAAATTATTGATTAACGATAATGTTGTGTTAGTTAAGGGAGATGTCTCGCTAAATTAACAAATTATGGCAAGCGTAGTTTGTTCCTGGGTGGCCATTTTATTATAAGTCACGGTTTACAGTAAAACAAAGCCCCAGCCTGTTTCCAAGGCCGGGGCTTTACTATAAGTCCTGTTGCAACTAATTCTTACATTACCTAAGGACATTTAAAGGGCTTTTGCAGTCACAATAAACGCCATCCACAGTCATGCAAATTGCGTCCAGCAATTTATAAATTTCTTACCCACCAAGCAACTGACACATTCGGCAATATACGCTCATTAACCGGAAACGTCAAAAACCGGACTGTCTCATAAGTTGTTTCAGCAACCCTGACAGGTCAAAATCACCCGAAATGGCCGTTGTCCTGAATACCCTGCTCCTAACACAACTCTGATACGCGTCGCCGTCGTCTTGCGTGTTATGTAGATATTCCAGCGGCAGAGAACATCCACCTCAATCAGATCATGATCATCACCTAAAAACAAGGGCATTCGAGATCCCCGCATGATGCGTCGTCAGGTTGCGGCGAACGCCAAATCGCCGAGCAGACATTCCGATGAAAGACCAAATATCCACAATTCTAGCAAACAGCGCCTAAAAAAAAGCCCCACAGTCATAAGGGTGACTGTGGGGCAACGGGTTCTATGGTTTTCTACTTAGGAGGGTAGGACGTGGAGCTAATGTCCTGTTGATGTATATATTACCTGTTTAGTCATATATGTCAATAGTAAAGATGAATTAAAATAGCCCCCGTTTCCAGATGGCCATTTTCGTTAGGATTAAAGAGCCTCTCAACGACCTCTGAAAATAAGAAGGCCGTTCTTCTCTCGCAACTCGTGAGACTTAAAAAGCTAGCGCAGCCTGATAGTGCAGCGGCTTCAGAATTTTTTTTCCAGGACATCTCCAGAGCAAAGAACACGGTCTAACTCTGATTTAACCAACAGCCGTCAAGGATGAGCAAACAGGTCTTCTGCTTGGTCCAGGGGGAAAATGGGTCTTGGGACGTTCCTATAAGGCAGCCGATCGTAACGCGGGGTGCAAAGTGCCCCGCTGTCACAAACAATCACATGTCCAGCAATCGGCTCAAACGCTGCGCGGAAATGTTGCATCGATTTTAACGCCACCACACGCTTACTTTGCGGGTCGATACCAAAGGCTCTGAATTGCTGCAGATCAAGTATTTGGCGAGCGATGGTGACCACCAATATCTCAATACCGCCGACACAAAGAACCGCACTTGGCCCGAAACTGCCGTGGAGTCCGTGGATCATGGGGCCATCCCCGGTAAAATGCCCGTCACTGATCGATATGAGCTCGCCCTCAAGGGTGAGTGGACCACCGCCGTAGAGGGGATCTGTTTTACCTCCCAACGCAATCTGAATGCGTTCGCCAACAACCGAAGAGTGCAGTTTTTTTACGACCTCGCCATCCACCATGGGACCGAAACAGGCATTCGCCACCCCTGCCTCGAGCATTGCAGACAGCAACTCCGTTGCATCGCCATAGCCACCTGCGCCGGGGTTATCGGCATAGTCGGCAATGATCAGCGGCCCTTTGTCAGCCCTGTATGTCACTGCAATCTCTGCCGCATCTGCAACACTGAGATAATCGTTCAGCACTTCAAAGCGCCGGTTCCAGATGTCATCGGCAATCGTTTCGGCGAAAGCACTATGTGCTGTGAAATCTCCCTGCCCTGTCACCAGTACAGTTGGCCCGACCTCCACAACATCCGCGCTGGCGAAACCGGCATTGATGCTCACGGCAAAGACATCCGCCTGCTCCTCATAGGTCCGCGCAGAGGCAATACGCTTGATCATTGGACCAATATCTGTGCGACCGCCGTTGACTTCTTCAAGCATGGGCCGCCACACACTGATCGTGCGCGGCTTGATCTCACCAGCCATCGTCCGCTGCAGAATTTCACCGGCGTGGCGACCGGTGTCGCGCATATCAATATGCGGATAGGTTTTGAACGAAACAATGATGTCCGCCAGAGCACACATCTGTTTGCTGACATTTGCATGAGGATCAAGCGTAATGGCAATCGGCATCCCCGAACCCACCACGTTGCGGATGCGTCGAAGCAGCTCACCTTCACCATCTTCACAGAAGTCGAGGCCCATCGCGCCATGCAAGCCGAGCAGAAGGCCGTCGAAATTGTGCTGCTTGATTGTCGAGATTATCGGTTCACAGAGCCAGTCAAACGCCTTGCGCCGTATTTTACCACTGGGCCCGGCCGCCGCACTGAGGACATGCTTGACTTGCCAGCCATGCACTCGACCAGCATCGAGGAAGCCGGCAAGCTCTGTATTCACATCGCCGCGCTCGGCGATTGCTGCTACGTCCATCAAGGCGTAACGGGCCATGAAGGCCTGTTTACCCGTTTTGTGCAGACTGAAAGAGTTGGTTTCATGTGAAATTTCTGCAGTCAGAACTTTAAAGCTCATATGTCGATTCCATGTAGAGAGAAGAAGAGGAGAAAATTTATCTGTTACAGTAACATGCCTTCGCCCTTTTCTTCGGTAAGTAGTTCGTCAGGGGATCAAACAGTTCAGTCCTGGAATCCTTTCCAACAGTCTTTGACACTTTGTGCTATACTCTCAAAGATTGATCCCAATGAGGAATACTCCTCACGGGAATACAACTTAGTAGGGACCACTCGTTGACCTTCGGCCAATTCTGGCTGGCACGATCCCGTCGCTTCCTCTGAGCTTTAACTCAAAGGAACGGCTATGCTGGTAATTCCCCCTGTCTCATCTTTAATCTCTCCTGCAACTAAACTTAAACCAATCACCAGGAACGGCCACGCGCCGTCGGCATCGCCACTATTTGGCAGAAACAAGAACCGACTCGCCAGCGCAATCGTCTACTGTGAAGCCAACTTCGGGGCTCTTGACGGCAAAACCGCCAATGGGCTTATCAGACGCTCGGAGAAATACGAGATCCTTTCGGTTATCGACAGCGAAAAGGCTGGCCTCGATACCGGCATGGTGCTCGACAACAAGCCCAACGCTATTCCCATCTGTCGCGACCTCACCGACTCCCTGGCACAGGCAGGAACAGTACCCGATTCCTTCATTTTCGGCATGGCGCCATCCAGTGGTATGTTGTCGAAACGCGAGCGCGGTCTCATTCTTGAAGCCATGAGCCATGGCATGAACATCGTCAACGGTCTGCATGAATTTCTAAACGATGACCCGGTCTTTGCTGCAGCGTGCATAGCGAACAAGGTGAAGATCAACGACGTCCGCAAGCCGCGAGATAAAAAGGATCTGCGTCTGTTCAGCGGTCGTATCTCTGAGGTCACCTGTCCCCGTATCGCTGTTCTTGGTACCGACTGTGCCATCGGTAAGCGCACAACGGCCAACATCTTGACCAAGGCTCTCAATGATTGCGGGATAAAGACGGTCATGATCGGCACCGGCCAGACCGGGTTGATTCAGGGGGCTCGTTATGGTGTCGCGCTTGATGCTATTCCTTCACAATTTTGCGCCGGTGAGTTGGAAGCAACCATCGTCGAAGCGTTTGAGAGTGAAAACCCCGACGTGATTATTATCGAAGGGCAAGGTTCACTGAGTCACCCGGCCTTTTCTTCCACGTCTTTCATCCTCCGTGGCAGCTGCCCCAACGGCGTAGTGTTACAGCACGCTCCGCGGCGCAGCAAACGTTGTGACTTCGAGCAGATGGCGATGCCGGACCCAGCGACGGAGATCAATCTCATCGAGACCTTTGCTGATACGAAAATAATTGGTCTGACGATCAATCACGAGAACATGAGCGACAATGAAGTAAGCACGGCGATCAAGCAGTATGAACAAGAGCTCGGTATCCCGACTACCGACGCACTGACCCGGCCAACCGAACGCCTCGTGGCAATGGTCATTGCTGCTTTCCCGGAACTTCAAGGGAAACTGATCGCCGTCGCATGATGCCTGCACCGCGGTTAGAGATCGACCACGATAAAATATCTCATAATACCCGCACATTAGTTGAGCGACTGGCCAGACGTGGCATCTCGGTGACCGGTGTGACCAAGGCAACCCTTGGTTCGGTGAAGATTGCCGCCGCGCTGCTGCAAGCCGGCGTGAGGACCCTTGGTGACTCCCGCATCGAGAATATCGAAGCGATGCGTCTTGGCCAGATCACTGCACCGATGACCCTGATACGTTCGCCGATGCTCAGCCAGACAGAGCGGGTCGTTGCGTGCGTTGACGTGAGCTTCAACACCGAAATAGAGGTCATCAGAAGGCTTTCACTCGAAGCACAGAAGATACACCGCATGCACGGGGTCATTCTCATGGTCGAACTGGGAGACCTTCGCGAAGGGATCATGCCCGATGATCTGCTGGAAACCGTACGTGAGACACTGCGTTTGCCGAACATTGTGCTTAAAGGGATCGGCACCAATCTCGCCTGCCGATGTGGAGTCTCTCCTGACGCCAGGAACATGGCCGAGCTCTCCACTCTTGCTGATTTAATTGAGGCGACATTCGATCTGCAGCTGGAGATCGTGTCGGGCGGCAACTCTGCGAACCTGGAATGGGCCTTGAGTGGTGCAGATACGGGAAGGATCAACAATCTCCGCCTGGGTGAGGCGCTCCTGCTCGGTTGCGAGACACTCCATCGTCAACCGATCAACGGCCTCTTCACCGATGCCTTCACACTCGTCGCCGAAGTAATCGAATCGAGGGTCAAACCATCACAACCATCGGGCACAATCGCACAGACCGCATTCGGAAAAGCAGCCCCTGTTATCGACCGGGGCCTGGTCAAGCAATCGATTCTCGCCATCGGACGTCAGGACATCGACCCGCACGGCCTACTCCCCCCTGATGGAATCGAGATTATGGGAACCAGCAGCGACCACCTTGTTCTGGTATCCGATAACTGCGACCTGCCGGTCGGTTCGGAGGTGTCGTTCCAAGTGAACTATAGCGCATTGGTCCACGCGATGACCTCACCCTTCGTTGCCAAGGTTGGCATAAACCAGTGATAGTGACGGGACAGCTGGGCCGTTAACTTTCGCTATTAAAGATCGAACGACCTTTTCTAAGGCTTTTGTGTGCCACAAAGAATTTCGCAACCTGCTACGCAAGAGCGTGAAGTGATCTGTGCATGGATAGAGGAAAAGACGAAGGCCCCTCGCTTGAGGGGCCTTCGTTTTTTGTGCCGATTGGCGGATGGGTAGAGGGGCAACACTCGCCCGGGTTCTAACAGCCACACCCGCAATTGTGACAAACGACTTTATTGGAACCTTCCGGTTCGATCATTTCCGGAGCGAAGGCAATCCGGGAGACGCCGCGGCGAATATCCTCGAACAGATCACAGTTGTCACTCTGGCCGATGATGTGACCGAGGCACAGGTTGCCGATATGGTCCTTCGGTGAGCGCAGGCGAATAATATTGAGCAAATCGCCGTAGCCTTTTACTTCAAGTTCTTTATCAGGTTCATTGAGGTAATTGACTGTAATTCCGAGAGGAACAAGGTCTTTATGGAGATCGCTTACAAATCCGCCCAGAGCGTCCATATCGACTGCGGGCGCCCAGTCGCTGTTAACCAGTCGGTAGCTGTAGCGAACAACTGTAATCTCTTTGCTGGTCATTGCTGCTTCTCTCTATCGTCCGGCACATTGTCCTGTACTGTTGGCGCCACAATCAGTTTCGGCGCGATGGCAGTCCGCTCGATCGACACCCGCCGCTCACCAGCAACACCGGGGCGCCGGTAAACGAGCTCGACAGAGGCGCCGACCGGGCCCCAGAGGTGCTCGGTAACAACTTTGCCAAAGTCGCTCCCCTGCAGAAGAAAATCATTGACCTGAAAAATCATGTCACCTGGCAGGATCCCTTGCTTTGCCGCCGGAGCGTCCGGCAGTACATTCAAAACGACCAGGTCGCCATCGACAGTCGGCACAACCTGCAAACCAATACCACCAAAAGCGACCTCTTCCGCGCAAACAGATACCGCGAACCAGGTGGCAATAATCATCATAACTGCGGACAGGATTATTGTAATAGGTGGAGGACGGAGCATGCTATTCAATCCAGGAGATGTCGCCACAACCCTCGCGAAGCACTTCGATCCGGTCATCGATCAGACTGATTACGGTCGATGGGTCGCCATAGCGTATGCCACCATCCACCACCAGATCGAGCAAACGTCCCATGGTTGCCTGAATCTCTTCTGGATCATGCAGTGGTGATTCGCCAGTCAGATTAGCACTGGTTGTGATCAGGGGGTGGCCTAGCTCATGGACGATTGCCAGGGCAATCGGGTCATTGGGGATACGGATACCGACGGTTTTCTGGCGGGTGGTCAGACTGTCGGGGACGATGCGCGTCGCATCGAGGACGAAGGTATAAGGGCCCGGCAGGTGGCGTTTCATGATCTTGAAAGCGAAATTGCTGACGTGGGCATAATTGGCTGCATCGGAGAGGTCCGCGCAGATAAAGGAAAAGGGCTTCTTGGCATCGCGCTGCTTGATCTGGTAGATGTTCTTGATGCCGCGCCGGTTGAAAATGTCACAACCGATGCCGTAAGTCGTGTCGGTGGGGTAAGCGATGACCCCGCCCTGCTTCAGGGTTTCCACAACCCTGGCAATGAGTCTTATCTGGGGATTGTCAGGATTGATGTGCAGCAACATAACCGGCCCTCATCTCCTTACAGGCTTATATCTTTACAACTCTAAAGCTTATAGCTCTTTATAAAAGATATTTCAAGTCATCGATGTTGCGCAAGGCAGTATATACAGCGTCCAATTGCTTACGATTCTGCAAGGTTACCAGGGCGCTGACACATTGATATTTTCCCGCGGAACTCGGTCGGGACTTCATCGCCTGACGCGAAACCGGCGCCACCGTGGAGATGGCATTCCGAACCTTGACGAGAAATGTATCGTCATCGTCACCTGGCCCAAAGGCCTTGAACTCGAAATGGCAGGGGAATTCGAGCAGTACTTTTTGTGCTGGAGCCTGGCTCATGGCTTGAGTCTGACGCCGGTATGGCCGAAGCCACCTGAGTTACGACCGGTATCAGTCAAATCTTCCACCTCGATCAGTACGGCCCGTGTGACCGGGGCAACAATCAACTGGGCGACACGATCTCCCGGCATGATCTCAACCGGCTCGCTGCCGTGGTTGATAATGATAATGCCGATTTCGCCACGATAGTCGGCGTCAATGGTTCCCGGTGAGTTGACCAGGGCAATGCCTTTTTTCAGGGCGAGACCAGAACGCGGCCGCACCTGGCCTTCGTAACCGGGAGGAATTTCCATGGCCAGTCCGGTCGGCAGCAGGGCCCGCTCACCCGGCGCAAGGACGACCGGTTCGTCGACCACCGTACAAAGGTCCATGCCGGCGGCATGTTCAGTCATGTATACAGGGACAATCGCTTGCGAGTGGAGCTTTTTAACTCTGATTTGAATCATGTCAAAAAATCACCGTAAAGTTATAAGGTTGCAGGTCTGCCGTCTTTAAAGCTGTCAGGCTGTATAGCTTCAAAGCAAGTTTTCCCTCTAGCCCAATTGCAAATCGCTATCCGGGAAATCTGCCGCATCCACCCTTCCGGCCACCTGCATATTAAAGGTTTCGTTGATAAACAGTCTGTCTGCCAGCCCCTGGATCAGTTCCGCGGTGACCGCATCAATCATCTCCCGGCTCTCCTCGAGGCTGGTTCCAACACCTCTCAGGAAGAGCTCATTTTTAGCCAGACGGGTCATGCGGTTATCGGTACTTTCCATGGCCAGCAGCATACTGCCCTTGAGAAAATCCTTGGCGCTCTGTAATTCTTCAGGAGTCACCGTTTCGTGGCGCATGCGATCCATTTCATCGAGGATCGTACGAGCCACCAGTGGGGCTTCTTCTGCGGCGACCCCGGCTGAGATAATGAAGGCACCACTATCGGAATGGTTATGATGATAGCTGTAGACCGAGTAGGCAAGGCCAAGCTGTTCACGAATCTTCTGAAACAGGCGAGAGCTCATGTTGCCCCCCAGGATAGTATTCAACAGGTATGTGCCGTAACGGTCCGGATGGTTCTGCGGCAAGCCCTCGACGCCGAGGCAGACCTGGGTCTGTTCAAGGTCACGGCGGGTCACTTCGACCCTTCTGGTTACAACGGGGACAAGATCTTCATGTTTCGCGCCCGATTCGGGCATCTCACCAAAAGCCTTCTCGACCAGGCCGACCAGTTCTTCGTGATCGACGCAACCGGCGGCCACAACGCACAGGTTGGCACCGACGTAACGGTCAGCCATGAACGTCAGCATCTGCTGCCGACTAATCTTGTCAACAGTGGTCTGGCTACCGCTAACCGGCATGCCGAGCGGGTGGCCGGCCCAGAAAGAATGGATGAACTGGTCGTGGATCAGATCTTCGGGGCTATCCTCGATCATGGCGATCTCCTGCAGGATAACCCGTCGTTCTTTTTCTATGTCATCGCGGCTGAATCTGGAATGGCAGATCATATCGCCGAGCAAATCGACCGCCATCGGCAATTTTTCAGAAAGGATCTTGACGAAATAACAACTGAATTCACGGCTGGTAAAGCCGTTGAGGAGGCCACCTACAGAGTCGACCTCGCGGGCGATAGATTGTGCGCTGCGTCGATCCGTACCCTTGAAGAGCATGTGTTCAATAAAGTGAGAGATACCGTTCAGGGCAACAGGTTCATGGCGCGAGCCATTGTAAACCCAAACCCCGAGGGAAACAGAATGGCATCCGGGCACATTTTCGGCAAGCACCCGGATGCCATTATCGAGCATCGTTCTTTGAGTCATGAACGCCTTAAGGTTAAGCGTCCTCGGACAATGCCTGGCCGAGGGCTTCTTTACGCGACAGCTTGATTTTGCCCTGCTTGTCGATGCCGATGCACTTGACCAGAACCTTGTCACCCTCGTTCAGGACATCAGTGACCGCACGGACCCGCTCCTTGTCCAGTTCGGAGATATGGACCAGGCCGTCAGTACCAGGGAAGATTTCGACAAAGGCGCCAAATTCCATGATCTTACGCACTGTACCGTTGTAGAGCTTACCAACTTCGGCTTCCTGAATCAGGTCACGGATCATCTTGATGGCAAGCTTGGCGGCTTCACCATCGGTCGATGCGATGTGGATCGTACCATCATCCTGGATGTCGATGGCACAGCCGGTCGCTTCGATCACGCCGCGGACATTCTTGCCGCCCGAGCCGATAACCGTCCGGACCTGGTCGGATTTGACCTTGATGCTGGTGATACGCGGTGCGTATTTGGACAGATCTTCACGCGGCTTATCGATGCACTTGGCCATCTCGCCAAGGATATGAATACGGCCTTCCTTGGCTTGATCCAGGGCCTGCGTCATGATCTCCTTGGTGACGCCGGAGATCTTGATATCCATCTGCAACGCTGTAATACCGGCAGCAGAACCGGTCACCTTGAAGTCCATGTCGCCGAGATGATCCTCGTCGCCAAGAATATCACTCAGGATCGCAACGTCGTCGCCTTCCTTGATCAGGCCCATGGCAATACCGGCAATCGCTTCCTTGACAGGCACACCGGCATCCATCAACGACAGGGATGCGCCGCAGACAGAAGCCATTGAAGAGGAACCATTCGATTCAAGGACATCGGAGACGATACGGATCGTGTAAGGGAAGTCTTCATGCGTAGGCAAG
>Ga0316195_10001053_pt1 | contig 12022 bp, 11 predicted proteins | sample Phised1_MG_FD_204937 | JGI IMG/M metagenome (GOLD analysis project Ga0316195, IMG submission 204937) | Coastal sediment microbial communities from Maine, United States - Phippsburg sediment 1 | ecosystem: Environmental > Aquatic > Marine > Coastal > Sediment | place: USA: Maine | collected... | reverse complement strand
GCCTAGCGGGAAAGTGATCTCGAGGTCGGTCAGTGTCCACGACTCTTGCTGCGCGCCTGAGAAACCTCCGTATTCGGCGGCAATGAGGTACCTGACCCGATAGTCGTCCCCGAGCGTTCCGCTCAGCCACGGGCGCAGCGCGCGGGCATCCCACTGATTCTGCTGTGGTCCCACCTGGGCCAGGCTGCCGGCGTCCTGCCGGAAGAAGCTGTAGTCCACCAGCAGCACCGCTCCAAAATTCGCCGTAAACCAGCGCGAGTTCAACCGCGTCTTGTCTGCAATCGATTGCGGCAATTCAGGAATGGCGAACGGCTGGTCCGGCGGTTGCGGGGCTGCATCGCCGCCGTCAACCGGCACTGCTTCGGACTCCCAGGAATCGGCCCGTATATCGGCAACGCATGCCAGTCCCAGCAGTGCGGCCATGAGCGTGGTGGAAATCAGCCGGTGAGTCGCCTGGATCTTCAAGTGGGCTCTCGGAGGTTGAACAAACCCGATCGTTGCAGGCCCGGTCCGGTGGCAAGGCGGGCATTCCAGCCGGCCAAGGGCTCGACCGGCCCACGAGCATACTCGTGCGCCGGCCATGGCTCGCACAAGCGGGCGGGGCATCAGAATGCCGCAACGCGCTGCAGCACCCAGAATTGCCGCAGTACGGCCGATCGTGCAGGCTCGCAGAGCCCCGCCGAGGGCTCATCCTCTCGACGTCGAGCGGCCGACGCGATTGCTGATCAGCCGGTACAGGACAGCCGCCGCGAGCAGCGCCATGACCAGCACCAGGACCAGGACCAGCACGCGCCAGAACGCGTAGTCCACGAGCCCCTGGGCGCGCCCGGCCAGCAGGTCGACACGGTCAAGGACATTCGGCGTCAAGGCGTCAACATCCTGTACCAGGACCTGGAACTCGCGGGCGGCGGCGGCGAGTTCAGCGATGGTTCGGCTGTATTCGTTGATGTCGAACGGACGGGCCGGCTCGGTCGGCCTGGGCGCATTCGGATCGGGCTCGAAGCGCTTCATCAGCTTGTCGACGGAATTCACCAGCGCGTCGAGCGACTGGGCGGTAAGGGTGCCGGAATCGAGCGCGCCGCGCAGCTCCCGCGTCAGCCCGAGCATCTCGCGCTGCTGGCTCTGCAGCTCGGTCATGAACTGCGACACCGCGGCTTCGCGCTCGCGGGCGACAATGCCTGGCAGGTCCGCGGTAAACGAAGCCAGCGACTCTGACAGGCGCCCGACCTGGTCGATGGTCTGCAGGGTCTCGCGCGCATAATCGCTGTTCCCGGCGCGGGCGAGCGTCTGGCGCAGCTGGAGGTCGATCAGGACAGGCACCCGTTGTGCGTAGTAGAGGGCGCGCTCAGCCAGGATGCGCGACTGCTCGACCTCACGAATGGCCGGATCGACGCCCGCCATCGGATCCAGGCCCACGATTCCGAGCAGGCCCGCCGAGACGCCCTTCTCCCTCTTGCCGAGACTCATGCTCGCCACATCGGTGAAGCGGATATAGGCCGCCGACTCGAGTCGCGGATTCTCCTCGTACCAGGCCTGCAGTTGCCGGTCGAAGTCGGCTTTCTCTTCCTCGGTGGCAAAGTCGTCGGCCAGGTGCCACGCCTGCTTTTCCAGCGACCTGTAGGTGTGCAGCAGGGCGTTCGCGGGCTTGCCGTATCGCGGGACCCAGTTGTATTCGACGATCCGTCGAGTGAGCGACACCAGGGTCACCATGTCCACGACGTTGGCCACCGGATTGGTTCCGGCCGCGATCTGGAAGGCCGCGGTGGCCTGGCTGAACTCTTCCCGGGCGATTCGGGCTTGAAGATCCTCCATCTCGTGCTCGGTCCTGAGCTGCTCTCCGAAATCGTCGACCAGCTGGTCGGCCCGCCGGACCACGCGTTCTACGTACTGGTCGGCGAAGCGCATGACCTTGAGCTGCAGCGTCTGATTCCGCTCCTTGGCGTCCTCGATGCGCGCCTGCTTGCGGGCATCCTCGCCGGTCAGGCGCTGGATGATGCCGCAACCTATCAGGCTCGCCGCCAGTACCACGACCAGCCCCAAACGCCACGCGTGCATCGGCTCAGGTGTAGAAGTTTCATGTCGCATGGCGAGTCCCCCTTCCATGACCCCGCGCAACAATCGTCCGGAAACGAGCATGCTGACGTCCGGACATGACCCCGGAGGCAGCATAGACGCACCCTCGTCGGTTGACCATCGGGCATCGTCGAGGATCGCAGTCCGCGCGGTGCCGTGCCTCACCGGGATCAGTCCAGCCAGGCGTACTGCCAGGCGAACCCGAAGGTGTCGAAGTCGCCGCCGCCGATACGGGTCGAAATGCCGGTCTGCCACAAGAGCTTTATGGACTGCCTGGAACCGACCGGCAGCGACAGCGTCAGCCCTCCCCTCGTACTGTTCTGGGTATCGTCCTGCGACTGGCCGGCGACCAGCGAGCGCCCGCCCGCGTACCAGGTCAGGCTCGCCGCGAGCCACAGGCGCGGCTTGAACGTGTAGCTGACGTGCCCCTGGATCGCGCCGATCGGGTCCTGTTGCTTCGGCCCCTCGACGAAGTCGCTGTTGTCGGTGAAGAACCAGGCTGCAATCGAACCCTCCAGGTTCCAGCGTCCCCACTGCCGCGAACCGCCAAGCTCGGGCTTGAACGCCCAGCGATTGGTGCCGATGTTGATCAGCCGGTCCTTCATGTACTCGCCGGTAGGCGCGATGACCAAGAGGCTTGCGCCGAACGTCCGGTCCGGTGTGTCGCGCGCGAACTCGGCGGGCGCCAAGGCCGAGCCTGCGAGCAGGCTGGTGGTGAAGCGCAGTTGCAGGTCGCCAAAGCCTGTGCGGTGCACCGAGTCGGGAACACCCTCGACCGTCCCGCTGGCGACGCCGTCTGCATAGGGGACCACCAGCGCGAGGCTGGCGACGCGACTACCCATTGCAAAGGTCCTGCCGTAGCCGACGGCGGGCTCGGTGACCTTGATCTGGAAGTCCTGGATCGGCGAAGACGCATCGAGCAGCACGCCGCCTTCGGTCCTCGAGACCCCCAGCGCAACGAAACTGATGCCGACCGGGTTGGCCGCGAAGGCGCGAGGCTCGAGTTGCTGCGACTGCGCGGACAGCGCGAACCCCAGCAGGGCCAGCGTCAACGATGACTGGAATTGCACACCCGATCTTTCGGTCACGACCAGCCTCCAGGCGAAAACCCGCGCACAGCATGCAGAATACTTTAGCTGCCTGGGCGGGAAATTCCACGAATCGGCATCTCAGGGAGGTTGCGGAGCAGCAACAGACCGCTGCGTGACTGTCGCGCGCGCCAGGTTTGGCCCATCATGGGACCTCACCACCTCCAGCCGGGGATTCGCATGAAGTTCATCAAGTCCACGATTCTGACCGGTTTCCTGATTCTCCTGCCGTTGTTGTTACTCTGGCTCGCCCTGGGCCAGATCATGCAGCTGCTCGTCGCCCTGGTGGATCCGATCGTGCCGCTGCTCCCACAGGCAATCTTCTCCGGGACGCACTTGCCGGGCGTTCTCTCGGCACTACTGTTGTTGATTGCTGCGGCAATCGTCGGCCTCGTCGCCCGCTCGGGAGTCGCCGGTGCCATTGGTACGGCCTTCGAGCGCAGTGTGCTTGCGCAGCTGCCAATGTACCCGATGCTCAAGTCCCTTTCCGAGGGCTTCCTTGACGTGAAGTCATCGAACTTCAGGCCCGCGCTGCTGATGGCCGAGGACGGGTCGGCGGCACCGTGTTACGTGGTCGAGGAGTGTACCGACGGCTCCGTGGCAGTCATGCTGCCCTGGAGTCCGACGTCCTTTGCCGGATCGGTCAGGATCGTGCCGAGGCGCAGCCTGCGCCTGCTCAACTGCTCGTTGATGGATTTCTCGCGCGTATTGGGCCTGATGGGCGTCGGTGTCGACGATTGCATTCGGCAGGGACAGGAAGCCCCTAACCCTGCGGCAAGAGACCAGGTTTCACGATAATGGAACTCCGCAGATGTCCGCTGCGAGTTGGCGGCGCTTGTTGTGTGACCACACGGTCTGATCGATGATGCCCGCGTGCCGGCAAAGCCCCGGGCGAATGGACAGTGTCATGAATATCCAGACTGACCGCTTTCGGCCGACGGTCGGTTGGACCGCGATCCTCGTCCTGCTGCTTGGCGTGACCGGCTGCGCCGATCCCCCTGCCCAGACCGAGTCACTCGACTACCGGGCGCGCGCCGAGACCCAGGTCGAGGGCGCGGTCCGGGTCTCGGCCGTGGCGCTGAGCCCGGCCGAGTCGGCGGCCAGCTTCGGCGTGCCGCTGGCCAGGAAGAACATCCAGCCCGTCTGGCTCGAGATCGAGAACGGGGAGGACACCGATCTGTTCCTGATGCTGCTCAGCGTCGACCCGGACTACCTGGCGCCGTCGGAGGTTGCCTGGAGTTTCAAGGGCAAGGACGGTCGCAATTTCGAGGACTGGATCGAAACCTTCGTCGAGCGCCACATAGCGCTGGTAGCTCCGCCGCACAGCACGGTCTCGGGCTACGTCTACACGAATCTCGATCCCGGCGCCAAGGTGTTCGCGGTCGACCTGTTCGGCGCCGGCCTCCTCCTCTCCTTCGAGTTCGCGCAGCGGGTGCCGGGACTGGAAGCGGACTTCACGCGCGTCGAGTTCGACCGGCTCTACCCGGAGGGCACGGTACGCGACCTGGACCTCGCGCAGTTCCGGACCTACCTGGAGCAACTGCCCTGCTGCGTGCTGGGTGGCGACCAGAAGACCCCCGGGGACCCCGCAAACCTGGTGATCGTCGGCGACGGGCTGCATGCGCTCGCCGCGCTGGTGCGCCAGGGCTGGGATCTCACCGAAACGATCCGCGGCGACACCAAGTGGCGAACGGCCATGTCCTCGATATTCGGGTCGGACTACCGGACCTCACCGGTGTCGCCGCTGTACATGTTCGGTCGTCCGCAGGACATCGCGCTGCAGAAGGCGCGCGGCAGCGTGGACAAGCGCAACCACATGCGGCTGTGGCGCGCACCCGTCACGTTGAATGGGCAGAAGGTCTGGGTCGGCCAGATCAGCCGTGACATCGGCGTGAAGTTCTCGAGCAAGACCATCGTCACGCACAAGGTCGACCCGGTCATCGATGAAGCGCGGCTCTACATTGCGTTCGACTTGCTCCGCTCCGGTTTGCTCCGGTCCCTGGGCTACGTCGAGGGCGTCGGTCATTCCGGCCGCGATGCGCCGCGCCGGAACTACACCGAGGACCCCTACTACACCGACGGCCTGCGGGTGGTGCTGATCGTCGGCGAGGATCGAACCGCACTCACTGGCCTCGAGTTACTACCCTGGGATTGGCCCTCCGGCCAGGTCGCCGGATCCCCGCCGACGGATCCGTTCCCGGAGGATGCCCCGGAGCTGGCCCTGTCGACGTCGAGTACAGGACATGGCCATCCGTTGTCCTGGTAACTGGTGACAGGAATAAGGGCGAGGAAGTCGTCGAAAGAGTACAAAATGTCGTCAATTAGCAATTGCTGCGGCCACCGAGCGCATAGAATTATGTACGCTGAGGAGGATCCCTCCGCCCTGAATCAGCGGCACGATACCTATCAGGACCTGCACAGGTGCATCTTATGAACCGCGTTTTTCGTTGCGTATCGCCTCTCGCAACCCCGCTGGCGTCGAACGCCTTCATTGAAGAAGAACATGCCCAGCAGGACCCAGCCAGGTATGCAGCACATTTGCCGGGCCAGACCACCGAGCCGCTTCCGGTAGCGCACCAGCGCAAGTTCAGTGACAACGTCGGCCGCCCTAACAAGGGCTCGCGGATGACCATGAATCGATTCGCAGTCGTGTGCCTGATGGCGTTGTTCAGTCACGGCGCCCTGGCCGGCGATGCTACCAAGCCACTCCCCCTGCCGCCGCTGGCCGACCCGCCTACGAATCTCCAGCTCACGGGCAAGTTCGTCTGGGCGGACCTGTTTGCCGAGGACGACAAGAAGGCGATGCAGTTCTACTCGGACTTGCTGGGCTGGACATGGCGCACGATTGGCAGCGGCGCCGATGCCTACCACCTGGCAGAGAATGACGGAGTACCGATAGCCGGCCTCGTGCAACGCAAGCGCCAGCAGGACGACGTGTCGGCTGGAATCTGGATCACCTACCTGTCGGTCCCCGATGCCAAGGCCTCGGCCAGGAAGATCGCTTCGCTGGGCGGCAAGACGCTGATGCCGGTTGTCCAGGTCAACGGGCGCGGCGACTTCGCGATCTTCTCCGACCCCGCGGGCGCGCCTTTCGGCATTGCGCGCTCGGACAGCGGGGATCCGGCCGACTTCCAGTCGCGCCTGGGCGACTGGATCTGGATCCAGCTGGCCGTCAAGGACACGCTGCGCTCCGCCGACTTTTACGCGGCTGTCGGCGGTTACGACAAGATTGCACGCTGGGATGTCAATTCGGATGACGACCTGCTGCTGTCGGCCGGCGGCTATGCCCGGGCCGGTGTCAGCAAGGTGGATGACGACCGGCCGGCGATCTGGGTGCCCTTTGTGCGGGTCGCGGACGCCGCGGACGCCGCGGCGCGGGCGCAATCACTCGGTGCAACGCTACTCCTGCCGCCCCGGGATGACGTGCCGGGCGGTGATCTTGCCGTGATCGCCGACCCCACCGGAGCGGTTGTCGGGTTGATGACCTGGAACTTCGAGGAGGCCACCGAATGAAGTCCCATTTCCGCACATTGGCCATCGTGGCCACTGGCACCGTCCTGACCGCATGGCTGGCAGCGGGCTGCTATCCCTATGGCGGGTCTCCCAGTGTCTACGGATCCGCTGGCGTGGGCAGCTACTACGGTGGCTATGGCGGGGGCTATTACGGCCCCATTTATGGACGGCCTTATCCGCCCTATGGCAGCCGGCCGCCGGGCATGCGCCCACCGCCCTCGTCAGGACCCCCGCGTCCGATGAATCCGATCGCCAGGCCGCCGAGCCCTGGACGTATGCCGTCGATGGGGGGTGGACGAATGCCATCGATCCCGTCGATGCCACGCCCGGGGCGATTCTGAGCCAACGCAATGATGGCGCGTCGACCGAAGTACTGACAGTCGATGCGCCTGTCTTGGATTGACACCCATGCCCACTCTTGATGAGCTGCGTCTGGCCGATGCCGGATCAATCCGATAGATCGTCAAAGGACGTGCTCGAGCCTCAAGAGCGCGTCTCCGAAGCGCTCTTTGGCCTGATCATGGTCCTCACCTTCACCGGCTCGCTCAGCATTGCGGAGGCGGATGGCGGTGACGTCCGCACCATGCTTATCGGCGCGCTGGGCTGCAACCTGGCATGGGGCATCATTGACGGAATCTTCTTCTTGATGAGCTGCCTGAGTGAACAGGGCAACGGCATCCGCGCGTGGCGGGCCGTGAGAAGGTCGGCGGACCCTGAGGCTGCGCACCAAGTCATTGCGGGCGAGCTGCCGCCGATCGTGGCCGCGACGCTCGGCCCTGCGGATTTCGAGTCCTTGCGCCAGAAGCTGATTCAATTGCCCGAGCCCCCCTCGCGCGCACGGCTGGGCAGGAAAGAGTGGCTGGGAGCGGCCGCCGTGTTCCTGTGGGTATTTCTCGTCACGTTTCCGGTCGCGGTCCCGTTCATTTTCATGGACGACCTGGAGCGGGCGACCCGCACATCAAACGCCGTTGCCATCGGGCTGTTGTTCTTGAGCGGCTATGCGTTTGGGCGGATTGCCGAATACCGTCCGTGGCTGACCGGCCTCGTCATGGTCGGGGTAGGGAGTGCACTGGTTTCGATCGCGATTGCGCTGGGCGGGTGAAACCTTTGCGATCCTCGGAGAGGACGGGCAACGAGCCTATCGATCGGCGGCCGCCCGTTGACGACACATCCGGTGCCGCCAGACCCGCCCGTCGGCCTGGACGGCATCGCGCAACCGCGCGGGGTCACACCTGAGGGAGAATGGACCGCAACCTGACGAGAACAGGCGGCCGTCGCCTTTCGCCGAAGCTCGGACTCTTGCTAGGCGTAGGACTGCAGAAAGGCACTCGCGATGTAAGCGCTCCACACCAGGGCAAGTCCGTAGACATGCAGCCGCCGGTTTGTCGACCATGCGAGCAGCAGGCAGGTCAGCATTACGATCGCGCTGAGCGCGCTGCCCAACGTGAAGCCCAAGCCCAGAACGAAGTCTGCAGCGATGGACCAGGCCTGCAGCAGACCAAAGATCACAAGAAAGCGGCTTTGATTGACACTCGAAATTACCTGGCCTTGCTGCTCGGCCCTCAGGGCAGAGACCATGATCTGGGTAGAGAAGAGCAACAAGACGGGACCGGTCTCCGCGAATAGGAAGAGCCCAAATCCCCACTCGTCGCGCAAGGCAATATCAGCGGTGTGCCAAAACAGCATGAAGTTGGCAAGAAGCAAGAGCACGGCCCAGCCCACGAGCAGGCGATCCCTGTGCTTTCTTTCCGCGTTGCGAACAACGTCGGCCAGCTCAGTCAGGACTCCCGCCACCCCGATTGTGAGAATCGTGATGAACATGAATGCAACGAGCAGGGTGTTGATGTGTTCCATTTTCTCTATCTCTGGAGTTGCAGACCTGAACAGGTGACCACCGAGGTCTTCGCGCCGCATCCACCGTCTCGTCGAGGTAGCGCTGCACTTCGCTGACTGTGCTCGACGACCTGGTGCGGGCACCGATTGCCTAATCGGCAAAGTATGCAAGAAAGCCGTCTCACCCGGCAGCCAGCGTCGCGGCAGATCTGGTTGCGTCAGGCCCAGGCGTGGCTGAACAGCGACGAAGCTGGCAGGCGCCGGTTTTCCAAGGTACATTGTGCTGGTACGGGGACCGTGGCTCCCCCGGGCCGGTGCGCCGCCGTCTTTTCGCTGGCGTGCCTTTGCTGCAAACCCGGTCGATGGGCCCTGCGCCCGCTTCAGCTTCACCCTACTGCGAGGATGCGCCTTGATCAGATTCAGCAAGTTTCCGGCTGGAGTTGCCGCCTGCCTGGCGGCTACGCTGGTCGCCGGCTGCGCCAGCGGGTCGCTCGCCAGCGAGGGAGCCGCCTCCGGTGCCAAGTCGGGCGCGCTGGGTGGCGCCGTCGCCGGCGCAATTGGCAGCGTCTTCTGGGGCGGCAACGTGTTGGGGAACATGGCAGCCAGCGCGGCCGTCGGCGCGGCGAGCGGTGCGGCCATAGGCGGCGCAGCCGGAGCCAGCGCCGACCAGGAGATCGAGCAACGGCGCGAACGGTCGGAGGCCGATGCGGCGCTTGCCAGCCGGATCGGGTCCGCCAACTACGAGGCAGCGACTGCGCTCGCGATGTGCAAGCACAAGAAAGCGATCGGCAAGGCACGTACCGCCTACGGAGTCGAGCAGAGTCCGGAGCGTAAGCGGTTCGCGCTGTTCATCGAGGCAATCGCCAACGAAGAGATGGGCGAGCCGGCCGCCGCGCAGAAGGTTTACCCATTGCTGGCCTCGACTGACCCCGATGGCGGGACCGAAGACAAGGCTCGCTCGGAAACACTGTCCGGAATCCTCGAGGTGCAGAGAGTGCGCCAGGAACATGGACTCAAGCCGATCTGCTGACCGCCAGCCGGCAATGCGCCGGACCTGAGGGGGGATTCGATCGATGCAAACCCGGATGCCTGCTTACCCGTGGCCGACGATTCCGCTGCGGCCCGCTCATCGGCCGGCGGCCGGCTGGATCGCGATCCTCGTTCTGCTTCTTGGCGTGGCCGGCTGTGCCTCTGCCCCCCGCCAGACCGAATCGATGGACTACCGGGCGCGCGCCGAGACCCGGGTCGAGGACGCGGTCCGGGTCTCCGCCGTGGTACTGAGCCCGGCCGAGTCACAGGCCAGCTTTGGCGTGCCGCTGGCCAAGGAAGACATCCAGCCGGTGTGGCTGGAGATCGAGAACGGGGGCGACACGCCGCTCCACCTGTTGCTGCTGAGCATCGACCCTGACTACCTCGCGCCGTCGGAGGTGGCCTGGAGGTTCAAGGGCAGGGACGGACGGAAATTCGAAGACTGGCTCGACACCTTCATCGAGCGCCACGTGCCGCTGCTGGCTCCGCCGCACAGCACGGTGTCGGGCTACGCCTATACGAATCTCGATCCCGGCGCCAAGGTGTTCGCAATCGACCTGTTCGGAGCCGGTGTGCTTCGGTCTTTCGAGTTTGCGCAGCTGGTGCCGGGGCTGGAAACGGACTTCATGCGCGTCGACTTCGACCGGCTGTACCCGGAGGGCGGGGTCCGTGACCTGGACCTTGTGGCGTTCCGGACCTACCTGGAAGGATTGTCCTGCTGCGTGCTGGGGGGCGACCAGAAGAGCCTGGGCGATCCCTTGAATCTGGTGATGGTCGGTGACGGGCCCCAGGTGCTCGCCGCACTCGTGCGCCAGGGCTGGGATCTCACCGAGACAATCCGTGGCGACACCAAGTGGCGAACCGCCATGTCGTCGATGTTCGGGTCGAATTACCGGACCTCGCCGGTGTCGCCCTTGTATCTGTTCGATCGTCCTCAGGACATCGCGCTGCAGAAAGCGCGCGGCAGCGTCGACCAGCGCAACCACATGCGACTGTGGCGCGCGCCCGTTACGTTGAATGGGCAGAAGGTCTGGGTCGGCCAGATCAGCCGTGACATCGGCGTGAAGTTCTCGAGCAAGACCATCGTCACGCACAAGGTCGACCCGATCATCGACGAGGCGCGGCTGTACGTGACCCTGGACCTGGTCAGCTCGAGGTCGCTGCGAGCCCTCGGCTATGTCGAGGGCGTCGGCTATTCCGGCCGGGATGCGCCGCGCCGGAACTACACCGAGGACCCGTACTACACTGACGGCCTGCGCGTGGTACTGATCGTCGGCGAAGACCGGACCGAACTCACCGACCTCGAGTACCTGCCCTGGGAATGGCCCTCCAGCGAAATCGCCGGCCACCCGGCCGGGCATCCCTGATCTGGTTGGCCGGGAAATCCTGCGCCGCTATCGGTCCCCTTTCCTGTCGCGCGCCGACTCCTCAGCAACGTGTGCCCCGACCAGGCCCGCGACCATCACGGCCAGGTAGGAAACGCCGACGATTGCCTCTGTGTAGGTCAGCACCCGCGCCGTGTTTGAAATGGGCGTAATGTCGCCGTAGCCCAGCGTGGTGAGCGTCACGAAGCTGTAGTACAGCCACTGGGTGCTGTGATCCTGTGGGATGCCGACTGCGGCGATGTTGAACGATCCAGGCGCGAGGAACTCGACCAGCTCGTAGGCCAGCGACCAGATCGTGCCCAGGAGAAGATAGACGCACAGCGCGCCGGTCAGCCGGTTTGTGCCATTGTGCAGGTAGAACAGGACCTGGCGAATCGCCGCCACGGCGGACAGGCCCAGAAATCCCATCAACGACAGGATGATCGCAAGCTGGTAGCGCGGTTCGCCGATGACCAGGGTGGCAATCCCCAGCGACACGCCGATCGCGGCCAGCGTCAGTCCGGGGGCAAACCATTTGCCCATCCCGCGAAGGCTCCAGATGCCGATCAGGAACAGGCACAGGGAAGCGACCAGCCGCGCGATCGCCGGCGGGAGCAGGCCCGCGTCCAGGGCGATGGGCTGCGCCAACAGGAAGACCAGCAGTGCGACCAGCATGTAGATGAAGTTGTTTTTCGCCACGTCAGCCATCCCGGCAAGCCTCAGGTCGCAATGGTAACCGGCCCGCAAACGATCAACAGCTTCCACCGGCGGCGGCCGGCACCGGACGCCCATCGAACGCCGTCACGTCGAAACCCGGTCTTGCGGCCCTTGCTGGACGCAGCCGCTCACGCCGACGCCCATCAGTCCCAATGCACGGGAGAAATCCATGAGCGAGCAATGCAGCAGCCGCAGGCTCTGCCGGGGCACGAGCTTGACCAATCCGGCGAACGACGTAGGGCTCCAGGGCAGCAGCACTGCCACCAAGCCGTCCGCACATTCTTCGACGACATAGCAAGGTGCTGCCGACCCGTCGTCCGCCATGAGCAGCGCCGGCCTGAAGTTCGACGAGTTCACGTCGAGGAAGCTTTCGGAAAGGGACTTGAGCATCGGGTACATCGGCAG
>Ga0316195_10001051_pt1 | contig 12035 bp, 10 predicted proteins | sample Phised1_MG_FD_204937 | JGI IMG/M metagenome (GOLD analysis project Ga0316195, IMG submission 204937) | Coastal sediment microbial communities from Maine, United States - Phippsburg sediment 1 | ecosystem: Environmental > Aquatic > Marine > Coastal > Sediment | place: USA: Maine | collected... | reverse complement strand
CCATCAAGCACCAAATACTCCCCGGTGATCAATAATTTTCCATGACTGTAAAATTGAGACATGGGTTATTCTTTAAGATTTCTGTTATAGATAGGCAGGAATATGAAAGACAATCCGCCAAAAACTAAAACCATTAAGGTTTGTGCGGTCCACATGATCCATCCAAAGGCCAAGGCAGGATTGAGCGGCACTTTGTACAAAGTTAACGCACTTGCTACAAAGATAGGATAGGTGCCTAGTCCGCCATTGGTTAGTGCCATGCTGATTCCGCCCACGACAAATCCTACGATGATGGCGCCAAAAGGCAAATGTTGTGTTTCAGGAATGGCAAATGTGACCACGTAAAACATCAAAACATACATCAACCAAATAAAAAGTGTATGAAGGATAAACGACCATTTATTTTTCATTCTGAAGATGCTGATTGCTCCCTGAATGAGTCCGTATAAAAAGTTTTGAATTTTTTGAATAATGGGATTTGAGGAATTCTTTATCAAACGATAAAAAATAAAACCCGCAATTCCCATGCCTATTAAAATGTACCATTTCATATGAGAACTTTCCGTCTCCTCTTTAAATAAATAAGCAGAGATCAGTTCGGTTTGCAAAACAAAAGCCAATAAAGTAATGCCTAACAAGATGATGACGTCAGCAATTCTTTCCGAGACAATGGTGCCAAATGCTTTTTCAAAAGGAATTTTTTCATATTTCGTAATCGTCGTGGCTCGGGCAATCTCACCCGCTCTGGGCACCAACAAATTGACCAGATAGGCTACCAATACTGCCATGACACTATTGGCAAATTTTGGTTTATAGCCCAGGGGGGCCAGTAAGAACTGCCAGCGATAAGCTCTGGATAAATGACTTAATATACCAAAGACCAAGGATAGAAAGATCCACCAATAATTGGCAGATTTAAAAGATGACTGTATCGCTTGTTTATCTTCCGGAGTTAATTTCGAAATAGAAAACCAGATCAAACCTATTCCTATCGCAACAGGCAATAAGGTAAATATTGTTTTTTTGAGTTTTTTATTCAAGAATTAGTCTAAGGAATTGGTTAATTCATTCGGAAAAATAATGGTTGGCTTAAATTTCTTAGCCTCTTCAAAAGGCATTGATGCATAAGATATAATGATGATGATATCTCCTTTGGCCACTCTCCTTGCGGCCGGCCCATTTAAAATGATTTCCCCTTTTTTACGTTCACCCGTGATCACATAAGTTACAAAACGTTCACCATTATTAATGTTTACAATATGGACCTTTTCACCTTCTATCAAGTTTGAGGCCTCCATTAAATCTTCATCAATCGTAATACTTCCAATATAATTGAGTTCAGAACCGGTTATGGATACTCTGTGTATTTTCGATTTTACAACTTCAATGTTCATTTTAAGTCAAAATTTGCTGCAAAGATAATCAATTTAGAGCGATGTTGTCTATGAGTCTAACGGTATCTGCGAACACGGCAATAAAGGCTCTATACGTCTTATTGTCAATTTTTTGATCAGTGGGTTGAAGTGTTTCGATATCTGCTATTTCAAAATATTCTAATTTGAGAACCGGATTATTTTTGAAGGTATCTTCTACCATTTTCCTGATAGCGGAAATCTCTTTATCAGGAAACATCGCCCGTGCCATTTGCAAGGTTTTGAAAATTATCGGGGCCTCAGCTCTTTGATCTGCAGTGAGTCTTTGGTTGCGAGAACTCATTGCCAATCCATCCTTTTCTCTTTCAATGGGACAATCGATAATTTCAACGGATAGTCCTTCGAGTTCAACCATTTTTTTGATGATCGTCAATTGTTGAAAATCCTTTTCTCCAAAATAAGCTTTTGTCGGCTCAACGATTTCGAAAAGGCGCTTTACCACGGTTCCAACACCATCGAAATGGCCTTTTCTAAAAGCACCTTCCATGGTTTTATCTAATCCGTTAAAATTAAATTGTTTGGAACTAACCACTTCGGGATAAATTTCTTCAACGCTTGGCACAAATACTAGATCACAATATCCTTGTAATTTCTCGAGGTCTGAATTCAGGGTTTTCGGATATTTGATCAGATCCTCCTCTTTATCAAATTGGGTAGGGTTCACAAAAATGCTGGTCACATTGAGCTCATTTTCCTGTTTAGCTCTTTTGATTAAGGATATATGTCCGGCGTGTAAAGCACCCATAGTAGGAACAAAACCAAGCGAATTATTCTGTTTAAACTTAGCGAGATAAGATTGTAGTTCTGAAACCTTGTAAAATACTTTCATGATCCTGTTAAATAATGTTAACGCGAGGATTACTGTTAAAAATGGCGCGAAATTTACATATATTTTCGTAATTTTGCCCCATTCCAAAAAGATCGATGAATGAAAGACAAGAGAATACTCTATGTTTCTTCTGAATTAATACCTTATTTACCCAAGACCGAGGCTTCTAAAATGGCGTTTGAAGTGCCTAAAGCAATGCAAGAATTAGGGACACAGATAAGGATGTTTATGCCTAGATTTGGCGTAATCAATGAGAGGAGACATCAGTTACATGAAGTGATAAGATTATCAGGGATGAATTTGATTATCAATGATATGGATATGCCTTTGATCATTAAGGTGGCCTCAATTCCAAGAGAGAGAATGCAGGTTTATTTCATTGACAATGATGAATATTTCAAAAGAAAGGCCGTCTATTTGAACGAGGACGATGAATTGTTTTCTGACAATGACGAAAGAGCCATTTTTTTTGCCAAAGGCATTGTGGAAACGGTTAAGAAATTAAAATGGGCTCCGGACATTGTACATGTATCAGGCTGGTTGGCATCACTGGTTCCGCTTTATATCAAAGAATTTTACAAAAACGATCCACTTTTTGCAAACAGCAAGATCGTCACATCAGTATATAATAAATCTTTTAAAGGAGGTTTAGACAAAGAAAAATTGATCGAAAAGATCAAATTTGATCAGTTAAGTGATGAAAAATTGCAAGAATTGGAAAGCATTAGTTCTGATGCTATGCTGAAAATTGCCATGGATAATTCTGACGCTGTAATTATTGGTAGTGAAACATTAAACGACGAGTTACAAAAATATGTATCGAGTTTAAATGTGCCAATTTTAGGCTTCCAGGCGCCTGAGAATATTTCTGAAGCATATTCAGGTTTTTATCTCAATACCCTTTTAAAATAAATACATTCAATTTCTCAACTTTTATGGTCAAAAATAAATTAGCTAGGTCTTTATTTTTTCTTGTTGTTGTGCTTGTTTTTATAGGTTTTGCATCATGTGAGAAAGACATAGAAAATATTGGTGTTGATTTGGTCAACAATGGGAGATTTCAAGTAGGGGATACGGTATTTGAAGTAGTTGCATACACCGTAAATGTAGATTCTTCTCGTGTTGACAATAATGAGGTCTTAGGGCAACCCGGTTATCTGATTGGTGTAAACAATAATGCAAATTTTGGATATGTAGGTTCTAATTTTGCCTCACAATTAAGACTTCCTGATCTGGGCGTGAATTTTGGTGACAACGCAATAATAGATTTGGTCGTTCTCGATATTCCTTATTATTCCAGAAAGGATACCATTCAATATGCGAAAGATCCGATTACAGGCGAGGAGATCAAAGATCCTGATGGAAATCCGATTATTACGCCTAGTTTTTCCTTAGATTCCATATATGGAAATGAAGATCTCGCCTACCAGATTAAAGTGAGTGAACTAGGTACCTTTTTGAATGTTTTGGATCCTGAAAACCCAACCCGGCCAAAGAAATATTATTCCAACAGAGATTATGAAACTTTGAGTGAGTTGTATTTTGGAGAATTCAAACCGAATAGAAATGATACAGTTCTTTATGTGGAACGCAGGTATTTAGATGGGGATCCGGATACTGTCAATGATATAGATACCATCAAAACAGAAACAGCCAATCCTTCAATAAAGTTTGAGCTGGATAAAGAATTCTTCAAGACTAGATTTGTAGATCAGCAAGATTCACCTTTTTTTGACAATTTCGAAAATTTCGTGCGATATTTTAAAGGGATTTATATTGAATCTATTGGACCAGATGGGAGTTTGATGAATTTACCTATTACCACAGGTGGGATGACGATCTATTATACTTTTGAGGAGACAAAAGATGAAGGTGCAGATGAAGACCTCAATTATAACGGTGTGAACGGTGAAACCAATGTTTTGGTCAGAACTAAATCGAGTATGAAGTTTGATATTGGTGGTGCAAGAACGGGTATTTACAAAAGAGATTACGGCAGTTCACCTGCCGGTATGGCCATTGCAGCGCCAAATACAGAGGAAGGAGAATCAACTTTATATGTACAGGGTGCAGCTGGTTCCGAAGCGGTTATTCAATTATTTACGCCAGAAAGTTTGGAAGAACTCAGAAGTCAGGGATTGTTGATTAATGAAGCGAACCTCACTTTTTATGTCGATGATATCAAACAAAAAGGAAAACTACCTTCTCGTTTGTTCTTGTATAATTATACGGATAATACTGTGTTAAGGGATTTGCGTTTAGATGGATTTGATGTTTTTGATGGCGTACTTTCCTATGATTCAAATGGAGACCCTGAAAAGTATAAATTTAGAATTACGCGATTCGTAAGCAGAATTTTACGTGATACCGAATTTACAGATTCCAAATTGGCCTTAAAGACCTACCACAGAACAGATGATCCATTTACCAATTTGGATACTATTGTCGCTGATTATAGCTGGATCCCGAAAGGGGTAACTCTTCATGGAAACCTGCCTAAGGTAAGTGATAAAAGACTTAAGCTGGAAATATTTTACTCAAAATAGCGTTATCTTTACAGCGTTTAACAAACTAAAACCCCAAAATTGTGTGCGGAATTACTGGCTATATAGGTTATAGAGAGGCCTATCCTATTATTATCAACGGACTTAAAAGATTGGAATACCGCGGTTACGATAGCGCAGGTGTTATGCTTTTTGACGGGAAAAAGATAAATGTAGCAAAGACAAAGGGAAAAGTTTCTGACCTGGAGGAAAGGGTTTCTGAGCAAATTATTGCAGAGGGATCGATTGGAATAGGTCATACCCGATGGGCTACTCATGGGGTACCAAATGATGTTAATTCGCACCCTCACCTTTCTGCTTCTGGACAATTAGTCATTGTTCACAATGGGATCATTGAGAATTACAGTTCTATTAAAGAAGAGCTTCAAACAAGGGGCTATGTATTTCAAAGTGATACAGATACTGAAGTTCTGGTCAATCTAATCGAGGAGATAAAAAAGAAAAACAAAGTTAAATTGGGGCAGGCAGTTCAAATTGCTTTAAATCAAGTGGTTGGGGCCTATGCTATCGCTGTTTTTGATAAGAACAAACCTGATGAAATGGTGGTTGCAAGGTTGGGAAGTCCTATTGCCATTGGTGTTGGTAAGAACTTTGAAGAATACTTTGTTGCATCTGATGCTTCTCCTTTCATAGAATATACGAAAGATGCTATTTATTTGGAAGATGAAGAAATGGCCATTATAAAAAAGGGCAGAAAAGTACATGTGAGAAGGATCAAGGATGACTCATTTGTAGATCCAGAAATTCATGAGTTAAAACTCAATTTAGAGCAAATAGAAAAGGGAGGTTACGAGCATTTTATGTTGAAAGAAATTCATGAACAACCTCGTGCTATTATCGATACTTTCAGAGGGCGATTGGTTCGCTCAGAGGGCATCATCAAAATGTCTGGAGTAGAAGATAATATGAAAAGGCTTCTCAATGCAGACAGAATTATTATTGCAGCCTGTGGTACATCTTGGCATGCCGGTTTAGTAGCCGAATATATTTTTGAAGAATTTGCGAGAATACCTGTAGAAGTTGAGTATGCTTCTGAATTTAGGTACAGAAATCCTATTATATCAGAAAAGGATGTACTCATTGTAATTTCGCAGTCGGGTGAAACTGCAGACACTTTGGCCGCAATTAAATTAGCCAAATCCAAAGGCGCTTTCGTTTTTGGTGTTTGCAATGTGGTAGGCTCGTCAATTGCGAGAGAAACTGATGCAGGTGCCTATACCCATGCAGGACCTGAAATAGGTGTTGCCTCTACCAAAGCCTTTACAACACAAATTACTGTTTTGGCCCTAATGGCATTGCGTTTAGCCAGAGCAAAAGGGACAATGAGCAGTTCAAAATACCGATTGTATCTTCAAGAGATTGAATTAATTCCTTCTAAAATAGAACGTTTGTTGGGTGTAGACGCCAAGGTGAAAGAAATTGCAGAAATCTATCAACATGTACCAAACTGTTTGTATCTCGGAAGAGGGTATAATTTTCCTGTTGCCTTAGAAGGAGCTTTAAAATTAAAAGAGATATCTTATATCCATGCAGAAGGTTATCCTGCTGCTGAAATGAAACACGGCCCAATCGCTTTGATTGATGAAAATATGCCGGTCATCGTCATTGCGACTGATTCAGAACATTACGAAAAGATCGTCAGTAATATTCAGGAAATTAAATCGAGAAAAGGAAAGATCATTGCCATTGTTACCGAGGGAGACCAGGTGGTAAAAGAACTTGCCGACCACGTCATTGAAATACCTTATGTAGAGGAGGCTTTTTCTCCATTGTTAACAACTATTCCACTGCAATTACTGTCTTATCATATTGCTGTAATGCGGGGTTGTAATGTAGATCAGCCAAGAAATTTGGCTAAATCCGTTACGGTAGAGTAATTCGCTTTTATTTTTGGGAGACTTTTAGTTATCTTTGTGAAAGACAGACATTAGTAACTAAAACCTAAAAAACATGAGTTATAAAGATTATAATGTTCACGGTAAATATGATGATCGTTTTGAACAGTATCACGACAACGGTAAGTTGTACCAAAGAGGAACCTTCAAAAACGGCAAAAAACACGGTGATTTTATCGAGTTTTTTGATAACGGCATCATGAGTCTTAAGTGCACTTTTGTTGATGGCGTCGAAGAAGGACCTTTTGAGCAGTACAATGAAGATGGAACTTTAGAGTATAAAGGAGTCTTTAAAAATGGCGAAATAGTATAATTGAAAATTCAAAAAAAAACCCTGGCCCATAGGTCAGGGTTTTTTTTTGGGAAACGGGCTTATTTATTATTGAACTCGTTCATTGTTGTGTTTATCCCGGCAAGACCAAAAGAACGCATGGCCTCCTGCATTTTTTCAATTCTTTCGGGCAATTGTTTTTCTTCTCCTTCGGTCCATTCTCCCAAAACATAGTCAACTTGATTTCCTTTATGAAACTCATCTCCAATGCCAAAGCGAAGGCGGTTATAATTGGATGATTGCAAAATGTCCTGAATATTTTGCAACCCATTATGTCCTCCTGCACTTCCTTTTGTTTTGATCCTTATCGTCCCGAAAGGCAGATTGAGATCATCTGTTATGACAAAGATATTTTCAATTGGAATATTTTCCTTTTCCATCCAATACTTTACGGCTTTACCGCTGAGATTCATAAAAGTATTTGGTTTCAATAAGATAAAGGTTCTGCCCTTTATTTTCAACTCGGTAAGATCCCCAAGTTTTTTTGTTTCAAATTTAAGATCGTTTTTAGCAATTAGATTATCCAACACCTTAAAACCAATATTGTGTCTTGTATTTTGGTACGTTTCACCTATATTTCCAAGTCCTACAATTAAGAATTTTTTCATGATCCCTATTCTTTTCAAATGTCAAGATATAAAAAAAGCTTTTCGAATTCGAAAAGCTTTTTTATATATACTTAAAAAAGATTATTCATTTGAAGCTTCAGGTGCATCTGCAGCTGCTTCAACTTCTTCTTCCTCTTCTTCTTCATCAGCTACCACAACAGCACGAGACATTCTTACTTGCGCAATTACCGTATTGTCTGGATGCAAAATGGTGTACTTATCACTTTGAGCAGAAGTTACAAAGATCTTATCCCCGATTTTTAAGGTAGAAATATCAACTGTAATAAAATCAGGAAGGTTATCAGGTAAGGCTTTTACTTTTAAAGTTCTGTTAGGGAACCTCAAAACTCCACCATTTCTAACACCAGGAGAAACTCCTTCTAATCTTACAGGAATGTTCATAGTAACTTCTTTATCATTGAATAACTGATAGAAGTCAACATGTAAAATTTTGTCGGAAACAGGGTGAAACTGAATATCTTGTAAAACAGCTTTTAGTTTTTCACCACTTTCTAGTTCAATTAAGGCAGTGTAAACGTTTGGAGTGTACACCAAGTTTTTAAACTCCATTTCGTCTGCTGCAAAGTGTAATGGTTGTTCTCCTCCGTATAACACGCAAGGAACCTTTCCAGCATTACGTAAGGCTTTTGTCGAAGACTTGCCCACGCTTTCTCTTTTAGATCCTTTGATCGTAATTGATTTCATTGTGTATAATTTATTTATATTAAAAATTGATCGCCGATGGATTTATTGTTTTGTACTCTATGCATCACATCCGCAAATAAAGGGGCGCAAGTTACAACTTTTATTTTAGAAGTAGAACGTTTTAAAGGAATAGAATCTGTTATTATAAGTTCCTCTAAATGAGACTGTTCTATTCTTTCTATAGCTTTTCCAGACAAAATTCCATGAGTTGCCAAGGCTCTAACGCTCTTTGCTCCGCGTTCCATCATCAATTCTGCAGCTTTAGTTAATGTTCCGGCTGTGTCTACCATATCATCCACGATGATCACATTTCTTCCGTTTACGTCACCAATTAATTCCATATGTTCTATCACATTCGCCTTTTTCCGCTCTTTATAACAGATCACTACTTCGCTATTCAAGAATTTAGAATAGGCATAAGCTCTTTTTGATCCTCCCATATCTGGTGATGCGATCGTAATGTCCTCTAAATTGAGATTTTTTACATAGGGAACCAATATAGTAGAGGCATAAAGATGGTCAACGGGCACTTCGAAAAAACCTTGAATTTGATCTGCATGTAAGTCCATTGTAATCACACGGGTTGCCCCGGCACTTTGCAGTAATTTGGCCACCATTTTTGCCGCGATGGGTACGCGAGGTTTATCTTTTCTGTCCTGACGAGCCCATCCGTAATAAGGCATAACTGCCGTGATGTGTCTGGCCGATGCTCTTTTGGCAGCATCGATCATCAATAACAACTCCATTAAATTATCTGTTGGAGGAAATGTAGAGCCTATTAAAAAAATTCTTCTACCTCTTATGGATTCTTCGAAGGAAATTTGATATTCACCGTCGCTAAAGACATTTTTTTGCATTTTACCCAATTCTATACCGTAGGAATTTGCAATGTCTTGGGCTAAGGTTATACTTTGAGAACAAGCGAAAATTTTTGGATCAGGAAGTTTAAGTTTCATTATAAATAGCTGATTATTAATATATTGAATATAAAATAGAACGGGTTTCAAAATTACATAAAATATTTCATTATCAGGTGAGATTCAGCTTCGAAAAATTGAAAGTTCAATTGGCCCTATGAAAATGGGTGGTTTCTCAAACAGCAATAATCGTCATGCGAGAAATTGATTCATTTTTATTTGCAAATAGCGATTTATTGCTATATTTGCCAACGCAATTTTCGACCTTTAGCCGTCCTTTGAAAAGGAAGGAAACAGGAGGAAGACGAGAGATTCTTTGAAATAAAATGCCTTGGTGCCTGTCTACCGACAGGTAGAGCGGAATTGGTAGACCTGTCTGCCGACAGGCAGGCCTGTCTGCCGATAGGCAGGCGCGCTGAAATATTGAAGATGTATATTGTTTATGCGATATCGAGTTTGACACATAATTATATTTATGTAGGTTTAACAAAGGAATTAGAGTTAAGGTTGCATCGACATAATGACGGTAGAGAAAGAACTACGAAATTTTATAGACCGTATAGATTGATTTATACAGAGTCGTGCCTTACTAGACCCGATGCAAGAGTAAGAGAGAAGTATTGGAAATCGGGAGTAGGTAAAGAGAAGTTAAGAAAGATGAGAGATTCTTTGAAATAAAATGCCTTGGTGGCGGAATTGGTAGACGCGCTGGATTCAAAATCCAGTGATAGCAATATCGTGTGGGTTCGATTCCCACCCAAGGTACATAGCCTCAGCTTCATTTAAGTTGGGGCTTTTTTATTTGTATGAGTTGAGTTTTTCAACAATTATTGTGAATTAACCAGTTTGTACTGCAGTCAAAGGGTTGAACCATTGAGGTATGGAATGATGAAATTTTATCGGGATTTTGCGGATAGTCCAACAATTTTTTTTGACAAGGCTCCGGTCACTTTCTTTGGTAAAATGTCCGTGCTCACTGTTGTCATTAATTGGGGTATATTGGTATTTCCCAATTTCTTTTTATCCGCAGCGTCAAGCCTATTGATTGAAACAGAAAATGCGATAAAAAGACATCCTATAAGCCACTTCTAAAAGGATTTTTGAAATATTTTTTTTGATTTAAATGTTAAGGCTATTAATATTTTTTTATCGCTTATTAATTCTTACTTTTAACCCCACAAAAATTAATTATAACGAAATGGAATTTATTGTTAACTATTTGCCATTCTTTGGCATATTGGCATTACTATTTGTTTTTTTTAAGAATCAATGGGTTTCCAAGCAAGCGGTCGGAAACGAAAAAATGTCAAACATTGCGAAACACATTGCCGATGGTGCAATGTCGTTTTTAAAAGCTGAGTATAAGATCTTAGCCATCTTTGTTGTAGCAGTTGCTATATTACTTTATTTTAAAGGTGCTTCGGAACCAGGTTCTAATGGTCTTGTTGCTTTATCTTTTGTTGTCGGGGCTATATGTTCAGCTTTGGCAGGATTTATTGGTATGCGCGTGGCAACCAAGGCAAATGTCAGAACTACAAATGCTGCCAGAGAATCTTTAGGAAAGGCCTTAGAGGTTGCTTTCGCTGGAGGATCTGTTATGGGATTAGGTGTTGTTGGTCTGGGCGTATTGGGTTTGAGTTCTTTATTTATGCTCTACCAAAACATGTGGCCGGGTGCAGAAAACTTGCCAATGGTACTTAATGTGCTATCCGGATTTTCTTTAGGAGCTTCTTCTATTGCTTTATTTGCCCGTGTTGGTGGAGGTATTTATACCAAAGCTGCCGATGTAGGTGCTGATTTGGTTGGAAAAGTTGAAGCCGGTATTCCTGAAGATCACCCCTTAAACCCTGCTACGATAGCTGATAACGTTGGAGATAATGTTGGTGATGTTGCCGGTATGGGAGCGGATTTATTTGAGTCATATGTAGGTTCGATTATTGGAACCATGGTATTGGGTGCCTTGATCATTACGCCGGATTTTGATGGATTGGGTGCAGTTTATTTACCTTTAGTGCTCGCAGCTGTAGGAATTGTGATGTCTATTATAGGAACATTTTTCGTGCGAGTTAAAGAAGGTGGCAGCCCACATAAAGCTTTAAATTTAGGTGAGTTTGGATCAGGTTTATTTATGATCATCGCATCTTATTTTATTATACAAGGAATGATTCCTGAAAGTGTTGAAGGATTGCCTTTTGGCGCTAACGGAGTTTTCTTTGCTACCTTAGCCGGTTTAGTAGCTGGTTTCTTGGTGGGTAAAATAACAGAGTACTACACAGGAACAGGGACTAAACCTGTGATTTCAATTGTAAAACAATCTGAAACAGGTTCAGCCACAAATATTATTGCCGGTTTAGGAGTTGGGATGATGTCAACGGCCATTCCCATTTTATTAATTGCAACCGGAATAATTGTTTCTCATTATTTTGCGGGATTATATGGTATCGCCATTGCTGCCGTTGGTATGTTGGCTAATACAGGTATACAACTGGCGGTTGATGCTTACGGACCCATTTCTGATAATGCGGGTGGTATTGCCGAAATGGCTGAATTACCAAAACAGGTACGTGAAAGAACAGACCAGTTAGATGCAGTAGGTAATACAACAGCTGCTATTGGAAAAGGTTTTGCGATCGCTTCTGCTGCGCTTACTGCCTTAGCTCTTTTTGCGGCATTTATGAAAACGGCAAATGTTGAATCAATCGATGTTTCTCGTCCTGATATCATGGCTGGTTTACTGATAGGAGGGATGCTTC
>Ga0316195_10001050_pt1 | contig 12045 bp, 9 predicted proteins | sample Phised1_MG_FD_204937 | JGI IMG/M metagenome (GOLD analysis project Ga0316195, IMG submission 204937) | Coastal sediment microbial communities from Maine, United States - Phippsburg sediment 1 | ecosystem: Environmental > Aquatic > Marine > Coastal > Sediment | place: USA: Maine | collected... | reverse complement strand
CATTCAGCCACTACGACCAGATGATGCAGGCGGCCATCGCAGGCCAGGGCGTCGCGCTCGGCCGGATTCCTCTCATCAACGATCTGCTCGAGGACCGGCGCCTTGCGCTCGCATTGCCCGGCGAACGGCACGCCTGGCCGTCCGACCGCGCCTATTGGCTCGTCGTCGCTGCGGGCGCAGCAAGGCGCAACGAGGTGAAGGTGTTCACCGATTGGCTGACGGCCGAGGCATCGCGCTCGTCAAAGTCCGCAGGGAGCCGCACGCGCAGGACGCGCTGAACCCGCGCGACCCGTATCAGCGACGGGCGCGGCGGCGGCGCGCGGCCAGCCACGCGATCGTCGCCAGGCTCGCCCACTCGAGCGCGCCACCGCCTCCAGAGGTCGGCGCATTCGCCGACGTTGGCGCGGGTGCGGGCGCTGGCGGCGGGGCGGCCGCCGATGTCGCGGTCGCCGATCCCTGCATGGTCAGCGTGCGTGGCGCGACCGCGCCGGAGAAGCTGATGGTCCACGTGGCGGTCCGCGTCCCGCTGGCTCGTGGTGAGAACTGCACTCCGAACGAGCAACTGGTCCCGGGCGCCATCACGCGGCCGCTGATGCACTGCGCCGTGCCGGAGGTGGGCGCGGCGACGAGAAAGTCGGCTGCGTCGCCGGAAGCGGCGGCGATGGCCGGCGTATTGAAGGTGACGTTGACCGCTGCCGTATTGGTGAAGAGCACGTTGACGACGCCGCTTGTCGCGCCCAGGGCGGTCGTCGGGAGCATCGCCGGATTCGGCGATGCCATCGGCGTGGCGGGAGGAGGGCTGGACGCAGGCGGTGGCGAGACGGGCGGGGGCGGAGGCGGCGGCGCGGCGACGGCCACATACGCCGCGATGTCGCTGATCTGCTGGGAGGTCAGGAACGAATAGGCGCTCATGCCGCCCTTGTTGCCCGCGATGGCTCCGCTGATGGCGCTCGCGCTGGCAGCCCTCTGGAAGAGGTAGGCCGGGCCGTGGCAGTCCTCGCAGTTCAGCAGGCCGGAAACCGGAAAATTGACCGGCTGCTGGTACAGGACCTGCCCGGCCGCGGCGTTGCCGGTCTGCGCGAGCGGCGCCGAACCGGTGGTACAGGCTGCAACAGCCAGGGCCGCGTGCGGCAGCGCGCGGAGGTGAAACAGCCAGCGGGTGTTCGACATGATCGAGGGCGGGTGGACCGTAGTCGGGCCAGTCTATTGAGTGCGCCGCGCTCCGCCTTCGTACGAAAGTCGTAGCCGCGCCCATGCGGACGCATTAGCGCCCGCGGTTCAGCGGACTCGAGATCGCGTCGCGAAGGCGGCGACGATGGTCGTGACGGCAGCCAGCGGCGGGACGAATGCGTCCGCGGCGCCCATCGTCCAGAGCGTCATGCCGGAGGTCAGGCACCAGAACACCGGGATGGGGAAAAGCCACCAGGGCGCTTGCCGTGCCAGCAGCAGAAGGCCGAGCGTGAAGACCGCGGTCGGATCAGGCGCCAGGCCGACGACCTCGACCTGTGCCCACGGTCGGCCGAGCCCGAGCGCCAGAGCGGGTTGCAGCGCGAGCGCCACCATCGCCACGGCCACGCCCGCAATCCGCAGGCCCGGCGTGATCGGACCGAAACGCAGCGCGCTGGCGGCGCCAGCCCCGGCGAGAAGAAGGGCTTGCGCAGCGAAGGCGCCGGCGAAGTAGGCCGCGGCCCAGTTGATCGTCGCGTAGTGCAGCCAGTGAAAGCGCCAGGCGACGAAGGTCCAGGCGGTGGCGAGCACGGCCGCCGCTGCGCGTCCTGCCTGCTCCCCCCCGCGCCATGCGAGCAGCAGCAGCAGCAGGGCTATGGCGACCGCCGCGAGCTGCGCTGGCCAGACATCCGTGTTGTACAACTCGACGAGCCGGTAGTAGGTACGCGGCGCGAACAGAAGGAAGTCCGACGGCCGGTAGGTCCACCACTCCGTCATCGGGCAAGCTTTTCAACGTCGCTTGCGATGCGTCGGCGCAGCGCTTCGTCGGGCAGCGGCCCGCGGGCGGCCGCCAGGTTCTCGCGCACGTGACTCAGGTTCGATGTGGCCGGGATCGCACAGGTCACCGCAGGGTGCGCGACGATGAACTTGAGCAGCACTTGCGCCCACGACACGCACCCGATCTCTGCGGCCCAGCCGGGCAGCGGGTGACGTGCAAGGGCGCGGGTCAGGTCGCCCCGGCGGAACGGGCGGTTCACGATCACGGCGATCCGGCGCTCGCGCGCAAGCGGCAGCAGGCGCTGCTCAGCCTCGCGATCGACGGCGTTGTACGTGAGCTGCACGAAGTCGAGCGGGTGACTGCGCATCACCTGCTCGAACTCGCGGTGCCGCCGTCCTTCGGACGTCGTGATGCCCACATACCGCAGGCGGCCGTCCGCCTTCATCGCCATCAGGGTCGGCAGGTGCTCCTGCCAGGCGAGAAGGTTATGGACCTGCAGCAGGTCGAACCGCGGCACGCGCCAGAACTGGCGAGACGCCTCGATCTGCTCCGGCCCGCGCGCGCCGGCGCCGATCCACACCTTGTCTGCAGCGAACAGGCTGCGCGGATGCCCTAGTCGGTCGAGGCCTTCCCCGATCACTTCCTGCGACGAGCCATACATCGGCGACGAGTCGATCAGGCGGCCGCCCGACTCGAAGAATGCGCGCATGACCGCGAAGCACTGCTCGCGCAGTGCCTGGTCCCTGCCGACGTTGAACGTGATCCAGCTGCCGAGGCCGACCAGCGGCAGTGCTTCCCCGGAGGATGGGAGCGGCCGGGTGAGCGGCGCGACCGGCAGCGCCTGTGCCCTCGAACGCAGGGGCAGTCCCAGCGCGAGCGCGCCGGCGACGAGCGCATGTAGCGCAGCACGTCGCGAGGGAGGCGGAGGAGGCGCAGGAATGGGCGGCAGCGTCATCGAGTCTGGCCGGTGGCGATTGCACCGGAGCAGACGCTACACCGCCGGGGCAGGCGATGGTGTTGCGGGGGGGAGTGCTCCGCCGGGGCGCCCCGCGGGCGCCCCGGCGAGACGGCTAGTCCTTGCCCTTGTTCTTGCCGTGGCCCTTGCCGTGACCCTTGCCATGCTCCTGCTCGTAGTGCGGCACGTACACGTTGTTGTACCAGTCGTCCTTGACGAAGTAGACCGGGCGCGCGCACGCGTTGTACTTCGAGCAGTGCTTCTTCCAGTCCTTGGCGTGTCCCGGCGGGACGTGCAGATAGAGCGGTTGCACCGGGACCGGCTGCACCACGTGCACTGGCTGGATCACGACCGGCTGCGGATACATCAGCACGGGCCGCGGCGCGCTGCCAATGTCGATCTGTCCGTAGAAGCCGGGCTGGCCGACGCTGATGGATACACCGACGTCGGCGGCCAGCGTCGCGGAGGCCGCGACGGTCAGCAGGGAGGCGAGTACAAGGCGCTTCATGATGTCCTTTCGATGTGCATGCGGTTCGACGGTCGAGGTGGGGCGTGGGACGACAGGTTCGAACCGGAAAGGCAGTATCCCTCGGCACATCGGGCCCGCAGCGGCGGAAAAGGAGCCCGATTCCCGGATTTTCGGCGGCGCGCGGGGGCTGGCTCTCACCTATTGGTGGGACGCCAACCGGATTGCTGTGTCCGCAACCGCATGCCGGGCGAGCGGAAAGTCGGGCGAACAGAGCTCCAGCGCGGTCGGGCAGCCGATTCATTGATCGTGTGCAAGGCGGGTCGGCGTCCCCTCTGAGGTAGCTCACGTGCCGCCGGGGTCGGCGCGGCCAGACTGCGGACGTCCTGCGGCAAGTCCTGAAGGCGGCAAACACATGGTCGGCGCGCGTCGGTGGCAAGAAACCCTGGCTCTGTTGCTTGCGGCGTGGCTGCTCGCGATCGGTGCAGCTGCGCATTCCGCCGAGACGGTGCCGACGGCTGACTCCGATCCGAGGCGCATCGAGGCGTTCGTCCGCGAAGGCTGCCCGCATTGCGAGAAAGCGGAGGAATTCCTGGCGCGTCTGCAACTGGAGCAGCCCGGCCTGGCCGTCATCGTGCGCGATGTCCAGAAGGAGCCTGAGGCGCTGGAGCGGCTGAAGGAGCTGGCGCAGAAGTCGCGAGCCGGCACGGTGCGCGTGCCCGCCGTCTTCGTCCGCGGCCAGCTCATCGTCGGTTACACCGCGGAGGCGGGCACTGACCGGCTGATCCGCAGCGCGCTTGCCGGTGACCGGACCGATGCGGCGCCGGGGGCGGCCGGCACGTGCGAGGCCGAGGAATCGCTCGCCTGTCCGCAAGGACCGGCCGCCGGCGCGGAGGAGTTTTCAGTGACGCTGTTCGGCCGCACGCTGGCCCTTTCGGATGTCGGGCTGCCCGCGTTCACGCTCGCCATGGGATTGCTGGACGGGTTCAATCCCTGCTCCATGTGGGTGTTGCTGCTGATGATCTCGCTGCTGGCGCCGCTGAACGACCGCAAGCGGATGGTCGCCATCGCGGGGACCTTCGTCGTGGTGGAGGGCGTTGCCTACTTCGTGTTCATGGCCGCGTGGCTGAATCTCTTCCTGCTGATCGGCGTGTCGCGCGCCTCGCAGCTGGTGGTGGCGGCGATCGCGATCATCGCGGGCCTGATCAACCTCAAGGACGTGGTCGCGTTCGGCCGCGGCATTTCGCTGTCGATTCCCCAGAGCGCCAAGCCCGGCATCTACAACCGGATGCGTGCACTGCTGCACGCGCCCAGCATGACGGCGGCGATCATCGGTTCGGCCGTGCTGGCCGTGCTCGTGCAGGTCGTCGAGTTCATGTGCACCTCCGGATTCCCGGCCCTGTTCACGCGCATCCTGACCTTGCGCGAACTGCCCACCGCCAGCTACTACGGCTACATGCTGCTCTACAACGCGGCGTACATGATCGACGACATCGTCGTGCTGTCGATCGGAGTCGTACTGCTCAGCCGGCATCGGCTGCAGGAAAGGGAGGGCCGGGCCCTCAAGCTGATCAGCGGACTGGTAATGGTCGGTCTGGGGATCTATCTCATCCTCGCTTGAGCCGGGCGCAGGGGGCGTAATGCGGGCCACGAGCGCGCTGGTCGAGGCGTCTTCGCGCGCGCGGACCGGCAAGGCTGGCATCCCGGAAGGACGCGCGCCACAATGCTGCACAAGAGGGGTTCCCGTGCGCGGGTGAGAGAGCGTCTTGCAGGCCAACCTGGCGACCGTACGACGATGAGCGATACGCGGGACGAGGCGCCGCCCGGTCTGCCCGAGCGTGCGGCGGACATCGGCGCGGGCGACCCGGAAGCGTCCGCCGGCGCAATCCCCAACCTCATCGCCGGCCTCATCGAGACCGAAACGTGGCGCAATGCCGCGACTTTCCTGCTCGGCGCGCTGCTGCTCGGGCTCGGAGTCTGGGCCTATGCCGGGGTGCGCTCGTCGCTCGGCGAGGCGCGCGGCGTCAGCCTGGAGGCATTGCTCGGTACGGCCGTCAAGGGCCTCGACGTCTGGGTCGGCGAGCACATGACGGAGGCGATGCGCGTCGCGCGCGATCCGGATGTCGTTGCGAGGGCAACGCGCCTCGCCGCTGGTCGCCGAGGTCCCGATGACGTCGTTGGCCGCTGCACCGAGGAGGCAGAGGAGCTCGGGGCCCGGGTCCAGTCGTCGCTGGTGACCAACGACGTCGTCGCATTCCGCATCGTCGACCGCCTGGGTGTGGTTCTGTCGTCCAAGGATCCATTGCGCTGCGGGCAGCGGCTTCGCGCCGCGCCGTTTCGGCAGCGGCTCGATCTCGCGATGGACGGCGCACCGCAGTTCGTGCGGCCGTACCCCGAGACCGAGCTGTCGGTGCGTGGACGAGATGGCGCCGCGCGCCCCGTGGCGTGGTTCGTGGTGCCCATTCGCACGGGCAGTGGCGCGCCGGTGGCGGCGCTCGCGATGGGAGTGGAAACCGACCGCGAGATGGAGAACATCTTTTCGGCGGCGCGCCCGGGGGCCACGGCGGAGGTGTACGCGTTCGGTGACGACGGACTGCTTCTGACTTCCAGCCGCTTTGCGGATGAACTCGTTGCCGCGGGCGTGCTCTCGGCCGGCAATGCCGGTGGGGGCGCTTTCCAGGTGCAGGTACGCGACCCGGGCGGGGAGCTCGGACACGGCCACGCCCCCAAGCTCGAGCCGGCCGCGCGCCCGTTCACGCAGGCGGCCGCGCTCGCCGTCGCGGCCCGCGGCAAGAAGACGGACTTCGAGCGTCACGGAGTGGTGACGACGCCTTACCGGGACTACCGCGGGGTGGAGGTGATCGGCGCGTGGCGCTGGCTGCCGGCTTATGACGTTGCCGTCGTCGCGGAGATCTCCGCGGACGAGGCCTTCGCCCCGCTGCGCTACCTGTCGATCAGCTTCGCCGTCGTCGGCGGCATTACGGCGCTGACGCTCGTCGCCGCTTTCATGTCCGCCTTCCTCCTGAGCCGCCTGAGCCGGCAGTTCGGCCGCGCGCAGAGGCTCGGCGCCTACACGCTGGAGCGCAAGGTGAGCGAGGGCGGGATGGCGACGATCTACCTTGCCCGGCACGCCCTGCTGAAGCGGCCCACCGCGATCAAGATCCTGAAGAAGCACGTGGCGACGGATGAGTTCGTGCACCGCTTCGAGCGCGAGGTGCAGCTTGCGAGCCAGTTGCTGCATCCGAACACGGTGGAGATCTACGACTTCGGGCGCACGGGCGAGGGCCAGCCCTACTACGTCATGGAGTACCTGGATGGGGTGACGCTGTCCGAACTGGTCGAGCATTCGGGCCGCGTGCCGCCGGGTCGAGCGATCCACATCCTGCGGCAGGTGGCCGCCGCGCTGCGCGAAGCGCATATGCAGGGCATGGTTCATCGCGACGTGAAGCCGGAGAACGTGATGCTGTGCCGACGCGGCGAGGACGACGTCGTGAAGCTGCTCGACTTCGGACTGGTGAAGAACCTGGAGCGCGCGGATACGCGCGACATCACCAAGCAGCTCAAGATCGTCGGCACCCCGCGCTACATGGCCCCCGAGCGCTTGTTGAACCCCTCCGATGCCGACGCGCGCTCCGACATCTATGCGCTGGGTGCCGTGGCGTACTTCCTGCTCACCGGCAAGCCGATCTTCGACGGCGACGACAGCCTCGCGATCAGCAACCAGGTGCTGCATACTCCGGCGCCGCGCGTGTCGGCGAGCGGCGCGCAGGTTCCGGACGGACTCGACGCGCTGATTGCCGCGTGCCTCGAGAAGGATCGTGCCCGCCGTCCACAGAATGCGGAGGCGGTCGTCGAAATGCTGGATCGCCTCGCGAGCCGCCTGGCCTGGACCCAGGTCGACGCGGCGGCGTGGTGGAGCGAATACCGCCGGACCCGTCGGAAGCGGCCAGCGGCCGAAGTCGAGCCCGCCGATGAAATGGAGGCGCCATGACCGACACTGCCGCCGCGACCCAGTCCGACGCTGGCAGCGCACCCACCATCGACGTCGTCTCCGACGTCGTCTGCCCCTGGTGCTACATCGGCAAGCGTCGGCTCGAAGCGGCGCTCGCGTCGCGCGACGAACCGCCGCCACTGGTCCGCTGGCACCCATTCCAGTTGAACCCCGACCTTCCGGCCGGCGGCATTGATCGGAAGTCGTACCTCGAAGACAAGTTCGGCGGGCCGGATGGCGCGCGGACGGTCTATGCGCGCGTGGAGGAGGCAGGTCGCGAAGTCGGGATTCCGTTCGATTTCGAGCGGATCCGGCGGCAGCCGAACACGAGCGATGCGCATCGACTGATCGCGTGGGCGCAGGCGATCGACCTCGCGCGGGCGGATGGGTTGGTCGAGCGCCTGTTCAAGGCCTACTTCATCGAAGGCGTGGACATCGGCGATGTCGAGCAGCTCGCGCACCTGGCCGCCGAGGTCGGGTACGACGCCGAAGCGGCGCGCGCCCACCTCGGCTCCGATGCCGGGCGGGCCGAGGTGGCGGCGGCCGACCAGCGCACGAAGTCGATGGGGATCGGCGGCGTGCCGTTCTTCATCTTCAACCATCGGCTCGCGGTGTCCGGCGCGCAGCCGCCGCATGTCCTGCTCGAAGCGATGACGCAGGCGGCGGGCGCCTGACCTCTTCGACGTCGCGTCGCGATCAAGCGCGCGAAAGGCGGGTCTTTTGCAGCTTGACGCGGCTCCCGGCGGCCGCGAAGAATGCGTTCATGTCCTCCCCACCCAGGCTAGCGGCGTCTGCCGCACTACGACGCGCGCGCCAGGCGTGGCAGATGCAGTACCGCGATTCGGCCGGATCGCTCGCGCTGGCCGAGCGGGCGCTGGCGGGCGCTCTCGCGGGGCGGGATGCCGAGGCCGAAGGCTGGGCCCGCCTCGCGCTCGGACACTACCGGATGCGCTACGCCACCCCGTCGGAGGCGCTGGTCGAGCTGGAAGCGGCCGAGCGCTGCTTCGTCCAGAGCGGCGACCGGCGTGGCGAAATCATCGCCCTGGTCGGTCAGGCCCGTTGTCATTGGCGTCTCGGGCGCGTGCGCGAGCCGTTGAGCCAGATGATGGCCCTGCGCAACGAGGCGATGCAACTGCTGAACCGCGACGAGCGCAGCATGATGCTGAACGTGATCGCCGGCTGCTATTCGTCGCGCGGCGACTCGCCGGAGGCCTTTGCGTACCTTTACCAGGCACTGCGCGAATCCCGCGGGGGCCGCAGCCATGGCTTCGACGTGGTGCTCTACTGCAACCTTGCCCATGAATTGCTGCAACTCGGCGACTACTACGAGGCGCTCAACTACATCAACGAGGGCATCGAGCGCTGTACCCGCATGGCCAACGATCACTTGCTGGCCGTGCTGCTCCTCAATCGCGTGCTCTGCCTGACCGACCTGGATCTCAGGGCGGAGGCGATGACCGATGTCTCCCGGCTCAGCGCGCTCTTCGAGCGGACCGGGGGGCGGGGTGGCCGGGTGGAGGCGCTGGCCGCAATGGCGCTCACCGCATTGCGCGCGGACCGGGCCGACGAAGCCAACCGCCTGATCGCGCTTGCCGATGGCGAGCGCGGTCCGACGACTCCCGCCGAGGATCGGGTCGCCTTGGTCGTGGCGCGGGCGGAACTGCTGCGCGTCCGCGGCGATCAGGCGGCGGCCGTGGCCGTCCTCGATGCCGCCGAGCCGCTGCCGATCGAGGGCCTGACGTTGCGTATCCGCTGCCTTTTCTTCCAGACGCGCGCGGCTGTGCACGAAGGGCGGGGTGACGCGGAGCGCGCGCTCGCGGACCTGCGTCGCTGGCAATCCCTGCACCAGGACCGGGCCCTGATGGCATCCAAGGGACGCTACCAGGCCGCGTCGCTGCAGACCGAACTGCTGCGCTTGCAGCAGCAACGCGACGAGATCGAGGCCCAGCGCCGCGCCAGCGAACGCGCCAAGGCGGAGCTGGAGGCAATCAACGGCCAGCTGTCGCAGAAGGTGCGCGAAGTCGAGGCGCTGCAGGCCGCGCTGCGCGACCAGGCCGCGCGCGACTTCCTGACGGGGCTCTTCAACCGCCGGCACCTGAGCGAGGTGCTGACACCCATGCTGGCTCTAGCGCAGCGGCACCGGGATCCGCTCGCGCTTGCGGTGATCGATCTGGATCACTTCAAGGAGGTCAACGATCGATTTGGCCATTCCGCAGGTGATCGCGTGCTGGCCGGCTTCGGCCAGCTGCTGCGCACCCGGCTGCGGCGCAGCGATATCGCCTGCCGCTACGGCGGTGAGGAGTTCTGCGTCCTGATGCCCCGCACCTCGGCGGCCGCGGCACAGGCGAAACTGGAGCAGTTGCTGAGGGCGTGGCAAGCGACGCGCTTCGACCTCGGCACCGGCGTTCTGGTGGGGGCCAGCTTCTCGGTCGGCATCGCCGACTCGTTGACGACGCCGGGTTCCACCGAGGTGCTGCTGAACGCGGCCGACGATTGCGCGCTGCGGGCCAAGCGCCTGGGCCGCGGGCGGATCGTCCTGCACGGCGCGCAACTGGACGAGCGGCCCGCGGTCACTCCCTGAGGCGCGGGTCGGCCGCGCTGCGCCTTTCCGCCCACCAGCGTTCGAATTCCTCGCGCCGCGGAATGCTCGCGCGCCCTCCGAATCGGGTGCACTTGAGCGCGGCGACCGCCGAGGCGAACTCGATGGCTGTCTCGGTCGTGCGGCCTTCGGCCAGCGCCAGCGCCATGGCGCCGTGCCAGGTGTCGCCCGCGGCCAGCGTGTCGACAGCCTTGACGGGCGGCGACGTCAGCGCGTGCAGGCGGTTGCCATCGAACCACATGACGCCCGCGGCGCCGAGGGTCACCCCGGTCACGATGTTGCGCCCGCCGAAGACGCGCGGCAGGCTTTCCTCGGGCGATCCGTAGCCGTAGCTCGCGAGCATGGGCTGGGAAAAGAAGGGGTGGGTCGCCTGCTGCGCCGTGCGCGCCACCTGCGCCGGATCGCCGCCATCGCCGTCGAACACGCTCGGCAGGTTGCGCCCCGCGGCGGCCTCGAACAGGCGCTGCGCGCCGGTGGGCCAGCGGGTATCGGCGAGCACCGCGTCGGCCTCGGCCACGCGGTCCAGCGGAAGCCAGGACGCATCGGGCGGATAGCCTTGCGGCTGCGCCGAGACCGCGAGGCGCTCGCCGTGCGCGTCGATCAGGATGCTTGCGATCTTCGTCCGGAATCCTGGCAGGCGCCGCACGCCGGACACATCGATGCCCTCATGCGTCAGCAGCCATAAGACCTCGTCGCCGGTCTGGTCGTCGCCGACCCGACCCCAGTAGATGGCGCGGCCGCCGAGGCGCTGCACCGCGACGGCCGCGTTGGCACCCATCCCGCCGCCGGTTTCGACAAAGTCGCGTGCGGTGATCTTGGCCGAAGGCAGCTTGACCTCGTCGACGAGGAAGATGTGGTCGATGGTGGCGGAACCGCCCACGCAGATTACGCAAGGTGTGTGTTCAGGGTTCACAAGGTCGGCCTTGGTGGGGTAGGAGCGGGCTGGTCAGGCGATCGCTGCACCGGACCCGCGTGCACGCAACGACGAGATGATGCCTTCGCGCCACGTTAACCGTGTTTCGTCGCGCTGTGGTGGAGATCCCGAGCGGGCGCGGCTAACATCCCGCCCCCTTGCCGTCGATGTCGATGGTGCGCCGGCCGGTTGGCAACCCGGCCGCTACCGGGCCCTTCAGCCATGAGAGCATTGAATGCGGCCGAGGTCTTCCGGCGCTTCCGGGCGCGGCTGACACTGGCTCCGACCGACCTGTTGCGCGACGCCGTCTACCGCCGCCTGTGGACGTCGATCCTGATCTCCTCGTTCGGAGCGCAGGTGACGATGCTCGCGCTGCCGCTGACGGCCGCGGTGCTGCTGCGCGCCACCCCGACGCAGATGGGCGTGCTGACGGCGATGGAGATCGCGCCCTTCGTTCTGTTCTCGTTGCCATCCGGCGTGTGGCTGGATCGCGTGCGCAAGCTGCCGGTGTACATCGGCGGCGAAGTGCTGATCGCGGTCACGGTCGCGAGCGTGCCGTTGGCGTGGTGGATGGGCCGGCTGACGATCGAGTGGCTGTATTTCGTCGGCTTCGCGATCGGCACCGTCGCCACGACGGCAGGAAGCGCGGCCCAGATCGTGCTGACTCAGGTGGTGCCGCGGTCGCGGCTCGTCGAGGCGCACGCGAAGAACGCGCTGGCCTCGTCGACCGCGGAAGTCGCAGGCCCGGGCGCGGCCGGCGTGCTGATCAAGATCGCCGGCGCGCCCCTGGCGCTGCTCGCGGACGCGGTGCTGCTGTCGATCTCCGCGTGGATCCTGCGCGGCGTCCGCGTGCACGAACAAGTGCAGCGCGCGGCGCATCCGTTCTGGCCGGCCATGCGTGAAGGCCTGCACTTCGTCCGCGGCAACCGCCTGCTCCTGACGATGGCGCTGGCGGTGGGCGTCTGGCAGATGTGCCATCACGCCGCGATGGTCGTCCAGATCCTGTTCGCCACGCGCGTGCTCGGCCTGTCCGAGCGAGGGGTGGGCCTTAGCTACGTGGCGCTCGGCGGCGGAACGATCGCGGCGAGCATCGTCGGGCACCGGCTCGCCGACCGCATCGGCCCGGGGCCGGCCCTGGTGAGCGGATTCGCCGTGTGCGGCCTCGGCTGGTTGCTG
>Ga0316195_10001049_pt1 | contig 12050 bp, 11 predicted proteins | sample Phised1_MG_FD_204937 | JGI IMG/M metagenome (GOLD analysis project Ga0316195, IMG submission 204937) | Coastal sediment microbial communities from Maine, United States - Phippsburg sediment 1 | ecosystem: Environmental > Aquatic > Marine > Coastal > Sediment | place: USA: Maine | collected... | reverse complement strand
ACTGCCCGACACCGAATCTGCCACCGCTCAGGAGCTGCTGGGTCAGATCCCGGGTGTCGAGGACTCCTTGACCGAGGCCACCGTCAAGGTCGTGTGGAGCCCGGAGTCGGCAACGGTCAACGACCCCGCGGTGCAGGCAGCGGCCGCGGAGCTGCTCACGGAGGTGTCCACCAATCCCTCCGTGACATGCATCGTGACCCCCTACGGCCCGCCGATGGGCGATGCGTGCCCCGATCCGGCCGGACAGCCCGGAGCCGGACAGCCCGGCGCGGGAGACGCTGCTGCGGGAGACGCCGCAGCGGGAGACCCCGGCGCGGGACAGGCGCCGGGGGAGGCCGGTCAGGAGGGTCAGGCGGCTGGGGCCGATGCGGCAGCCCAACCCACCCCCGAGCAGGCCAAGGTGCTCGCGGGCATGGGGCCAGCTGGTGTGAGCATCGACGAGTCGGTGGCCTATGCCTCGGTGACCTTCGGTGCCCCGGTGGGGGAGATCCCGCTCGAGGATGTGGCGTCCGTGCTGGAGGCCGTCGAGGCCGCGAACGGGGTCGACGGCCTGACGGTCGGTGCCAGCGGCCAGGCGTTGGAGGCGGCCAGCCAGGAGCCCCCGGCCAGCGAGGGGATCGGTGTGGCCGTTGCCCTGCTGATCCTGCTGATCGCCTTCGGTTCCCTGATCGGAGCACTGCTGCCGATCGGCGCGGCCGTGCTCTCGCTGGCGCTGGGTCAGGCACTGGTCCTGGTCACCGCCAACTACTTCACGGTCGCGACGTTCGCCCCGACCCTTGCCGCGATGATCGGCCTGGGTGTGGGCATCGACTACTCGTTGTTCGTCATCAACCGGTACAAGCAGGCGCTGGAAGCCGGGCGCGAGCCCCGCGCGGCGGTGCATGAGTCGGTGCGCACCGCCGGCCGGGCCGTGCTGTTCGCCGCCTTCACGGTCATGATCGCCCTCAGCGGCCTGTTCGTGATCGGCTTCGAGTTCTTCAACGGCCTGGCCGTGGCCTCGATCGCCACCGTGTTCATGATGCTGATCGGCGCCACGTTCCTGCTCCCCGCGGTCCTGTCCCTGCTGGGCCGCCGCGCGTTCGCCGTGCGCATGCCGTGGGCCCGCAAGCCCAAGGTGCACAACCCGGCCGGGTCCGGCTTCGCCCGGTACGGCCGCTGGCTGCAGGGCCACTACCGGGTGGTCGGTGCGCTGTCCCTGTTCGTCGTGGTCATCATGGCCATCCCCGTCGGCTCGATGCGGATGGGCTTCACCGACGACGGTGGCCGCCCCGAGGGAAGCTCGGCCCGGATCGCCTACGACCTGGTGGCCGAGGGCTTCGGGCCGGGGCTGAACGGTCCGTTCATCGTGACCGCGCAGACCGCACAGCCCGGGGACAACGCTGCAGTGGGCGAGCTCGCCGGCGCACTCGGCGCGGACCCGGGAGTCGCGGCAGCCATCCCGCTGCCCATGGCCCCGGAGGCCACCGTGACCGCGGTCCAGGTCATCCCGATGACCTCGCCGCAGGATGCGCAGACCGAGGAGCTGCTGGTGCGCATGCGCGGTGACATCATCCCGGCGGCGGAGACCTCCGCCGGGCTCACCGCCTACGTCGGCGGTGTCCTGGCCATCACCTCGGACTTCACCACCGTGCTGTCCGATGCGCTCCCGGTGTTCCTGCTGGTTGTCATCGGCTTCGGATTCCTGGCCCTGGTCCTGCTGTTCCGCTCGATCCTGGTCCCGCTGACGGGTGTCGTGACGAGCCTGCTGTCCCTGGCTGCGGCCATGGGGTTGACGGTTGCGGTGTTCCAGTGGGGTTGGGGTGCCCAGCTGCTCGGGGTGTCCAGCACCGGTCCGATCATGCCGTTCCTGCCGATCATGGTGTTCGCGATCCTCTTCGGCCTGTCCATGGACTACCAGGTGTTCCTGGTCAGCCGGATGCAGGAGGAGTGGGGTCACACGCAGGACAACAACAAGGCCGTGCGCCGCGGGCTGGCCGCCTCGGGACGGGTGGTCATGATCGCCGCGGCCATCATGATCAGCGTCTTCTCGGCGTTCGTCCTGGGCGACGAGCCCACCATCAAGCTCTTCGGCCTCGCGCTGGCTTCGGCGGTCCTGTTCGATGCGTTCGTGATCCGGTTGATCATCGTTCCCTCGGTGATGTACCAGTTCGGCTCTGCGAACTGGTGGATGCCCGGATGGCTCGCCCGGATCCTGCCGAAGATCTCGGTCGAGTCCGATGAGGATGCCGAGTTCGAGGCCGCCGAGATCGACGACATCCCCGAGGGTGAGTTGTTGGCCGACGCCACGCCCCCGTCGACGTCACGCTGACCTGTGGCGTTCCGGGCTTTCTGCGATCTCTTTGCAGGAAGCCCGGAACGAGCCTAGGCTGACCCCGGTCGCCCGCACGGGTGGCTGAGGGAGGGAATCGCGATGCGAGTTGCTGTTCTGGGTCTGGTTGCAGGTGTGCTGCTGACGGGCTGCACCCAGTCAGGGGCGAGCGAGAGCGCGGCGGACGACAAGCTCCTGGTCGCCACGACGGTGTCCCCACTGACCTCGATCGCCGCCAACATCGGCGGGGATCTCGTGCAGGTCGAGGGGATCGTGCCCGAGGGCACCAACAGCCACACGTTCGAGCCGCCGCCCAGCGCCGCGGGGCTGCTCAGTGACGCCGACCTCATCCTGGTCAACGGGCTGAAGCTGGAGGACCCGACCCTCGAGCTGGCCGAGTCCAACAAGAAGCCCGAGACGCAGATCGTGGAACTGGGCACCGAGGTGCTGCCCGAGTCGGAGTACATCTTCGACTTCTCCTTCCCCGAGGAGGAGGGCAAGCCCAACCCGCACCTGTGGACCGACCCGGTGCATGCCGGTGAGTACGCCACACTCATCGCCGAGAAGCTCTCCGAGCTCGACCCGGACAACGCGTCGGCCTATGACGCGAACCTCGCGGCGTTCCTGGCGAAGACCACGGAGCTCGCCGATGCCCTGGTCGCCGACCAGGCAAGCGTCCCCGGCGGCATCAAGCTGGTGACCTACCACGACGCCTATGCCTACGTCGGTCGTCGCTACGGCTGGGAGGTCGTCGGGGCGATCCAGCCCAGCAACTTCGCTGAGCCGACGCCCTCGGAGGTCGCGGCCCTCATCGACCAGATCGAGGCCGAGCAGGTGTCGGCTGTGTTCGGGTCCGAGGTGTTCCCCTCCCCGGTGCTCGAGGAGATCGCCAACGAGGCCGGTGCCACCTACATCGACGACCTGCGTGACGACGACCTCCCCGGCGAGCCCGGTGACCCCGAGCATTCGTACCTCGGGCTGATGCGCTTCGACTACGTGACGATGATCGAGGGGCTGGGCGGACAGGCCCCGGCGCTGCGAGCCCTCGACGTGTCCGATGTCGCCCCTGACCAGGCGGTGTACCCGCAGTGACCGAGCCCCTGCTGCGCACAGTAGGCCTCGGCATCGCCTACCAGCAGGGCCGGCCTGTCCTGTCGGACATCAACCTCACCATCGAGCCGGGCGAGTTCTCCGGCATCGTGGGTCCCTCGGGGTCCGGCAAGACCACGCTGCTGCGGGTCCTGATGGGTGCGATCGCGCCGCCGCGCCGCGATCCACAGGGCCTGTGGCAGGGGACGGTGGAGCGTCGTGCGGGGCTTCGGATGGCCTATGTTCCCCAGTTGGAGACGATCAACTGGGACTTCCCGGTCACGGTGTTCGAGTGCGTCCTCATGGGTCGACCGCAACGCGGGGTTCGGTTCCGGGCCTCGGCTGCCGAGCGCGACGAGGTGATGACCGCACTGGACCGGCTCGGGATCGCCGAGCTCGCCGGCCGGCACATCCGGGAGCTCTCCGGCGGTCAGCAGCAACGGATGTTCCTCGCCCGCGCGCTGACGAGGCAACCCGACCTGCTCCTGCTCGACGAGCCCACGTCCGGGGTGGACATCACCACCCGCCACGCCGTGCTGCACCTGCTCGGTGACCTGAACGCATCGGGGATCTCGATCATCCTCACCACGCACGACCTCAACGGGATGGCCGCCCACCTGCCGAACCTCGTCTGCATGAACCAGCGGGTGATCGCCCACGGGCCACCTGCGCAGGTGCTGACGGCTCCGGTCCTGGAGGCCACCTTCGGCGCGGGGCTCGATGTGCTCAACCACCTCGGGATGCCGGTCGTGGTCGACTCCGGGCGCGGTGCGCCGGCCACTGGGGAGCTGCTTGACCCGCACGCGGGGCTCCCAGCCGCTCCAGCGGGCCCGGGAGGTGGGACCGATGACTGACCTCCTGTCCGCGCTCCTGGATCCGTTCAGCTACCAGTTCTTCGTCAAGGGGATCATCGTCGCCACGATGTCCGGTGCGCTGCTGGGACTCATCGGGGTCTACATCGTGCTGCGTGGCATGAGCTACATCGGTCACGGGCTCTCGCACGCGATCTTCGGCGGGTTCGCCGCCAGCCAGCTGATCGCCTCCAGCTGGTACATGCTCGGGGCGGGCATCTGGGGTGTCGCCTCGGCGCTGGCGATCAACAGCGTGTCCCGCCGGCACCGGATCGGTTCGGATGCTGCGATCGGTGTCGTCACGACCGCGTCGTTCGCCCTCGGCGTGGCCCTGCTGGCCAAGTTCGGCAACCGCGGTCCGAGCTTCGACGCGGCACTGTTCGGGTCGATCCTCGGGATCTCCCAGGGGCAGGTCTGGGCGCTGGCCGTGATCAGCATCGTGACCGTCGTGCTCGTGGTCCTGGGGTACCGGGCGCTGCTGTTCGCGACGTTCGACCCGGACGTCGCGCAGGCCTCGGGCGTGAACGTCGCCCGCACCGACGCGATCCTCGTCAGCGTCCTGAGCCTGGCGATCCTGGCCACGCTCACGGTCATCGGTGTGACGCTGGTGGCCGCGATGCTGGTGATCCCAGCGGTGACCGCGCGGCTCCTGACGCAGTCGTTCGGCCGGATGCTGGTCATCTCCACGATCCTGGGTGCCTTCTGCGGGGCACTGGGGATGTACGCCTCCTACTACGCGAACGTCCCCAGCGGGACGATGATCGTGCTGATCGCCGCAGCTGGCTTCCTCATCGCACTGGGCATCGGGCCGGGGCTGCGCCGCCGCGAGTCAGCCGGGGCCGGCCCCGCAGCGTCGAGCGTGCCCGCGGTGTCCGTGAACCCGGGGAGCGCGATCCGGTAGGCCCGGATCCTGGCGCGACCCGCGCTGCGCTGCCGGCGGCGGGCGCGATCCGGATGGGACCGCGCACGCAACGTCCTAGAGGGCGGCGGCGATGAGCCGGACGAGGTCCGAGCGCGACCGGTCCGCGCAGTCGAGGATGACGTCGAAGTCCACGAATGTGGGGCCCGGCCCGCGCAGCTGCGCCAGGTTGTTGCGCCAGGTGCGCCAGGCCCGGATGCCGCTGATCATCTCCGGCCCGCGCCCGAGGTCGCGCATGGCCAGGTGGTCGGCGTTCGCCGTGAGGGCCATCAGCGTGACCTTGTCCACGAAGAGCAGTCCATCGCGGTAGGCCGAGGTGGATCCCGGGGGACCCGCCTCGGCCAGGATCACGTCGATGTCGAATCCGTCCAGCCGCGTCGCCATCGCTGTGGCCAGGTCGATCCCCAGCGCCCGCTTGGTGTCATCGTCGGCGCCGATCATCGGGTCGAGGGTGGCGATCACGGGCGCGACGTCGATGACCACGGTCAGGGGACGCCCCTCGGCAACCCGACGTGCGATCTCCACCGGCTCGGTGGCGGTCGGCCCGCTGAGCACCAGGACAGTCATGCGGGCACGTCCCGACTGGTGCGGGCAGGTGGTGCGGCGCGTGCGGCCTCCATGCCTCTACGGTGCCACCCCGTGTCAACCCCTTGTTGTGTGGTGGCCCGCGGATCCCGCCGCTGATGGGCCGATGGCGACCCCGTCCGGCGCACAGTGGGCCGCAGTCCACTCAGGTGAACGCTGAGCTGGGCAGATCGGTCTCGTCGTTCTCGATGGCCAGCAGGATGCGGGCAGCGACTGCCTCGGGGTCCAGCCCGGTGGGCAGCCGCGGCGTGCTTCCGTGCAGGGGTCGATCAGCCAGCCCGGTCTCGGTGTGCGGAGGGCGGGCGTCCACCAGCCTGATCCGGTCCCGGCGCAACTCGCGGGCTGCGGCCGTGTCGAATGCCGCGAGGGCTGCCTTGGAGGCCGAGTAGGCGGCCATCCCGGGCATGGGGGTCTCGGCGACGACCGCGCTGATGTGCACGACGAACGGGGCGCGGCCCGACGCTGCTGATGCTTGGAGGTGGGGCCGTGCGGCGCGCAGCAGGCGGATCGGGCCCAGCGTGTTGAGCGTGAAGAGGCTGATGAGGATGTCGTCGGGAGTCTCTGCTGCGGGACCGAAGGCGACAGCCCCGGCTGCGAAGACGATCCCGTCGAGCCGACCGTGGGCACCGACCGCCCGCTCGACCACCGTGTCTGCGACTCCAGCCCGACGCAGGTCGGCAGGGACACACACGCCATCCACACCCAGGTCCGAGAGGCGCGCGCCGTCCCGGGACGTGATCGTCAGCAGGGCTCCTGCGGCAGCCAGCTGTCGGGTCAGTGGTGCGCCGAGCCCGCCCGAGGCTCCCGCGACGAGAACGCTGGCCCCGGCGATGTCACTCATGGCCCTCACCCTGTCACGGTGGCCAGCGCTCGGCACGGCGGATGCCCCGTTGCCCGCGTGCCCTGGTCGACGGGGGCCGGGAGGACCGCGGGCGGATGCTGCCCGGCCGGGATACGGTGGTGGGTCATGGACACGAACCACGGTGTGAGCAGGCTGATCGGCGTCTACCACGCAGACGGTGGGCCGGTCGGGGAGGCCAAGTACGTCATCGGAAAGCTTCTGGGGACCGCGCACTGCGCCCTGTGCGACATCACCCACTCACCTGTGCGTCGCAGGCCGGCGTGGGACCAGATGGTGCAGCGCTTGGGCATCCCGTTCCGGCTCGTGCACCTCAACGAGATGCCAGCCGACGTCGCTGAGCTGACACGGGCAACGGGGACTCCCGTGGTCCTGGGTCAGTGCTCGGACGGCGTGCTCACCCCCTTGCTGGGCCCCGATCAGCTGGAGCTGCAGGGAGGTTCGGTGCAGCGGTTCGAGGCCGCTCTGGTCAGCCGGCTGGAGCAGACCAGCAGTCCCTGCGCGGTTCGCAGCTGAGTCCTGATCTGGTCGAGCCCTGCCCCGTTCAGACCAGCTGGGCGCGAGCCTCGGTCTCGCCCGCAACGATCCGGCCGGTCGGGATGAAGCCCTGGGCCAGGTAGAACGCCCGTGGCGAACCCCGGCCCTCGACCCAGCTCGTCACCAGCGTCCGGGCGCCCATGGCCCGGCACTGTGCCTCCACGAGGTCCAGTGCGCGGGAGGCGACGCCACGGCGTTGGTGCAACCTGTCCACGAGCAGCCGCCAGAGCAGGGGCTCAGGGTGGGCCTGCGTGGGCAGCGCGAGCATCACGAGGCCCACGAGCTCGCCGTCTGCCTCGATGGCGCGCAGCCACGGCTCCAGGGGAGCGCCATCCACGATGTCGGGGAGCAGGGCATCAGCGAACGACTCGGGGACCGGTGAGACGAACGCCTCCTGGGTGTGGTGGGTGCCCAGCCCCAGGACCGCGGCCTTGTTGGCGGCCGTGACCGCGATCAGTCGGACATCGCGGGGGGAGTCCCTGGGGCGGTCCCGCCACTGTGCCCACTGCTCGCGGGTCATCCCGTAGATCCAGTCGTCGGAGTTGTCGTCGTCGAGCCAGTACGACAGGCGAGTGTGACCCTCGAACAGGAGTCCGGCCCGCTCCAGCAGCATCGCTGACGCCCGGTTGTCCGGGTGCAGCGACCCGGTCACCCGGGTGATCGGCAGGTCCTGGAACGCCCACGCCAGCAGGGCCTCGAGTGCCTCCACGGCGTAGCCCTTCCCCCAGCTGGCCCTGTCCAGGGAGTATCCGACCTCCGCGGTGCGCCGGTCGTTGGTCAGATGCAGGGACATGTCGCCGATGATCCGGTTGCTGCTGGCCTCCACGAGTGTGGCCATCCACCATCCCCCGTCCGTCGGGCCGTCGGCCATGGCGACAGTGTCGGCAACTGTGGACTCGGCAGCTGCCCGCGGGTACGGCGTCTCCCAGTCCTGCAGCCGCGCCACCTCGGGGTCGTTGCGCCGCTCGACGAGTGCATCCACGTCCCCGGGGAGGGCAGCGCGGATGATGAGTCGGGAGGTCTGGATCGCCCGGAACACCTGCTGACCGTACCGAGGACCCGCCGCGACGGCGGCAGGGCGGGTGGGCCGCCCGGAGGATTCAGGCCGGTTTGCCAGCCTTTGCCCTCCTTGAACCGGCAACCAATGGCCCGTATGGTCAAGTGATCATCGGACGAACCCATTGGGAGCAGGCCATGATCATCGAGTCCTACGCCGCCGGGACCCCGTCCTGGATCGATCTCATGACCACCGACCAGGACAGTGCCATTGCGTTCTACGGCCAGTTGTTCGGATGGCAGGCGATGGTCTCGGGACCCGAGATGGGCAACTACGCCATGTGCATGATCGGGGAGCACCCGGTCGCCGGCATCGGCCCGATGCCGACCGAGGGCCCGCCGTTCCCGCCGTCATGGAGCGTCTACCTGAGCGTGGACGACGCAGACGCCGTGGCCGCGGCCGCGACCGCAGCGGGCGGTCAGATCGTGGCGCCGGTCATGGACGTCGCCGGTGATGGACAGCATCCGGGCCGGATGGCGATCCTGGCCGAGCCGTCTGGTGGTGTCGTCGGCGTCTGGGAGCCACACGACCACCGTGGATCGGGGCTGGCCAACGAGCCCGGCTCCTTCGCCTGGAACGAGTTCCTGAGCCGGGACCCGCAGGCCTCGCGTGACTTCTTCGCCACCCTGTTCGGATACGAGTGGCAGGCGATGGAGGGCGCGCCGATGGAGTACCACTCCGCCACGCTGGCGGGCAACCAGGTCTTCGGCGTGATGGGCATCCCGCCGGGCATGCCGGCCGAGGCACCTGCGCACTGGAACACGTACTTCGCCGTGGCAGATGCTGACCGGGCTGTGGCCACTGCGCTCGCGGCCGGCGGGAAGGTGCTGTCCCCGGCCTTCGACTCCCCGTTCGGGCGGATGGCAGTCCTGGCCGACCCCCAGGGCGCGTCCTTCTCGATCATGGGCATGCCCGCGCCCTGACCCTGCCCACCGCGCATCGGTATCCGAGCTCCACTGGGGCCGCGCGAGGGCCCCGGGTCATTCGTCGGCGATCGGGCGGGTGGCCCCGGCGACGAGGAAGCCGATGGCCAGCAGCCCGGCTGTGACGCTCAGGGCGCGCAGGACACCCACCTGGTTGCCCAGGAGGCCGACCACGGGCGGGCCTGCGAGGAAGGCGACGTACCCGATCGTGGCGACCACGCTGACGCGGCCGGCCGCATACCGGCTCTGGTCGGCGGCGGCGCTCATCCCCAGCGGGAAGCCGAGCGCGGTCCCCAGCCCCCACAGGACCATGCCGACGAGCGCCACGCCCAGGTTGGGCCCGAAGACGACCACCAGGAGGCCGACCAGGGCTCCAGCGGCCGACACCCGCAGCACCGGCACCCGGCCGAAGCGATCCAGGACGCCCACCCCGAACCACCGGCCGAGGGTCATCGACGCCACGAAGACCCCGTAGGCCAGGGACCCCATCGCAGCGCTCGCGCCGTAGCCATCGATCGCTGCCACACCCAGCCAGTCGTTGGCGGTGCCCTCGGCGAAGGCCATCGTCAGGACGAACAGGCCGATCAGCAGGGTGCGTGGTTCCAGCCAGGCACGCAGCGGATGCCGGTCGGCCCTGGACTCCTCGTGCTCCCCGGTGCCGGCGGGCAGGAACCCCCGGGTCGCCAGCGGCATCGTGATTGCCATCAGCAGTGCGACCACGAGCAGGTGGGCGGTGACCGACACCGCGAGCGCGTTCATCGCGGCACCGACCAGTGCACCGATCACGGTGCCGACGCTGAACCCGGCGTGGAAGCGCGACATGATCGAGCGTCCCAGGCGCTGCTCGATTGCAGCTGCCTCGACGTTCATGGCGACGTCCCACGCCCCGTTGCCGAAACCCATCACGCCCAGGCCGATGACCACGGGCGCAACCCCGACCAGGACGCCGATTCCGGCGACGGCGAGGCCGGCGGCGGTGAGCAGCGACATCACGAGCACGGTCCGCGCGGCGACCAGCCGGTGCACGATGAGTCCCGCGGAGGGCAGGGCAAGCAAGGAGCCGACGGCGATCGCCAGGAGGACGAGACCCAGCTCGCCGGGGGTCAGGCCGAGCTCGGCGCGCACCTGCGGGATGCGCGAGGCCCAGCTGGCGAAGCCGAACCCGGAGCCGATGAAGACGAGGTAGACACCACGCGTCGCCCGGCGAAGCGCCCGGTCCGGGATCGTCGGTGCTGGCGTCACCGCTTGAGCGTAGTCGCGCCCGCAGCCTCCGGAGACCGGCCTCATGCGGGCCGTCCGCGGACGTAGCATCAGCGCATGGAGCAGCGCGCCCTCGGGTCCACGGGTCTTGCGGTCTCTGCCCTCGGCTTCGGTGCCGGTCACATCGGCTCCCCGGACCTCTCCGACCGCGAGGCTGCGGGATTGCTGGGGACCGTCCTCGATGCGGGCGTTTCACTCATCGACACGGCGCGTGGGTACGGCCTCAGCGAGGAGCGCATCGGCCGCCTCATCCCGGGTCGTCGGTCTGAGTTCGTCCTGTCGACCAAGGTCGGGTATGACGTCCCCGGTCTGGCGGACTGGTCGTCCGAGGCTGTCCTTGCCGGAGTGGATCGCGCGCTCAGCCAGCTGCAGACCGACGTCCTCGACGTCTGCTTCCTGCATTCGTGCTCCCTGGAGGTCCTCGAAGCCGGCGAGGCCATCCCGGCCCTGCACGCTGCCCAGCAGGCCGGCAAGGTACGGGTGTGCGGGTACAGCGGCGAAGGTGCTGCACTGCGCTGGGCGATCGGCTCGGGGGCCTTCGCCGCGATCCAGACCTCGGTGAACTTGGCCGACCAGTGGACGCTGGGTGCACTGATCCCACAGGCGGCTGAGGCGGGCCTGGGCATCATCGCCAAGCGGCCGCTGGCCAACGCTGCATGGCGCTTCGCGGATCGGCCGGCGGGACAGTACGAGGAGCCCTACTGGGAGCGCCTGCGCACCATGGCCCTCGAGCCTGCTGACGGCGACTGGACGGGGACCGCCCTCCGGTACAGCGCCTTCGCGCCCGGCGTCTCCACGGCCATCGTGGGCACGTCGTCACGAGCACACCTGCACGCCGCGTTGGCGGCCATGGGCGAGGGCCCGTTGCCAGATGTTGAGCTGGACCGCTGGCGAGCTGCCTTCGCCCCGCACGAGGCCGATTGGCCGGGCTTGATCTAGACCCGGATCAGGCCTTGGCCACCGCGGCGGCCTTGCGGGCCCTGCGCGCGTTGATGCGCAGCTGCGTCAACCTGACGATGCCGATCAGCATGACAACGGTCGCCCCGGCGATGGCAGCGATCAGCAGGGCCGTGCCCAGCGGAAGTGACCCGCTGAACCAGAGGTACTTCACCTCGACGACCGTCTGGTTCTGCAGGATCAGGATGATCAGCAGGACAAGGACGATCAGGGCTGCTCCGGTCGCGAACCACGCGGCAGCGGCGCGGGTTGTGGCGAGGTTCGACGTTGGTTCCTTGATGCTCTTGGTGCTCTTCGCAGGTGTCGTCGAGGCAGGCTTCGGCTCGCCAGGGCTTGCTGGCGTGGGAACCAATGGCGCCTCGCCAGCACTTGGCTCAAGGCCCTTGACCTGGGCAGCAGGACCCTGCGCGGTTCCCGCCCCCGGAGTCGGCTCCGCTGAGCTGGGGGTCCCCGAACCCTCGGGGGGACGTTCTTCAGACATATCTCGAGCATGGCACAGGGCTGTGCGCGACCTTGGTTAGACAGCGCGTAGGCAAGCGGTATCATTCAGTCTGTAATGAAACGGACAAATCGTCCCATGAGTTGAGGAGTTCTCCCATGTTCACCAAGCGCACCGCCGCGGCCGTTGCCGGCATCGGCCTTGCCCTGTCCCTGTCTGCGTGCTCGTCCAGTGGGGACACCGCCGACACCAATGCGGCCTACTGC
>Ga0316195_10001047_pt1 | contig 12053 bp, 10 predicted proteins | sample Phised1_MG_FD_204937 | JGI IMG/M metagenome (GOLD analysis project Ga0316195, IMG submission 204937) | Coastal sediment microbial communities from Maine, United States - Phippsburg sediment 1 | ecosystem: Environmental > Aquatic > Marine > Coastal > Sediment | place: USA: Maine | collected... | reverse complement strand
GGCGACCTGCTCCACCTCCGCAGCCAGCGGCAGGTGCCCGGCGTAGGCGTCCAGCAGTTCGCGCTGCACCGGCTTGCGCAGCAGCGACTGGTGTTCATGCTGGCTGTGGATGTCGATCAGCAGGGCGCCCAGCTCGGCGCAGTCCTGCAGGGTGGAGGAGGTGCCGTTGATATAGGCGCGGCTGCGCCCCTCGGCGGTGACAATCCGGCGCAGCAGGCATTCATCGCCGGTCAGCAGGTCCCTCGCCTGCAGCCAGGCCCGGGCCTGGGGGATGGCGCTGACGTCAAAACCCGCGACGATCTCCGCCCGCTCGCAGCCGTGCCGCACGGCCTTGGGATCGGCCCGGTCTCCCAGGCACAGTCCCAGGGCGTCGAGCATGATGGATTTGCCGGCACCGGTCTCCCCGGTAATGACAGTCATGCCGCGGGAGAAATCGATTTCCAGCGCCGAGACGATGGTGTAGTTGCTGATACTGATGTGGGTGAGCATTGCGGCGGCCTGCGAATTTGAGCTGTTATACCGCAGATAAAGGGTGGCATAAATACCTTCTTCGTCCAGCTCCGCGTCCGCCGCCGCTTTGTAAACAGCGGGCGCTGTGATAAAACCCGTACAGGAACAGCCGCGGGAGTCGGGAAGGTCTATGTCTGAAATTTCGGAACGGGCCCGGATATTGTTGAAGACGCTGGTCGAGCGCCACATCCGGGACGGGCAGCCGGTGGGCTCGAAAACCCTGCTGGAGGAAGCGGGCCTGCCGGTGAGCGCCGCGACCATCCGCAATATCATGTCGGACCTGGAGGACAAGGGCTACCTGCACTCGCCCCATACTTCCGCGGGCCGGGTGCCCACGGCCCTGGGCTATCGGCTGTTCGTGGACAGCCTGCTGCAGGTGCGGCCGCTGGACGACGACGCCATCTCCCGCATGCGCGCGGAGCTCCACCCGGACAAGTCATCCACCGAACTGGTGCAGTCGGCGTCGGCGCTGCTGTCGAGTATCACCGCCCAGGCCGGCCTGGTCACTGTGCCCCGGCAGGAGGCCCACCAGCTGCGCCAGGTGGAGTTCCTGCCGCTGTCGGGTGACCGGGTGCTGGTAATCCTGGTGATCAATGAGCGGGAGGTGCAGAACCGGATCATCCACACCCAGCGAGTATATACCGAGGCCCAGCTGCGGGAGGCTGCGGCGATGGTGAACCAGCGCTTTGCCGGCCGGCCGCTGCGGCTGGTTAAGGAGCAGATCCTGAAAGAGATGCAGGATGCCCGCAGCCGGATCGACAGCTACCTGCAGGCGTCCCTGGACCTGGCCAACCAGGCCCTGGACCAGGAACCGGGGGGTGAGGATTGCGTGGTGGTGGGCGAATCCCGCCTGCTGGACAGCGCCACCGCCGAGGAAATGCTCCAGCTGCGGGGCCTGTTCGAGGCCTTCGAGAAGAAAAAGGACCTGCTGCACCTGCTGGAGCGCTGCAGCAGGGCCCAGGGCATCCAGATATTCATTGGCGAGGAGGCGGGCTACAAGGTGTTCGGCAATTACAGCGTCATCACCGCCCCCTACAACGACGGCGACCGCATCCTCGGGGTGCTGGGGGTGATCGGCCCCCAGCGCATGGCCTACGAGCGGGTGATACCCATCGTCGATGTCACCGCCAGGATGCTGAGTTCGGCCCTGGGCGGCTGAATTCCCCAGGGTTCCTGCCGGCCCCGCCTTGAATTGGCGGGGGCCCACCCCCATATCCCCCCTGTAAGCTATCGCGCGCGTGCCCGGTCATCGGCGGGTGTGCGCGTATGGATTGATGCAGAACAGGCAGAACTGGAGGGCAGGCGTGGCCGAAAACGAACAGGAACAAACCGTAAACCCCGGGGAGATCGACCAGCAGGAGGTGGCGGCGGAGGCCGCTGCCCCCGGTGACGCCGCCGGGGGCGAGCCTTCCCCGGAGCAGGTGCTGGCGCAGCTGGAAGAGGAGGTCGCCTCCGCCCGGGACGCCGCCCTCAGGGCCGCGGCGGACGCCCAGAATGTCAAGCGCAGGGCCGAGCAGGACGTTGAGAAAGCCCGCAAGTTCGCCCTGGAGCAATTCGCCAGGGAACTGTTGCCGGTGGTGGACAACCTGGAGCGCGCCCTCGAGGCCACTGCCGGGCACGATGCCGCGGTCAAACCCATTGCCGAGGGTGTGGAGCTGACCCTGAAGAGTTTCCTGGACGCCCTGAAAAAGTTCAACATCGAGGCGGTGGACCCCCAGGGCGAACCCTTCGACCCCAACCTGCACCAGGCCATGACCATGGTGGAGAACAAGGAAGTAGAACCCAATTCCGTCATCGCGGTGATGCAGAAGGGCTACACCCTGAACGGGCGCCTGTTGCGACCGGCGATGGTGATGGTCAGCAAGGCCGCCAGCTAAGAATTATGGCCCCCGGCCCTTGAATTCCCCCGACTGGGGCCAATATAGGGAATATCGTAATTATTGAAGAGGCAGGCTGCGCCTGCCCACCGACTGGAGACAAGCAAATGGGCAAGATTATCGGCATCGACCTGGGAACGACCAACTCCTGCGTATCCGTAATGGAGGGAGGCAAGGCCAGGGTTATAGAGAATTCGGAAGGGGATCGCACCACGCCCTCTATCGTCGGCTACTCCGAGGATGGCGAAATCCTGGTGGGCCAGAGTGCCAAGCGCCAGGCGGTGACCAACCCCCACAACACCCTGTTCGCGGTCAAGCGACTGATTGGTCGCAAGTTCACCGACGACGTTGTCCAGAAAGACATCAAGATGGTCCCCTACAAGATCGTCAAGGCTGACAACGGCGACGCCTGGGTGCAGGTTCGGGACGAAAAAATGGCCCCGCCGCAGGTGTCCGCCGAAGTGCTGCGCAAAATGAAGAAGACCGCGGAAGAGTTCCTCGGTGAGCCGGTGACCGAAGCGGTTATCACCGTCCCCGCCTATTTCAACGACTCCCAGCGCCAGGCCACCAAGGACGCGGGTCGCATCGCCGGGTTGAACGTCAAGCGTATTATCAACGAGCCCACCGCGGCGGCGCTGGCCTATGGCATGGACAAGGCCAAGGGCGACCACACCATAGCGGTTTACGACCTCGGTGGCGGTACCTTCGATATCTCCATCATCGAGATCGCGGAAGTGGACGGCGAGCACCAGTTCGAGGTGTTGTCCACCAACGGGGATACCTTCCTCGGTGGTGAAGACTTCGATATGCGCCTGATCGAGTACCTCTCCGCCGAGTTCAAGAAGGAGACCGGGATCGACCTGCACAAGGATCCGCTGGCCCTGCAGCGCCTGAAGGAGGCTGCGGAAAAGGCCAAGATCGAGCTGTCCAGCGCCCAGCAGACCGAGGTCAACCTGCCTTACATCACCGCCGATGCCTCCGGGCCCAAGCACCTGGTGGTCAAGCTGTCCCGGGCCAAGCTGGAGTCACTGGTGGAAGAGCTGGTAAACCGCTCCATGGAGCCGGTGAAGATCGCCCTGAAGGACGCGGGCCTCAGCCCCAGCGATATCCACGAGGTTATTCTCGTGGGTGGCCAGACCCGTATGCCCATGGTGCAGAAGAAGGTGGCGGATTACTTCGGCAAGGAGCCGCGCAAGGACGTCAACCCGGACGAGGCGGTAGCCATCGGCGCCTCCATCCAGGCCGCGGTACTGTCGGGTGAAGTGAAAGACGTACTGCTGCTGGACGTGACCCCGCTGACCCTGGGTATCGAGACCATGGGCGGTGTGGCTACACCCCTGATCGAGAAGAACACCACGATCCCGACCAAGAAGTCGCAGATCTTCTCCACCGCGGACGACAACCAGACCGCCGTCACGATCCACGTGGTGCAGGGCGAGCGCAAGCAGGCGACCGGTAACAAGTCGCTGGGCCGGTTCGACCTGGCGGATATCCCGCCGGCGCCCCGCGGCATGCCGCAGATCGAGGTGACCTTCGACCTGGATGCCAACGGTATCCTGCATGTCTCCGCCAAGGACAAGGCCACGGGCAAGGAACAGTCCATCAGGATTACCGCCTCCGGCGGCCTGACGGATGAAGAAATCCAGAAAATGGTGGCTGACGCCGAGCTCAACGCCGAGACGGACGCCCGCTTCGCCGAGCTGGTTGCCTCGCGCAACACCCTGGACGGCCTGGTGCACGCGGCCCGCAAGACCCTGGAGGAGGCCGGTGAGCACGCCAGCGCTGATGAAAAGGCCGCCATCGAGGCCGCCATTACCGAGGCGGAAGCGGCACTCAAGGCCGACGACAAGGAAGCAGTCGATGCCGCGGCCACCAGGCTGACGGAAGTGACCAGCACCGTGGCCCAGAAGATGTACGCTGCGCAGGCCGCGGCGGCAGGGGGGAATGACGCCGGCGGGGAGCAGGCACAACCCGCGGGTGACGATGTGGTCGACGCCGAGTTCGAGGAAGTGAAGGACGATAAGAAGTAGGGGAGCTGCGCCTCCCCGGCGCTTCTGATTAGCGGCCGGACCAGTCCGGCCCTGGACAAGACCATGACGACGCGGGACTCAAGTGCCCGCGTAGTCATTTCAGATAAGCGGATCAAGAGCCGCAAGGGTTTATGTCAAAACGCGACTATTACGAAGTACTCGGCGTCAGCAAGAGTACCGACGAGAAGGACATCAAGAAGGCGTATCGCCGGGTAGCGATGAAGTTCCACCCGGATCGCAATCCTGATGATCCCGACGCCGACAGCAAGTTCAAGGAGGCCACCGAGGCCTACGATGTCCTGATGGACCCCGAGAAGCGGGCGGCCTACGACCGCTTTGGCCACGCCGGTGTGGACCCGAGCATGGGCGGCGGGGCCGGCGGTTTCGGCGGGGGCAACTTCAGCGATATTTTCGGCGACGTGTTCGGCGATATCTTCGGGGGCGGCGGCCGCGGGCGCGGCGGTCCCCAGCGCGGCTCGGACCTGCGCTACACCCTGGATATCTCCCTCGAGGACGCGGTCAAGGGCACCACGGTGGAAATCCGGGTTCCCAGCCTGAGCACCTGTGAGAAATGCGACGGCTCCGGCGCCAGGAAGGGCAGTTCGCCTGTGACCTGCGGCACCTGTGGCGGTGCCGGGCAGGTCCGCATGCAGCAGGGCTTCTTCCAGGTGCAGCAGGCCTGCCCGAGTTGCCGCGGTCGCGGCAAGACCATTACCGATCCCTGTCCCGCCTGCCGGGGCCAGGGGCGGGTGGAAAAAACCCGCACCCTGTCGGTCAAGGTGCCGCCGGGTGTTGATACCGGCGACCGCATCCGCCTCTCCGGGGAGGGTGAGGCCGGGCCTGAGGGCGGGCCGCCCGGTGACCTGTTCGTGCAGATGTCGGTCCGGGCCCACAACATCTTTGAGCGCGATGGCAAGAACCTCTACTGTGAAGTGCCAATTACCTTCGTGGATGCCGCCCTCGGCGGCGAGCTTGAAGTGCCTACCCTCGACGGCCGGGTGAAGCTGAAGATCCCGCCGGAGACCCAGACCGGCAAACTGTTCCGGCTGCGGGGCAAGGGCGTCAAGCCGGTGCGCGGTGGCGGCGTGGGGGACCTGTTGTGCCGGGCGGTGGTCGAGACGCCGGTAAACCTGAACAAGGAACAGAAAGCCCTGCTGGAGAAGTTCCAGCAGAGCCTGGGCAAGGGCGGGCACGCCCAGTCGCCGCGCCAGACCAGCTGGTTCGAGGGTGTGAAAAACTTTTTTGACGATATGAAAATATGACCACCAGGATCGGTATAACCGGCGCAGCCGGCCGTATGGGGCGCACCCTGGTGGAGGCCATCGCCCTCGCCGGGGGCGAACTGCAACTGACCGCGGCCATCGAGCGGCCCGAGAGCAGCTTTATCGGCGCGGATTCCGGCGAGCTGGCCGGCCAGGGCCGCAACGGCGTGCCGGTGGTGGGGGCGCTGGCGGAGGTGATCGACCGGATCGACGTGCTGATCGATTTCACGGTGCCTGCAGCCACCGTGGCGAACGTGGCCGAGTGCGCGCGACACAACGTCGCCATCGTGATCGGCACCACCGGGTTTACCCCGGAACAGCAGGCGCATATCGACCGCGCGTCGGGCCAGGTCGCCATCTGCAAGGCGTCCAATTTCAGCACCGGGGTGAACCTGTGCTTCCAGTTGCTCGACATGGCCGCCCGGGTACTGGGCGATGACGTGGATATCGAGGTATACGAGGCCCATCACCGCCACAAGATCGATGCCCCCTCGGGCACTGCCCTGAGCATGGGTCATGTGGTCGCCAATGCACTCGGGCGCGACCTGGACAAGGTGGCCGTCTACGGCAGGGAGGGGCAGACCGGCGCCCGCTCCCGCGAGACCATCGGCTTCGCCACCGTGCGCGCCGGCGACATCGTGGGCGACCACACGGTAACGTTTGCCGCTGACGGGGAGCGGGTGGAGATTACCCATAAAGCCTCGAGCCGCATGTCCTTTGCCCGGGGGGCGGTGCGCGCCGCCGCCTGGCTGGCAGGGCGGCCGGCGGGCTTGTATGACATGCAGGATGTGCTGGGGCTGAAAAAGCTCCAGGCGTAGGGTCGAATTTATTCGACCTGGGTTATCGGATATTTTTCGGATACGGTCGAATGAATTCGACCCTACAGGGGCCAGGTCGCTTTAAAGAGGAGCCGCATGAGCAGTTTCATTGTTAATATCGACGAGTCCAATGCGGCTCGACTCCTGATCGAGGAGTCCCACAAGCGCCCGGTGGTCGTGGATTTCTGGGCGGACTGGTGTGAGCCCTGCAAGGTGCTGATGCCCCTGCTGGAAAAAATCGCCAACGAGTACAAGGGCGCCTTCCTGCTGGCCAAGGTCAATGCCGACGAGCAGCAGATGATCACCCAGCAGTTCGGGGTGCGCAGCCTGCCGACGGTGATGGTGATACAGAACGGCCAGCCCGTGGACGGCTTTGCCGGCGCCCAGCCCGAGGCCCAGGTGCGCCGGATGCTGGAGAAATACCTGCCCAAGCCCTGGGACGGGCTGTTGCAGCTGGCGCAGGAGGCGATGGATGCGGGTGACTTTGCCGGGGCCCTCACGCCGCTGCGCCAGGCCTGGGAGGATTCGGGCCGGCGCCTTGATATCACCCTGGCCTATGCCCGTGCCCTGGTGGAAACCCTGCGCCTGGACGAGGCGGAAACCGTGCTGGGCACGGTGCGCCTGGCGGACCAGGACGCCCTCTACGAGCAGATTCGGGCCCAGCTGGAAATCAAGCGCGAGGCGGCGCGGTCCCCTGAAATCGAAGCCCTGGAACAGCGCCTTGCCGCCACGCCGGATGACCTGGACCTGCGCCACCAGCTGGCGGCCCAGTACACCAATACCGGGCAGTTCAGGGAGGCCATGGAATGCCTGATCGGGATTCTGCGGCGGGACCTGAACCACGGCGAGGGCGCCACCAAGAAGCTGCTGCTCGATACCATCGCCAGCCTCGGCAAAGGTGACCCCCTGGCGGCCGAATACCAGCGTAAACTCTACAGCCTCCTGTACTGACGCACCCGCCCCGGGCCACCACGCACACCTTGTTTTGTGCGCCCGGAATCGCTATGGTACATGCCCTGAAATTTAAAAACATACTCTAGGGTCAAATCACCAGCCCACAAGGGAGGCATCACAGTGGATACATCCTTTACCCCGGAAGACCTGGCGTTTCGCGACGAGGTGCGGGCCTTCCTGAAAGAGGCCTACGACGCGGAGCTGCAGGCGCGCCTGGCCTCAGGCGAACCACAGGTATACAAGCAGGCGGTAATCGACTGGCAGAAGCGGTTGCACGCCAAAGGCTGGATCGCGCCCAACTGGCCGGTGGAATATGGCGGCACCGGCTGGGATGCCACCAGGCAATTCATCTATGACTCCGAGCGGGCGGCCTTCGGGGTGCGGGACGTGGTGCCGTTTGGCCTGAAGATGGTCGGGCCGGTGCTATACACCTTCGGCACCCAGGCGCAGAAAGAGCGTTTCCTGCCCGCGATCCTGGCCAGTGACGAGTGGTGGTGCCAGGGCTATTCCGAGCCGGGCTCGGGCTCCGACCTCGCCTCCCTGAAGACGAGGGCGGTGCTGGATCGCGACGAGTACGTGGTCACCGGGGCCAAGATCTGGACCACCTACGCCCAGTTTGCCGACTGGATTTTCTGCCTCGTGCGCACCAGCAACGAGGGCAAGAAGCAGGAGGGCATCAGCTTCCTGCTGATCGACATGAAATCCCCCGGCGTCAAGGTCAACCCGATCGTCTCGATCGATAACCACCACAGCCTGAACGAGGTGGAGTTCAACGACGTGCGGGTGCCGGTCGCCAACCGCATCGGCGAGCAGGACAAGGGCTGGACCTATGCCAAGGCCCTGCTGGCCCACGAGCGCACCTCCATAGCCGGCGTTGCCGATACCAAGCGCAATCTCGGCCTGGTGCGGGACTACGCGGCGCGGGAGATCAACGGCGGCAGGTCGCTGCTTTCGGACCCGATGTTCCAGGCGCGCCTGTCGGATATCGATATCGAACTGATGGCGCTGGAATTCACCGAGCTGCGGGTGCTGGCAGCGGTCGCCTCCGGCGGCGCCCCGGGCGCAGAATCCTCCCTGCTGAAGATCAAGGGCACCGAGCTGCAGCAGGCCGTCCAGTCCCTGGCGATGGAGGTGGCGGCCTACTACCAGGGCGTGCTGCCCAATGAGCTGGGTGCACAGAAGCTCGGGCATGAGTTTGGCAGCAAGGCGCGCCAGTCGTACATGTACGGCAGGGCAGCCACCATCTACGGTGGTTCCAACGAGGTGCAAAAGAACATTATCGCCAAGGCCGTCCTCGGCCTCTGACAGCCGGTATCGAGGTTATCTGAATGAATTTTGAATTTTCCGAAGAGCAGATCATGCTGCGCGACAGCGTCGCGCGCTTTATCCAGGACAATTACGCTTTCGATGTGCGCCAGGACATAGCTGCGTCGGAACAGGGTATCAGCAGGGACAACTGGAAGACGTTTGCCGAACTGGGCTGGTTGTCGATTCCCTTTGCCGAGGAGCACGGTGGTTTCGGCGGCGGCGCGGTCGACGTGATGCTGGTGATGGAGCAGCTGGGCAAAGGCCTGGTGCTCGAGCCCTACCTGGCGACGGTGTTGTTGTTCGGCGGCCTGTTGCGCAAAGGCGGCAGTGCGGAACTCCAGGGTGAATATATCCCGCGGATTATCGAGGGAAACTGCCTTGGGGCGTTTGCCTACCTCGAGCGCCAGAGCCGCTACGAGCTGGCGGATGTCCTGACCACGGCCAGCCCCAGCGCCGGCGGCTACCGCCTCAATGGTGAGAAGGTGGTGGTTTTCAATGGAGCCAACGCAGACCAGGTAATCGTTTCCGCCCGCACCAGCGGTGGGCAGAATGACGAAGACGGCATCAGCCTGTTCCTGCTGCCGGCCACCGCGCCCGGCCTGGAGAAACTCCCCTACCGGATGATGGATGGGCAACTGGTCGCCAACCTGGTATTCAGGGACGTCGAGGTCCCGGCGGCCAACCTCGTCGGGGAGCTGGACCAGGGTTTTGCGCTGATGCAGGCGGTGGTGATGGAGGCTAATATGGCGCTGGCAGCCGAGGCGCTGGGCATTATGGAGCAACTGAACGCCAAGACCCTGGAGTACACCAAGACCCGCAAGCAGTTCGGCGTGGCCATAGGCCACTTCCAGGCCCTGCAGCACCGGATGGTGGACACCTTTATGGCCTATGAACAGACCAAATCACTGCTCTACCGGGCGGTGTGCGCCCTCACCGACGAGAAGGAGGACGCCGCCACCGCGGTCCATGCCCTCAAGGTGATGGTCGATCGGGCCGGCAAGCTGGTTTTCAGCGAGGCAATCCAGCTGCACGGCGGCATGGGACTCACCGACGAGCTGGATATCGGGCATTTTGCCAAGCGCCTGATGATGATCAACACCACTTTTGGCAACGGCGACTATCATCAGTCACAATTCAGCGCCTTGCGCTACAACACGGGAGCAGCACTATGAAACTGGGCTTTCTGCTGGGATATTCCGGCAAGCAAATTCACATCCCGATTGACCTGATCAGGCAGGCCGAGGCGATGGGCTACGATTCGGTGTGGACCGCCGAGGCCTATGGCAACGATGCCGTTACCGCGGCCGCCTGGGTGCTGGCCCAGACCAGCAAGATCAAGGTCGGCACCGCGATCATGCAGATGCCCGCCCGCAGCCCTGCGATGTGCGCAATGACGTCGATGTCCCTGGACCAGTTGTCCGGCGGGCGCTTCATCGTCGGCCTGGGTGCATCCGGCCCCCAGGTGGTGGAAGGCTGGCACGGCGTGCCCTACGGCAAACCGGTTACCCGCACCAGGGAATACATCCAGATCATGCGCAAGATCATGGCCCGTGAGGGGCCCGTGGAATTTGACGGGGAGATGTACAAGCTGCCCCTCACCGGCCCGGGTACAACCGGGCTGGGCAAGCCCCTCAAGTCCATCCTCCAGGGCAACCCGAAGATTCCAATCTATACCGCATCGATCACCTCCGCCGGACTGCGCTGTGCCGCGGAAGTGGCGGACGGTGTCTTCCCGGTCTGGATGGACCCCAACAAATACTCTGTGCTGGGTGAACACCTTGACGCCGGTTTTGCCAAGGCGGGCAATGGCAAGTCGCTGGCGGACTTCGATGTCGCACCCTTCGTGATGGTGATGATGAACGACGATCTCGAGGCCGCCTATAATGCCCTGCGGCCATGGCTGGCGCTCTATATCGGCGGCATGGGAGCCAAGGGCAAGAATTTCTACACGGATTACACCACCCGCCTTGGCTACGGCGACGTCGCGGCGCGTATCCAGGACCTGTACCTTGCAGGCAAGAAGGCGGAGGCCGAGGCCCTGGTGCCCAGCGAGCTGCTGGACGAAGTGGCGCTGATCGGGCCGGCGGGCCGTATCGCCGAGCGCCTGGCGCCCTGGAAGGAAGCGGGCAAGCGGGGCGAAGTGGGCACCATGCTGCTCAGCGTGCAGGACCCGGTGATTCTCGAACTGATGGCGAAGGAACTGTTGTAGTGCAGGTGGACGGCAAGGTCGTCATCGTCACCGGTGGCGGCAACGGCATCGGCAGGGCCCTGTGCGAGCGCTTTCACCAGGAGGGCGCCCGCAAGGTTATCGTCGCTGATCTCGAGCAGGACAGCGCCGCCGCGGTTGCCGCCGCCATCGATGGGGAGGCCTTCGGCGTCGACGTGCGCAACGAGAGCCAGATCCAGGCCATGGTGGCGGCCGTAGAGGAACGCTATGGCGCAGTGGACCTGTTCTGCAGCAACGCCGGCATTATCGCGACGGACGGCGAGCCCTGGTGGGCGACCTCCGCGCCCAACGCGACCTGGCAGGCGATGTGGGAAATTCACGTAATGTCCCACGTCTACGCGGCCCGCGCCTGCCTGCCCGGGATGCTGGCGCGCGGCGCCGGCTACTTTCTCAACACCGCCTCCGCGGCGGGGCTGCTCAACCAGATTGGCGACGCCGCCTACTCCACCACCAAGCATGCGGCCGTCGGTTTCGCCGAGTCCCTCGCGATCACCCACGGTGACGACGGTATCGGCGTCTCGGTGCTGTGCCCACAGGCGGTTGCAACCCGGATGATAGGCAGCGTTGGCAAAGGCGACGGTGGCACCGCGGCTGTAGACGGCATCCTCACGCCACAACAGGTGGCCGCAGAGGTCGTCATCGGCCTGGCGGCGGAGCAGTTCCTGATTCTCCCGCACAAGGAGGTGGCGCAGTACCGCCAGCACAAGGCAGAGAATTATGATCGCTGGCTGGGTGGCATGCGCAAGCTGCGCCGGCGTTTCGGCAACCCGCAGTAGCGGGGTAGATTCCGGGAGGGAGCGAAAGCCGTGGAGAGGAGAGAGCGCTTCGCGCGCACGATACTCAATGGGTTTGAGGCGTATTTCGCCGAGTTCCAGAATATTACCCTGGCGGCGAGATCATGGTTCGAAAACGCCGACTGGCACGGTATCCAGCAGGCCTCGGCGCGGCGTATCGACCTCTACAAGGAACACACCGCCCGCGTCAACGAATACGTGGAGTTGATTGCCGGTGAGCACCTGCATGACCTGGAATTCTGGCGCGAGGCGCGCGCGGCGTACTCCCGGCAG
>Ga0316195_10001046_pt1 | contig 12069 bp, 13 predicted proteins | sample Phised1_MG_FD_204937 | JGI IMG/M metagenome (GOLD analysis project Ga0316195, IMG submission 204937) | Coastal sediment microbial communities from Maine, United States - Phippsburg sediment 1 | ecosystem: Environmental > Aquatic > Marine > Coastal > Sediment | place: USA: Maine | collected... | reverse complement strand
CGCCTGGGATCGGAAGACGCTCCGGTGGTACTCCGAGTTGAAGATGACCAGATCGGAAACAGCTGCACTCGACCAGTTCTTCATGGGATATGTCGCATCCGGCTTGTCGAGGGGGGAGACCGGATAGGTGAACTGACTCTCGTGGAAGTAGGTTGCGATGGGAGTGCTTGGCGCCTCATGCCGGATCGCTCCAGCGAAGGAGGCAACGTCTGTCATCGATGACATGAGGATCGCGTCGGGAGGACCGTTGGTGTCGATATCGGAGGCAAGGAGCTCGGCCAGCGTGAGGAAGGAACCGCGCATGCGCCACTTCCAGAACTGTGCTTGGTGACTGATCAGCGTCACCTGGTGTGCGGAGTTGGCCACGTACCCGTCGGCCCACGCGGCGTGGGAACCCCCGTGGTACGGCTCCACGAGGGCAATCCTCATCACAGCTCCCTGCGACCCGCCAGCGCCCTTCCGAGCGTGATCTCATCTGCGTAGTCGATGTCACCGCCGACCGGCAGGCCGGAAGCGAGGCGCGACACCCGCACGCCGAGGGGTTTGAGCAGTCGAGCGAGGTAGAGGGCGGTCGTGTCGCCTTCAACCGTCGGATTCGTGGCCGCGATGACCTCGGTGATCCCCTCGCCGTCGATCCTGGCCACGAGCTCCTTCATACGAAGGGACTCGGGGCCGATACCGGCGATCGGGGAGATCGCACCGCCGAGGACGTGGTAGCGGCCCCGGAACTCCTGGGTCCGCTCGATGACCGGAATGTCCTGGGCGCGCTCGACCACGCAGACGAGGGTGCGGTCCCTCCTCACGTCGAGGCAGATGCTGCACTCCTCCTCTGCCGTCACGTTGAAGCACCGGGAACAGAGCCGCACCGTGGCGCGCATGTCGACGATGGCGTCGGCAAGGCGCTTCGCATCGACCTCATCGACGTTGAGGAGATGGAAGGCAAGTCGCTGTGCGCTCTTCTGACCAACGCCGGGGAGGCGGGAGAGTTCATCGATGAGTCGTTGGACCGGCGGCTCGAACATCAGCCGAGGAGCCCTCCGAGGTCCATCCCGCCGGCAACGCCGCCCATCGAGCTTTCCGCGTCGGCCCTCATCGCGGCGAGCGCCTGGTTCACGGCTGCCACGACAAGGTCGCCAGCGAGCTCCGGATCCTCAGGATCGAGTACGTCTGGCGAGAAGTTGATGGAGACGAGCTCGCCCGTTCCTCGCACGACCGCCGTGACAACCCCACCACCTGCGGACCCTTCGTAGGTCTTCTCGGAGAGCGCCTGTTGCGCTTCCGCCATCTGCTGCTGCATCTGCTGCGCCTGCTGCATGAGCTGGCGCATGTCTTTTGGCATTCGGGACATGGCTGCAGGGTAGCCCCACCGCCGGTCCGCGTTGCGTGACCGTGCGTCACTCGCAGGCGCTACCGTCACCCTCGATGCAGTACCAGGCGCTCTACCGCAAGTACCGCCCACAGCGCTTCGACGAAGTCGTGGGTCAGGATCATGTCACCACCACCCTTGCCAGGGAGGTCACCGAGGACAAGGTCGCGCACGCCTACCTCTTCACCGGTCCGAGGGGGACAGGAAAGACCACGTCGGCGCGCCTCCTCGCCAAGTCCCTGAACTGTCCGAACCGCGCGAGCGACGGGGAACCGTGCAATGTGTGCCCGTCGTGCATCGGTATCACCGAAGGCACATCGCTCGACGTGATCGAGCTCGACGCGGCATCGCACAACAAGGTGGAGGACGTTCGCGAGATCAGGGTGAACGTCGGGACCGTCGCAGCGGCTGCGGGAGCGCGGAGGGTCTACATCCTCGACGAGGCCCACATGCTTTCGAGGGCGGCCGGAAACGCGTTGCTCAAGACCCTCGAGGAGCCACCGGAACACGTGGTCTTCGTGTTGGCAACCACGGAGCCGTACAAACTGCTCGACACCATTCGGTCCCGTTCGCAGCGATTCGACTTCCACCCTGTGGCAACCGAGACGCTCATCGACTATCTGGCTGAGATCTCGTCGAGGGAGGGATTCACCCACGACCACGCCGCGCTCAACGCGGTGACCTCCCATGCAGGTGGTTCGGTACGCGATGCCATGAGCCTCCTCGAGCAGGTTGCTGCCCTCGGCGGGGGCGCCGTCACCGTCTCCGGCGTGTCAAGGGCCCTCGGTCTTGCAGATCAGGACAGTTTCCGCATGCTCATCGATGCCATCATCAAGGAGGACCCGGCAGCTGCGCTCACACTGGTAGCGGATATCGCACGGCAGGGAGCCGATCTCCGACGGTTCGTCTCCGATGCCATTGGGTACCTGCGCGGCGTGTTCCTCTCGCAGTACGCATCCAACGTCGAGGAAGTCGTAGACGCCTCGAAGGAAACCATCGCCGAGTGGCGTGAAACGGCAGCGCTCATCTCGAGCTCAGAGGTTCTGAGAGCCATCGACGAGCTGTCGACCGCCCTCATACACCTTCGCGACGGTCGTGAGGAGCGGCTCGTGGTCGAGCTCTCGATCCTCAAGCTGACCAAGCCCGAAGTCGACCCCGACCTCGACGCCATCACCGCAAGGGTCGCCCGCATCGAGAGGGAGCTTCGGGACGTCCAGCGTGCCGCAACATCCGCCCAGGAGCGCCCGTCGGCTCCGCCGGCCGCCACCGTCCAACGTGATGACCAACCGTCGGATCGCCCCTTCACGTCTGAACCACCCGTCGCGGAATCTCCCGAGGCACCACGACAGGACGTCGCTGAGGGCGAGGAGGTTCCGACGGAGCCGGTCGACCGTGCGAACGACCCTGGGATCGGTACGAGTCCCGTCGTCGAGGTGCCAGCGGTCGCCTCATCCGGTGGCGACCCAACCTTCACGATCAACGACTTCGAGCGGATCTGGCCCGCCGTCGTCGCGTCCATTCGCAACGATGTCGGACCTCGTAGACACGCGCTCCTCAGAGAAGCGGTGCCGGTTGCCGTCGACCGGGGAACCGTGACCTTCGAGGTGGCGAGTCACATGCACTTCCATCTCGAACAGCTCAAGGCCGATGAGGGCCTCTCGCTCGCAATCCGAAACGCTGCGTCCGACCAACTCGGGAAGCCGGTCACGGTCGCCTATCGATCTGCCGACGTCGGCACCGTCGAGGCGGAACCGCAGCGAGCCCCCGACAAGGAGAACCTCACCGAGGCCCATGATGACGACCAGGCAGATCCCATGGACACCATGATCGAGCTCCTTGGCGGCGAAGTCGTCCAGGACACGGGACGCGAGTGAACCCGATGCGGCTCGGCATCGATCTCGATGGTGTCGTTTCCGATTTCAACGCGGGTTGGATGTCGCGGTACAACGCCGAGCACGCCACAGCCCTCACCCCGGACATGGTGACGACTTGGGACGCCATGATCCCCCTCACTGGGTTCGCGGATGTCGACGAGTTTTGGAACTGGGCGGAACGGGGACCTGCCCCCAGGCTCTTCCGGAACCTCCCGCTGTTCCCCGGCGCCCTGTCATCCCTCGAGCGGCTCAGCCTCAACCATGACATCGTCATCATCACCACCAAACCTGCGTGGGCGACCTCCGACACATTTGCCTGGATCGCCGACAACGCCATTCCGACCCGTGAGGTCCACATCACGGACGAGAAATGGAGGGTGGATTGCGATGTCTACCTCGACGACGGCCCCCACAATCTGACATCCCTCACGAGGGAACGCCCTGATCGTACGATCTGCCGATTCGTCAGACCCTGGAACGAGTCGGTCAGCGGAACCGTCGACATCGTTGACTGGGATTCCTTCGAGGCCCTCGTCGATCAGCGCTGGTGCTGACCCGCTTTGGCTGGCGTCACCGGGTTCGGTTACCATCGGGTTGCTGGTTCGGGATATCCCGTTCCCAATCGATTCAGGAGACACACATGAGGAAAGCCCCTCTGATCATCGTGGTCCTCGCATTCGCTCTGTTCGCAGCTGCATGCAGCTCCGACAGCGGCGATACGACCACGACAGCTGGTGCAGAAACGACAACAACGGAAGCAGCGACGACAACCGCCGCGCCGGAGACAACAACGACCACTGAGGCAGCCTCGGATCTCGGAACCGCAGACAACCCGATCAGGGTGCTGTTTGTGCCGTCCGTTGACGCCCAGGTCATCACGTCTGGCGGCGAGCTCCTCGCCGAGGGTCTGAAAGAGGCCACCGGACTGGAGTATGAGGTTGCAATACCGACCTCGTATGCGGCAACCGCCGAAGAGATGTGTGCGGCGCCGGAAGGCACCATGGCCTTCATCCCCGGCCTTCTCTACGTGCTCGCGTCGGACCTCTGCGGGGTCGACGTGTCCTTCAAGGCCGTTCGGTTCGGATGGGACGTCTATTGGACGGAGTTCATCGTTCCTCGTGACAGCGATGTCTCATCGATCGAAGACCTCGCAGGGCTGACCTGGGCATACCCGGACGCTGGCTCAACATCTGGCTACATGGTGCCAACCGTGATGTTCGACGAAGCGGGAGACGCAGCAGGCGAGACCGTCGAAGCGGGGAGCCACAATGCGGCAGCGCTCGCGGTCTACAACGGGGATGCCGACTTCGCCACCGTGTTCTACAGCCCGTGGCTGAACACGGCCGACGGCGGTGAGCAGTGGGACGGAACGTCCGAGAACGCTGACATTCCTGCCGATCTCGTCGACAGTTGTGCGGTGACGCCGGAAGACCGGCTGTTCTGTGGTGACTATCGCGTGCTCGATGCACGGGCAAATGTGCGGACGGAAGCCCCGGACATCGTCCAGGAGGTCAAGATCGCCTTCATCTCGCCTGAGATCCCGAATGACACCCTGTCGTTCGGCTCCGAGTTCCCCGCGGAACTGCGGACGCAGATCGAAGATGCACTCATTGCATTTGCCGAGGCGTGCGACACCGATGAGAACTGCCTGTGGAACCAGACCATCGGAAGCTCTGACTTCTACGGCTGGACAGGCATCAACCGGGCCACCGATGACGAGTACGACTTCGTCCGTCAAATGGTTGCTGTCACCGGCTACACGCCATAGAGCCAACCCGCTGGGAGGGTCCGGGGTACTACCCCGGACCCTCTCCTGATCCGAAGGTGGCCAGGACGTGCTGAAGGTCGAGCACCTGACCAAGATCTACGACGACGGCACCGTCGCACTGGACGATGTGAGCTTTGAAGTGCCCGATGGGCAGTTCCTGGCCATCATCGGTTTGAGCGGCTCTGGCAAGTCGACCCTGCTGCGGTGCATCAACCGTCTGATCGAACCAACCGACGGTCGGATCATCTGGAACGACGTCGACATCACCGCTGCCGGCCAGGAGGACATGCGGAAGATCCGGCGACGGATCGGTATGGTCTTCCAGCACTTCAACCTCGTCCACCGCTCAAAGGTGATCACGAACGTGATGTCCGGCCGTCTGGGATACGTCAATCCCGCCATGAGCATCGTGAATCGCTTCCCCAAGAGCACGATTGAAAAGGCGCACCAGCAACTCGAGCGTGTTGGCCTCGAGGAGAAGGCGAACAACCGGGCGGACGAACTCTCCGGTGGTCAGCAGCAGCGCGTCGGCGTTGCACGGGCCCTGATGCAGGATCCCGAGATGATCCTTGCTGACGAGCCTGTTGCTTCACTCGACCCTGTGCTCGCTCATGGCATCATGCAACACCTCGAGAGCATCAACCATGACGACGGTGTCATGGTCCTGTGCTCGCTCCACTTCCTCGATCTCGTTCATCGGTATGCCGACAAAGCCGTCGCCTTGAAGGATGGGAAGGTCGTATTCGAGGGACCGCCGAAGTCGATCGATGACGAGCGGTTCAAGGAGATCTACGGGAAGGAGGCCGAGCGCATTGGCTGACCAACCCGGCATCCTGCCACCCGACAACGAGGCCCCCGAGGCACCCAGCGCGCAGGAGAAGGTCTCGAAGCCTCGCTGGGGCAGGCGCTTCTGGACGATCGTGATTGCGATCGTGATTGGAATCGTTGTCTATGCATACGCGTTCGACACAACCGGGGTCAACCTCGACGAGATCCAGGATCCGACGCGTCAAGCTTCCCTCGTACGCATCCTTCGCGCTGTCGCCCACCCGGATCTCCTCACCTACCAGGCTGTGGAGTCGAACTTCGACGCCCAGTTCATGTCACCGTGCCCACCGGACGGTTTCACACCCGAACCGACGGAAGGCAGCGGTCCAGCGATAACCATCACCCCCACCTGTGTGGAACCCGGCGGTGACGTCACGATCACCGGCTCCGGTTTCGACGGCAACCGACGAGGGGACATCCTCTACATCGCGTCGTCCGGCGTCGAGATCAGACTGGGGGACTTCCAGACAGATCAGAACGGGGACTTCACGGAAGTCGTGGGAACACGGGAGCGAGCGAGCGACGAACCGCAGACGATCAGGGCGGTCACCGCCGTGACGGTCGGATCCATCTTCCGCTGGCAACGTGTCGCGACGATCGATCCGGGTACCGGTGAAGAAACCATGGTCATGTCACCGCGGATCTCGGACTCGGCCTGGGACACGTGGGACAAGATCATCGAGACCGTCTTCCTTGCCTTCATCGCAACCACGATCGGAACCATCGTTGCCGTGCCGCTGAGCTTCTTTGCGGCCAGGAACCTCATGAAGGACATCGCACTACCACTCATGGCGCTCACCTCCGGCCTTCTCTTCGGCATGATCGGAATCGGAGCTGGATTGGTCATGCTGCGAATGACGAGGAGTGCTGCTGACGCGTTCTCGGGTTCGGTCTGGGTCGCACTTGCTCTATTGGTGATCGTCGTTGCAGCGATGTGGTACGGCGTTCGCTGGGCCATGCCACAGGCGGAGGAAGATGAGCCGCCACCACGCGTTCGCGCTGCGCGCCTCGCCGTCGTTGTGGCCACTGCTTTCGGATTCGTGATTGCCCTGTTCCTGCTGGCTGCCGTGATGAAGGACGTCGGCGGATGGCTCGGCGTTCGCCTCGGTCCTGCTTCGTTCCTCGGGCTCTTCATCGAGAGCCTCGGGGACATCCTGCGTCTCCTCGTCAGTGGCGGTATCGCCCTCGTGACGGGACTCGTGTTCATGGTCATCGGCTCTCGACTCGGCACAGCACTGCGGAGACGGCTCCCCGATCGCGCGGTCCAGCCCGTCAACACCCTCTTCAGCGTGCTGGCCGGTGCCGCAGCAACCGTCCTCCTCGCACAAAGCATCGCGTGGCTGTACGAGATCACCGATCCCGCCAAGACACTGTGGTGGCCTGCGCTCATCGGAGGACTCCTCGGCCTCGGAGGTTCGTTCCTGGTTCGCCGCAACGAGTCCGTCGGCATCGGACTGTCCGTCTACTACTTCTCGAGGACCGTGTTCAATGGCATCCGCGCCATCGAGCCTCTGGTGATGGTCATCATCTTCGTGGTGTGGGTAGGCCTCGGAGCCTTCGCGGGATCGATCGCGTTGGCGCTCCACACCACGGCAGCACTCGCAAAGCTCTACTCGGAGCAGGTCGAGAGCATCAACACCGGCCCAATCGAAGCCATCAAGGCGACGGGAGCAACGCGAATGCAGACGATCATCTACGCGGTTGCGCCGCAGATCGTGCCGCCCTACATATCGTTCACGATGTACCGATGGGACATCAACGTGCGCATGTCGACCATCATCGGTTTCGCAGGCGGCGGCGGCATCGGATTCCTGCTCCAGCAGAACATCAATCTCCTCAACTACCGGGCAGCGGCAGTTCAAATGCTTGCCATCGCCATCGTCGTTGCTTCGATGGACTACGTCAGCTCCCGACTCCGTGAGCGTGTCGTGTAGGCATGGCCGCATTCGTGCTCAGAACTCGCGCGGTCGCCGAGGAGCGCGAGCGCGAGTTTCTCTCACCCTCGGCTCAGCTGTCTACGACATCGCGGGGGCGTCTGATCGAGGAAGTCCCCGACGCATGGAGGATGCCATTCGAGCGAGACCATGATCGGATCCTGCATTCGAAGGCGTTCCGGAGGCTCAAACACAAGACCCAGGTCTTCATGAACCCCGAGGGCGACCACTTCGTCACGCGGATGACGCACACGCTCCAGGTGACACAGATCGGAGGGGCGATCGCCAGGGCACTCTCACTGAACGTTCCCCTCGCGCAGGCCGTATGCCTCGGTCACGATGTCGGGCACTCTCCATTCGGACATACCGGGGAGGACGCCCTGAGCGAGTTCGTGGACGGTGAATGGCGACACTCGGACCAGTCGGTGCGCATCTTCGAGGTCCTCGAACCGCTCAACCTCACGCACGAGGTCCTCGAGGGCATCAGAACGCACACATGGAAGGTTGGTGAGTCCGCAGGAACGCACGAGGGAAACATCGTGAAGTTCGCTGACCGTATCGCCTATCTCGCACACGACGCCGAGGATGCCATCAGGGCGGGCGTCCTCGATCCGACGTCGTTTCCCGATGAGGTGCTCACGGCACTCGGCGAACCGGGGAGGGCCTGGGTAGCGACGCTGATCCAGGGCGTCATCGATGAGTCCTACCGGCAGAACACCATCACGATGGAGCCAGCGCTGCTCGAACAGATGCACACGCTGCGGTCATTCATGTTCGAACAGGTGTACCTACGCCCGGCCGCTGAATCACAGAGGCGACGTGCTGCAGAGATCGTCAGGGACCTGGTCACCTACTACCTCGAGCATCTCGACCAGGTACCCGACAGCTACCGACACGATGAGGCCGACGATCTCACCCAGGTCATCGACTATGTCGCTGGCATGACGGATCGCTATGCGATCCGAACGCACGACGACCTTTTCCGCCCTCGGCTCTTCTGAACGTCACCCGCAGGTTGCCGACCTCGGTCAGGAACCGCTCCACAGCGGTTCATCGACCGTCCATGGTGGTGCCGTACCCCAGCGCTCCGCGAACACCACGTCATGGGCGGGAGCCCGCTTGGCCACACCCCAACGACCAAGCGGATAGCCGCAGGTGATCGCGGCCGCATTCGTCCAGCCCTTCTCGACAGGAACCTCGAGGAGGGCAGCGACCTCCGCGTGCCGGAAGAGTCCCAGGACGGTCGTCAGTGTCGTACCGACACCATGGGCCCTTGCCGCGAGCATGAGGCTCCAGACACCGGGATAGATGGACGCACCTGTCGGGTCGTTTCGATGGTACGGAAGGACCACGAGGGGTACCTGGTCGAAGTTGTCGGCGAGCCATTGGGCGGAGTCGAGCACACGCACGGTCGCCTCGTCCCCTCGTTCCCTGGCCTGTTCGGCCCTCCCCTTGTAGTGCGTCCGATTCAACTCGGCCCACGCTTCCGCATACAACACCGCAAGTCTGTCGAGCGTCGCGCGGTCGGACACCGTCAACCAACGCCAGTTCTGCGAGTTTCCGCCGGATGGGGACCGGACGGCCGCATCCATCATCGCGGCAACAACATCGTCGGGAATCGGGTCCGGTGACACCCTGCGCATTGCTCGTGTCGTATAGAGGGCTTCGAAGAGATCCATGCGTGCCACGCTAGCGGAGCCAGCGACAATCCCTACCCCGAGAAGGAGGCAATGACACCGAAGAGCACGAGATTGGCCGCCGTCCACACGACGCACGCGATGGCGTATCTGCGAAGCCATTCCATCCAGCTGTCAGAGCTTCGGGCGAGGGCTACACCCACCACGTACCAGATCGGTGTCGACGTGAAGACGCCGAAGACCAGCACGGTGAATCTCGTGACGTCGATGAAGGAGAAGGCGAGTACCCACGAGGTAGGGGCGGCGATCAGGAACAGACCCGTCGCTGCCACGGTCGCCGCGAACTCGCCCATGTCTCCACCGCGCCGAAACCCGACACTCAGGGCGACGGCGACGAGGACCGTTGGGTAGCCGAGAGCGAACAGCCCTCCCAGGATGGGCGAGAGGCGCTTGCCATGCGTTGCGAAGGACACCCCGGATCTCACGGGGATTGAGCGTACCCCGCCCGCATCCGATGATGCCTAGGATCGCCCACGGAGGTTGCCGTGGACCACATTGATACGAACGCCGTCAAGATCATTGAGATCATGGGGGTATCGACCGAGAGCTTCGAGGATGCGATCCGCCACGCCGTTGACAAAGCAGCGGAGAGCATCAACGGCATCACGAGCGTCGAGGTCATACGACAGGCAGGAACCGTACGAGACGGATCGATCATTCGTTTCGAGGTCACGGTGAAGCTTTCGTTCGTCGTCAGATAGCTCTCGACCGTCGTCGGAGGTCGCGAAAAGCGACTTCTCGCCGCGGCGCTACCCGGGCCCTGCCGCTAGCCTTTCGTGTCCCGCATGAGCTTTCAGCGAAACCTTCGATTCCTGCTGCCGCTGCTGCTGCTCGGCCTCCTCGCCGCTGCACCGGTACCAGCCGTCGCGCAGACCAAGTCGTCCGTTGACAGGGCCAAGGCTCAGGAGGAGGCGACCTACGAAGCCCTCCTCGAGGCCGACGCAGAACTCGAAGCTGGTCTCGAGGAACTCGAAGTCATCCAGGGCAAGCTCTACAACCTCCAATGGAGGATCGAGAAGTTGGACGACGCCATCACCGAGTACGGTGACAATGTCGACGCCCTCCAGGAACGAGCGAAGCTCATCGTGATCGAGGCCTACACGGCGGGCGGGCGCAACATGGTCGCGTCAGCATTCACGGCTGCGTCGATCCAGGACCTCATCACATCGCAAGCGCTTTTCGATGCCGCTACCACCAGGGACCTCAGCCAATTGGATCAGCTCGCTGCCGTCAGCCGTCAAATGGACAGGCTCACGGTCGAGCTGGTCGACAAGGAGGCCGAGGTGCAGACCCTCCAGGACCAACAGGCGGTTGTGGTGCAGCACCTTGCCGAGATCCAGGCGAAGGCCGAGAAGCTCCACAAGGACGCCAAGGAGAAGTACGCCGCGGCGTATGCGAGGTACAAGGCCGAACAGCAGCGTCAAGCCGCACTCAGGGCAGCTCGGTCAACGGGTTCGGCGGCCGGGGTTCCTTCGCTGACCCGGAACGTCGGATGTCCGTTCCCTGGATCGTCCTTCATCAACTCGTGGGGGTATCCACGTTCGGGGGGAAGGACGCACAAGGGCACCGACATGATGGGCGGCTACAACGCACCGCTGTATGCGATGAACTCGGGCACCGTCCGCCTGAATTCCCATTACCTGGGCGGCATCCAGGTGTACGTGTACGGGGATGACGGCATCACGTATTACTACGCCCACCTTTCGAAGTACGCACCGGGACTGTCCAACGGTGAACGGGTCAGCAAGGGCCAACACATCGGATACAACGGAACCAGCGGCAACGCCGCCACGCCCCATCTCCACCTCGGGATGATCATCGGGGGAACCTATGTGAACCCCTATCCGACGGTCAGGGCAGCCTGCTAGTCCTCGTTGACGACTTCGATGTCCAATGCCTCCGCCTGGAGGTCATCGATCGTCCCGTCACCGTCGGAATCGAACCCGAAGATGCGAACTCCCGACGCCTCCACATCCTGAAAGGTGCCTGCGGCATCAGGATCGATCCCTGAGGCTGAGACGACATCGGTCCTCGTCACGTCGATGACACCATCCCCGCTGAGATCGAAGCCGACCGTTCGTACCTCGGTCACCTCGACCGAGTCGGCCTCACCATCGCCATCGAAATCCATCTGGACCTCATCGGTCTCGACGATGGTCACGACATCGACGATGCCATCCCCGTCGACATCCAGTGCCGTCTCCTCGAAGGTGATGGTTTCGATCACATCGGCCACACCATCCCCATCGAGGTCTGTCTCACGCGTCTCGGTCGTCACCGTCCTCCGTCCATCGGGGATTCCATCGCCATCGAGATCGATGTCACTCGACGTCGTCTCGATGAAGGTGACCGTGTCATCGGACTCGTCGAATTGCAGGTCGCTGTCCGCCGTAGCTCCGAGGTCGGAGGGTTCGCTCTCGCTGTCTGAACCGATCATGGGTCTCTCCTGTCTCTGCACCAAGGCTACTTCAGTCGGGTCATCCGCATTGCGCCACGACATGCGGGTTCACCCGACGGAGATCATCGCTATCGCGATAGCCGCCGTTGCGATACCGGACCACTGCGTTGCGCGTAGTCGCTCCCTCAGGACCACGGCAGCGAG
>Ga0316195_10001045_pt1 | contig 12082 bp, 11 predicted proteins | sample Phised1_MG_FD_204937 | JGI IMG/M metagenome (GOLD analysis project Ga0316195, IMG submission 204937) | Coastal sediment microbial communities from Maine, United States - Phippsburg sediment 1 | ecosystem: Environmental > Aquatic > Marine > Coastal > Sediment | place: USA: Maine | collected... | reverse complement strand
AGCTGAGTCTTGATGCCTTCGGCTTCTTCCTTGCCCGCAGCTTCTTTAACCGTGTTAGGGGCACCGTCGACCAGGTCCTTGGCTTCTTTCAGACCCAGACCGGTGATCGCACGCACAACCTTGATGACGTTGATCTTCTTGTCGCCGACAGCAGTGAGCACGACATCAAATTCGGTCTTCTCTTCTTCAGCAGCAGCATCGCCAGCGCCGGCTGGACCGGCAGCAGCAACTGCAACAGGTGCAGCAGCAGAAACGCCGAATTTTTCTTCCAGTTCCTTGACCATTTCAGCCAACTCAAGGACGCTCATCTTCTCGATGAATTCAATAACCTGTTCTTTAGTGATTGCAGCCATTTTTTGTATCCTCCGTAATCCTGTATCGATATTTTTTTAGATCGTTAATTTGATGTCAGCCAGAGTAATCTCAGGCTGCTTCCTTTTGGTCCTTGATGGCAGCCAGAACCTGTACGAATGAACGTGGCACCGCGGCCAGGACACCGACAAAGTTGGTTGCCGGGGCACTCATTGAGCCCAGCATCTTGGCCAGCAGTTGCTCGCGGCTCGGCAGATCAGACAATGCCCTGATCGCATTGGCATCGAGCAGCTTGCCATCGAGCATACCCGCCTTGAGTTCGAAGACTTCGTACTTCTTGGCAAAATCCACCAGAGCCTTGGCGGGAGCAACCGGGTCGTCTTTGACCAGGGCGATAGCGGTCGGTCCGTTCAGGAACTCATCGAAACAAGCCGCATCGGTATCCTTTGCCGCCAGACGCAACAGGGTGTTCTTGACAACGCGGTACTCAACCCCGACCTCCCGGAGCTTGTTCCGCAAATCATTTGCCTGGTCTACGTCCAGGCCACGATAGTCGGCCAGAAAAGCTGCCTTGGCTTCCTTGAGCTTTTGCGCAAATTCCGCGACCAGAGTTTCTTTGCTTTGTTTATTCAACGTCTCTCCTCCTTTCCTTGTAGATTTCAGAGCTAATAAGTTAGCTCCTCATCCCAGCCTTCATGAAGGTGAAGCAGAGACCGTCTGTCTCATACACCATCCATCTCGCCTCGGCAGGTGGTCAGGCCATTAAACCGTTAAGTACCTGCTGTCTGTGGCCAGGACTTGCTTTATCCTGTGATGCCGCACCACAAGTGTGATGCGACGTGATACCTGTCTTACTTGGCCAGCGCCTGCAACTCGGGGATGTCGATATTGACACCGGGCCCCATGGTTGCGGAGATGGTCACTTTCTTTACGTAGGTGCCCTTGGCTGTAGACGGTTTGGCTTTGAAGAGAGCGTCCATCAGGGTAACCAGGTTGCCTTTGAGCTTTTCGGCCTCAAAGGATACCTTGCCAACCGGGGCATGCACGATGCCAGCCTTTTCTACACGGTATTCGACCTTACCCGACTTGGCTTCATTAACGGCCCGGGCGATCTCGAAGGTAACCGTGCCAACCTTGGGGTTGGGCATCAGGCTGCGGGGGCCGAGCAGCTTACCGATCTTGCCGACGGTGCCCATCATGTCAGGGGTGGCTATAGCGGTATCAAAATCGAACCAGCCGCCCTTGATCTTCTCGACCAGGTCATCGCCACCAACATAATCAGCGCCGGCTTCCTGGGCCTCCAAGGCTTTTTCACCTTTAGCGAAAACCAGCACCCGGATCGTTTTGCCGAGACCGTTTGGCAGCACCACGGCACCACGTACCATTTGGTCAGCCTTACGGGGGTCAACACCGAGCTTTACCGAGACATCTACTGACTCGTCGAATTTGGCGTAAGCCGTCTCTTTAACCAGAGCCAACGCCTCGTCAACCGTATATATCCGGGCACGGTCGATCTTGTCCTTGGACGCTTTGAACTGTTTTCCTGTTGCCATTGTCTATCTTCTCCGCATTCAGCGTGTAGTAATTAAGCTACAACCTCGAGGCCCATGCTCCGCGCAGTTCCTTCTATAATGCGCATGGCACCTTCGATATTATATGCATTGAGGTCGGGCATCTTGAGTTTGGCGATTTCCTCGACCTGTGCCTTGGTGACTTTGCCGACCTTGTCCTTGTTCGGCACACCGGACCCCTTGGGAATCTTGGCCGCCTTCAGCAAAAGCACCGCCGCCGGCGGGGTCTTGGTGATAAAGGTGAAAGAGCGGTCAGCGAAGACCGTAATGATGACCGGGATAATCAGGCCTTCCTGATCCTGGGTCCTGGCATTGTAAGCCTTGCAGAACTCCATGATGTTCACGCCGTGCTGGCCCAGTGCCGGGCCGACCGGAGGTGAAGGATTTGCCTTGCCGGCAGGGATCTGCAGTTTTATCTGTCCAATAACCTTTTTGGCCATGAATTGACTCCTTAACTATATTCCGCCAGAAACTCAGCTGGTCTTTTCAACCTGGATAAACTCAAGCTCAACCGGGGTGACCCGGCCAAAGATGCTGACCATGACCTTGAGCTTGGCTTTGTCAGGTTTAACATCTTCAACAATGCCGGTGAAATTCAGGAATGGGCCATCGATAACCCGTACCGTTTCACCAACTTCAAATTCTACTTTCGGCTTCGGCCGCTCTACGCCTTCTTCCATGCGCTTGGTAATTTTGGCCACTTCCTCATCAGGAATCGGCGGAGGAGTTGTTCCACCACCGACGAAACCGGTTACTTTTGGCGTATCCTTGACAATATGCCAGGTCTCACTGTTCAGCTCGACGTGAACCAGGATATAGCCAGGGAAAAACTTGCGGGTAGATGTCTTGCGCTCACCATTCTTGAGCTCCACCACGGTTTCCGAGGGGATCAATACTTCACCGAAGAACTCCTCCGCACCTAAAGAGCGGATCCGTTCCTCAAGGTTGAGTTTGACCTTGTTCTCGTAACCTGAGTAGGTATGTACGCCGTACCACTTCTTCTCACTCATGGGATTCACTCGGTCTCTCAGTTGAGCAAGGTCTGGATCAGTGCTGACAGGCCTGTGTCAACGATCCATAAGAAAACTGCCACCATCAGGACAAGTACGATGACAACCACCGTCGAACCGTAAGTTTCCTTGCGGGTGGGCCAGGTAACCTTTTGCAGCTCGGCTTTGACCTGTTGGAGAAATTCAGCAACCTTGAAATTCACTATCGCAACCTGTTATGTAGGATTAACGTTAAAGTTATTTGGCAGGCCAGGTAGGATTCGAACCTACAACACCCGGTTTTGGAGACCGGTGCTCTAGCCGTTAGAGCTACTGGCCTGCAACCTTAAACAACAACTTGACCGATTGTGCCCTAAGACTACTTGGTCTCTTTATGGACCGTGTGCTTACGGCAGAAACGGCAATACTTCCTGAACTCCAGTTTGTCCGGAGTATTCCGTTTGTTTTTGGTCGTCGTGTAGTTGCGCTGCTTGCACTCGGTGCAGGCAAGAGTCACTATGTCGCGCATTGATTTATCCTCGGCCCCCCCCCGTCAAGGAAGAGCGCCTGTTCATGTTAAAATTCAGAGACAGCGAAATTATTCAACAATATCGCTAACGACACCGGCGCCAACCGTGCGGCCGCCTTCGCGGATTGCGAAGCGCAGCTCTTTGTCCATGGCGATCGGGGTGATCAGGTCGACTGTGATAGCAATGTTATCACCAGGCATGACCATCTCGGTCCCTTCCGGAAGCTCGACAATACCCGTTACGTCCGTCGTACGGAAGTAGAACTGAGGGCGGTAACCTTTGAAGAACGGTGTATGACGACCACCCTCTTCCTTGGTCAGGATGTAGGCTTCGGCTTTGAACTTGGTGTGCGGGGTGATGCTGCCCGGTTTTGCCAGGACCTGACCACGCTCGATATCTTCACGCTTCACTCCACGCAGAAGGATACCGCAGTTATCACCGGCCTGACCCTGGTCAAGCAGCTTGCGGAACATCTCGACACCCGTCACAACCGACTTGGCGGTGTCCTTGATGCCGACGATCGCAACTTCCTCACCAACCTTGATGATGCCGCGCTCGACACGACCGGTGGCAACCGTGCCACGACCGGAGATCGAGAAGACGTCCTCGACGGGCATCAGGAACGGACGATCGATCGCACGCTCAGGCTCGGGGATGTAGGCGTCGCACTGGCGCATCAGCTCCAGGATCGGCTCACAGGCGGCACAGCCGTCGTTGCCGCAGCCGCACTCAAGGGCCTTCAGGGCACTGCCGGGGATGATCGGAATGTCGTCACCGGGGAACTCGTAGGAGGAGAGCAGCTCACGGATTTCCAGCTCAACCAGCTCCATCAGCTCTTCGTCATCGACCATATCGGCCTTGTTCAGGAAAACCACCATGGCAGGCACGCCGACCTGACGGGCGAGCAGGATGTGCTCACGGGTCTGGGGCATCGGACCGTCGGCCGCCGAGACCACCAGGATTGCACCGTCCATCTGTGCAGCACCGGTGATCATGTTCTTAACGTAGTCAGCATGACCCGGGCAGTCAACGTGAGCGTAGTGACGGTTGTCCGTCTCGTACTCAACGTGTGCCGTTGCGATCGTGATGCCGCGCTCACGTTCCTCGGGAGCGTTGTCGATCTGGTCGAAGGCTTTGAATTCAGCGCCACCCTTAGAGGACAGCACATTGGTAATTGCTGCCGTCAGGGTCGTCTTACCGTGGTCAACGTGACCGATCGTCCCAATGTTGACATGGGGCTTAGTCCGTTCAAACTTGGCTTTAGCCATGGTCGTATCTCCTTATATTCTTATCGCTAAAAAGTTGAATTAACCCTTGGTTTTGCTGATGATTTCTTCAGCGATCGCCTTGGGAACCTGTTCATAATGATCAAATGACATGGTGTAGGTAGCACGCCCCTGGGTCGCGCTGCGCAGATCCGTAGAGTAACCGAACATACACGACAGGGGGACCTGGGCGCTGACAACCTGTGCCCCGCCACGCGCTTCCATACCGGCAACACGGCCGCGGCGGCTGTTCAAGTCGCCCATGACTTCTCCGAGGTACTCCTCAGGGAGGACGACTTCCACATCCATAACCGGCTCGAGCAGTACCGGCCTGGCCTTGGCCGCACCTTCCTTGAAACCCATCGAACCGGCAATTTTGAACGCCATCTCCGAAGAGTCAACATCATGGTAGGAGCCGTCATAGCAGGTAACCCTGACATCCACCAGCGGGAAGCCGGCCAGGATACCGTTCTGGGCAGCTTGTTCGGCCCCGGCACCAACAGCAGGGATATACTCTCGAGGGATAACACCACCCTTGATTTGATCGACGTACTCGAAACCACCGCCTGGCTCAAGGGGCTCAAGGCGCAGATGACAATCGCCGTACTGGCCGCGGCCACCTGACTGCCGGACAAACTTGCCCTGAACTTCAACAGTCCTGGTGATTGTTTCGCGGTAGGCAACCTGAGGAGCACCGATATTCGCCTCGACCTTGAACTCACGCTTCATGCGGTCAACGATGATCTCAAGATGAAGCTCGCCCATACCGGAGATGATGACCTGGCCGGTTTCCTCGTCGGTTTTGACGCGCAGAGAAGGGTCTTCCTGGACCAGCTTGCCGAGGGCGGTGCCCATCTTTTCCTGGTCACTCTTGGTCTTCGGTTCAATTGCGATATGGATAACCGGTTCAGGGAACTCCATTGCCTCAAGAATACAGGGAATCTTGGGATCACAGAGCGTGTCGCCCGTCGAGGTGTACTTCAGACCTACTGCGGCGGCAATATCGCCTGAATAGACCTGCTTGATTTCTTCACGCTTATTGGCATGCATTTTCAGCAGACGGCCAAAGCGTTCCTTCTTGTCCTTGGTGGCGTTAAGAACATGCGCACCGGACTCGGCGACGCCCGAATAAACGCGGAAGAAGGTCAGCTGACCGACAAACGGGTCCGTCATGACCTTGAAGGCCAGGGATGCAAAAGGAGCACTGTCATCTGCGGGACGCGTCACTTCAGCGCCGGTATGAGGATCAATGCCCGGGATAGGCCTGACATCAAGAGGGGAAGGCATGTAATCGATCACTGCGTCAAGCAGCGTCTGCACGCCCTTGTTCTTGAATGCCGTACCGCACAAAACCGGGTTAATCTGTAGCGCTATTGTCGCCTTACGAATTCCGGCTTTGACTTCATCGATGGTAAGCTCTTCACCACCGAGATATTTTTCCATCAGCTCTTCATCAACGGAACTGATCTCTTCGAGCAACGCCTCGCGTGCCGCTTCGGCGTCATCGAGGAGGTCAGCAGGGATCTCCATGACTTCATAGTTGGCACCCATTGACTCGTCACTCCAGATAATCGCTCTCATCTGGACCAGGTCAATGACACCGCGGAAAAGGTCTTCTGCACCGATAGGCAGCTGAATTGGGATCGGATTGGCGCCAAGACGATCGCGCATCATGTTAACACCACGATCGAAATCGGCGCCGACACGGTCCATCTTGTTGATAAAGGCAATCCGGGGAACGCCGTACTTGTCGGCCTGACGCCAGACCGTCTCAGACTGGGGCTCAACGCCGCCGACAGAACAGAAGACGGCAACAGCGCCATCGAGCACCTTGAGGGAACGCTCTACCTCGATGGTAAAGTCAACATGTCCGGGGGTATCTATGATATTGACACGGTGGTCTTTCCAGAAACAGGTGGTCGCAGCCGAGGTGATGGTAATCCCTCGCTCCTGCTCCTGCTCCATCCAGTCCATGGTGGCAGCGCCATCATGAACTTCACCGATCTTGTGGGAAACGCCAGTGTAATAGAGAATACGCTCGGTGGTGGTCGTTTTACCAGCATCAATATGGGCCATGATGCCGATGTTACGGGTTTTATCTAATGCAACTTTGCGTGCCACAGCAGTTCGTCCTCCGCCTTACCAGCGATAATGCGCGAAGGCTTTATTAGCTTCGGCCATGCGATGTACATCTTCGCGTTTCTTGACGGATGTGCCACGGTTTCCGGCTGCATCCATGAATTCACCGGCGAGGCGCTCCTGCATGGTTTTTTCACCACGGCCGCGAGCAAAACCTACGATCCAGCGAATCGCCAGGGCATTACGACGTTCGTTGCGAACCTCGACCGGCACCTGGTATGTGGAGCCACCGACACGACGGGACTTGACTTCGACAGTCGGACGAACATTTTCCAGGGCCTTCTTGAAGACCTCGACCGGCTCATCACCGGAACGCGCCTTGATCAAGTCGAAAGCACCGTAAACAATATTCTCGGCGGTACTCTTCTTACCATCAAGCATCAGAGCATTGACGAACTTGGCCACCAGTAGATCGTGGAATTTCGGATCAGGCAGGATAACCCGCTTGGCTACTTCTCTTCTTCTCGGCATAACGTCCTCTTCGTGTTTCTCAATTACTTGGGCCGCTTGGCACCGTATCTGGAACGCGACTGCTTACGGTCTTTAACACCCGCAAGGTCAAGGGCACCACGGACGATCGTATAACGAACGCCGGGAAGGTCTTTAACCCTGCCACCACGGACCAGCACCACTGAGTGCTCTTGCAGGTTATGTCCGACACCCGGAATGTATGTAGTGACAACCATTCCATTGGTCAGGCGGACACGGGCAACTTTACGAAGCGCCGAGTTGGGCTTCTTCGGGGTCGTGGTGTACACGCGAGTGCACACACCGCGCTTTTGGGGGTTACCCTTCAGCGCTGGTGCTGTTGATTTGTCTTGTTTTTTCTCACGACCCATACGGATCAACTGATTGATCGTCGGCATCGAATCACTCCCGAATTTGCGTATTCATGACGTTAAAAGAACAGGTTTTCTCACAGGAGAAAACCCGCTGAATTTAGCAAAGAGGGTCTTCCCTGTCAAGCACTTTTAAAGCGAACTGCTTTTTTTTATCAGCAGCTGGAAAAACTATTCCGAATCAGTATCTTCGGTTTCTGCCACTGGATCAGAAACCATCAAAGCGGAAAGTTCTTCGCTAAAATCTTCAGCGTCCTCATCGATCACTTCCGGCTCCGGGAGACGCTCTTCCGGGTCCTCGATCAACAGGTTTGCACTGCGATACTTGGTGACCCCTGTACCGGCCGGGATCAGGCGGCCCATGATGACGTTTTCCTTCAGGCCACGCAGGTTGTCGACCTTGCCTTCGATAGCGGCCTGAGTCAACACTTTTGTCGTCTCCTGGAAGGAGGCGGCAGAGATGAAGGACTCGGTCGACAGTGAGGCTTTGGTGATACCGAGCATGAGCGGCTCGCCGACGGCAGGTTTGCCGCTGTCTGCCAGAACGCGCTGGTTTTCTTCGTCGAACATCCAGCGCTCCACCTGATCGTCGACCAGGAACCGGGTCTCACCGACCTCCTTGATCTTGACCCGGCGCAGCATCTGCCGAACGATAACCTCGATGTGTTTGTCATTAATCTTGACGCCCTGCAGACGGTAGACCTCCTGCACCTCATCAACCAGGTATTTGGCGAGCTCTTTCTCACCAAGTACGCGCAGGATGTCATGCGGATTGCTCGAGCCATCCATGAGGGGCTCACCGGCGCGGACGAAGTCCCCTTCGTGCACGCTGATGTGCTTGCCCTTCGGAATCAGGTATTCCTTGGGCTCACCTATTTCCGGGGTCACCACAACCTTGCGCTTGCCCTTGGAGTCCTTGCCGAAAGCGATCACGCCGTCAATCTCGGTAATCACGGCAAACTCTTTCGGCTTGCGGGCTTCAAAGAGCTCGGCAACGCGTGGCAGACCACCGGTGATGTCCTTGGTCTTGGTGGTCTCGCGCGGGATCTTGGCGAGGATATCGCCAGCCTTGACCATTGAGTCTTCATGGATCAGGATGTTGGCGCCGACCGGCATCATACAACGCTGGGCGGTCTTGCTGCTCTCATCCTTAATCGATACGCGAGGGCGCTTGTCCGCAGCCTTGGTCTCGATAACCACCTTACGGGACAGACCGGTTACATCATCGACCTGCTCCTCGACCGTGAGTCCCTCGATCAGATCCCCAAAGCGAACCTTACCGGCAGCTTCAGAAAGAATCGGCATGGTGAAGGGGTCCCATTCGGACAAGACCATGCCCTTGGTAACAGCACCATTTTCGCCGACCATCAGTCGGGCCCCGTAGACCACCCCGTAACGCTCACGCTCACGACCGGTCTCGTCGACTACGGCCACTTCCGCATTACGGTTCATGACGACGAGGAAGCCCTCGCTGTTGATGGCAGTCGTCAGGTTGATAAACTTGAGAGAACCTTCTGAACGGGCTTCGAGAGCAGTCTGTTCTGCCTGACGTGACGCGGTACCACCGATATGGAAGGTCCGCATGGTCAGCTGGGTACCGGGTTCACCAATCGACTGAGCGGCGATAACGCCGACCGCTTCACCGAGGTTAACGACGTGACCACGGGCCAGATCGCGACCATAGCAGGAAGCGCAAATGCCGCGACGGGTCTGGCAGGTCAGCACCGATCGGATATGAATCCTCTCGATACCGGCATCTTCGATCTTCTGCACCAGGGCCTCATCGATCTCCTGATTGGCCTCGACGAGGACTTCATCAGTAACCGGATCAACGATATCTTCCAGGGCCGCGCGGCCAAGGATACGATCGCCGAGAGGTTCAATCACCTCGCCGCCTTCGATCAGGGAGCTGACTTCGATACCATCCAGGGTGCCGCAGTCGTCTTCCATGATGATGGCATCCTGGGCGACGTCAACCAGACGACGGGTCAGGTAACCGGAGTTGGCGGTCTTGAGGGCGGTGTCGGCAAGGCCCTTACGGGCACCGTGAGTCGAAATGAAGTACTGCAAAACGGTGAGGCCTTCACGGAAGTTTGCCGTAATCGGCGTCTCAATAATTGAACCGTCCGGCTTGGCCATCAGACCACGCATACCGGCCAACTGACGGATCTGCTGGTGGCTGCCTCGTGCGCCAGAATCGGCCATCATGTGAATCGGATTGAAAGATGGCACCTTGACCTGCTCACCATCCGGTGAGGTAACCGTCTCAACGGCCAACTTGGAGAGCATGGTCTGGGCAATGTCTTCGGTACACTTGGCCCAAATGTCGATGACCTTGTTGTAACGCTCACCGTCAGTAATCAAACCTTCGGTGTATTGCCCCTGGATCTCACGGACTTCATTGACAGCCGCCGTAATGAACTCTTCCTTCGATTCAGGGATGACCATATTGTCCAGGCAGATCGAAACGCCGGCAATCGTTGAAAAGCGGAAGCCGGTCTCCTTGAGCTTGTCGGCCAGGATAACGGTTTCCTTGTTGCCGGCGAGGCGGAAGCAGACATCGATCAGTTCAGCGACGTGCTTTTTGTTCATAACCCGGTTGAGGTAGAAGAACGGAATGGATCCGGGCACGACTTCGCGCAGCAGCACACGACCCACCGTGGTTTCAATGAGTTCGGGGGCCTGGTCTTCAGTAGTGACCATGCGAACCTTGATCTTGGCCTGCAGATCGGCCTCTTCGGCATCGTAGGCCATGCGAACTTCATCTGTAGAAGAAAAGATCTTGTTCTCACCATGGGCAAAGGTCCGCTCGCGGGTCATGTAGTAAAGGCCAAGGACCATGTCCTGCGACGGCACGATAATCGGCTTGCCATGAGCCGGCGACAGGATGTTGTTGGTCGACATCATCAAAACGCGGGTTTCGAGCTGGCTCTCAACCGAAAGCGGCAGATGAACGGCCATCTGGTCGCCGTCAAAGTCGGCGTTGAAGGCGGTACAGACCAGCGGATGCAGCTGGATCGCTTTGCCTTCAATCAGCACCGGCTCGAACGCCTGGATGCCGAGACGGTGCAGGGTCGGTGCACGGTTCAGCATGACCGGGTGCTCCTTGATCACTTCCTCAAGGACGTCCCAGACTTCCGGGCGCTCACGTTCAACAAGTTTTTTGGCGCTCTTGATCGTCGTGCAGTAACCACGCTCTTCGAGCTTGTTGTAAATAAAGGGCTTGAACAGCTCAAGGGCCATCTTTTTCGGCAAACCGCACTGGTGCAGCTTCAGCTCGGGACCGACAACAATGACCGAACGGCCAGAGTAGTCGACACGTTTACCGAGGAGATTCTGACGGAAGCGGCCACCCTTGCCTTTGAGCATATCGGAAAGCGACTTGAGCGGACGCTTGTTTGGACCGGTGATCGCACGACCGCGACGACCGTTGTCAAACAAGGCATCAACAGCCTCCTGCAGCATGCGCTTCTCATTGCGAATGATAACCTCCGGCGCCCGCAGTTCCATCAGGCGCTTAAGGCGGTTGTTCCGGTTGATCACGCGACGGTAAAGGTCGTTGAGGTCCGAGGTGGCAAAACGACCACCATCAAGAGGCACCAGGGGACGCAGTTCCGGCGGCAGGACCGGGATGGTTTCAAGGATCATCCATTCCGGGCGGTTGCCGCTCTGGATGAATGCGTCAGCAATTTTGAGGCGTTTGGCAACTTTCTTGCGCTTGGCCTCGCTGGTAGCCTCGATCATCTCAGTGCGCAGAGTGGCAGCAAGCTCGTCTATATTTATGGAAGAAAGCAGTTCCTGGGCCGCTTCCGCGCCCATGCCGACAGTAAACGCACCGGCGTGCTCTTCCATTGCTTCACGGTATTTCTCTTCAGTAAGGATCTGCCCTTTTGCGAGGTCGCTCTCACCTTCGTCGAGCACGATGTAGGCCTCAAAGTAGAGGATCCTCTCGAGCTCCTTGAGAGTCAGATCGAGAAGCGTGGCAATCCGGCTCGGCAGCGATTTGAGAAACCAGATATGCGCGACAGGGCAAGCCAGATCAATGTGGCCGAGCCGTTCACGACGCACTTTGCTCGGGATAACCTCGACACCGCACTTTTCGCAGACAATGCCGCGATGCTTCATGCGCTTGTACTTGCCGCAGTTGCACTCGTAATCTTTGGTCGGACCAAAGATCTTGGCACAGAACAGGCCGTCGCGCTCCGGCTTGAAGGTCCGGTAGTTTATCGTTTCAGGCTTCTTAACCTCACCGAAAGAGCGTTCACGGATCTTTTCCGGCGAAGCGACAGAGAGACGGATAGAGTTGAAATTCAACGGATCTTTCGGTCGCTCAAACAGGCTGTATATATCTTCCAAGACACATCCTCCTTTTCAGGATGAGGGGTTTGCGCAGCAGTATCAGTCCTCTTCTTCCAGCAACTCGACGTCGAGACAGAG
>Ga0316195_10001044_pt1 | contig 12082 bp, 12 predicted proteins | sample Phised1_MG_FD_204937 | JGI IMG/M metagenome (GOLD analysis project Ga0316195, IMG submission 204937) | Coastal sediment microbial communities from Maine, United States - Phippsburg sediment 1 | ecosystem: Environmental > Aquatic > Marine > Coastal > Sediment | place: USA: Maine | collected... | reverse complement strand
TGCCCTCCAAGGTGGTCGAGAGTCGAAGCCGAGATGAATGTAGGGGCAGGAAGCCACCGGCGCCAGGGAAATTGTGGAAACAACATCAGTTTTCGCGATCGTTTTTCGCGTTCTCAGTTGATCCGGTCGTCCCTGCCGACTCACGCGCCCCGGATCGAGGCGACTTCGAGCACGACTCCGTCGACGCCCGTCACCGCAACAGCAGTCCCGGCAGCGATGCTCTCGCCGCTATCCGTTCTCCCACGCCAGCGCCCATCGTCGACCACAACGATGCCGTCGGGATCGAACGCGGTCTCAGCCGCGCCGCTTCTGCCAACCAGGTACTCCCTGCTGATCGACGCGATCGAGAATCGAGACCTCACGATCGACGTCAAACCGACACCGTAGAACAGTGCTGCTCCAGCGACGATCGCGACAACGATCCACCACATGGGGGCGAACTGGGGTCGGGCCGCGGTGAAGGTCATCCCCCCAGCAAGAAGCACGACCGTCCCCACGGCGCTGCGCCAGCTGAGCTGGTTTCGTTGGAAGTCCCATGTGTAGAGAAACATCCCCGCGACGACTCCGCCGACCGACGGCCAGGACATCGGCAGCGTGGCGAGTCCGTATCCGGCCACCAGAAAGGCCACCACCGAAGCGGCTGCGGTTACGCCAGGGCCTGCGGCGTAGAACTCGAACGTGGCGGCGATGATCCCCGCAACGAGGAAGAAGAGCGTCGTTTCGGGCCGTGACGCGAGTCGGAGGAAGCGATCCAAGAGTCCCGGCTTCACGAAACGGACCGGTCGGGAAGGCGAGGCGACCTCGGTTCCGTCCTCCAGGACAACTCGCTCTGCTGTGGAGATCTCGAACACGGCATCCCCGCGAACGATCGAAGCGCCGTCGAGTCCAACGATCAACTGGCCGACCGTCGGAACGACGTAGTCGACATACCCCGGTATCGAATCCTCTATGACCACCGACTCGGAGCGGAGGACGTCGGTGGTCTCCTTCGCAGTAGCCCGGCGGTCCGCCTCGGTCGCGCCGGGGAATCGATCGATCCGGAGCGGTACGGTCTGTCCCCCCTTCGCTACGGTCGGCTCGAGATAGCCGATGCGGGTTCCCGGCGCCGCGGCGCCAAGATCGGCAATGTTGAGCATGCTCCCGGCCCCTCCGTATGCCACGGCAGGGAGGGACCCGATCCACACCACGACCGGGGCTTCAGCCTCGCCGATCGCCGCGTAGAGCGGTCCGGGCTCACCGGAGGAGATTCCGGGAGCATCGACCTGGAGAACGAACAAATGGGCGGGCGTGTCCGCCAGCGTCTCCGCCGCGAAGTCGAGAAGACGCTGATCGAACGGGTTCTTGAGCTCAACGACGACAACGGGAAGATCGTCGTCCTGCGCTTCTGCAACACCCGTCAGGGTGATGGCAGCAACAAGAAGCGCAGAGAGAAATCCAATTCGGAGAACCACGGGGCGATGCTACGAGTCACCGCGTCGTTGAGTAGGCAAGTGATTGGCACCGAGTCCTGAGGCCCGGGTACGGACGCCGCAGCCGTCCGCCGGACTACGCTTGCTACCCATGCCACGCGTACTGGTTGTTGCCGACGATCCCTGGGTGCGGAACCAGGTTCACGCCGCTCTGAGCGTCGGTGCAAACGAATTGATCGATCACGATGATCCCGCCACTGCTGCGGCCACAGCGAACGACGAGTCCGTCGACGTGGCGATCGTGGACCTCCAGGTCGCTTCCATGGGAGGCATGGCAGTAACGCGTGCCATCCGTGACCGGGAACATCCCGTCCCGGTCATCATCCTCCTCGATCGAGAAGCGGACACGTTCCTCGCCGGTCGGTCTGGAGCCAACGCGTGGGTCACGAAGCCGTTCACGGCGTCATCGCTCAGGAGCGCAGTTGCCGACGTCACCGGAGCGACGTGACGGAGCGTTCGGAACTCCCGAGATCCAACTTGACTGGGCTTCGACCGTGACATCCGAGCAGTTGATCTACATCGGCATCCTCACCGTCTGCACGATTTCATCCGGCTTCTTCTCCGGCTCCGAAACGGCTCTCATAGGAATCTCGAAGGAGCGCGTGCATCAACTCGCTGCGGAGAGCAAGGCCGGTCGGCGTATCGAGCAGCTCCTCACCAACCCGGAGCGCACACTCTCGACGCTGCTGGTCGCCAACAACATCGTCAACGTCCTCGCTGCCGCGGTCGCCACAACACTCTTCATCGGACTGGTCGGAGAGACATGGGGGCCGTGGCTCGCAACGGCAGCCGTCACGGCGGTGATCCTCGTGTTCGGAGAGATAACGCCGAAGACTCTTGCCAATCGATATCCGGAGCGTTTCTCTCTCGCGGTTGCTCCAGCGATCTGGCAGTTGTCGCGAGTCCTTGCCCCACTGGCGTCGTTCTTCGGTGCTATCACACGTGGCATTCTGCGACTCCTCCGCATCCCGGTGCGCGGCGGCGGGGACATCGTCACCGACGCCGACATTCGGGCGCTTGCTGAGCTCGGCCACCGCGCTGGCCAAATCGAAGGGGTCGAACGAGAGATCATCGACGCTCTCTTCGACCTTGCCGACCGTCCGATACGAGACGTGATGACCCCGCGCGTCGACATCGTCACGTTGACCGTCCCGGTGTCGATGGACGAGGTGAGAGGGGCCGTCGCGGCGACCGGCCACTCCCGATATCCGGTGACCCGCGGCGATCTCGACGACCTCGTCGGAATCCTCTTCGTCAAGGACCTTCTCCAGCGCACGGAGGAGGCCTCACCTGACCACATCGTTGAGCTCCTCCGTCACCCGCTCTTCATCCCGGAGACCGCCACGATCCTCGGCGCCTTGACCGACATGCGAGAACGCAAGTTCACTCTCGCATGCGTCGTCGACGAACACGGAGGCATCGAAGGTGTCGTTACCGCCAAGGATCTTCTCGCTGAACTCGTCGGGGAGCTCCAAGACGAGTACGACCCGGGCCTCCCTTCCATGGTCCGTATCGGTCCGATGCATTGGGTCGCCGACGGTCGACTTCCGATCGAGGATCTCGCGAACGAGATCGACCGACCGCTGCCCGAGGGGCCGTACAGCACCGTTGCCGGCTTCTTCATGACCATCGCAGGGCACGTGCCTCACGAAGGCGATGCGGTTCGCCTCGACGGGCTTCAGCTCACAGTGCTCGAGATGGACCGGAATCGGATCGACCGAATCGACATCTCCATCATCTGAGCGAGGGCCAAGCGCCAGGACGAGAACCGGGGTACAATCCCCGCATTCGGGACGTAGCGCAGCTTGGTAGCGCGCATCGTTCGGGACGATGAGGTCGCCGGTTCAAATCCGGCCGTCCCGACTCATCGGAACCCCGCCCTCGCGGCGGGGTTTCGTCATTTCCGGTCGAGGAGGAGCTCGGCGAGTTGGACGGCGTTCAAAGCTGCACCCTTGCGCAGATTGTCGCCGACAACCCAGAGACTGATACCACCGCTCTCACCAACGGTCTCGCGAACGCGGCCGATGAGCACGTCATCGATCCCCGCGGAATCCAGCGGTGTGGGGACGTGATCGTCCGACCAGAGCTGTGCGCCGGGAGCGCTCACAAGCACGTCCTGCGCCTCTTCGAGCGAGAGCGGCCGGTCGAAGAACATCGTCGCAGCGATGCCATGGCCAACCACGGTGGGAACCCGAACGCACGTGGGCTCAACCCGGATCGCCGGAGCCTCGAGGATCTTCCTCGTCTCGTAAACAAGCTTCCACTCCTCGTCGGTGTAGCCCTGCTCGGTGATCGCCCCGGCCATCGGAAGCACGTTGTACCCGATCGGCCGCTGGTACAGCGTTCCCCCAGGATCCTCCCAGCCGCCGTGACGGAGTGAGCTCCGATCCCGACCGAACCACTCGTTCTCGTGTTCGAGGGTTGCGATACCCTGCTGGCCCGATCCGGAGGTCGCCTGGTACGACACCGCGACCATACGATCGATGCCTGCCACCCGGTGCAGAGGTCCGGCGGCCATCATCAGCGCCATCGTGGTGCAGTTGGGGTTCGCAACAATCCCCTGATTGTGTTCGATGGCATCGTCGTTGACCTGGGCCACGACGAGCGGCACGTCGGGGTCCATCCGAAATGCCGAGGAGTTGTCGATCACGGTCGCACCTGCGGCAGCGAATCGAGGTGCGTGTTCCTTGGAACGGCTACCGCCCGCTGAGAAGAGAGCGACGTCGATCCCTGAAGGATCGGCCTCGTCCAGGTTCTCAACCGTGATCGAACCCCACGGGGTCTCGACAACAGTCCCAGCTGATCGTGCGGAGGCGAGCAAACGGAGACGCTCGACGGGGTAGTCGCGTTCGGCGAGGATGGCTTGCATCGTTCGCCCGACCACGCCGGTGGCTCCAACAACGGCAACCGAGGGGTTGGCGAACCGCTTCATGATTCTTCTCCAATGAGACCCCGGTGAAGCGCTTCTATCGCTGTTTGTGTGTCCTCACCGCGGACAACGCAACTGATGCGAATCGTCGACGTTGAGATCATCTCAATGTTGACGCCCTCGTCGGACAGTATGCGGAACATCGTGGCTGCCACACCGGACTCGGACTTCATACCCGCACCGACGACCGTGATCTTCGAAATGTCCGTATCGACATCGACTCCAATAGCCCCGATCTCGCTTGCAACCCGCTCGGCGACCTCAGCGGCCAGAGCCGCCGACGTGGCCGGGACGGTGAATGAGATATCGGTAACGCCACGGCTCGAGACGTTCTGAACGATCATGTCGACGTTGACTCCGGCGGCTGCCATCGACTCGAAGACGGCCGCCGCGATCCCGGGTTGGTCGGGGACGCCGTGGACCGTCAGTTTCGCCCCGGAGTCGTCGTGAGCGATCCCTCGGATAATCGGTTCTTCCATCGTCTCCTCCTTGACCCACGTTCCTTCCCCGTCGTGGAACGACGACCGGACGTGGATGGGAATGTTGTAGCGGATACCGAATTCAACGCTTCTCGGCATGAGAACGCCTGCACCGGAATTTGCGAGTTCGAGCATCTCCTCGAAGGTCACCTCATCGAGTTTCCTCGCGGACGGCACGACCCTGGGATCGGCGGTGAAGACGCCGTCGACGTCCGTGTAGATCTCGCAAAGGTCGGCGCCGAGCGATGCGGCCAATGCAACGGCGGTGGCATCCGACCCGCCGCGGCCAAGTGTTGTCACGTCCTTGGAGTCGGGGCTAACGCCCTGGAATCCGGCGACGATCGCGACCTTGCCCTCATCCAGACTCTCTTGAACCCGGAACGCCCGGATGTCGACGATCTCGGCCCGGCCGTGTTCAGCGGTGGTCAAGATCCCGGCCTGGGATCCCGTGAAGCTGACCGCGGGCACGTCGTGCGCCTCGATCGCCATTGCGACGAGTGACATCGAGATTCGCTCGCCGGCGGTGAGGAGCATGTCCATCTCGCGCGGATGGGGGTGCTCGGAGATCTGGTGGGCGAGATCCACCAATTCGTCGGTGGACTTGCCCATCGCTGAGACGACGACCACGACGTCGTTGCCGTCCCGATGGGTCTCGACGACTCGTCGAGCGACTCTGCGGATCCGGTCTGCGTCGGCGAGCGATGTGCCCCCGAATTTCTGAACTACCAATGGCATGATCCGGGGAGTGTAGGAGGCGTCCTCCGGTGTGCCGCCATTGGAGGCCGTCGCATCGTTCCGCGGGCCCACGGCGCCGCCCCCGGGGACAGCAACCCTGGGTACGCATCCCCGTATACGCGGCTGGGGGCCCGCGGTTCGCGGGCGCCCCCGTTCCGCGGGCCCACGGCGCCGCCGGCGGGGACAGCAACCCTGGGTATGCAGCGTGGGAGTCGTAGGAGGGGGTCGGCGTAGGCTTCTGGCGATGAGGCGTCTCCCCATCATCATCGCGGCCGTCGTCGCGACACTCCTCCTCGCCGCATGCGGCGGCACCGATTCGACCGCCACCACCACGCGTCCCGAGGTCCCCCTCAATATCGTCCCCAGCAACTACGTCCAGTTCCGGGGACAGCCGACCGCGTGCGGCGCCGTTGCCCCGGCACCGCTCTCCCCGATGGAATTCGACGCACCGGCCGACATGGCGCTCGACCCATCCACAGCCATCCGCGCCACGATGTCGACCTCGTGCGGCGATCTCGAAATCGAACTCGACCCGGGGATCGCGCCCGAGACCGTGAACTCCTTCGTATTCCTCTCCACGGAGGGCTACTTCGACGGCACCGCATTGCACCGCGTCATCCCCGGTTTCGTTGCCCAAGGTGGCGACCAGACGGCAACCGGAACCGGCGGGCCCGGCTACACGATCCCCGACGAGTTCCCTTCGCCAGGCATGGGCTACGAGCGCGGAACCCTCGCGATGGCGAACGCCGGTCCGGGTACGACCGGGAGCCAGTTCTTCATCGTGGTCGAAGACACCGGATTGCCCCCGCAGTTCACGATCTTCGGTCGCGTGGTCGATGGCTTCGACGTCCTCGACCGTCTCCAGGAAGTCCCGCTCGGTATGGCGCCGGGGAGCCCCGATCCGACCGCCAGCACACCCCTCGAGACGATCTACGTCAACACCGTCACCATCGACAGGTGACACAAACGTCTGAAGACCGACGCACCGTCGTGTTGACCTCGGATTCGATCGGTGAGCAGGTCCGGTAGCCTTGCGATCATGGCAACCGACAAGCGAGACCGTCAGCGAGCGAACCGGGCTGAGAAGCAAGCCGCCGAGAACAAGATCAAACGACGTCAGCACGTCTTCTCTCTCGTCAAGCGATACGCGGGATACGCCGTGTTCATCGTCGTTGCGCTCCTCATCATCACGTTCCTGACCTGACGTCGTGGCGGTCGACCTTCATCTGCATTCGTCCGCGTCCGACGGGACCGATGCACCGGAGATCGTCGTACGCAAGGCAGCCTCCATCTCGCTAGCGGCGATCGCTCTCACCGATCACGACACCCTGTCCGGGATCCCGGAAGCGCAAGCCGCCGCCCGCGACCTTCCCATCGAAGTCATCCCCGGCGTCGAACTCTCCGTCGATCACGGCGGCGTGAAGATCCACATGCTCGCCTACTTCATCGATCCGGGGCCGGGGCCGCTCCAGGATCGTCTTGAGGCCCTCCGGGTCGGGCGCGGTGTGAGGAATCACAAGATCGTCGAGCGACTCAACCGTCTCGGCTACGGGATCACGATGGAGGACGTGCTCCGGCATGCTGCCGGCGAAACCGTTGGCCGGCCGCACATCGCCGATGCTCTCGTCACGGCGGGGGCGGTCGGCGATCGCTCTCAGGCCTTCCGTGACCTGCTCGGCGACGGTGGCCCGGCGTACGTCGGACGTGATCGCCTCACCGCAATTGAGGCCATCACCTTCACAACCGAGTCCGGGGGTGTGACTTCGATCGCGCACCCCCTGACGATCGATCCGGGTGACTCCACGCTGCGCTCCGTCTTCGAGGATCTTCGCGACGCCGGACTCGGTGGTATCGAGGCGTACTACTCGGAGCACCCGCCGCACATCCGCACCCAACTTGCAAGCGTTGCCGCTGATCTCGGTCTCGTGGCAACCGGGGGCTCCGATTGTCACGGATCCGGGAAGCCGGGTCTCGAGATCGGTACCGGCCGTGGCGACCTCCTCGTCCCCGACTCGGCGCTCGAAGAACTCCGCGCTCGGAGGCCATAACAGGTCAACAACACGCATTCTGCGACCGATATACCCAGCAGAGCACGAAAGGGTTCTGGTGATTCAACACCTGTCGGCCGGTCGAGCGCCGATCGAGTATCAGGCGATTCGCGTTGCCTTCCATGGGATTCGCGCCGTCACGGCCGCAGTCATCGGCATCGTCGCTGTGGCCTTCGCCGCATTCGACTCCGCGACGTACACGATCCCATACGCCATTGGCGCGGGCATCGTCCTCGCCGATGCTCTCTATCGGCAAACTCGGGGAGACTCTGCCGGTCCGCCGCTCCTCATCGACTTCACCGTCATCGGCTCCGCGATGGTCATCGGGGGGGCATCCTCATCCGTGGAGGTCGCCGCACTCGCCTACAGCATCGCTGCGATCGCTCTGCTCCTCCCCGCCCGCCAGACGGGGCTCTTGATGGTCTACGCACTCGGGTGGGCGGCGGCAGTCCTAGCCATGGGCGGATCGGGTCTCCTGCCCGCAACGGGTCGCGGCGCCTTCGACGCCTTCGTGACGATCGTGCTGCTCGTCGACGTCGCGGCGCTCATGTCAGGAGCCACCCGCCATCTGCTGCAGGCACAGGATCGCCAGCAGAAACTCCTCGAGCAGGAACGACGGAGCGTCGAGGTCAAGAACGAATTCGTTTCCATGGTGTCTCACGAACTCCGCACGCCAATCACCGGCATCTCGGGCTTCTCCGAGACGTTGCGCGAGCACTGGCGTGACCTGCCGCCGTCGGAGGTAGACGAATTCCTCACCATCCTGCGTGGTGAGTCCGACCACCTCGCGAATCTCGTCGAGGACATCCTTGTCATCCCCCGCCTCGACGCAGGACAGCTTCGGTTCCATCTCGAACCGGTTGGTGTCTTCGAGATTGCCGAGTCGGTCACCGAGATGGTCCTCGACCCCTCTATTCCGGCGGAGATCGACGTGCCGGTCTATGTGAAGGTGTGGTCGGACCCCGTGCGACTCCGGCAGATCCTCCGAAATCTTGTGGAAAACGCCCGCAAGTACGGGGGCAACGAGATCTACATCTCCGGTGAGGAGCGTCGCGAGGGGACCTACACCGTGATCGTCGCCGACAACGGCTCCGGCATCGCCGAAGCCGACCGGCAGCGCATCTTCGAACACTTCGAGCAACTGTCCAAGGGCGACGCCAGGCTCGAGCAGGGCGTCGGGCTTGGCCTCCCGATCGCACGCAAGCTGGCGCGAGCCATGGGAGGGGACCTCTGGTACGAGGATCGTTTCCCCGTCGGAGCCGCCTTCTGCTTCGATGTGGACATCGTGAAGGAGGCGGAGGAGTTGTCCGATTCTCTCGAGGTCGAGGTTGGCGCAGGCCGGTAACCTCACCGGATGCTCCCGTACAACATCGATCACGTGGCTATCGCGGTTCACGATCTCGACGCAACGCTCGCGAACATGAAAGCGCAATACGGAGCCGAGCCGGTGTCCCGCGAGGTCGTCGAGTCCCAGGGCGTCGAGGAGGCGATGGTTCCGATCGGCGGTTCGTACGTCCAGGTTCTCCAGCCCCTGACCTCCGAGTCGCCGGTCGGACGTTTCCTCACCAAACGCGGTGAGGGCCTACACCATGTTGCATTTGCCGTACCGGACATCGATGCCGCTCTCGATCACCTGGAATCCACCGGTACTCGCTTGATCGACACGAAGGCCCGGCTCGGCGGAGGCGGTCACCGCGTCGCATTCGTTCATCCCTCCGCGTTCGCCGGTACCCTTGTCGAACTCGTTGAAGGAGCCACGTGACCAGGATTACTTCCATCAAGGGAGGCGCTGACCCATGCGTGGCGGCGGCCATCGCTGCCACGGTCGCTCATCTCGAGGATGCCGACGCCGAGACAAGGGCAACCCGCCCTCCGGTTCCGAGGCCCAGCCACTGGGTGCAGTCGAACCGGCCGCGGGAGAGTCCGACCCCCCTCCCGTCGCACCTCTACGACGCAGCGCCGTGGTCCGATCTCGGAGACGCCACCGAGTAGTGCTCTCCGAACGACCAGGAATCGGCCCTGATCGCTCCGGGTAGCATCGTGGTGAACGCCACGAAAGGGCTGCAATGGCCACGATCATCTCTTCGATCGCCAGGACCCCCATCGGTAGGTTCCGGGGCGGTTTCACACCACTCACCGCAATGGACCTCGGCGGTTTCGCGATCGCCGCAGCCCTTGATCGGGCCGGCCTCGCCGGTGACCAGATCGACGAGGTTCTCTTCGGGCACGTCATTCAGAGCGGCCAGGGACAGATCACGTCGAGACAGGCAGCGTTCATGGGCGGTATCCCACTGACGGTTCCGTCGACCACGATCGACAAGGTCTGTCTCTCGGGAATGGCCGCGATCGGAGATGCCGATCTTCGGATCAGGGCGGGCGAGTCCAAAGTCGTGATGACCGGTGGAATGGAGTCGATGACCAACGCCCCGAACATTCTTCCCGGGGCGCGTTTCGGATTCGGATACGGCGACGCCGTTCTGATCGACTCCCTCAATCAGGACGGTCTGAGGTGTGCCTTCGACGACGTGCTGATGGGTCAGTCGACTGACGAGCGGAACGCCGAGTTCGGAGTGAGCCGCGCCGAGCAGGACGAATGGGCCGCCATGAGTCACGCACGGGCGATCGCCGCCACGGAATCCGGCGCATTCGACGATGAGATCGTCCCGGTTCAGGTTCCACAGCGCAGGGGTGACCCGATCGTCATTGAGCACGACGAGGGAATGCGCCCCGGCACGACCGTCGAGTCGCTGGGGAAGCTACGCCCGGCGTTCGTGGAGAACGGATCGGTGACCGCGGGGAACGCGTCACAGATCTCGGACGGGGCGGCCGCGCTCATCGTCGCCGACCGCGACGCCGCCGAAGAGTTGGGGATGCCCATCATCGCCGAGATTCTCGCCTACGGACAAACCGCTGGGCCCGATACGAGTCTGCACGCCCGGCCTGCTGAAGCAATGGAAGTGGCTCTTGCGCGGGCCAACCTCAAGGCACCGGATCTCGACCTCGCCGAGATCAACGAGGCCTTCGCAGCCGTGTCGCTCTACTCATCGACGATGCTCGGCATTCCCTTCGATCGCGTGAATGTGAACGGTGGCGCCATCGCCCTCGGGCACCCGCTCGGCGCCTCCGGCGCACGCATCGTCGTGACGCTGATCAACGCCCTCCGGGCGCGAGGTGGCGGCATCGGCGGCGCCGCCCTCTGTGGTGGTGGCGGACAGGGCGACGCACTGATCGTGAAGGTGTGATCGACATGCCGATGGATCAACCGGCAGACCGGAATCTGGCCCTCGAACTCGTTCGCGTCACCGAGGCCGCAGCGATAGCTGCAGCGAAGTGGCAGGGCCGCGGAGACAAGAACCGCGTCGACCAGGCCGCGGTCGACGCGATGCGCCACATGCTTGCGACCGTAGACGTCGATGGCACCGTCATCATCGGCGAGGGCGAGAAAGACGAAGCCCCGATGCTGTTCAACGGCGAGGTCGTCGGGAACGGGCAAGGTCCGAAAATGGACATCGCCGTCGATCCGGTCGACGGGACACGACTCACCGCGCTCGGCATGCCGGGTTCGCTTGCCGTTATCGCCATGGCAGACCGAGGTTCCATGTATGCACCGGGTTCACTCGTCTACATGGACAAGATCGCCGTCGGAGAAGAGGCCGCAGGAATGGTCGACATCGACGCCCCGGTCGAGCACAACCTCAGACAGGTAGCGAAGGCCAAAGGCATGGATGTCGACGAAGTCACCGCCGTGATCCTCGACCGACCGAGGAACGAGGAGTGCATCAGGCAGGTGCGCGCCGCCGGTGGACGGATCGCCTTGATCGGAGACGGGGACATCTCCGGGGCTATCTCAACCGCGAAGAGCGACAGCGGGATCGACATCCTGCTCGGAATCGGCGGCTCACCCGAGGCCGTTACGTCCGCGTGCGCCCTCGGGGCTCTGCACGGGGATCAGCAGTGCAGGCTGTGGCCCCGTGACGAGAGCGAACGTCACTATGCCCTGGATCACGGCCTGGATCTCGAACAAGTGCTGACCATTGGTGATCTCGTCGACTCGGACAACACGTTCTTCGCCGCGACCGGCGTGACCTCAGGCTCGCTCCTGAGCGGTGTTCGCTTCTACGGTAACCGCGTCGAGACTCACTCGGTCGTGATGCGATCGACGTCCGGAACCATCCGATTCGTCGAGAGCATCCACCGCCTCGACTGGCTCGACGACGTGCACGCGATCGCCTGACCCCCGGCCCGCGGTCCTTGACTTGCGGCCTCTCCTACCGACAGCTGGCAGCTGATAGCTCACGACCCACGACGGGGGAGCTGGTGACTCCGGTCTCCGCTACTCCGTTGCTCCGATGCTCGCCACCAGGCGCTCGAGGGTTTCGTCGTAGAGGGGAGCAACCTTCGACCAGTCGTACTGCCGCACGG
>Ga0316195_10001043_pt1 | contig 12083 bp, 9 predicted proteins | sample Phised1_MG_FD_204937 | JGI IMG/M metagenome (GOLD analysis project Ga0316195, IMG submission 204937) | Coastal sediment microbial communities from Maine, United States - Phippsburg sediment 1 | ecosystem: Environmental > Aquatic > Marine > Coastal > Sediment | place: USA: Maine | collected... | reverse complement strand
GCGACGAGCGCGTGCTGATCGAGAGGTACGTCGAGCGGCCGCGCCACATCGAGGTCCAGGTGTTCGCGGACACGCACGGCAACGCGGTGTACCTGTTCGAGCGCGACTGCTCGGTGCAGCGTCGGCATCAGAAGGTGCTGGAGGAGGCGCCGGCGCCTGGAATGACGCCCGAGCGGCGGCGCGCGATGGGTGAAGCCGCGGTGGCCGCGGCCCGGGCGGTCGGCTACGTCGGCGCCGGGACGGTCGAGTTCATCGCCGATCCGACGGGCCACTTCTTCTTCATGGAGATGAACACGCGACTGCAGGTCGAGCATCCGGTCACCGAGATGATCACCGGTTTCGACCTGGTCGAATGGCAGTTGCGGGTTGCCGCGGGCGAGCCGCTGCCAGTCAGCCAGGAATCGCTCTCGATCCGCGGCCATGCGATCGAGGCGCGGATCTACGCCGAGAACCCCGACGCCGGCTTCCTGCCGGCAACCGGCCGCCTGCTGCACCTTGCGCTGCCGGACGCCGTCGAGTTCGGCGGGCAATCGGAAACGCCGCCGGCTTCCGTGCGGATCGACAGTGGTGTGCGCCAGGGCGACAGCATCACGCCGCACTACGACCCGATGATCGCCAAGCTGATCGTCTGGGGTACGGACCGCTCGCACGCGCTGGCGCGGCTGCGGGGCGCCCTGGCGGACTTTCACATCGTCGGGGTGGCGAACAACGTGGACTTCCTGTCGCGCCTGGTGGCCAATCCGGCCTTCGCCCGCGCCGAACTCGACACCGGCCTGATCGAGCGGGAGCGGGCGCACCTGTTCCCGGACGCGGACCGGAGTGAAGGGGTGCCGAACGAGTGGCTCGCGTTCGCCTGCGCGCGCGTGCTGGCCGACGAGAACGCCGGCGCGAGTGCCGACCCCTGGGGGTCGGCACAGGGCTGGCGCCTGAACACGCATTACGTGCGCACCCTGACCCTGAAGTCTGAGCGCGGCGTGCATGACGTCGACCTCGAGTACACGCGCGACGGCTACATGTTCCATCACGACGATGCGGATACGCCGCTCGCCCTCAGCGCGGTCGATGGCACCCGGATCGGCATCCGCTTCGGCGGCCACGCACTGGTCGGGGACGTCGTTCGCGCAGGCGACGAGCTGCACCTGTTCGCGCATGGCCGGCACCGCGTGCTGGCGCTGTTCGATGCGATCGCTCAATCGACCGGCGGCGATGCGGCGACCGGCCGGCTGACGGCGCCGATGCCCGGCAAGGTGATTGCCATTTCCACGATCGCGGGGGCGCGCGTCGAGCGCGGCGCGCCGCTGCTCGTGATGGAAGCGATGAAGATGGAGCACACCATCGTCGCGCCCGCGGACGGCGTGGTCGCCGAGGTGCTGTTCGCCGTCGGCGACCAGGTCGACGAAGGCGCCGAGCTGGTCCGCATCGAGACGGCGTGAACCGGGCGCGATGAAGCCCCGCATCGTCATCGCCCTTGGCGCTGCCGCTTTGTCGAAGTGGTCGGCGCGCGTGCAGGAGGAGCTGCCGGAGGCGGACGTGACGACGCGCGACGCCGAACGGGAGACGGCCGACGACACCGCCACGCCGGCCGACTACGCGCTGGTGTGGCGGCCGCATCCGTCCTTCTTCCTCGAGCAGAGCCGGCTGAAGGCAGTCTTCAATCTCGGCGCCGGCATCGACGCACTGGCCGCGATGGCCACGTTCCCGCGATCGGTACCGCTGATTCGACTCGAGGATGCCGGCATGGCCGGGCCCATGGCGCAGTACGCGCTGGCGGTGGCCCTGCGCTACGCGTATCGCTTCGAGGAATACGCGCAGCGGCAGGCGCAGCGGCAGTGGGCGCCGCGCCGGCCGTTCGCGCCCGCCGAGGTCACGGTCGGCGTCCTCGGCCTCGGCGCGATCGGCGGCGCCGTCGCAAGGGCGCTGGTCGAGCAGGGCTTCCAGGTCCGCGGCTATGCGCGCACGCGGCATGAGTCCGGCGCCGTGCGCGCGTACTCCGGCCCGGCGGAACTCCCGGCATTCCTGACCGGGCTGCAGATCCTGGTCAACACGCTGCCGCTGACGGCCGACACCACAGGCATCCTGCGTCGCGAGCACCTCGAGCGGCTCGCGGATGGCGCGCATGTCGTCAACCTCGCACGCGGCGCGCACCTCGACGAGGCCGACCTGCTCGCGCTGCTCGATGCCGGCAAGCTCGCCGGGGCGACGCTCGACGTGTTCGCCGTCGAACCGCTGCCCGCCGAACATCCGTTCTGGTCGCACCCGCGCGTCACCGTGACTCCTCACGTCTCCGGCGTGACGCTGCTGGAGGATTCGGTGCGACAGGTGGCGCATAAAATCCGTTCCCTGGAACGTGGCGAGCCGGTGGGCGGCGTCGTCGACTGGAAGCGGGGGTACTGATGGCATTGCCAGGCAAGGTTTCGATCGTGGATGTGGGGCCGCGCGACGGCCTGCAGAACGAAAAGCAGATGATTCCGGCCGACGTGAAGGTCGAACTGGTGGATCGCCTCGCCGACGCGGGTTTCCGCAACATCGAGGTCACGTCCTTCGTGTCGCCGAAGTGGGTGCCGCAGATGGCGGATGCCGCCGAAGTGATGGCCCGTATCCGCCGCAAGCCCGGGGTCGTGTATTCGGTGCTGACGCCCAACATGAAGGGCTTCGAGGGCGCGCTCGCCGCCAGGGCCGATGAGATCGTCGTGTTCGGCGCCGCCAGCGAGGCGTTCTCGCAGAAGAACATCAACTGCTCGATCGCCGAGTCGGTCGAGCGCTTCCGGCCGGTGGCGGAGGCTGCGCATCGCCACGGCATGCGCGTGCGCGGCGCGATTTCCGTTGCGCTCGGATGCCCCTACCAGGGCGAAGTCACGCCGTCCGCGGTGGCGTACGTCGCGCAGCGCATGAAGGATATCGGCGTCGATGACATCGGGGTCGCGGACACCATCGGCGTCGGCACGCCGGAGAAGACGAAGCGAGCGATGGAAGCCGTGCTCGCCATCTACGACATCCGCGCCGTGAGCGGTCACTTCCACGATACGTACGGCATGGCAGCGGCCAATGTGTACGCCTGCCTGGAAATGGGCATCGCCACGTTCGATACCAGCGTCGCCGGGCTGGGCGGCTGTCCATATGCGAAGGGCGCGACCGGCAACGTCGCCACCGAGGACGTCCTGTATCTGCTCGACGGGCTCGGCATCGACACCGGCATCGACTTCGCGAAGGTCGTCGCCACCGGCCAGTGGATCAGCCGCTTCCTTGACCGCAAGGCGCACTCGCGCGCTGGCAACGCGGTCGCCGCCAAGGCAGCCGCCTGACCGCTCGTCGCCGAAAAGAGTCTTCGTACCCAGACCACGCGCTGCCGTCCGTTCGGACGGCTGTCCGTGCGCCCGCCACCCCGTGCGGCGGCTTCCCGCCGACGAGCGGCGCACGGTCCTCTTCCCTCTGAGACCAGCGCTCGGAAAGCCGCCCTATTCGCCGGATTGGTGAGTTCCGCCGAAACGGAGAATTCGAGCCATGGGAAGTGCGCATCCGGCGGCGGTCGTCAGCCGTTCGTCAGCCTCGGTTGAAAACTGCTGCCGCGCCCGCCGAAGAGTGACTCAACAGGCAAGAGAGCACGGCACGAAATGCTGGTCAGCACTAACAAACTGATTGCACGGCAGCGCGAGCGCGGCTTCACGCTGATCGAACTCATCGTGATCATGGTCGTGATCGGCATCCTCGCCGCCATCGCCATTCCGAACTACAGCGAGTACGTCCAGCGCGGTTACCGCTCCTCCGCGCAGGCCTTCATCAGCGACGTGGCCAGCCGGCAGGCGCAGTTCTTCCTGTCGAGGCGGGCGTACGCGGACACCGTTGCCGCGCTCAACATGACCCCGCCTGCCGACATCGCCAACCGCTACACGATCGCGGTCGTCACCGCCGCGGGCCCCCCCGCCACGTTCACCGTGACGGCCACGCCCAGCGGCCCGCAGGCGACCGACCGCTGCGGCGCGATGACGATCAACCAGACCGGAACCAAGGGGGCGGCAGCCACCCGCTGCTGGTAGGAGAACCCATGAACACGCTAACGGCGCGCGCAAAGGTTCAACGCGGCTTCACGCTGGTCGAGATGATCATCGTGATGGCGATCATGGCGATCCTCGCGGGCGTCAGCGCCTCGAGCTTCGTGTGGCTCAACCAGTCCACGCAGATCCGCGGCGCCGCCTTCGACCTCGTCGCCGATCTCGACTTCGCGCGCAGCGAGGCCGTGAAGCGTAACGACGACGTCGTGGTCGCGCCTGTCGGCGGACTGTGGGCCAACGGCTGGACGGTCAGTGCCGCCGGAACCGTACTGCGCACGCGCGCCGCCCTCACCGGACAGGTCGACTTCGCCGCGGCCCCGGGGACACTGACGTTCGACGGCAGCGGGCGCGCGTCGCTCGTCACCGTCGGCAACTTCCAGATCTGCCCGCCGACCGGCGGCAATCTGTCCGGGCGCATCGTCCGGATCGATGCCTCGGGCCTGTCCCGCTCGACCAAGGCTTTCTGCGCGGCCTGACATGAACAGCCTCCGCTTCCGCCTGGTTGCCGGCTTCGCGATGGTCGAAGCAATGGTCACCGTCGTGGTGGTCGCGTTCGGCCTGCTCGGCGTCGCCGGCCTGGTATCGCGTTCCTTCGTCGCCGAAGTGGAGGCCACGCAGCGCACGCAGGCGGTGATGCTGCTGCAGGACATGGTCTCGCGCATCGAGGCGAACCGCGCCAACGTCGCCGGTTACGTGACCGGCAACGCCGGAGTCACCGGATATGTCACGACGACCGGCGGCGGGACGACCACGACCTCGACTGTCGTCTGCAACCCGACCGCCCCGCTCGCCGAGCGCGACCGTTGCGAGTGGAGCCAGCTGCTCGCGGGAACGAACGAGCAGATCGACACGCGCAACGCCGGCGTGCTGGTGGGCGCCATCGGATGCGTCTACGAGATCGACGCCTTCAACCGGATCTACGCCGTCGCGATCGCGTGGCAGGGGATGAGCGCGGGTCCCGCACCGCTGGTCGACACCGGTTTCGCCCCCAACGGCTGCGGACGCGACCTCTTCGGCAACGAAAACCAGCGGCGCGTGATGGTGATGCCGGTCCGCCTCGGCGTCCTCGGCGTCTAGGACCAGCACTGATGCGCGCTCGCCGGCTCGCCTCCGGTTTTTCACTGATCGAACTGATGGTCGCGCTGACCATCAGCCTGATCGTGCTGACCGTCCTCGCCACCGTCTTTTCCCAGACGTCGAGCGGACGGGGCGAGCTCGACCGCGTGAGCAGGCTGGTGGAAAACAGCCGCTTCGCCGCCGACATCATCGGCGACGACGTCCGCCACGCCGGGTTCTACGGCACCTTCCTGCCGCCCACGGATACCGTCTACAGCGACCCCTCGCCCTGCAACTGGAACACGGCGGACGTTGCCCAGCTCGGATGGCAGCCCACCGCGACCCCTCCGCGCTACCCCGCGCAACTGCAGGGATGGGACGACCCAGATGGAACCGTGGGCGCGTTGAATTGCCTGCCGAACCGGGTGGCCGGAACCGACGTGCTGGCGATCCGACGAGTCAGTTCGCGCACCGTCACTACGGCGCAGGTAACGCCCACCAGCGTCTACGTCCAGGCTTCTCAGTGCATCAACGACCCGGTGCTGCTCCGAGTATCCAACGACTCGGGCCAGTTCACCTTGCGCACCGCAGCGTGCAACGTCGCCAACCTCGCCGGCATCCGGCGGTACTTTGTCCGCGTCTACTACATCGCCTCCTGCAACGAGTGCAGTCCGTCGGATGGCATCCGCACCATGAAGCGCATGGAGGTCATCGACAACGTATATCGCGTCGTTTCACTGGCCGAAGGCGTGGAGCAGCTGCAGTTCGAGTACGCGTTCGACACCAACGACGACGGCACGCCGGAGCAACTGCTGACGGACACCACTCCGGGCGGCGCGACCTCCGTCTGGGCCAACGTGGTCGCGGTCCGCATGCACCTGCTGATGCGCAGCACCGAGCCGGGCTCGAGCGCCGACACCACGCCGGGCACCTTCGACGTGGGGCCCGGCCACACGGCAGAAACGTGCCCTGACCGCTTCAAGTGCCGGTTGATGACGACGACGATGCGCCTGAACAACGTCGCCGGCCGGCGGGAGCCATGACGTGATGCCGAAGTGCCATTCGAGACAGGGGGGAACCGCGCTGATCGTGGCGATCGTGTTCCTTCTCCTGCTGGCGACGCTCGCTCTGACCGGCCTGCGGTCGAGCACGACCAACGTGCAGATCACCGGCAACATGCAGGCGCGCCAGGAAGTGATCGCAGCCGCCCAGATGCTGATCGAGCAGACCGTCAGCACCGATGAATTCGCGCGCAACCCGCAGGGAGTCTTCGCGAACGCACGGGTCGTCACCGACTTCAACGGCGACGGCGAACCCGACGCAACGGCCGTTCTTGCCCAGGCGCCCGTCTGCCTGCGCGCGCGCTCCGTCGCCCTGAACGACCTCGATCCATCGAACCCGGTCGATGCGCCGTGCTTCGCGAGTGCAAGTCTTTCGAATCCCGGCCTTCTGCCAGGCGGCGGAGCACCCGCCGGCTCCCTCTGTGCGGACACCGAGTGGCAGCTAGTGGCCCGCGCGACCGACAACCGCACCGGCGCCGCCGTGACCTTGACGCAGGGCGTGACCGTCCGTACCGCAGTGATCGGCCTCAACACCGTCTGCAACTGAGAATCGCCATGATCAATGTCCGCTCGCTCTCTCGCCTAGCCTTCGTCTCGATTCTCGCGCTTGGTGCCGGCACGCAGGCTGCACGCGCAGACGACATCGACATCTATTCGACGCCGAACATCGAGGGATTCCGGCCCAACGTACTGATCATCCTCGACAACTCCGCGAACTGGAGCGCGGCACTCAAGGGCCTGCCCAAATGCGATGCCGCCGCCGCGCTGGTGCCGGCCAAGGACGATGACACCAAGTTCGGCAAGGAGAAGTGCGCGCTCTACAAGGTGATCGCGAGCATGTCGGTAGCAGACCTCAGCCAGTTCAACTTTGCGCTGATGCTGTTCAATGAGTCGCCGGACGATAGCGGCTATCCGCGCCAGGCCTTCATTCAGGTGACGAACGCGGCCGGAAAGCAGCGGTTGCTTGACCTCATCGCGGGGCTCGCCCGTACCGGCGACAACACCAACAACGCCTCGTCTGCGACTTCCTTCTACGAGGCATACCAGTGGTTCACCGGCGGACCGGTATACCAGGGTAACAAGACGGCCGCCAAGCACGACCCGGCCGCCTTCACCGACGGCACCAAGACGCGCTATCGGTCGCCGGGCCTGGGCTGCGCGCGCAATCACATCATCTACCTCGCCAACGGCTCTCCGGCGGACAACGATAACCAGGCCCTCGCCTTGTTGAAGCGTCTCAATCCGAGCGCAGCGCGCTTCAACATTCCCGTCGCGGAAAACGTGAAGAGCACCGACTCCGCCAACTGGATCGACGAGTTTGCATCGTTCTTCTACAACGGCGCGGACCTCGATGGCAGCGTCGCGGGCGCGCAGAACATCACTACGCACACGATCGCCGTAACCGGCGCGACAAGCGACGGCAATTTTCCCAACTTCATCCGCTGGATCGCCAAGCAGGGGGGCGGCCTCTACGAGGAGGCGAGCAACAGCGATCAGATCATCGTCGCCATGACGAAGATCCTGAACCAGATCCGAGCCTCCAACAGCGTCTTCTCGTCGGCGAGCCTGCCGGTCTCCGCGAACACCCAGGGCACGTACCTGAATCAGGTCTACATCGGCATGTTCCGGCCGGACGGCAATGCGCTCGAGCGCTGGCCCGGCAACCTGAAGCAGTACAAGTTCCTGTACGACCCGGTGCGCGACTCCCTGCAACTGGCCGACGCCAGCGACGTTCCAGCGGTGAGCCCGACCAGCGGATTCATCAACAGCGATGCCACGAGCTTCTGGACACATTCGTCGAGCTTCTGGCTCAATGTCGAGACCGCCTCTGGAGGGCAATACTCACGCAGCGACGCACCTGATGGCGAGAGGGTCGAAAAGGGCGGCGTGGCGCAGCTGCTGCGCGACAGCTACCTGACGAGCACGGCATTGCGGACGATGTACACGTGTCCCGGCGCCACCTGCGGCACGAACATCGACCTCGCGGCCGCGGGCTCCTCCTACCGGTTCGCCACATCCAACGCCTCACTGACGCCCGCACTGTTCGGCCTTGCCGCCGGCGACACCGCCAAGCGCAATCTCATCGTCGACTTCATCCGTGGCACAGACAACGTCTCGGACACGACCGTCGGAAACACATCGGCCGCAAAGGACCAGCTCGGCGAGAAACCGAGCGGCGCGACTGTGCGACCGTCAATTCACGGCGACGTTCTTCACTCGCGGCCCGTCGCGATCAACTACGGCGGCACCCGTGGCGTCGTAGTGTTCTACGGCGCCAACGACGGAGCACTTCGGGCCGTCAACGGCAACCAGACAGGAACCGGCGCAGGTCAGGAACTGTGGTCGTTTGTCGCGCCGGAGCACTTCTCTGCGCTGAACCGGCTGCGCGAGAACGATCCCGAAGTGCGCTTTCCATCCACGCCGAGCGCCAACCTGACTGCGCAGCCTCGCAATTACTTCTTCGACGGACCCATTGGCGCATACCAGAACACCGTGACCGGCGAAGTGATGATCTTCGTCGGCATGCGCCGTGGCGGACGGTCGATCTACGCCTTCGACGTCACCAACCCCGATCAGCCTCGCCTCATGTGGCGCATCAATCCTTCGCTGAACACCGACTTCGCCAGTCTCGGTCAGACCTGGTCGATGCCGCGCATCGCGATGATCAAGGGCCGAACCGACCCGGTGCTGATCATGGGCGGCGGGTACGACAACAATGCCGAAGACTCCGCGCCGGCCGGCACGACGACGATCGGCCGCGGCGTCTATGTGATCAACATGCGCACGGGGGACAGGATCGCATGGATGGCCACCGACTACAGTGTGCCTGCGGACGTTTCCGGTCTCGACTCAGATGGCGACGGCTACGTGGACCGAATCTACGTCGCCGACATGCGCGCACAGTTGTATCGCATCGATCTCGAAGCAGCGGACGGAACGGTGCTTTCTCCAGGCAGCTGGCCCGTCACCAAGATTGCGGCGCTAAACGACGGCACCGGCGGCCTGAACGGCACTCGCAAGGTCTTCTTCGCGCCGGATCTGGTAATGACTCGCAACTACACGGCCATCCTGTTCGGGACGGGCGACCGCGAAAAGCCGTTGGCCACGGTTTCAAACGACCGCTTCTACGTGGTGAAGGACTCGAGGGTCACGAAGGGCCCTCCCTCGCCCGGCACGCCCATCACCGACGCCTCACTGGCCGCACTCGGTGCCGATGGCGCAGGCCGCGATCCCGAGGGCTGCTCCTACGCATTTGCCACCAACGGCGAGCGCGTCATCAACCAACCCATCACTTTCGGCGGCGTGACGTACTTTTCGACCAACCAGCCGACGCCGCCTGGAGGCGGCAGTTGCTCCCGCTCGCAGAGCCGGGCCTACCAGGTGCCACTCGTGTGCCGTCCGCCCAACTACCGCAACCTGATCGGCGACGGCCTGCCCCCGTCGCCCGTGGTCGGCTACGTGGATGTCGGCGGAGGGAAGCTGGTGCCGTTTGTGATCGGCGGACCGAACGACAAGAACTCGTCCATCGAGGTCAATCGCGCAGACATCCTGATCCCGGCGAAGCGCAAGCGCTCGTACTGGTTCATGGACAACCGCGACCGCTGACGGTCCACCACACCTCGTGAGAAACGGCGCCCGAGGGCGCCGTTTCTGCTTCTTCTGGCGCTATCGTTCGCCCATGCGCCGTGCCCTCGCCCTGACGTCCGCCGTATCGCGCCATGCTCTCGCCTGGTCGGTGCGCCTGCTGCTATGGCTGGTCGCCACGGGCCTCGCGCTGGCGCTCGGCTTCACGCTGTACGCGGTCAACGCGCTGCCGGACCTGCAGCCGTGGCATACCGAGAAGCTGTCGAAGGAGTTCGAGGCGCAGTGGCACGACGACCTCGACTTTTCCGGCTACGTCGCGCGCGAGAACGAACTGTTCGACGAAGCCGCCGCCCTGGCGAAAACGTGGCAGGGGAACGGCGAGGCGTTCGAGCAGAGCCGCTTCAATCCGGACGGTGCGATACGGAAGCTTGCCGCCGGCGCTCCCTACAACCGGTCGTTCCGCCTGACACCGACCGCCCCGGTGGGCGGCGCGTTGCTGGTGCATGGCCTGACCGACTCCCCGTATTCGATGCACGCCGTCGCCGAGGCCCTGTACCGGCGCGGCTTCGAGGTGACGGTGCTGCGCCTTCCCGGCCACGGGACGCTGCCGTCGATGATGACGGAGATGCGCTACCGCGACTGGGCGGCCGCGGTCGAACTGGCCGCCCGCGACGTGGCCGCGCGCACCCCGGCCGGCGCGCCGTACTACATCGGCGGCTACTCGACCGGCGCCACGCTGGCGCTGATCCACACCCTGCGCGCGCTCGGCGATCCCGCGGTGCGACGGCCCACCCGTGTCCTGCTGTTCTCGCCCGCGATCCAGCTGACGCCCGTGGCCGCGCTTGCGAACATCATCGACTTCTTCTCGTTCATTCCCGTCCCGGTACTGGAGAAGGTGCGCTGGCAGGAGGTGGTGGCCGAGTACGACCCGTACAAGTTCAACTCGTTTCCCGTCAATGCCTCGCGCCAGGTCAATCGAGCGACGAAGGCGCTGCAGCGTCAGCTCGAAGCGGCGGCAGCGGACGGCCGCATCGGCGCAATGCCGCCGGTGATCACGTGGCAGTCGGTCGTCGACTCCACCGTCGGCTCGACTGCCACGGTCGACGTGCTGTACGCCCGGCTCGCGGACGCGCGGCACCGACTCGTCCTGTTCGACATCAACCGGATCGCCAGCCTGACCAGCGTGCAGCGCCCGGCCGCCCGCGAGTTGATCGAACGCATTGCGCACGGCGAGCGCCGCTACACGCTCGAAGTGGTGTCGAATACCAGCGTGGAAACCGCGGATGTCACCGTGTACCGCATGGCGCCGGGGGCCGCCACCACTCCGACGCCGGCGGGAATCGCGTGGCCGAACGACGTCGTGTCGCTCGGGCATGTCGCGCTGCCCTTTCCGCCCGACGACCCGATCTATGGCATCAAGCCGGGAAGCGGCCGCGCCGGAATCCCGAGCCTGGGCTCCCTGCTGCTGCGAGGCGAGGCCGGCGCGCTCACGGTGTCGCTCGGCTCCCTGACACGGCTGCGCAGCAACCCGTTCTGGCCACTGATCGAACGGCAGATCGGCGAGCTTGCCGATGCCGACGTGAAGGCCGCGCCGGCTACGACCTCGCCCGCGGCGCGTTGACGAGGGCAATTCCGCCGCCGACCAGCAGCGCGCCGAGCCCGAACAAGAGCGTGACCCGCTCACCGAGCAGCAGCACGCCGAAGGCGACGCCGGCCAGCGGAGTCAGGAACCCGAACACCGCCAGTCGACCGGCGAGATAGCGCGTCAGCAGCCAGAACCAGACCAGGTAGCTCGCAAAGGCGACGATCACGCCCTGGTAGAGCAGGCTGGTCACGGCCAGCGGCGTCAGCCGCATCACCCCGGGTTCCCCGAGCGCCAGCGACGCCAGCGGCAGCAGCAGCGCCGACATGCCAAGCTGGTAGCCCAGCGTCTTGGTCGCGGAGGCGCGCGCAAGCCTGGTGGCGCGGATGACGACCGTGGTCGCGGCCCACAGGGTCGCCGCCAGCACGCCGCACAAATCGCCGACGACGGTCACTGCGCCGCCTCCGACCAGGCCATCAGCGAACGCGACCACGATGCCGCCGAACGCGAGCAGCGTGCCAAGCCACTGCAGCGTCGATAGGCGCTCGCCGGGGACGAGCAGCGCCAGCCCCAACGCCGTCAGGCACGGCGCCAGGTACACGAAGACGATCATGCGGGAGGCCGAGGTGTATGGGAGTCCGTAGTAGATGAAGAAGAACTCGCCCGCGAACAGCAGCCCCGCGAGCAGTCCGGGGCCCAGCGTGCCATCGCGCTCGAAGAGCGGCAGCGAGCGCACCCGCGTCCATCCGA
>Ga0316195_10001042_pt1 | contig 12087 bp, 14 predicted proteins | sample Phised1_MG_FD_204937 | JGI IMG/M metagenome (GOLD analysis project Ga0316195, IMG submission 204937) | Coastal sediment microbial communities from Maine, United States - Phippsburg sediment 1 | ecosystem: Environmental > Aquatic > Marine > Coastal > Sediment | place: USA: Maine | collected... | reverse complement strand
TTTAAGCGACAGACACCCAGAGGAGAAAAATCATGCAAAGCGCAGCCAACATCATCAGTTCCGTCAAAGCCAGTTACACGATTGCCGTCATGGGTGTCCTGGGCCTGTTCGCCTTCGTCTCCGCCGTACTGATCGCCTGGCCGGCCCTGGCCTACCTGGGCGCCAAGATGTTCAACTAAGATTTAAAGACAACAAGGGGGGACAGAAAGTATTCTGTCCCCCTTTATGATCTATAAAAAAGGCCGCCCTCAATCGAGGGCGGCCTTTCCTGTCGTAAAATTCTGGATTCAGTGAGCCTCGTCATCAGACATAAAGGCAGGGAAGATCATGTTGAGAAAATAAAAAATAATAAATGGGGCCACAATAACCGAGAGTGCGCCTCCCAGCCCTTCCTTAAACGTTTCAATGTCGTGTGGGATAATTGGCAGGTGGTATTCCATGAAACCGGCGAAGGTCAGCGAGAAGGCCTGTCCGCCGATGACGACATTCCAACGCATCATGAAGACACCGAAGAGGACCAGTATACTTGCAACAGCGGCGCGCCTGGTGGTCAGTCCCGGCAACAGCAGTATCAAGAATGGCAGGGCATTGCCAAGTGCGTACTGGTAAACGAAAATCTTCATGAAATCATGCTCGTAGATAACCATGCGCAGGGCATCCCATGATTTGACGGCGGTATAGCCGCGGAAAATCATGTCCAACACTTCGAGAGTGATCGCCAGAGTCATGAAGATCAGCAGGTATTTCGACGTCATCTTGACTTCATGCTCCTGGATACTGCGAAGTTGCTCGACAGGTATGGCCGTCCCGCCCTGAGCAAGGGCGTCAGGGAGCAACCAGTTCTTACCGCGCTTGGCCGCCCATTTTCGCATTTCCATGAAAATGTAGTAGCTGATGATGCAGAGTGCAATCCCCGAGACAACGGCCGAACAAATGAAAATGACCGGCATCAAGGGCGTCATCCAGAGAGCGTTGGCTTTCACCGAGCCAAAGATAAAACCAGCATAGCCATGCAGAAAGCAGGCGACCGGGATACCGAGGCCCGCCAGGAACTTGACTGCCTTGTGGTCAGATTCAAGTGCATCGTGGGAGATGTCCATCGCCCCGAGCGAAAGCACCTTGTAGATCGGCAGCAAGATCACTTCCAGGCCACTGCGATTCGGCTTCTGTCCGAGCCGATGGATCGATTCAACGATAAACTTGCGATAGACGAACCATATCTCTGCTGCAACAATACAGGCGTAGGTCATGAAGACAATGCCGAAAGCGGAAATTGCCGACGTGAAATGGGGCGTCATCAGGACATGAATGCCACGGAACGGTTGGCTGAGATGCAGCAACAGTGGCATCATCGCCACCGGCAGCAGGGCAAAGGACAACACGAGCGCGTAGCGGGCTATCTCCTTGAGCTTTTGCACGCCGAAAACATGGTACAGCGAGGAGAGCACGAAGGCACCGGCGACCAGACCGGTCATGTAGGGATACATGACAATTTGTATCGACCAGTAAACATATTCATTGGGCAGTACAAAGAGGTCCTTGATTGTCCAGGCTTCACCGTGAACGACCATCTGGGCGATTTGTTCGACCATGATTAACGTACCTCCTTGTTCAGACCGATATAGAAAACCTGCGGTTTGGTGCCATACTCGTCGCGCAGTACGCCGACACGCTCATTCATCAATGCCTGGGCGACAGGATCGTCGGGGTCTCTCAGGTTGCCAATCTGGCGTGCACCGAAAGGACACGCCTGGGCACAGGCTGAATTACCGCCGTTGGAGATGCGGTGATAGCAGAAGGTGCACTTGTCAGCAACATGTTCAACCGGATGGAAGAATCGAACCCCGTAGGGGCAACCCATAATGCAGTAGCCGCAGCCGATACACCAGGTGCGGTCAACCAGAACGACACCGTCTGCAGCTTGATAAGTCGCTCCGACCGGACAGACCTGGACGCAGGCCGGGGTTTCGCAATGGTTGCAGAGCTTGGGAACGAAAAAAGCCTGGGCAATTTCTTTTTCCGGGACCAATGTCATCCCTGAATGGTTCTGGTCGACAAGCTTGGTCGTAAAACCATTGAGCGCTCCCTTCGGGCTGTCCATGACGACGTCACCGTCTTTCTTGATGACATAACGCTCCACCCAGGTGCGGGTCACGTTGGCTTCCAGGGGGATGTCGTTTTCGATCTTGCAGGCCTTGACGCAGAAACCGCAGCCGACACATTTGTGGGTATTGACGAGGAAGCCCCATCTTAATTGCGGGTTGGCTGCCAGAATCTCTTTTGGATCGAGCCATTCAACGGCCGAAAGCGATACGGAAGCCCCGGCAACGATGACGGCAGTATTTTTTAGGAAATCACGTCTCTTCATCATTACATATCCTCCAGGCTCGGATTGTGCGGATTGTGACATTCGCTGCATTCGTCGCCCTGGTTGTGCTGGGCGGGGTCGATGCCTGGAATGTCGTTCCGGTCGCTGGTCGGCATGGTCAGTTTGGCATGACAGCGTATGCAGAGCTCACGGCTCCTGTCGATCGCCAGTTTCTCAGGGTTGTCAGGATGACCAAACGCTGCGCCATGGCAGTTCTCACAAGGGATCATGGCATGATGAGCACTTGCGACCTCCTCAACCTTGTCGTCATGGCACTCGTTGCAATACTCGGTAGCCTTGTACTTGGCCGGATACTCTTTCCACTCCTGTTCGTTACTCAAACGGTGATAACCGAAGGTATATCCTCGTTCCTGAGCTCCGAAGTCGGAAGGGACGTAGACGGCCCTGAACAGCAAAATGCCAATGACCATTGCAATGACCACGAATAGCGGTCGCCAAACATGGTTTTTCACGGGCTTCTCCTTGCAAGATGTGTTTGATCAAGTAAAACGAGGTTTTGTTTTTAGCATATTGTGCTTTGAATTGTCAATCACGGTGATAGTGAATTCCTAGGAAAAATGTCATAATTTCTATATTGACTTAAAGCACGCAAAAACATGCAGTTATGATTAGTCGGGATTCGTGATGATTTTTTCATTTTCTCGGCGAAAAGAGTCATCTTGACATTTTACAATGATATAAAATACTGTTCTATAATCAGTACACAGTGATTTAGTCGGAAAATGTTATGTCAGAGCATGACAAGCCCTTGCGGGACTTCGGTAAAATCAGCGGTTGAAGAGGGCTCCGCTGGCCAAGTGTAGATGGTGTGTAGTTTATTTTAGGTGTCGCAAAGAAGAAAGCACAAGTTTTTTAGGTGTGAAAGGGACTCATAATGGTTGAGGAGACTGCCAATCTGGAGCAACGCATAGCCGACCTTGAGTCGCAGGTTGCGGCATTGACCAATACTGTCCAAGCATTACAGGCCTCCGGGCGAGATTCTGCGGGTATTTCCGAACAGCCAGCGAAGAAGAAATCTTCCCGCAAGTTATCCGTCGAGGGCGGTGCTTCAGAGGAAATCCTTTCCTGGGTCGACAAATCATATATCCTTTCACGCGTGGCGACGACCAGTTTTATTGTCGCTGTCGCTGTCGCTTTGCGAACAGCCTCGGACAGCGGTGCGATAGATCTTCAGATAGGTTCATTCATCGGCATGCTGTATGCCCTGGGCCTGCTCCTTTATGGCTGGTTCGCTTACAAGGAAAGGAGCATTCAGGCCCCCGTCTATACGCTCTGGGGGACGCTGATCATGTGCAGCGTGGTGGTCGAGGCTCACCGGGTCTTTGCCACAGTTCCCACTGAAGTTGCTTATCTGGCGATGGCTCTGACCGGCCTGTTTGGAACGATCATTAGCAGGATGCGTCACGTTGCCTTACCGGTGTTCGTTGGCACCCTCGGCATGAGTTTCGGCAGTTTTGCCCTGGATTATCCCAGCCCGGTTTTCCCGTACCTGGTCATCATCATGGGGCTGGCAAATATTTTTGCCACATATGCAACACGCCTGTTAAGGGCTTCGTGGCTGCGCTGGTTGCTGCTGGTTCTGACCCTCTTTATGATCCAGATCTGGGATCTGAAGCTGAACATTTATCTCAGCAAGCTGGCTCCGGAAAACCTGGAGTTCTCGGTCCAGGGGCTGATGCCGTCGATCGGTTTTCTTGGCCTGGTTTTTTTCGGTATATCGTTGCTCGGAGTCCTGGGCAAGGTGCAGGAAAAGATCTCCAAGTTTGATATTGTCATGCCGGTCCTCAATGTCTGCTGGATTTTCCTTGCGGCAAAGTACGCTATCAACCAGGGACTGACGACGGCGACGACGTTTGGCTGGGTTGCAATGGTGGCGGCAATAGCCCACCTGGCGATTGCATGGTGGCTCGCCCACCGGGTCGAGGAGGGCAACGTCGGTACGACATCCTTTGCCATTGCGGGAGGCTTGCTGCTGGCGTTTTCAGCACCAATGGCGATCGGTCATGCGGTGATTGCTTCGGCATTGGTCGCCCTGCTGGCCATTGCCATGGCATGGCTTTCGATGCGTCGCAGCAATACCGGTTTACGCCTGGCGTCCTACCTGCTGCAGTTTTATGCCTGTTCTGCGCTGGTCTACCTGCTCTGGTCGACAGATGGTACCCGGCCGTCTGTGGTTGGCGCGATTTCTTCCGGGCTGCTGGCAACGATCGCCTTTGTGCACTATTTCTACTCACGCCGCAACCCGCCCGTTGCCGGTGAGTCGCTACTGCACACGTTCAACAAGAACGATCGTGTCGCCGGCTTGTTGTTGATTGCCGCGCTGTTCAGTGGTTTTTTCACGATGCGGGTGGGTCTTTATCAAACCCTTGATTTTCTGCACGCGGCAACTCGCAGCAACTTCGATGGTGCCCAGTCAGTATTGATCAACGTGACCGCGATCGTTGTCCTCTGGCTGAGTCTGCTCAGACATAATAAAGAGCTGCGCAATGTTGCGGTGCTTTTGATTATCATCGGTGCCGGCAAGGTGTTTTTGATGGATATGGTGAGCATCAAGGGGATGCCTTTGATGGCAGGTGTGTTTACTTTTGGTCTGGTTGCCGCTTTTGCTTCGTTTGTGCTCGGCCGCTGGAACAAATCAGAAGTGAAAGTGCCCGAAAGCCTCAACACTGACGGACGTTAGCCCGGATGAAGAACAAGGCTGCCGATAAGGCCTTGGCAGCAGGATTTTTTTGTACACGAAAATAAAAAAGGCACCCGTAAAAGCGGGTGCCTTTCTTAGAATATCGAAGACATTTTTACCAGACCGAATCGAGCTGCACCAGAGCTTTCTGCAGATCCGCTTCGACGGTGTCAAGGATAGCGATCGCGTATTCATTATTGTGAACGCCGTTGGTGCCGTCGTTACGCACGAACTTGAGATTGCGCAGCGCCCTTTCGTAGATGGTCCAAACCGCCGCTGTGTCGCGCTTCGCTGCGTCAGCATCTGCCAGTTCAGCTTCCACTTCGATGCGCAGTTCCTTGAGTTCTTCAATCCGTGCCTTGGTGGTTTCTGCCCACTCGTCAAACACGTCAACATAAGCTTCGTCTTCATGACAATCCATGCAGCTGGATGAAGACGGGCGGAAAACCCCTTTGGTTACGCCGGTGTGACAGTCGGTGCAGGTCATGTCGGCGGCATCACCGTACATCAGGCTGGGTGCGTCCTCGACGCCTTCAATCCCGGTGCCTTCGTTCATCGCGACCTGGGCTTCGTGGCAGACATTGCAGTCCGTCATCTGCGGAGCATCATCCGGGGCATCAGCGTGGCATGTGAGACAGAAGTTCATGCGGTCAGTTGCCGTGGCCGGATTGTGCACGATGCCGAAATGGCAGTCACGGCAAGTCAGGTCGAAGTCTTCAATGTGCAGACTGTGATCGAAGTGAGTGCCGCCGACAAAGTCGTCGGTCATGATGTCCGCCAGGCCTTTGCGCTCACGGAAGTCCGGATTGACCACGTCATCGAGCATACGCATGTTGATAAGCTTCATCGGCCCTTTTGTGGTTTCGCGAACCGTCTTGTTACCTTCGTCAGAGTGACAGTAGAGGCAGTGCCAGGAAGGGACCAGATTCTCATGTGGATTGGAGAGGATTTCCAGTTTTTCTTCCTTGGAAATAGTCAACTGCATGTAAGTGTCTTTCAAGCCGCCAATTTTGGCTTTCACATAACCGGCCACACCGGGACGGCCGTGGCAGTCGAGGCAGGAAACGCCGGCATCACCGTGGGCCGAGTGTTCCCAGGAATCAACTTCAGCCAGGGGCCCGAAGCCTTGGGCAGGGTGGCAAAGATGACAGAATTCCGGCTCCGACGTCATATGCAGAATCTGGATGTTGATGAAGCCGAACACCACGACAAACAGTACCGAAAGGATGGTAAAGATAACAATGTGTTGTTTACACCAGTCGAACACGGTTTTCAGCATGATCTACACCTCAATTTATTTTTTTCTGCAAATGCGTATTCAGCGAGACAGGAAGGATTAAATTCTCACAAGCCACCGTATAATACACATTTTGCGAATGAATGCAACAGAAAGATCGTATACAGTATCCACACATGCAGGGCGTAGAGGTCGTTGCGTAAAACGTTTTAAAGGGCAAAAGAAAAGGGGCTGCCGTGCGGCAGCCCCTGAAAAAATCACAGATTTCAGCAGTTTTTGCTAGTGGCCACTACCCCCCATGAAGGCAAAGATCATCAGGAAGAGGCAGGCTATGCCGGTAAACAGCGCGATGTAGCCAAAGGCCTTGAGGCAGAAGTCATAAACCGGACCGCTGACTTTCTTGCAGACGAAGTCTTCGGTAATGCCCTGGTCTTCGTAGCGCCGCCACTGGTCGCCACGTTCCTCGATGAATTCTTCTTTCGGCATCTGGCCGTTGAAGATGACAAAGTCCATCGGGAATTTCTCCGGTCGTCCATGAGTATTGTAGAAATGCACGGTAAAGATGAAGCCGGTCGCCAGCAAGGCTTCGTCCGAGTGAATAATCGTCGCGACATTGAACATCCAGCCCGGCAGGAAGTAGCCGAAGAATTCCGGGAACCAGAGCATCAAACCTGAGCCGCCGATGGCAAACATACCCCAGAAGACGGCGAGGAAGTCGAATTTTTCCCAGTAGGTCCAGCGCTCGAAAGTTGGTTTCGGGCCGAGGAAAAGGAACCAGCGCACCATACCAGTCACGTCACGGATATCGCGCAGATTCGGGCAGAGCGAATCCGGGCCGAACAGGCGGGTCAGCCACATGTCTCCCGGAGTCTTCTTCTTCTGCAGGAAGAGGAAGTCGAAGCTCAGGATTAGAGCTGAGAGGAAGTAGTAGAAGGTCAAAATTGCACAGCCACGATGGATCAGGCCGGCGTAATAGGTGCCGCCGAAGAAGTTCATCATCGACATCGCCCAGTGTTGATCGGCAAACTTGAGCGGCAAGCCGGTCAGGGTCAGACCGAGGAAACTGATGATGACTGTCAGGTGCAGGAAGATGTGGCGTGGCTTGAAGCGCACGTACTGCTTGTGCGGTTCACTGATATGGTGCTCTTCCTCGCCCTTGTGCTGTGCGGCGATCTTTTCGCGGTTCTCAACGAAACCACGGATCATCCAGAGCAGAGTGTGGATCCAGAAGACGGCGAACGTACCAACCAGCAAGCCGGTCATGCTGACAAATGTCCAGTACAGGACAGGATAATTCTCCTTGTCGTGCATGTCGCCGTGTGAATGGAACTTGGCGAACAACGGCGTGGCATTGGGATGACACTGGGCACAGGTTCCAGTCAGGTTGGCTTCGTTGACGCTGGAGTTCGGGTCATCCTTGGGCAGAACACTGTGTGACGTGTGGCAGTCTGCACAGCCGGCAACCTTGTCAGGAGAGCCGAGCTTGAAGTTCTTGCCGTGGTAGCTGGTCATATAGGAGGCAACGGCAACGTTGAATACGCCGTTGCGCGTCATCATCTCAGTGTCGGCATGGCATTTCAGGCAGACCTTGGTATGGAATTCACGGTTGACGTGACTGCCAGGGTCGCCCAGTTGCTCGATCTTGTGCAGGTTGTGGCAATCATGGCAGGCAGCGGAATCCTGGTTGCCGGCAATCACGGCCTTGCCATGCACCGAGTCGAGATAGTCCTCATGGTCATCGTGGCAGCCGGTGCATTTGGCAATAACCTTGGTTTTGTCATTCTTCCAGTAGGTATGCGTGTGGATGTCATCGTGACAGGCCGCGCAACTGACATCATTGAGTTTGTGAACGCTTGAATAATGTTCGCTGGTTTCCTTCTTGTGACAGCGAACGCACTTGGGCTCACCGGGGATGACATCGCCTGCCATGTGTGCATCAAGGGAGGTCACTTCAACGTGGCAGCTGGTGCAGGCATTTGTGCCGTGGACCGACGCCCCATAGGCGACCGGAGACACCACATCATCATGACACTCCAGGCAGACCTCTGGAGCAATGGCCATCCCGTTCTCTGCCTGGGCCGATACGGCCGGCAAATAAAGGACCATGGCCAGCAAAATAAAGGCAAGTATTCTGCAATTCATTGATACAACCTCCTGGTAGTTCTTCTCTGAACCCCGCTCAGGACGAGTCCTGAAATGCGATTTATTAAAGCATGAAAAATGGAAAAAAATGAATAAATTAGTGATGTTGTAATGTTTAACAGTGTATACAGTATAAGATTAAAAATGGTTTAACATAGGCTGGATTAAAAGTCAATCGTGAAAATATGTTAAGGTATATTTTTTATATACACCACTAAAGGCTTGCACGCAGGAATCGGAATGCATAGTATGCGCAACGTTGACAAGTCGACTATGGGGGTCTGGTAAATGCGTCGTTGGCAGGGATTGATCTGGGCTGTTCTGGCCCTGAGTTTTTATGTTGTCGGCGGCCTGCTGATCATGGGTGGCCTGATCCTGATCGGGATTCTCGGTAGCCAGGATTTATGGGGTTGGGGCGAGGCTCGCGGAATCGGTTACATGGCCTTTGGCATCGGCATCTTCCTGTCGATATTCGGCGTGATGATCATGCGCATTATGCGCAATCGGGGCGCGTCTTAGAGTGCGACAAGCTTCAGCCAAAGGCACAGGACCTCTGAGAAAATAAGAGTAAAGCAAAAAAGGGAGCAGCCGATATGGCTGCTCCCTTTTTACGTTGGCTGAATGAGACCGACTTACTTGTTGAGCATCTGTACAACAGTGTCGGTGAAGGGGTTGGCGAAGAGGATGATCATGGCAACAACGAACACGTAGATTGCCAGGGACTCGATCATTGCCAGACCGATCAGCATGATGGTCATGATCTTGCCGCTTGCACCAGGGTTGCGGGCAACACCTTCAACGGCCTTCTGAATGGCCAGACCCTGACCGATACCGGTACCGAAGGAACCGAGACCCATGCCGATCCCGGCTGCGATTACACACCAAGCAAAAAATTCCATTTTACTACTCCTTTTTCAGTTTCTTGTTTTCCTATACGGTATAGGACTTAAACCCGGGCCATCCGGGATTAGTGGGCTTCCTCAAGCGAACCGGCGATATAGATCATGGCCAGCAGCATGAAAACGAAGGTCTGGATGAAGGCGACCAGCACCCCCATCAGCATCATCGGCAACGGCACGATGAAAGGGACCAGGCCAAAGAAAATCATCAGCACGATTTCGTGGCCGTACATGTTGCCGAACAGACGCAGGGTCAGTGACAACGGGCGCGCCAGGTGACCGACGATCTCGATCGGCACGATCAGCGGCGCCAGCCAGATAACCGGACCGCAGAAATGTTTGAAATAACCGATGCCGTGCTCTTTGAGGCCGACGATATGGGTCATGGCGAAGACCGTCAGTGCCATGGCGGCGTTGGTGTTGAGGTTGGCGGTCGGCGGAAAGAAGCCGGGAATCAGAGCGATCAGGTTCGAAACCAGGATAAAGAAGGCGATCGTGGCGATCAGCGGAAAGTAGGCTTTGCCCTTGGGCCCCATGGTCTCTTCGATCATGTTCTCAATGCTGTCAATGACCGGCTCAAGGAAATTCTGCAGGCCGGTCGGAACCGTCTTGATGTTGCGTTTGACCAGAAGTGCAACCAGGATCAGCAACGCCATGACCAGCCAGGTATAGGTGACATGGTTGCCGATGTGCAGGTGCAGTTGGTGCTCGAGCCACTCAAAGAAAATAAATGGATGTATCATGATGCTAGAAGCCTCCCTTACCTAAAGGCACGCTGTATCGTGATCCAAAACAAGTTGATAATCACAACCGAGAGACCGATTACCAGGCCGACGGTGTGTACTTTAACGATTCCGACCAGCACGACGATCACGACCGCCAGGGCTGCCAGTCTGACAATGTAACCGAACTGATAGCGAAACCTGGCCCCGCCCGTCGGTTGCTCCAGCAGGCGAACCAGAGAGCGCCGCAACCAGAGGAACCCGCCAATCGCAATCAATCCACCGACCAGAACGCCCAAGCTCATGGCAGGACTGCCAAATGGCAGGCTGCCGATCAGCAGCAGGGCCAGTATGATCCAGTTGCGCCGGGCCATCTGCGCGGGCAGCTGTTCAATCTGGTCCATCAACTTTCTGGTCCTGTTCTTCTTCCTGGTCCTGTTCGCGCAGAGCGCGTCTGGTCAGAATGAAGATGTTACGAAAACCCGAGATGATACCGATGCCGAGCCAGATCAGGGTCATCCAGGGGGATGTTCCCAACCACTTGTCCAGGTAGTAGCCAATGAACAGGCCGATGAAAGATGACGCCACCATTGATATCCCCAGACTTGATAAAAAGCCCAGAGATCTCATGAGTTGACGTTTGTCGTCGGCCATATTGATTGTATACAGAATACACCTGAATTTTAAGCCCACACTAAATAGCACAGGCCCTAATAGGTGTCAACCGCTTTCTAATCCTTGTTTGGGTGTGACTACTGTCCGAAAAACCATAGCGAAAGCAGGCCAAATCCGATCATGGCCAGCAGGGAAGCCTGGTAGCTGTAGTAGGGCCACGCGACCTTGCCGGTTGTTTGCGTTGTGACCCGTCGATAGGTCTGCATATGCTTGTGAACCTGCCAGCGGATTTCGAAAAAACGGACCTTGATCCCGGCTTCGGCAAGCCCGCGCAACAACAGCAGGGAACAGGCGAAGTTTAACAGTCCGGCAGCCAGAAAAGCATAGAAAAAGTATAAGGCCATAATATTTTCAGAATACCGGCGACAGGAACTCAGCGGACGGTAATCTGCTGGCCGTCGAAATTAACGATCTGGCCCGTCCGGATCTTGCAACGTTTGCGCGTTTCCACTGCACCATCAACCTGGACCAGGCCGTCACTGATCAGCAGTTTGGCCACCCCGCCGCTTTCGCAGAGGCCCGTCACTTTCAGCAGGCTGTGCAGCTCAATGTAATCGTGCCCATCCAGCTCGAATTCAATCATCGCTATGTGTGCTTGCCCCGCCGGGTGCGTGGCGCAGCCTTGCTCCCTTTGGGATATCGGCCTTCGCTTTTTCTCGACGCACTCTTGCGTTTCGACTTGTCGGCGGGCATGGCCTGCCGATCGTCCGCGGGACTGATCTGCAACTGCTGCCCGCAGACCCAGACTTTCTGCAGATGCCGGAACAGCGCCGGGGGCATCGCCCTGGGGAGATCGACCAGGCTGTAATCATTATAGATCTTGATCTGGCCGATGTCGCGACTTTTGATGTCGGCCTCGTTGGCGATTGCGCCGACGATGTGTTTCGGTTCAACCCCGTGGGTGCGACCGACTTCTATCCGGTAACGGGCCAGGTTGCCGTCGGAGAAGCCAGAACCTCTTTCGGTGCGTGCGGGCTCATCAATCTCTTCCGGCTCATCCGGGCCGTCGATCTGCAGCGGCTTGTCCTTCTGCAACAGGTAGGCAAGGGTCGAAGCGATTCTGCGCAGGCCGACATCATGCTGATGCTGGTAGCTGTCAATCAGTTCTTCGAAGAACTCCAGGTCCTGGGACTCCATTGCTTCGGCAATCTGATCCTTGAACAGGTCGATCCGGCGATTGGAGATGTCCTTGCGGCTCGGCAGGCTCATTGCCGTAATCGGTTGACGGGTCGCCCGTTCGATCGCCGCCAGCATCCGTCGTTCCCGCGGTGCGACAAACAGGATCGCCTGTCCTTCGCGTCCGGCGCGCCCGGTCCGACCGATGCGATGCACATAGGCTTCGG